>ERZ836877.6423-NODE-6423-length-10537-cov-4.699962_pt1 | contig 10537 bp, 7 predicted proteins | sample MGYA00519469_ERZ836877 | MGnify/ENA primary metagenome ERZ836877 (study PRJEB31850, sample SAMEA3708809) | human gut metagenome | biome: human gut; feature: human-associated habitat; material: faeces | place: China | collected 2014 ... | reverse complement strand
CGGCGTGGGCGCGGCGAACCTTGTGGAGCCGTATGCCTGCAAGACCATTATCGAAAATCTGCCTGCCGTGATGGAACGGTACGGCATGGAAAATCTGACAGAGATCATAGGAGGAGCACATCATGGGTAAAGACGTTATCGTTGCGCTGGACTTTGACAGCAAGGAAAAGACACTGGCATTTCTGGACCGCTTCACAGAGGAAAAGCCCTTTGTGAAGATCGGCATGGAGCTGTTCTACGCCGAAGGCCCTTCCATCGTCCGGGAGATCCGGGCCCGGGGCCACAAGATCTTTCTGGATCTGAAGCTGCATGATATCCCCAACACCGTGAAAAAGGCTATGGCCGCTCTGTCCGCGCTGGATGTGGACCTGGTGAACGTCCATGCCGCCGGTACCGGCGCCATGATGTCCGCTGCTCTGGCGGGCCTGACCCGTCCGGATGGTACCCGCCCACTGCTGATTGCTGTGACCCAGCTGACCTCCACGGATCAGGACATGCTGGAAAAAGAGCTGTGGATCGAAAAGCCCATGGAGGAAGTGGTGCTCCACTATGCGGAGATCGCCTCCATCGTGGGACTGGACGGCGTGGTGTGCTCTCCCCTGGAGGCAGGCGCGGTCCACGAGCGCTGCGGCAAGAACTTCCTCACCGTGACCCCCGGTGTCCGCTTTGCTGACGGAGATGTGGGCGACCAGAAGCGGGTCACCACGCCGGCCAAGGCCAAGGAGCTTGGCTCCGACTACATCGTGGTGGGCCGTCCCATCACCCAGGCGGAGGACCCCGTGGCCGCCTATCGCCGCTGCGTGGCGGAGTTCGTGGGCTGAGCCGCGAAACGGAAACGATTGGATCAACAGAAAAATTGATATAAAGGAGAACAAACTATGGACAGCATCAATGTGCGCGTTGCCAAGCGTCTGCTGGAGATCAAGGCGGTCTTTCTCCGCCCTCAGGAGCCCTTTACCTGGGCCAGCGGCATCAAGAGCCCCATCTACTGCGATAACCGACTGATCCTCACCGCTCCGGAAGCCCGGAACGAGGTGGAGCAGGCCATTGCCGATACCGTGAAGCGTGAGTACCCGGAGGCGGAGGTCCTGATGGGCACCGCCACCGCCGGCATTGCCCACGCCGCCATTGCCGCCCACCTGCTGGGCCTGCCCATGGGCTATGTCCGTTCCGGCAATAAGGACCACGGCCGTCAGAACCGCATCGAAGGCCGTCTGGACAAGGGCGAGAAGGTCGTGGTCGTGGAGGATCTGATCTCCACCGGCGGCAGCGTGCTGGAGACCGTGGAGGCCCTGCGGGAAGCAGGCGCTGAGGTGCTGGGCGTGGTGAGCATCTTCACCTACGGCATGAAGAAGGGCGTGGAGCGCATGGCGGAGGCCGGCGTGAAGAACGTGAGCCTGACGAACCTGGATACCATCGCCCAGGTGGGCGCGGAGGAAGGTTATATCGCGCCGGAGGATGTGTCCCGTCTGCTGAAATTCCGGGACAATCCGTCTGACGAAAGCTGGATCAATGGAGGGAAAAACTGATATGGAAAATTTGATCGACATTATGCAGCTCTCCACCGAGGAGATCGACGAGCTGGTAAAAACGGGCTGCGATATTATGGAGCATCCCGCCGAATATGCCCATAAGTGCGACGGCAAGATCCTGGCAACGCTGTTCTTTGAGCCTTCCACCCGTACCCGCCTGAGCTTTGAGAGCGCCATGCTGTCCCTTGGCGGACAGGTGCTGGGCTTTTCCTCCGCCGCCAGCTCCTCCGCCTCCAAGGGCGAGAGCGTGGCGGATACCATCCGGGTGGTCAGCGCCTACTGCGACATCATCGCCATGCGCCACCCCAAGGAGGGCGCGCCTTTGGTGGCAACGCAGCACTCCTTGGTGCCGGTGATCAACGCCGGTGACGGCGGCCACAACCACCCCACCCAGACCCTGACGGACCTCATCACCATCCACAAGGAAAAGGGCCATTTCGACAACCTGACCATCGGCTTCTGCGGTGACCTGAAGTTTGGCCGGACGGTCCATTCTCTGGTGGCTGCCATGAGCCGCTACACCGGTATCCGGTTCGTGTTTGTCTCCCCGGAGGAGCTGAAGCTGCCCCGCTATGTCAAGGAGCAGTACGTCAAGTCCAAGAACATTCCCTACACCCAGTCCACCTCTCTGGAGGAGGTCATGCCGGAGCTGGATATCCTGTACATGACCCGCGTCCAGAAGGAGCGCTTCTTCAATGAGGAGGATTACCTCCGCTTGAAGGACAGCTACATCCTCACCCCGGAGAAGCTGGAAAACGCCAAGGAGGATCTGCGGATCCTGCATCCGCTGCCCCGCGTCAATGAGATCTCCGTGGCGGTGGACGAGGACCCCCGTGCCTGCTACTTCAAGCAGGCCCAGAACGGCCGCTACATCCGCATGGCGCTGATCATGAAGCTGCTGGGTATTCAGTGAGAGGAGAGAACGGACATGATTATTGATTCTATTCAGAACGGCATCGTGATTGACCACATCACCGCCGGTAAGGCCATGGAGCTGTACAACATCCTGGGCCTGGACAAGCTGGATTGCACCGTCGCTATTTTGAAGAACGTCACCAGCGGCAAGCTGGGACGGAAGGACATCATCAAGATCGACCGCGAGATGGACCTTGATTGGGATCTGATCGGCTATGTGGACCCCACCATCACCGTGAATATCATTCACGAGGGCCAGCTCCGGGAGAAGCGGAGCCTCAAGCTGCCGGAGCGGATCCGGGGCGTGCTGAAGTGCAAGAACCCCCGCTGCATCACCTCTGTGGAGCAGGAGCTGCCTCAGGAATTCCTGCTGACCGATCCGGCCAAGCGTGTTTACCGCTGCATCTACTGCGAGACTGAGGCCGGCAAATAAGACGGCCTGAGGAGATTATGATGAAAAAAGGTTATTTGATCTTACAGGACGGCCAGGTATTTGAGGGCGTCCGGTTCGGTGCGGAGGCCGACACCGTGGGTGAGCTGGTGTTCACCACCGGTATGTGCGGCTACGTCGAGACCCTGACGGACCCCAGCTATGCCGGACAGATCGTTATGCAGACCTATCCTCTGATCGGCAACTACGGCGTCATCCGGGAGGATTTTGAAGGAGCCTGCTGCGTGAAGGGCTATGTGGTCCGGGAATACTGCGACACACCCTCCAATTTCCGGACGGACTGCGATCTGGATGCGTACTTGAAAGAGCAGGGCGTGCCGGGGCTGTGCGGCGTAGATACCCGGGAGCTGACCCGCATCATCCGGGAGCACGGCGTGATGAATGCCGCCATCTGCGACGAGATCCCCGCCGATCTGACTCCCATCAAGACCTACGCCATCACCGGTGTGGTGGAGGCTGTTTCCTGCAAGGAGCCCGACCGCTATCAGGCGGAAGGGGAGGAGCGGTTCCGGGTGTCCCTCCTGGACTACGGTGCCAAGCGCAACATTGTCCGGGAGCTCCAGAAGCGGGGCTGTACCGTGACGGTCCTGCCTGCGACTACCTCCGCGGAGGATATTCTGGCGGTGGATCCGGATGGCGTAATGCTGTCCAACGGCCCCGGCGATCCTGCGGAAAACACGTATCAAATCGAGCAGATCCGCAAGCTTCTGGGCAAGGTGCCCATGTTTGGCATCTGCCTGGGCCACCAGCTGACGGCGCTGGCCGCCGGGGGCAGCACCTATAAGCTGAAATACGGTCACCGGGGCGTGAACCAGCCGGTCCGGGATCTAAACGGCGTCCGTACTTACATCACCAGCCAGAACCACGGCTACGCGGTGGATGGCGACACGGTGAAGCTGGGCAAGGTTCGTTTTGTCAACGCCAATGATGGCACCTGCGAGGGCATCGACTATCCGGAACTGAAGGCATTTACTGTCCAGTTCCATCCTGAGGCTTGTACTGGCCCCAAGGATACGTCCTTCCTCTTTGACCAGTTTGTAGAGTTGATGAAAGGGGGCAGAGTCTAATGCCTTTGGATACAAGTATCAAAAAAGTCCTGGTTATCGGCTCCGGCCCCATTGTCATCGGCCAGGCCGCCGAGTTTGACTACGCCGGCGCCCAGGCCTGCCGCATCCTGAAGGAGGCGGGGGTGGACGTGGTGCTGTGCAACTCCAACCCCGCTACCATCATGACCGATCAGGCCATGGCGGACGAGATCTATCTGGAGCCTCTGACTACGGAGACCATCAAGCGCATCATCAAGAAGGAAAAGCCCGACAGCATTCTGGCGGGCCTCGGCGGACAGACCGGCCTGACGCTGGCCATGCAGCTGGATAAGGAGGGCTTCCTGGAGGAACAGGGCGTCCGCCTGCTGGGCACCGATGCCAAGGCCATTTCCCGGGCCGAGGACCGGGAGCTGTTCAAGGAGGCCATGGCGGAGATCGGTCAGCCGGTCATCGCCTCCGATATTGCCGAAACGGTAGAGGGTGCCTTAGAGGTGGCCGAGCGGATCGGTTATCCCGTCATCGTCCGTCCCGCCTTTACCCTGGGCGGCGCCGGCGGCGGCGCCGCTGCCAACGAAGCGGAGCTGCGGATCATCGCCCAAACCGGTCTGGACGCTTCTCCCATTACGCAGATCCTGGTGGAGCGGGCCATCTTCGGCTGGAAGGAGATCGAATTTGAGACCATGCGGGACGGCGTGGGCAATGTCATCGCCGTCTGCTCCATGGAGAACTTTGACCCCGTAGGCGTTCACACCGGCGACTCCATCGTGGTGGCTCCCACCCAGACCCTGGCGGACAAGGAGTTCCAGATGTTGCGGAAGGCCTCTCTGGACATCATCACCCATCTGGGCATCGTGGGCGGCTGCAATGTGCAGCTGGCGCTGAACCCGGACAGCTTTGAGTACGCGGTCATTGAGGTGAATCCCCGCGTCAGCCGCTCCTCCGCCCTGGCCTCCAAGGCCACCGGTTATCCTATCGCCAAGATCACCACGAAGATCGCCCTTGGCTACACGCTGGACGAGATCAAAAATGACATCACCGGCAAGACCTGCGCCTGCTTTGAGCCGACCATCGACTACATCGTGGTGAAGATGCCCAAGTGGCCCTTCGATAAGTTTGCCGACGCCAGCCGCAAGCTGGGTACCCAGATGAAGGCTACCGGTGAGGTCATGGCCATCGCTCCCAGCTTTGAGATGGCACTGATGAAGGCCGTCCGCGGCGCGGAAGTGGGTCTGGACAGCCTGAATCGTAAAAACGATCCCGAGGATCGCGCCCCCATCTGGGAGCGGCTCCGCCGGGTGGATGACCATCGGCTGTTCACCATCTTTGAGGCCCTGAAGGGCGGTACGTCCATCGACGAGATCTTCAGCATCACCCGGATCGACCGCTGGTTCCTTGCAAAGCTGAAGAAGATGGCGGAATTTGAAAAGGCTCTGGAAAAGGACGGCCTCACTGTTGAGCATTATGAGACCGGCAAGAAGATGGGCTATCCCGACGATACCCTCAAGCGACTCTCCGGCGCTGCCGCGCTGCCCTGTGAAAAGAAAGACGCCGTCTACAAGATGGTGGACACCTGCGGCGCGGAGTTCGATGCCGAGACTCCCTATTTCTATTCCACTTTTGATAAGTTCTGCGAATCCCGGACCTTCCCCCGCAGCGGCAAGCCGGTCATCATGGTGCTGGGCTCCGGCCCCATCCGCATCGGCCAGGGCATCGAGTTTGATTACTCCTCTGTCCACTGTGTCTGGACGCTGAAGGAGCTGGGCTACGACGTGGTGATTGTCAATAACAACCCGGAGACTGTCTCCACGGACTACGACACTGCCGACCGCCTGTATTTTGAGCCGCTGTACCCGGAGGATGTCATGCACATCATCGCCGTGGAGAAGCCGGTGGGCGTGGTGGTGGCCTTCGGCGGCCAGACGGCCATCAAGCTGACGAAATTCCTGGACAGCCGCGGCATCCCCATTCTGGGCACCAGCGCCGAGTCCATCGACATGGCGGAGGATCGGGAGCGGTTCGACGCGCTGCTGGAGCGGTTTTCCATCAAGCGGGCCGCCGGCCGGGGCGTGCTGGGTATGAATGAGGCGCTGGAGGCAGCGAATGAATTGGGGTATCCTGTTCTGCTGCGGCCCAGCTACGTCATCGGCGGCCAAAACATGGTCATCGCCCACAACGATGAGGAAGTCCGCCGCTACATGGAGATCATCCTCTCCGGCAAGATTGAGAACCCGGTGCTGGTGGACCAGTACCTGATGGGCAAGGAGCTGGAGGTGGACGTCATCTCTGACGGCACCGATGTACTGATCCCCGGCGTCATGCAGCACATCGAACGTACCGGCGTCCACTCCGGCGACTCCATCGCCGTGTACCCGCCCTTTTCCATCGGGGACAAGATGCTCCAGACCATCGTGGACTGCTCCGAAAAGCTGGCCCTGTCCCTCAAGACCCGGGGGCTTATCAACATCCAGTACCTGATCTATCAGGGAGAGCTGTACGTCATTGAGGTGAACCCCCGGGCCAGCCGGACGGTGCCCTATATCTCCAAGGTCACCGGCGTACCCATGGTGGACCTGGCCACCCGGGTCATGGTGGGCCAGCCCCTGAAGGCCTTGGGCTATGGCACGGGCCTGTACAAACGTCCGCCCTACGTGGCGGTGAAGGTGCCGGTGTTCTCCTTCGAGAAGATTACCGACGCCAACGCCGCCCTGTCCCCGGAGATGAAATCTACCGGCGAGGTGCTGGGCCTGGGCGCCAATATGCAGGAGGCGCTGTTCAAGGGCCTGGTCTCCGCCGGGTACAAGGTGGAGAAGAGCGGACACGCGGGGGTATTGATCTCCGTGAACCGCCGGGATCAGCCGGAGATTGTCAACATCGCCCGGAAGCTGGATGAAATGGGCTTCCGCCTCTACGCCACCGACGGCACCGCACGGGAGATCTCCCGCCTGGGCACGGACGTGGAGGTGGTGGGCAAGCTGGGCCGGGACAACCGGGTCTTCCAGCTGCTGGAGTCCGGCAGGATCGACTACGTGATCCTCACCGGCTCTACGGAGCCGGAGTATATCCGGGACTTCATCCACCTGAACCACCGGTGCGTCCAGCTGGGCATTCCCTGCCTGACCTCGCTGGATACGGCCGGTGCCCTGACGGACATCCTGGCCAGCCGCTACAACCAGGAGAACACGGAGCTCGTCGATATCTGCCATCTGCGGACGGAGCGGCAGAAGCTGCCCTTCGCCAAAATGCAGACCTGCGGCAACGACTACATCTTCCTGGAGAATTTCAGCGGGGAGATCACCTGCCCGGAGTCCCTGTGCGTCACCCTCTGCGACCGGCACTACGGCATCGGCGCCGACGGCATCATCCTCATGGAGGGATCCCGGAAGGCGGATGCCAAGATGCGGATGTTCAACGCCGACGGGTCTGAGGGCTCCATGGCCGGCAACGCCCTGCGGTGTATGGCGAAGTACCTCTATGACAACGGTATCGTCCGCAAGGAGGAAATGACCCTGGAGACGGACAAGGGCACCAAGACCGTCCGGGTCTACACCACCGACGGCAGGGTGACCTCTGCCTGCGTGGACATGGGCTACGCGACCCTGGACACCACGGCCCTCCGGCTGAATATCCCGAAGCGGCAGGTGGTGAACTATCCGGTGGAGATTGCCGGGCAGCCCTGGGAGATCACCTGCGTGGACATGGGCAATCCCCACTGCGTGGTGTTCTGTTCCCGGGTGGACGGCGTGGATGTGGCCCGGATCGGGCCGCAGTTTGAACATGCGCCTTATTTTCCGGACCGGATCAACACGGAGTTTATCCGGGTGGTAAATCCCAGCACCATCAAAATGCGGGTCTGGGAGCGGGGCAGTGGTGAGACGCTGGCCTGCGGCACCGGCGCCTGTGCCGCGGTGGTGGCGGCGGTGGCCAACGGCCTCTGTGAAAAGGGACGGGACATCACGGTCCGGGTCCAGGGCGGCGACCTGGTGGTGCATTACACCGACGAAGCCGTCACCCTCACCGGCGATGCCAAGCTGGTCTACACCGGCGTAGTGGAGTACTGAGCGCAGCACAGCCCCGGCATCCGTTTAGATGCCGGGGCTGTAAAATTTCTGTAAGGACCAGGAAAGCCGCCCGGTTTGGATTGACACGATGCAGCGGCCCCGGTAGAATGGAGAAAACCGGCCCCGGGCCGAGAAGAGAAAGGAGCACACCATGGAATATCAGATCGAGGGAGCACCGCTGCCGGTGGTGATCTGCCAGCTGGAGGCCGGCGAGACCATGCTCACCGAGCGGGGGAGCATGAGCTGGATGACCCCCAACATGAAGATGGAGACCAGCACCAACGGCGGTCTGGGGAAGGCGTTTGGGCGGATGCTCTCCGGCGACTCCATTTTCCAGAACCGCTACACCGCCCAGGGCGGCCAAGGACTGATCGCCTTTGCCTCCAGCTTCCCGGGCAGCATCCGGGCCTTTGACATCGGTCCGGGCCGGGAGCTGGTGGTGCAGAAGAGCGGCTTCCTGGCCAGCGAGGCGGGCGTCCAGCTGTCCGTCTTTTTCCAGAAGAAGCTGGGCTCCGGCTTCTTCGGCGGCGAGGGCTTCATCATGCAGAAGCTCTCCGGCCGGGGGATCGCTTTCACCGAGTTCGACGGGCACATCGTGGAATATGACCTGGATCCCGGTGAGTCCCTGGTGGTGGATACCGGATATCTGGCGGCTATGGATGCCACCTGCTCCATGGATATCCAGGCGGTCCCGGGGCTCAAGAACATGGTGTTCGGCGGTGAGGGGATCTTCAACACCATTATCACCGGACCGGGCCATGTCTATCTCCAGACCATGCCGATCTCCCAGGTGGCAGGGGTCCTGCGGCCCTTCATGCCCACAGCGAAGTGACTTATGCATCGATACAAAGAAACCGGACCGCCCTCTTTGGGCGGTCCGGTTTTTTATGAGAGAGAAGATTACTTCTCGTCCTTGATGGCAGCCTGTGCCGCAGCCAGCCGGGCGATGGGCACCCGGAAGGGAGAGCAGGACACATAATCCAGGCCCGTCCGGTGGAAGAACTCCACACTGGAGGGGTCGCCGCCGTGCTCGCCGCACACGCCCAGATGCAGCTCGGGGTTGGTGGCGCGGCCCATCTTGCAGGCCATATCCACCAGCTTGCCCACGCCGGTCTGGTCCAGCTTGGCGAAGGGATCGTTCTCGTAGATCTTCTTGTCGTAATAGGCGTCCAGGAACTTGCCCGCGTCATCACGGCTGAAGCCGAAGGTCATCTGAGTCAGGTCGTTGGTGCCGAAGGAGAAGAAGTCCGCCTGCTTGGCGATCTCATCGGCGGTCAGCGCGGCCCGGGGGATCTCGATCATGGTGCCCACCAGGTACTTCATGTTGGAGCCGGCCTCCTTGATGATGGCATCGGCGGTCTCCACCACGACCTTCTTCACGTATGCCAGCTCCTTGACCTCGCCCACCAGGGGGATCATGATCTCAGGCACCATGGTCCACTCGGGATGCTTGGCCTGGACGTTCAGCGCAGCCTTGATGACGGCGCGGGTCTGCATGGCGGCGATCTCCGGATAGGTGACCGCCAGACGGCAGCCCCGGTGACCCATCATGGGGTTGAACTCGTGCAGGCCGGCGATGATGGCCTTGATCTCCGCAACGCTCTTGCCCATGTCCTTGGCCAGCAGCTCGATGTCGGCCTCCTCAGTGGGCACGAACTCGTGCAGCGGGGGATCCAGGAAACGGATGGTGACAGGCAGGCCCTCCATGGCCTCATAGATGCCCTCGAAGTCGGACTGCTGCATAGGCTCCAGAACAGCCAGAGCGGCCTCACGCTGCTCCACGGTGTCGGAGCAGATCATTCGGCGGATGGCGGGAATGCGGTCTGCGTCAAAGAACATGTGCTCGGTCCGGCACAGGCCGATGCCCTCAGCGCCGAACTTCCGGGCCTGGGCGGCGTCGTGGGGGGTGTCCGCATTGGTGCGGACCTTCAGGCGGCGGTACTGGTCGGCCCAGCCCATGACCCGGCCGAACTCGCCGCCGATAGAGGCGTCCACCGTGGGGATGGCGCCGTCGTAGATCTTGCCGGTGGAACCGTCGATGGACAGCCAGTCGCCTTCGTGGAAGGTCTTGCCGGAGAGCTCAAACTGCTTATTCTCCTCGTCCATCTTGATGGCGCCGCAGCCGGAGACGCAGCACTTGCCCATGCCGCGGGCCACCACGGCCGCGTGGGAGGTCATGCCGCCCCGCACAGTCAGGATGCCCTGAGCAGCTTTCATGCCCTCGATATCCTCAGGAGAGGTCTCCAGCCGGACCAGGACCACCTTCTCGCCGCGCTCGGCCCAGGCCTTGGCGTCCTCAGCGGAGAAGACGACCTTGCCGCAGGCGGCGCCGGGAGAGGCGGCCAGGGCGCTGCCGATCACGGGGGTCTTCTTCAGCACCTCGCCGTCAAACTGGGGATGCAGCAGGGTGTCCAGGGTGCGGGGATCGATCATGGCCACGGCCTGCTTTTCGTCGATCATCCCCTCGTCCACCAGGTCGCAGGCGATCTTGAGCGCAGCGGCAGGGGTGCGCTTGCCGTTGCGGGTCTGCAGCAT
>ERZ836877.6422-NODE-6422-length-10537-cov-5.274661_pt1 | contig 10537 bp, 9 predicted proteins | sample MGYA00519469_ERZ836877 | MGnify/ENA primary metagenome ERZ836877 (study PRJEB31850, sample SAMEA3708809) | human gut metagenome | biome: human gut; feature: human-associated habitat; material: faeces | place: China | collected 2014 ... | reverse complement strand
CCAATTTGTCGCTGTCCGTGATGTGGCCGACGGGGTGGAGCGGCGTGCCGAAGCGGATGCGGAAATCAGCGGCGAGGCGTTCGGCGGCCTCCGGCGCGGCGGTGAGCAGGAGTTTGTAGTCCTCGCCTGAGCAGGCGGCCATGCGGACGTCGGCGCCCGGGGCTGCGGGGATCTGCTCGACGGCGACTTCGGCGCCGACGCCCGAGCGGTCGAGGATATGCTTCAGGTCGGAGGCCAGTCCGTCCGAAAGGTCCATCATGGCGCGCACCTCGGGACGGCTGCCGAGCCAGATGCCTTCGGCTACCTGCGGCTGCGGGTTGCGGTGCACGGCGGCCGCGGGGGTGTCGCAGCGTCCCGCGAGGATGTCCTGCAAGCCTGCTCCCGAGGTTCCGAGTTCCCCGGCGGTGAAGATCACGTCCCCGGGGCGTGCGTCGCTGCGTCGCTTGAGGTGCGCGTTGGCCGCGCGGCCGATGGCCGTGACGTTGATCGTCAGGCCCGACAGCGAGCGGGTCGTGTCGCCCCCGGCGAGCGTCACGCCGAACTCCTCGGACAGTTCCCGGTAGCCGAGCATGAACTCTGCGGCCCACGCATCGGCGGCATCGGCCGGAAGGGCGATCGAGAGCAGCGTCGCCACGGGGCGGGCGCCCATTGCGGCCACGTCGCTCAAGTTTACGGCGAGGGATTTGCGTCCCAACTCGCGGGGCGAGGTCGCCGTGCGGAGAAAATGGACCCCTTCGGTCAGCAGGTCCGCGGTGAAGACCAGCGATTCGCCGCCGCCGACAGACAACACGGAGCAGTCGTCGCCGATGCCCTCGAATCCGTTGTCGGGAAGCGGGGCGAAAAGGGTTTTTATGCTGTCGATGAATCCGAATTCGGTCATGGAAGAGTTGTGTTATGGCGCAAAGTTACCGATTTTTTCGGTGAATTTGATTATCTTTGTCCGGGAATCGCCCGCTTGGGGCGTTAGGTTAATGAATGAAACTATGAAGATATTGATTCTCAACGGACCGAACCTCAATCTTCAGGGGCGGCGCGACACCGGGGTTTACGGATCGCAGACTTTCGAGTCGTATTTCGAAGCGCTGAAAGCGAACTATCCCTCGGTGGAGTTCGGCTACTTCCAGTCGAACATCGAAGGCGAACTGATCGACGCCGTGCAGCAGGCCGACGGCGTTTACGACGGCGTGGTGCTCAATGCCGGCGGGTATACGCATACTTCGGTGGCGCTGCGCGACGCCGTGTCGGCCGTGTCGGTTCCCGTCGTCGAGGTGCACATCTCCTCGATCCTCGCCCGCGAGGAGTTCCGCCACACCTCGCTGCTGGCTCCCGTGGCCGCGGGGTCGATCATGGGGTTCGGCCTGAACTCCTATCGGCTGGGCGTGTACGCGCTGCTGACAGGCGCGGAAAAATAGTTGCGTCGGGGCGGAACCCCGGCAACGCTGCCTTCAAGTCCTCTCCGGGGAGGGATTCGGGGTGGACAGACTTGTGAACGACGCCAACGGCGGCGGCAACACCGCCCGAGAGCGTATCGAAGGATAATATAAACGTAAAGACATAGCTCTATGTATCGCATGAAAAAAACCAAGATTGTCGCTACGATGTCGGATTTCCGCTGCACCGAAGAGTTCGTAAAACAGCTTTTCGACGCGGGTATGGACGTGGTGCGCGTCAATTCGGCGCACGTCTCCGAGGACGGGGCCACGCATATCGTCGAGACGGTGCACCGGGTGAACCCGGCCATTCCGATTATGATAGATACCAAAGGACCCGAAATCCGCGTCACGACGATCGCCGACGAATACGGCAACAGCATCAATTTCCGCCCGGGGGACCGGGTGGCCGTGCGCGGTTCGGACGGCTCGGACTTCACGACCCGCAAGGTGGTCTACATGAACGTGCCGTCGATCGTGAGCGACATTCCCGTCGGGGCGCGGATGCTGATCGCCGACGGCGAGCTGGAAATCCGCGTCGTGGGCAAGAACGATACGGAGCTGGACTGCGAGTTCGTCGTGGGAGGCGCCATGCGTTCGCGCAAGAGCGTCAACGTGCCGGGCGTGTCGATCGACCTGCCGTCGGTGACCGAAAAGGACCGCCGCTTCATCGAATGGGCCGTGAAGAACGACGTCGATTTCATCGCGCATTCGTTCGTGCGCTCGGCGCGCGACATCCGGGCCGTGCAGGATATTCTCGACGCCCACGGCAGCAACATCAAGATCATCTCGAAGATCGAGAACCAGGAGGGACTGGACAACATCGACGAGATCATCGAGGCTTCGTACGGCATCATGGTCGCCCGCGGCGACCTGGGCGTGGAGCTTCCCGCCGAGGTGATTCCCAACACGCAGCGGCGTATCGTCGAGAAGTGTATCTGCGCCAAGCGTCCCGTGATCATCGCCACGCAGATGCTCTATTCGATGGTCAAGTCCCCGCGTCCGACGCGCGCCGAGGTGAGCGACGTGGCCAGCGCCATTTACGAGCGTGTGGACGCCGTGATGTTGAGCGACGAGACCGCCATGGGCGATTTTCCCGTGCAGTCGGTGGAGACGATGGCCCGCATCGCCCGCGAGATCGAGCGCGACGAGACGCATTTCAAGCCGATGATCGACATGGACATGGTTTCGGTGAACCACGAGATCACCGCGCAGCTGGCCCGTTCGGCCGTGCGCGCCTCGACCAACCTGCCGATCAAATACGTGGTGCTCGACACCAAGACGGGCCGCACGGGCCGTTATCTGGCGGCGTTCCGCGGCCGCAAGACCGTGATGGCCGTCTGCTACCAGCTGCATGCGCAGCGGATTCTGGCCCTGTCGTACGGCGTCGTGCCGATTCTCCGGAATCAGGAACTCTCCGACAGATACCATTTCCTGGTCGATGCGCTGGAGTTCCTCGACCAGTACCGCAAACTCGACGACGGGGACCTGATGGCCATCGTGGGCGGCAGTTTCGGTCCCGACGGCGGTGCGTCGTACGTCGAGATCGCCAACGTGCAGAATATCCGCAAGCGTAACGAGGAGATCGTCGCGCAGCACAACTGTTAGGCTGTTGGGCGGCGAACTCAAAGAGAAAGTCGCGCAGGGCGTGGCGTGGAGCATGGCCGAGAAGATCGGCTCGATGCTCCTCGCGATGGCCGTGCGGCTGGTCATCCTGCGCCTGCTGACGCGTGACATACTGGGCTTCATGTCCATTCCGTCGGCCGTCGTGACGGTGCTGCTGGTGATCGTTGACAGCGGGTTCTCGCAGAGTCTGGTCCGCCACAAAGGGCCTTCGCAGAGCGATTACAAGTCGGTTTTCCTCTTCAACATCGCCGTTTCGGCGGTGCTCTACGGGGTGCTGGTGGCCCTGGCGCCCCTTGCGGCGCGCTGGTACGGCATGCCCGAAATCGCGCGGATCGCCCCGGTTTTCTTCCTGCTGCTGCCGCTCAACGCCCTGTGCGCCGTTCAGAATACGATTTTCATTCGGCAGTTCCGTTTCGCGCTGCTCTCGAAGGTGACCTTCCTTTCGTCGCTGGCGGGCGGGCTTACGGCCATTGCGCTGGCGATGGCCGGGTGGGGCATCTGGAGCCTCGTGGCGGAGCGTGTGATCGCGGTCGGGATGCGGACCGCGCTGCTGTGGTGGTTGAGCGACTGGCGCCCCTGCGGCAAGTGCGGGCTGAAGCCCCTGCGCGAGATGGCGCCGTTCGGGTGCAGTCTGATGGTGACGGACCTGATTTCGAATTTCTATAACAAGATACCCCAGTTTTTTCTCGGAAAACTCTATTCGCCCGCGGTGCTCGGATCGTTCGACCAGGCGGTGAAACTCAAGGACATGCCCGCCGCGACGGGCATTCAGGCCGTGCAGAACGTCACGTTCCCGGCCTTGGCGAAGATCCGCGACGACGCCCCGAGGTTCGCCGAGGGTTACCGGCAGGTGGTGATGGTCGTCTCTTACGTGATGTTTCCGATCATGCTGGGCATGTCGGCCGTGGCCCGCGACATGTTCGCCGTGCTGCTGGGCGAGGAGTGGATGCCGACGGTTCCCTATTTCGAGGCGGTATGTCTGGCAGGACTGTTCTCGCCGATCGCTTTGACGGCTTACAATGTGTTGAAAGCAAGGTGTAAGGGTCCGTTGATCGTGCGTCTCGAAGTGGTGAAGAAGATCATTATGACGGCGATTTTCGCCGTGACGATTCCGCACAGCGTGATGGCCGTGGTATGGGGGCTGGTGGCCATCGCATTCTGCGAAATGGCGGTCAATTTCCTGGCGACGACGCGCTTCACCTCCCTGACGTTCCGGCGTTTCGTCCGTACGCTGCTGCCCGTGGCGCTGGTGTCGGGGACGATGTACCTCCTCGTGCGGCTCACGGCCGCGGCGATTCCCGGCAACGACCTCGTGCGGCTGCTGGCCGAACTGGCGATGGGCGTGGTCAGCTACCTCGCGCTGTCGGCGCTGTTCCGGCTGGAAGCCTTCCGGGAGGTGACGGCCATCGTGCGCAGGCAGCTGAAAAAATAAGGTTTGAAACCCAAGGGCCTCTGACATGTTCCGACAACCCGATTCACTCTATGCCGGAGTGTTGCTTTGTTCGGCGATCATTCTCGCGGTGGTCGGCGGATCTCTTTTTTGGCTGCGTATGCCGGGCGATGAACGCCTGCGCAATTACCGCCTTTCGCGCCGTTTTGTCGGCTGGGCCTACTTTTCGCTCGCTTTCACCGATGTGCTGTGGCTGCTCTTCTTGCGGGAGGAGTATGAGCTGGATTTCACGCGGATTCTGGTGCTGGCCGTCGCTGCGGTGCAGGCCACGATGTTCTCCGGGGCGCTGGTGACGTTGGTCAACTCCCGTTTTCCGCTTGCGCGGGGAGTTCGCCGTCATCTGCTTGCCGTGGCTGCCGGAACGGCGTCGCTGTTCGGCTGCATGTTGTTCTTTCCGCAGGCCTTTCCGGTGCTTTTCCGGCTGACGGCAGCCGCTTATTGTGTGCAGATAGCCCTCTTTGCGCGGACTTTCGTACGCGAATACCGGGTCTGTCGCCGCAAGCTGGACAACTTTTTTTCGGACGGAGAGATGCGCCGTCTGCGATGGGAGGCCGTGTCGTTTCTGATGACGGCCCTGATCGGACTGACGGCCGCGGCATGGCTGGTGTCGGGGTTAGGGATGCCTTACCTGTTTGCTTTTACGGGGGTCTACATGGTGTTCTACACCTTCTTCGGAATGAAGTATATCAACTATCCCGCGGAGTTCGGGCGGGTCGCTCCCGTGATCGCCGACGATGTGCCGGAGCCTTTGGCCGCCGGGGAGAATATCCGTACGGCGCTCGACGAATGGATCGCCGCGAAAGGGTATGTCCGCCCGGGGCTTTCGCTGGAGTCGCTGGCCCGCGAGGTCGGGTGCAACCGCAGTTACCTGTCGCGGTATGTCAACTCCGAGTTGGGGCTTAACTTCAAATCGTGGATACGCGCCCTGCGCATTGCCGAATCGCAGCGGCTGTTGCTGGAGCATCCCGGGGCTTCGGCCCTCGAGGTGGGCGAGATGGTCGGCATCCACGGGCGCAGTACTTTTTTCGCGCAGTTCTCCGAAGTGACGGGCATGTCGCCCGGCGAATACCGCCGCCGCTATGCCGGCGGAGACCCGATCGCCCCTTCACAAGAATGAAAACAACGCCGAGTCCAGAAACCCGGCGTTGTTTTTTAAGTTCCCGGACTCCTCCGCAGCCGTTTTGCGCTACTTTTATCATCGGATTAAAACGAATGCATATGATGATGAAAGGATTTTTTACGGCCGCATTGGCCGTGTCGGCCGCGGTGCTGGCGCTGGCGGGGTGCTCGGACGGCGGCGGGAACAAGGCGTCACCGGTATCCGGCACGGTCGATATGACCCGGATGACCGCCGATGAGGTAAAGACCGCGATCGGAGCCGCACTCGACGCGGGCGTCACCGAATTCAAACTGACGGGCGAGTTTGCCAAGATCGGGATTCCCGCTCGGGTCTCCTTTTCCGGCACTCCTCCGGTCGGCAACCCTTTCTACGGCTCCGGCGTGGAAAAGATCGACCTGACCGGCGTGACCGACTGGCCGGAAGTGAATGTGAACGGACGGGTGGACGACGATTTCAACTTTCCCCCGGGCGATGTCCGCGGCCTGCCGGCAAGGGCGTTCGACGGACAAAAATATGATAACGGAGCGTTCCATTATGCCTATCCCGCCCTGCGCGAAGTGAGACTGCCCGCCGGAGTGAAGGCGCTCGGCTGTTTGGCATTTTTCGCCTGCCAGGCGTTGAGCTTCGTCTCCTGCGACGGCGTGGAGGAGGTCGGAGTGCAGGCCTTGTCGGGCTGCCCTTCGCTGGAGAGCGTGCAACTGCCCGAGGCGGTTCGGATTTATAACGCAGCTTTCATGGCTTCCGGTCTGACCTCCCTTTCGCTGCCCGAAACGACCCGACTCGGATACAGCGCATTTCAGCATTGCGATGCTCTGACCGAGCTGCGGCTGACAGCAGCAGGGAATATTACCCTGGAAATGGACAGTGGAGCAACTCCTTTCAGCCCGAACTTCGCCAAAGTATGCGATCTTACGCTGAACGCCGACAAGCATTACAGCACCGGCACGGCGGCACCGAAAGCTGCGTCCGCCGACCAATGGGCCACGAACTACTACGGAGATCCGCTTACCTGGAAGAGCATCGCTTTCGAGTGACGCAGGGGTGTTTCGTTATTTTTACCGCTCCCGTTGCTCCCGCATCTGAACGAACGGGCCGCACCCCGGAAGGATGCGGCCCGTTCGTTTCCCGGAAGAATGCGGGTTATTTGTAGACTTTGGGGGTGATGACGCCCCGGAGCACCACCAGCGCATTGGTGACCAGCGCTTCGAGTTCGTTCTCGCCCGGATAGACCGCGATCGGAGCGATGAACGAGCAGCGTTCGCGGATGTACTCCACGACAGGCTCGTTGTAGGCGATGCCGCCCGTGAGGACGATGGCCTGAACGCTGCCCGAGAGGGCCGCGGCCATGGCTCCGATCTGTTTCACGATGTTGTAGCACATGGCGTCGAGAACCTTTTTGGCCCGCTGGTCGCCCTGCGCGATGCGTTCCATGACCTGAATCACGGAGTTGGTTCCCAGGTAGGCCACCAGCCCGCCTTTGCTCGAAATGAATTTCAGCAGCTCCTCTTTCGTATATTGTCCCGAGAAGCAGACCTTGATCAGTTCGCTCGAGGGGATGCTCCCTGCGCGGTCCGGGGCGAAAGGACCGTCGCCGTCGAGCGCGTTGTTGACGTCGACGATACGTCCCTGCTTGTGTGCGGCGACCGAAATGCCGCCGCCCATGTGGGCCACGATCAGATTCGACTCTTCGTACACCCAGCCCATCCGTTCGCAGTGGAGACGCGCCGTGGCCTTCTGGTTCAGGGCGTGGAAGACCGGTTTGCGCGGGCACATCGGCATGCCCGAGATGCGTGCCGCGTCGTCCATCTCGTCGACCACCGGCGGGTCGGCGATGTAGGCCTTGACACCCGCCATGTGGGCGATCTGTGCGGCCAGCAGTCCTCCGAGGTTGCAGGCGTGTTTCATCTGCGCGTTCCGCAGATCGTAGCGCATGCGCGAATTGACTTCGTAGACTCCTGCGGGAATGGGGCGTATCAGTCCGCCGCGGCCGATCACCGCCGAGAGGTTTCTGATGTCGAACGCCTCTTCGCGGAGCGCCGAAAGGATCAGTCCGCGGCGCCAGTCCAGCTGGTCGTTCACGCCGGCGAAGCGGGAGATTTCCTCGGTGGAGTGACGGAGGTTCAATTCCAACAAAGGCCGCTCCTCGTCGTAGAGGGCGACCTTTGTAGACGTTGAGCCGGGATTTATTGCTAAAATTTTGTAGCCCATAAGTTCTCGGTTCGTTTTTAACGTGAGTCCGACGGATTCGCAACGACTGATTGTCGAAGGGTGACTTTCAACCGGGAGGCGTTGCTTCTTTCGTCGGGCTGGTTTAAGATTGGGTTAGGTCCGGATGTCCGGAATTTTATTTTTTTACCGCCAGGCAGGCCAGCGCTATCGAGAAGAGCTTGGTCTTGCTCGTGTCGCCGCGCGAGGTGAGCACGCACGGAACCTTCGTACCCATGACCATCGCCGCCAGTTCGCCGCCGCAGAGGTGCGTGACCGACTTGAAGAAGACGTTGGCCGATTCGAGGTTGGGGAACAGCAGGCAGTCCGGATCGCCGGCCACCGACGAACCCTTGACCTTTTTGTGCTCGGCGACCTCCTTGTAGAGCGCCACGTCCAGCGACAGCGGACCGTCGACGACGACGTTACCCAGCTGGCCGCGGTCGGCCATCTTGGCCAGCAGCGCGCCTTCGGTCGAGGAGATCACGTTGGGGAGCAGCTGCTCCGAGGGGGCGATGCAGGCGATTTTCGGCGTCGCGATGCCCAGCAGGTTGGCCGTGCGGGCCAGGTAGCCGATCTGCACCATCTTCTGCTTGAAGTCGGGGAGCGGAATGACCGCCACGTCCGAGATGATCAGCAGTTTGTGGTAGCAGGGCATTTCGACGATCGAAACGTGGCTCAGGACGCCTTTCGGGGGGAACAGCCCGGCCTCCTTGTTGAGGATGCCGCGCATGTATTTGTCGGTCGAGACCAGACCTTTCATCAGAACGTCGGCGTTGCCCGAAACGACCGATGCGACGGCCTGCTGGACGCATTTCACATCGTTGGGTTCGTCGACGATGTTGAAGGCGTTGATGTCGATGCCGTTCTCCTGGCAGACCTGTTTGATAACCTCCTTGTCGCCGAAGAGCGTAGGCTCCACGAGACCCTCCTTATAGGCTTCGTAGACCGCTTCCAGCGTATGCGAATCCTGTCCGTAAGCTACGGCAAGACGTTTTTTACCCTGTTTCCTCGCCTCCTCGACGATTTCGGTAAGATGCTGAATCATGGTGTTGTTACGTTTAAAATTGATATATGCTTTGTTGTTTTGCCTCTATGCTGTCGGCGGTCGTTGCCGCCGCCGTCGGCGTCGTTTGCAAGCCCGACCCCACCCCAAAAACCTCCCGCGGGAGGGGCTTATCGCATGCGGCCGGGATGCGGACGTTATTTTACCAGATTGTAGGTGTCCGTGGCGATCACCAGCTCCTCGTTGGTGGCGATGGTGGCTACCTTGACTTTCGAATCCGCCGCCGAGAGGATCTTGTTGACGCCGCGCGCGCCCTTGTTGGCCGCAGGATCGAATTTCACGCCCATGAACTCCAGTCCGGTGCAGACCGCCTCGCGCATTTCGCACGAATTCTCACCCACGCCGCCCGTGAAGATGATCATGTCGACACCGCCCATCTCGGCGGCATATTCGCCGATGAACTTCTTGATGCGTCCGTAGTACATATCGCGCGCCAGAATTGCGCGGGGATTGCCCTCGTCGTAGGCGCGGTCGATGTCGCGCATGTCGCTCGAAATGTCCGTGAGGCCCTGCACGCCCGACTTCTTGTTCATCATCGTGTTCAGCTCGGCATAGCTCATGCCCTCCTTTTCGCCGATGAACGTGATGGCGCTGGCGTCCACCTGGCCGCAGCGCGTGCCCATCACCAGGCCGTCGAGCGGCGAGAAGCCCATCGAGGTGTCGTAGGACTTGCCGTTGAGGATCGCCGTCACCGAACCGCCGTTGCCGATGTGGCAGGTGATGATCCGCGAGTTGTGGAAATCCAGTCCGGCCAGTTCGGCGCCCACCCTGGCCACATACTTGTGGCTGGTTCCGTGGAAGCCGTACTTGCGCACGCGGTATTTCTCGTAATAGGCGTGGGGCAGGGCGTACATGTAATTCACCGCCGGGATCGACTGGTGGAACGAGGTGTCGAACACCGTGACCTGCTTCACGCCCGGCAGGACCTTTTCGATCGAAAGCACGCCTTCGAGGTTGGCGGGGTTGTGCAGCGGGGCGATCTCGAACAGCGAGCGGATCTTCGCCTTGACGTCCTCGGTGACGATGCAGCTCTCGGGGAAAAACTCGCCGCCGTGGGCTACGCGGTGGCCGACGGCCTTCACTTCGTCGAGCGACGCGATCACGCCGTGGGCGGGGTCGGTGAGGGCGTCGAGCACGAGCTTGATGCCGGTCGTGTGGTCGGGAATCGGCTGGTGAAGCTCGAACGGCTCCTTGCCGACGGGTTTATGGGTCAGGTCGCCTTCCGGGAGGCCGATACGTTCCACGATGCCTTTTGCGAGCAGTTTGCTCGACGCGTCCTCCATGTCGATCACCTGATATTTGATCGAAGAGGAGCCGCAGTTTAAAACCAGAATTACCATAACTTCTATTTTAAGTTTTTATGTTTTTTCTTCGTCGTTGTGCTTCCGGTCGGTGTTGTCGCCGCCTTCGGCGTCGTTTACAAGCCTGACCCCACCCCGGCCCTCCCTCGGGGAGGGAGATGGCGTACGTTTCATTCGCTTTAGGGCTGCAATCCGGTTGTTTATGTTTTTTCTTCGTCGTTGCGCTTCCGGGCGGTGTTGTCGCCGCCTTTGGCGTCGTTTACAAGCCTGGCCCGGGCAAATTCAGCCATCTAATTCGCGGCGTTCCGCCGCGTATCCAATTCTGACCCTCCCCCAAAT
>ERZ836877.6421-NODE-6421-length-10543-cov-3.409039_pt1 | contig 10543 bp, 7 predicted proteins | sample MGYA00519469_ERZ836877 | MGnify/ENA primary metagenome ERZ836877 (study PRJEB31850, sample SAMEA3708809) | human gut metagenome | biome: human gut; feature: human-associated habitat; material: faeces | place: China | collected 2014 ... | reverse complement strand
GGTCTTCGGCCGCAGGATCATTGACCGCCTCCAGAAGATGCAGGTCGGAGAGATCGTCCGCAACCTTGGTCTGGAAGGCCAGATGAAGAAGACAGGCACCCCCACTATGGGAGGTATCATCATAATAATCGCCATCCTCATCCCGTGCCTGCTTGTAGGCAACCTCAACAACGTGTACATGCAGCTGATGCTCGTGGCCACCATGTGGCTCGGCACACTCGGGTTCGCCGACGACTACCTCAAGATCCACCGCAAGAATAAAGACGGCATGAGCGGCCGCTTCAAGATCGTGGGCCAGGTGGGTCTCGGCCTTATCGTGGGGCTTACCATGATGCTCAGCCCCGACATAGTGATACGCCAGAACCACGAGGTGACCAACGTGGAGACCGACGAGGTGGAGGAGGTGATATACGAATCGCACAACATCAAATCCACACAGACCACCATCCCCTTTGTCAAGGAGAATAACTTCGATTACGCGTCGCTGACAAAATGGATGGGCGACCATGCCCGCACCGGAGGGTGGATCCTGTTCATCATCGTCACAATCTTCGTGATCACGGCCACATCAAACGGAGCCAACCTCACCGACGGCCTCGACGGCCTCGCCACAGGATGCTCGGCGATAATAGCCGTGGCGCTCGGCATAATGGCATATCTCGGAGGCTCAGTGATCTACTCGAGCTACCTTAACATAATGTATATCCCGGGCAGCGAGGAGCTTGTGGTGTTCTGCGCTGCCTTCGTGGGCGCACTTGTAGGTTTCCTGTGGTACAACGCCTATCCGGCGCAGGTATTCATGGGCGACACCGGCTCGCTCACCATCGGTGGCATCATAGCGGTGCTCGCCATCCTCATCCACAAGGAGCTGCTGATACCGGTGCTGTGCGCCATATTCTTCGTGGAGGATGTATCGGTAATGATCCAGGTGGCATACTTCAAGTGGACCAAACGTCGCACCGGCGTGGGTAAACGCGTATTCAAGATGACCCCGCTGCACCACCACTTCCAGAAGCCGGGCAACTCCGGCATAGAAGCCATAATCCAGAAACCGATAGCGGCTATTCCTGAATCGAAAATCGTGACCCGTTTCTGGATCGTATGCATCTTCCTGGCAGTCATCACATTTGTAACACTAAAGATAAGATAAAACAACCCGGTAACCGGTCAGGGTACGTGAGGACGTCTCTCCCATCCCCGTGCCAAGACTTCTTACTTCTGATAAAGATATGAACGAAAAAGCAGGCAAGCGCCTCGTGATACTCGGAGGCGGAGAGAGCGGCATAGGCGCCGCCGTATTGGGAAAGGTAAAAGGGATGGATGTGTTTCTGAGCGACAGCGGCAAGATAGCTCCCCGCTATCTTGAGGCTCTGGAACGCTACAAGATCCCCTATGAACAGGGACAGCACACAGCGGAACTGATCCTCAACGCCGACGAAGTGGTGAAATCGCCCGGTGTGCCCCCCACGGCGCCTATGGTACAGGAAATAGTGAAACGCGGCATACCGGTAATCTCAGAAATAGAATTTGCCGGACGCTACTCCGACGCCAAGATGGTATGTATAACCGGCTCGAACGGAAAGACCACCACTACCATGCTCATCTATCATATACTGCGCGAGGCAGGCATCAATGTGGGCCTGGCCGGCAACGTGGGGCGCTCCCTGGCATGGCAGGTGGCCGAGGACCATCACGACGTGTATGTGGTGGAGTTAAGCTCCTTCCAGCTCGAGAACATGTATGACTTCCGCGCCAATGTGGCGGTGCTGATGAACATCACCCCCGACCACCTCGACCGCTACGAATACAAGATGCAGAACTATATCAACGCCAAATTCCGCATCATCCGCAACCTCACCCCCACCGACGCCTTCGTCTTCTGGGAGGAGGATCCCGTGATCACCGATCAGCTGAAACATATCTCCACCGAGGCACGCCTCTTCCCCTTCGCCGAACACCGCAAGGCAGACTCCGCCGCATGGCTCGACGAAAACGAGGAACTTTGCCTGGACACCAAGGAGACCAGACTGACCATGCCCCGCACACAGCTCGCCCTGCGCGGAGTGCACAACCTGCTCAACTCCATGGCAGCCGGCCTGAGCGCCGCCATCCTCGACATACGCAAGGAGGACATACGCCGCGCCCTGAGCGACTTCGAGGGTGTGGAGCACCGCCTGGAGCATGTGGAGACCATCTCCGGGGCACGCTGGGTCAACGATTCCAAGGCCACCAACGTGAACTCATGCTGGTATGCCCTCGAATCGATGCCCGAAGGGAAACATACCGTGCTCATCCTCGGAGGGAAGGACAAAGGTAACGACTACAACGACATACTACCCCTGGTCAAGGAGAAAGTGAAAGCCATAGTGGCAATGGGTAAAGATAACAGCAAGATCGTGGATTTCTTCACCGGCAAAGTGCCCGTGATCCGCGACACCCATTCACTCGCCGACGCCGTGAAGGAGTGCCGTGAACTCGCCTGCGCGGGCGACACCGTGCTTCTGAGCCCCTGCTGCGCCAGCTTTGACCTCTTCTTCGGATACGAGGACCGCGGCACCAAGTTCAAGACAGCCGTAAGACAGATGAAAAAGAGGGAACTGGAGCAATAATCCGTTTCCTGACCCAAAACAGTAAATCACTTATAAATAAGGAGAAAAGTATAATGGCAACCACCAACCAGGCAGGAGCGTCCCCGCAGGCCGAACTGAAAAAGGACGTGCGGCTCCCCCTGCCTAAAGCCGACAAATATATCTGGGCCATCTACATACTGATGCTGCTTGTATCGGTGGTAGAGCTGTACAGCGCCTCGTCGCGCGAGGTGCAGGCCTCGAATGTGTTCGGTCCTCTGCTCCGTCACGGGCGCCTGTTACTTATCGGAGTGGCGATCACCGTAGGCATCTCCCGGCTGAAATACATCTGGTTCTACCGGTGTACGATAGCTTTCGGCATCATTGCCGTGATCCTGGGATTCTACGTGCTGTTCAAGGGCGACATCATCAACGGCGCCCGGCGAAGCACCACCATCCTGGGGATCCCGCTGCAGCCATCGGAGATACTGAAACTCGCCGTGGTGCTCTTCATAGCCTACATAATGTCGATAATGCAGACCCGCAAGGGGGTGCGCACATCGGCAGTGGTATGGAGCGCCGGCGCCGTGCTGCTATGCGGCGGCCTCCTGTTCACGCAGGGACTCACCAACACTCTGCTCCTTATGGGGGTATCGTTCGCCATGATGCTTATCGGAGGCGTGCAATGGAGCAAATTCGGCATCATGCTCGCCATCTACGCCATAGTGGGGGGTGGCTTCTATTACGTCAAACACCTCAACGACAAGAATATAGACCATATAGAGCAACAGACCATCCTCGAGACCGGCAAGGACTCCTCGGGCAAAGAGGCCACGGCCGACCGCACCGGCCTGCAGAAAGGGCGCATAGCCAACTGGCTCGGCGACTCCATCCCAAAATACAAGAAAGAGATCACTTCGGTGAACCGCCAGGAGATGTACTCCTACATGGCACAGGCACACGGAGGGATCTCGGGGGTGCTTCCCGGCAACTCACGCGAGACATCGCGCCTGCCGCTCGCATTCTCCGACTATATATTCGCCATAGTGGTAGAGGACTGGGGACTGATCGGGGGGATAGGGCTGCTTGTGCTCTATCTGGCGCTGCTCGGAAGGGCGGGCGCCATAGCCGCGCGCTGCTCGCGCGCCTTCCCCGCATTGCTCGTGATGGGAATGGCGGTGATGATAGTGCTGCAGGCACTGTTCCATATGGCCATCGTCACCGGTGTGTTCCCCGTGTCGGGACAACCGCTCCCGCTCATCTCCAAAGGTGGCTCATCGATCATAGTGACCTCCATTGCCTTCGGCATCATGCTCAGTGTGAGCCGCTATGCCGTGCAGAGCAACAAGCAGAAAGATATCAATGCCGAGATACTGGAACTTCCTGAAGAGCTCTCGGCCGAGAACCGCGGAAAGCTGATCTGAACCGTATCAGCGGCCCCCGACAAACCATACACAAAGTAGCGACAAGATGAAAGTGCTTATATCCGGTGGAGGAACCGGTGGACATATTTTCCCCGCAGTGGCGATAGCAAACGCCGTGAAGCGCCGCAACCCCGATGCCCAGATACTCTTTGTAGGCGCCGAGGGGCGCATGGAGATGGAGCGTGTGCCCGCTGCAGGCTACGACATAGTGGGACTTCCCGTTGCGGGATTCGACCGCAAGCGGCTCTGGCGCAACATCGGTGTGCTGATAAAGCTGTACCGCAGCATGAGGCGTGCCAAAAAAGTGCTGCGCGAGTTCCGCCCCGACGTGGCGGTGGGTGTAGGAGGCTATGCCTCAGGTCCCATGCTGAAAGAGGCGCAGAAAAACGGCATACCCACGCTGATACAGGAACAGAACTCCTATGCCGGAGTGACAAACAAGCTGCTCGCGGCGAAAGCGAACCGCATCTGCGTGGCCTACGACGGCATGGAACGCTTCTTCCCCGCCGGCAGCATAGTGAAGACCGGCAACCCCGTGCGCAAGGATATCGTAAGCTCCACGCTGAGCCGTGAGGATGCCAAACGCGAACTCGGCTTCAACCCCAACCGGCCGCTCGTGCTCGTGGTAGGGGGAAGTCTCGGCGCCCGCACCATCAACGACTCCATGAAGGAGGCCGCGCCCGCGCTGCTGCAGTCAGGAGCCGCCATCCTATGGCAGACAGGGAAAAACTATGCCGCCGAATGCCAGCAGACGGAAAAAAACATCAACGATGCGAACCTTAAGGCCGTGCCGTTCGTTAGCCGTATGGATCTGGCCTATCGCGCCGCCGATGTGGTGGTGAGCCGTGCCGGCGCAAGCACCATAAGTGAACTGCAGCTTGTGGGAGCACCGGCGATCCTTGTACCCTCCCCCAATGTGGCCGAAGACCACCAGCGCAAGAATGCCGAGGCGCTCGCAAAACGCGACGCCGCCATAATGATTCTCGACCGCGACTGCAGAACCTCTCTCCTGGAGGCAGTGACGGCACTCCTCCGCGACAAGAAATGCCGCGATACGCTGAGCGCCAATGTAAAAGCGATGGCAATGGAAAACTCCGACGAGCGCATCGTGGATGAACTGATACAATTGACAACCGACAAGTAAGAGAAAAAAATACAGTGGAAATCAAACAGATATATTTTGTAGGAGCAGGCGGCATAGGTATGGCCGCCCTCGAAAGATACTATCTGGCAAAAGGGATACCGGTGGCAGGCTACGACCACACCCGGTCAGCCCTTACCGACAGCCTGGAAAAAGAGGGAGCGCACATATGCTTCGACGACGATGTGGAGAAGGCTGTGCCCGCGGCATTCCGCGACAAAGCCACCACCCTGGCCGTATATACCCCCGCCATACCGCACGACAACAAGGTATTGAGCTATTTCCGCGACGGCGGTTTCAGACTGGTGAAACGCGCCGCACTGCTCGGCGAAGTAACCCGCGGAAGCAAAGCCCTCTGCTTCTCCGGCACACACGGAAAAACCACCACCTCCTCTATGGCCGCCCATATAATGCACATGTGCGACTGCGGCTGCAACGCCTTCCTCGGAGGTGTGCTCAGAAACTACAACTCCAACTACCTGCTTGATGCCGCCAGCGGATACTCAGTGGTGGAGGCCGACGAATTCGACAGATCGTTCCATCATCTCACCCCCTACATAGCGGTAGTGACAGCCACCGATCCCGACCATCTCGACATATACGGCGACGAGGAGAGCTATCTCGAAGGGTTCGCACACTTTACTGAGCTGATACGCCCCGACGGCGCCCTGGTGGTGCATACCGGCCTGAAACTCAAGCCCCGCCCCGCAGAGGGAGTCAAAGTCTACACCTACTCGAAAGAGGAGGGAGATTTCCATGCCGAAAACATACGCCGCGGCAACGGCGAGATACACTTCGATTTCATATATCCCGGCGGAAGCATCCGCGACATAAACCTCGGCGTGCCGGTGGAGATCAACGTGGAGAACGCTGTGGCGGCACTCGCCGCCTGCTATCTCACAGGCGACATGGATCCCGCGCGTGCCCGCGAGGCCATAGGCACATTCATGGGGCCGAAACGCCGCTTCGAGTTCCATCTGAAGGAGGCAGGGGAGCATGGCCGTGTCATAATCGACGACTACGCCCACCATCCCGACGAACTGCGCGCGTCGATAGAATCAGTAAAAGCGCTCTATCCCGGCCGCAGACTCACCGTAGCTTTCCAGCCACACCTCTTCACCCGCACCCGCGACTTCCATCGCGAATTTGCCTCGGCGCTCTCCCTTGCCGACGAAGTGATCCTGCTGCCCATATATCCGGCACGCGAGGAACCGATAGAGGGGGTCAGTTCCGAAATGATCCATAATCTCGTGACAACAGAAAAAAAACTGTTGAAAAAGCGTGAGGATTTGATAGATACGGTAAAAAACAGTAACTTTGAGATACTTTTGACCGCCGGCGCCGGCGATATAGCCGACCTGGTGGACAGACTGGTACCGGAAAAATGATCCCGGCACCGGACCAAACGCATACAAAAAGACCAACCGCTGATCCACAACCGCTGACCAATGTCAAAAACCGCCGTCATACGCTGTGTGTTGTCGCTGATCCTGATCGGCTACCTGGTGTTCGCGCTCTTTTGGGCAGACAGCATGGCAGCCCGCGAGATCTGCGGCGGCATAGACGTGCACGTGCTCCAGAGCCCTACGTCGCGCAACTTCGTCACCCCGTCGGAGATAAGCGCCCTTCTTAAGGAATGGAAGCTCGACCGCACCGACATGCCGGTAAGCTCCATCGACACCCAGAAGATCGAGGATAGCCTGGAGGGTATCGACAACATAGAGCATGCCAATGTGGAGCGTCTGTCAGACAACCGCCTGCGCCTGACGGTGACCCCCATGAAGCCCGTGGCACGTATATTCGACAACCACGGCAGGTCATATTACATAAACCGCCAGGGGAAACGGCTCACCGCCAACGCAAGGTTCCGCCTCGACGTGCCGGTGATAACAGGCGCGTTCGACTCGGTGCGCACCCCCGTGTCGCTGCTCCCGCTGATCAACCGCATTGCCTCCGACTCGGCATGGAACGCCATCGTGTCGCATGTGGCCGTGGAGCCAGGGACACGCGATGTGCTGCTGGTGCCCATGATCCGTGGCCATGTGATCAATCTGGGTGAGCCTGACGACATTGACGACAAGCTGGAGCGTGTGATGCTGATGTATCACAAAGTGATGCCCCTGAAAGGGTGGAACTACTACGACACTATCTCGGTGAAATGGCGCGGGCAGGTGGTGGCCACCCGCAGGGTGAAATCGCTGCCCGAACCTCTGATAAGGTTTGACCGTGCCGACGACGAGATATATGAGGAGGATGTGAACTCCATGCTCACCTCGGTGGATGCCGACAGCGTGAAAAGTATCAGCAACTGAAATTTATAAGCGAGTACAGTAACAAGAAACAATAATCAAGAGCTGTGATCGGCACAGGGGCGCCCGACAACCCCCGGGAAGATCACTAATATTGATAACGATATGGGAGAAAAAGAGCAGGACCGCTATATAGTGGCATTCGAGATAGGCAGCTCCAAGATAAGGGGCGCCGTTGGTATTGTGGACCGCTCAGGTGTGGTGGATGTGGTAGCCACCGAGGAGGAGCGGCTCATCGACAAGGTGCGCTACGGCTGCATCGAGAACACCGAGGTGAGCGACGCCCTACAGCGTGTGACCGAACGTCTGGAAGCCTATCCGCGTGTGTCGCCGCGCATGATCACCGGAGCCTATGTGGCCCTGGGGGGACGCTCGCTGATGAGTCGCACTGTAGATGTGGACCTCACTCTCCCTACCGAAACGGAAATAACACGCCCGATAATCACCGAACTGATGCAGAAGGCATCGGCCACCGTGGATCCCACACGCGACGTGGTGGAGGTGGTGCCTGTGCGCTTCACAGTCGACGACAAGACCCAGGCAAACCCTGTGGGCACCTACGGCAACCGTCTTGCCGCCCGCATGACAGTGATAAGCTGTGACCCGAAGATCAAGCGTATGCTCCGCCGTGTGGTCGGGGAGCGTGCTGGATTCAATATCATCGACTATGTGAACCGCACCCTTGCCGAGGCCGACATGGTGCTCACCGACGACGAACGCCGCCTCGGGTGCATGCTCGTGGATTTCGGCGCCGAGACCACATCGGTGGCCATCTTCAAGAACGGAGCCGCCATATACCAGGCTACCCTCCCGATGGGTTCGCGCAACATCACCCTCGACCTCACGACACTCAATTATACCGAGGAACGTGCCGAAGAGATAAAGCGTGTGAGCGGCAACGCCATGACGCAGGATGGCGCACGGCGCAAAATGCAGTCGGCCGACGGCATCGACTATACCGAGATCAACAACTACGTGCATGCCCGCACCGACGAGATCATCGCCAACATCATGGCACAGCTCGAGTATGCCGGCGTGAGCGATTCCGATCTGCCAGGCGGTATCATCGTGGTGGGCGGAGGTGCCCGTCTGCGCGGCTTCAATGACCTGCTCGCCCAGGAGAGCAACCTGAAAGTGCGCCAGGGCGCTCCCAATGCCTCGGTGCGCATTTCCGACGGCTCCATCCACGGCACAGATGCAGTGGATGTGATCTCAATACTCCTTGACGCCTCCCGCGATCCCTACGAGGAATGCACCGAGATGCCCGAGGAGGCAGAAACCGAGACCGGCGAGGATGAACGCAACGGCTACGAGAAGATCTATTCCGGCGACAAGGCTCCCAGAGAGGAGGATACCGTAAGAATCGGCAGACTTTACGATGACGACGATGACAACAACGGCAAAAAGAAGAAACACCAGTCGGAAAAACAGCCTGTGAAGACCGGCAAATCATGGCTCGACCGCCTGCAGGAACGCCTGTCAATGATAATGAAAGAGCAGGAAGACCTCGAAAACGAAGAATAACCGCACCCCAAAAACAACATCGAATCAATGAGCATAGAAGATATAGACCAGACTTCATCGTTTGTCGAAGATCAGGCAGGCGATGTGATTATCAAGATAATAGGTGTTGGCGGCGGCGGTGACAATGCTGTCAACCACATGTTCGAGCAGGGTGTGGAGAAGGTGTCGTTCGTAGTGTGCAACACCGACCGCCAGGCTCTGAAGAACTCTGTAGTACCCAACAAACTGCTTATAGGCCCGCAGACCACCAAAGGTCTGGGAGCCGGCAACAAGCCGGAACTCGCACGCGAGGCCGCCGAAGAGAGCGCCGAGGATATAGCGCGCCTCTTTGACGACGAGACCAAGATGGTGTTCATCACCGCCGGCATGGGTGGAGGCACCGGTACCGGCGCCGCTCCCGTGGTGGCACGCATAGCCCAGGAGCGGGGTCTGCTCACCATAGGCATCGTCACCATCCCCTTCTTCTTCGAAGGGCAGAAAAAGATCCTCAAGGCGCTCGACGGCGCCGAGGAGATGAGCAAGTATGTGGATGCCCTTCTGGTGGTGAACAACGAGCAGCTGACAGAGATATACCACGACCTCGACCTTATCAACGCCTTCGGCAAGGCCGACGATACCCTTACCAACGCGGCACGTTCGATCTCGGAGCTTATAACCTGCGACGGATACATGAACCTTGACTTCAACGACGTGAACACCACCCTGCGCGAGGGTGGAGCCGCCATCATCTCCACAGGTTACGGCGAGGGTGAGAACCGCGTGAGCAAGGCCATCGATGACGCCCTTAACTCGCCGCTGCTCAAGAACAAGGACATATCACGCTCCAAGCGCCTACTGTTCAACCTCTACTTCTCGCGCCAGGCCGAAGACCGCTTCGTGATGGGAGAGGCAAAAGAGCTTACCGCCTTCATATCGAACATCGACAAGGATGTGGATGTGATCTACGGTATCTGCTTTGACGACACTCTGGGCAACAAGGTGAAGATGACCATTCTCGCCGCAGGTTTCCCGCTCTCGATAAAAGGTGGCGACATACCCCCGACGGGAGGTATGGGCGGTTTCGAGCGTATGCGCAAGACCACCACACCCCTCGACCAGGCACAGCAGGCCGAGGAGGAGAGCAAGATCATCAGCAAGATCTATGGCGACAACAAGGTGAAGAAAATGGAGCAGACCCGCGCCTCACAGCGCTATATCGTGCTCCGTCCCGACCAGTTCGACGACAATGCGGTGATAGAGACATTCGAGCATTCGCCGGCTTACAACCGCGACAAACGGATAGCCGACGAGGTGCGCAACAATGCTCCCCGCACAACAACTCCCCCACCTGCTCCTCAACAGCAGCCTGCGCCGCACCCTGCGGCACCGGCCGACATTCCTCCGGTAACCCCCGAGAAGGAGCAGCCCCGATATAGTTCCGACAACGGGAGCCATCATATCGAATTTTAACAGCATATCCGCTGAAAAATATCATAAGAGGGTGTGTCAAAATTTACGCAATTTTGGCGCACCCCTTGTTTCTGTCCGGATGGGGAGGGTGCTGTCAGAATGGTTCCAGATGGTAGGAGCCTGAGGGTG
>ERZ836877.6417-NODE-6417-length-10546-cov-2.708131_pt1 | contig 10546 bp, 7 predicted proteins | sample MGYA00519469_ERZ836877 | MGnify/ENA primary metagenome ERZ836877 (study PRJEB31850, sample SAMEA3708809) | human gut metagenome | biome: human gut; feature: human-associated habitat; material: faeces | place: China | collected 2014 ... | reverse complement strand
AACTTCATATTCAGTTCTTGAATTTTTTTTGAGGCTATAGACAATAAATTAGCGCGGCAAAGTTACAAAAAATTCCCGTCAGTTGCAACTAATGCCTCCTTTAAGCGCCACTTTCAGTCCGTAATGTCTTCGGCCGCCTTGCAAATGTCTGTTAAATAGTGCCGGAGATCGTTCCAGTGGTAGAACGGCAGGATGTCGCTTTCCACCGGAACAGAGGTCTCGCGTTCGTTCAGCATTATTTTGGCAATCACGTCGCCGCTGTCGTTGCGGAAGAAGACAATCTGCACGTTGGCCGCCATGGGCGAGATCGCATAATCGTTCCACACCTCGGCGAGGCGGTCGGGATCGGTTTCGTCGGTGAATGCGCCGGGCAGGCGCAACAGGGCCGCCAGTGGGATTATGTTGCCGTCGTGGCCGAAGCGCAGGGTGGCTCCATGGGTGCCGGAGGCGATGCTGCGGTCGGCTTCGTCCACGATGTCGCGCACCAGATTCGAGGCGTTTGCCACGAAGACGCCGGCCGCCGGTGCGTAGTTGGAATTGCAGGCGAAAAAGTTGAAATTGAATACCTTCCACATGTCAAACAGTTCCTGTGGCGTGAACAGGCCAGTGAATGTCTGCCGCGTTTCCATATTCTGCATGTCGACGGCCACCCAGTAGAGTTGCCAGGCGAATTCGACGGGGTCAATCCAGCGGCCGACGTAGGTGCTGTCGCTGAATATCGTGCCGATGAGGCGGTCGGGATTGGTGTGTTCTCTGCGGTAGCGCTTCCATGTCTGGTACCATGGGCCGTCATGACCGCTCATAGGGCCGGATTCAGGCGAGTAGTAGTTCAGAAAATACATGTTGCGCCGGGAACTTTCGCGAGGAATCTCCAGCCGGGGATTCTGTTCTTTCAGCCCTTCGATGAAGGCGAACATGGAATGTGCGCAGCGCATCACCACCGTGGACGAGGCCTTGATGTCTGCACCATCGGTAAAGATCTCTGGAAAAGCCTCGTACATGCGGCGGGCGATGGCGCGATGCTGGCGGTAGCCGAGGGGCGATAGTTCGCCGCCGCGCCCGCGGGCTTCCTGCCACACGGTGTCGAGACGGTTCATCAGGTCGATGCCCAGAGGCGTTAGGGCATCGTGGGCGGCGGCGTCTTTCAGGCGGTCGAGAATCACGGTATAGTCTTCGTCGCTGATGAGGTAGCGCGAGCCATGTCTGCCGTAGTGGCTGATATAGAATGGCTTGTAGCCTTCGGGCGGTGCGGTGTTCAGCGACGAGGAAACCGGATAGGCATAATATACGCCTCCAGCTTTTCCCGGAGTGGCGGCGATGTCGTCGACAGTGGTCTGTGCCGGGGCCGTTGCGAATGTGAATAATGCTGCGGCGGCAAAGGCCCTATATATATAATGTGTGATTCTCATGTCTGCCCGGATTTTATTTCGCTGTTTCTTTCAGATGGAGTTGCCAGTTCCAGGCTGAGCGCATTGTGTCGGCCAGCGAAGTCTCGGCTTTCCAGCCCAGCACCTTGTTGGCGCGCGAGGGGTCGGCCCAAACCTTTACGATGTCGCCGTGGCGGCGCGGGGCGATGACATACGGAACGTCGACGCCGGTTGCCTCGCGGAAGGTGTTGATGAGTTGCAGCACGGATACGCCCTCGCCGGTGCCGAGGTTGAAGATTTCGATGGAATCCTCGCTTTGGCCGCCGAGCATGCGCTTGATGGCCGTGACGTGGGCCTTGGCCAGGTCAACGACGTTGATGAAGTCGCGGATGCATGACCCGTCGGGGGTGTCGTAGTCGTCGCCGAACACGCTGAGGCGTTCGCGGATGCCGATTGCGGTCTGTGTCAGATAGGGGATGAGGTTCTGGGGAACGCCGTTGGGCAGTTCGCCGATAAGTGCCGAGGGATGTGCGCCGACAGGGTTGAAGTAGCGCAGAATCACGGCCTTGAAGCGGGCGCCGGCATTTATTGTGTCGGTGATGATGTCCTCGGCCATCTGCTTGGTGTTGCCGTAGGGCGAGGTGGCCTTCTTTATGGGCGATTCCTCGGTTACGGGGTTGACGTCGGGTTCGCCATAGACGGTGCACGATGAGGACTGGACCATGCCGGTGACACCGTGGCTGTCCATGTTCTCGAGGATATTCATCAGGATATTGAGGTTATTGCGGTAGTAAAGCAAGGGTTTTTCCATCGACTCGCCGACGGCTTTCGAGGCGGCGAAGTTTATCACGCCGGCAATGTCGTCGTAGGAGTCGAACAGCCGTTTCATTGTCTCGCGGTCGCTGCAGTCGCCTTTGACGAAGTCGGGGCGGCGTCCGGTGATTTTTTCGATATTGTCAAGAACAGATTCGTTGGAGTTTGACAGATTGTCAATGATAACCACGTCAAAACCTGCCTGGAAGAGTTCGACAGTGGTGTGGGAACCGATGTATCCGGTACCGCCTGTTACGAGGATTCTGTTTTTGTTCATTTTGTCTGGTTATTTTGAGTTTGTATAAATATTCATCTGGCAGTTGGCGCAGTCGAATTCCAGCCTTAATCGGCCGGCGGGCGCGTCGAGATAGAGTCCGCGTGGCAGTTTTGCGGCTCCTGGGGTACGCAGGCAGGCGCCGAGTTCGCGGCGCAGGCAGTAGCGTGTGGTCATCACCTGCACCTCGCCTTTCTGCGGCGCGGTCTCGAGGGCTTTTTCTCCGATTTCAGCGCCGTGGCGGGTGTAGAATTCGGCCGCCTTGCTGTTGGCTATGTTGTGGGTGTATCTGGTGTGAAGTCCGGCGAGGGCGTCCGCGGTCAGCAGGTCGGGTCGGCGCCGGGCCGGGCGCCGGGCGATGTCGGCGGCGCGGTCCAGCGCTTCAAGTGCCTCGCGGCGCAGTCGTGCCAGCACCGAGGCCGGAATGAAGGCGTCGCCGCAGAGGTCTTCGATTTTTTCCGCGCGGTAGATGGTGCCGCCGAGTCGGCCGAGTTCTTCGCGGCGTCGGGTACTTTGGTCGGTCTTGGCGTGGTCTGTGCAGGGCTTTTCAGCGGCCACGGAGACGCGCAGGCCGCGTTCGTCGGCGAGGTCAATCACGGGGCGGCCGTCGGCGGCCATTCGGAGGGTGATGTCGACGGCGATGCTGCGCCGCGCGGTGTCGCTGCGTTCCATCATGGCTTCAAACCTCACATCGTTGTTGCGGTATAGTATGGTGCCGGGAGGGGACTTCCGCGCCGGGAGCGGCCACAATGCGGTTGCCGGAATCCACGCGGTTCACGCGGAAGCCTTTGAAGCGGCGCTTGCTGTCGAACCAGCCCAGTCCGTCGCCGTTGGCCAGGGCCGATGCGTCGTCTACTGTCATCATGCCGCGGGAGGTCCGGATGACTTTCGCTACGGGCTGTCCGGTCCATTTTGGCGTGAACCAGGATGTTATATGTTTTTTATCGGAGCCGGTGAGGAAATATGAGGTGAAGCCGCGGTTGAAACTCAGCACCGGATCGGGGCGGAATGAGAAGTCGCTGCGCCCATATGATGCTCGGCAATAGCGGCCCTGTGATGCCTCGATGACGCGGTCTAGGGCCTTGCGGTAGGCGGCAGTGACGTTCTTGACGTATGCGGCCGATTTCAGGCGCCCCTCGATTTTGAACGATGAGATTCCGGCGTCGGCCATTTCGGCCAGATGGTCGATGCGGTTCATGTCGGCCAGCGAGAGCCAGTGGCGTGTGGCGGGGAGGCCGTCGGGCGGCGTCACCGGGCGTCCGCTGCCGTCGGTCAGTGTGAAGGGCAGTCGGCATATCTGTGGGCACGCGCCGCGGTTGGCGCTGCGTCCGGAAAGCACCTGCCCGGCATAGCAGCGTCCGCTGTAACTGACGCACAGGGCGCCGTGGACAAAGGCTTCGAGGCGCGATTCGGGGGCGGCGGCTGCGGTGGCGCGGATGTCGTCGAGCGAAAATTCGCGTGGAACAACGAGTTGCGCCAGCCCGGCGCGGGACAGTGTGGCCAGAGCCTGCGGGGTGGTGGCGTTCCACTGTGTTGAGGCGTGGAGTTCAATCGGTGGCAAATCCATCGTCAGCAGTGCCGGATCCTGGATTATGAGCGCGTCAACGCCGACGCGGGCCAGCGAGGCGGCAATTTCGCGGGCCTGTTCCAGTTCGCTGTCATAAAGAATGGTGTTCAGCGCGGCATATGCCTTCACTCCGAAAGGCTGGGCAGCCGCAACCACCGTCTCGAAATCCTCGATTGAATTTCCGGCGGCCGCACGCGCTCCGAAAGCCGGCGCGCCCATGTACACGGCGTCGGCGCCATGCGTGATGGCGGCGATGGCCGTCGCGGCGTCGCGGGCAGGGGCCAGAAGTTCGAGTGGTCGCGGTGTGGAGGGTTTCATAACAGGGTTTCGAGCAGTCTGAATGCCTCGGCGCGTCCCGAGGTGACGCGGTCGGCGTGGTGGGCGTCGCTGTTGACAACCAGGGGGACGCCGGCCGCGGCAAGACGCTGCCAATAGCGCGGCTGAGGGAAGAATCGGCCGGCGGATTCGTAGGCCTTTGTATTGATTTCGACGGCGATGCCGGAATTGATGATTTCCGTCAGATATTCGTCCACAATTTTCCTGTACCAGCCTTCGTCCTCGATTCCGGGATGATAGTCGGAGGCGTTGTGGGCGATTTTGTCCAGATGGCCCAGGATGTCGAAGCCCCCGCGGGCAAGCATCTCGCGCGACTGGCCGTAGAAGGTCTCGACCACATAGCGGATGTCGTTGCGGAAATGCAGCCCCATGTTGCGCCGGAAGCGTTCGGCCGGTCCGTCGATGTCGATGTATTCGCCGGTGGGCGAGGGAATGAAGTGTACCGAGCCGATGGCGAAATCAAGTCCGAGGTCGCGGAAATAGTCCGAAGCCGGACCCCACTGCGGACCCAGATAGTCGATTTCCATGCCGCAGTAGACCTGCATGGGGGCAAGGAGCCGACCCAGACGCTCGGTTTCGCTGCGGTAGGCGGCGATATCGTCGCGCGACATGTTGCAAGGCGAGGGAATTGACAGGGGCGAGTGGGGCGAGAAACCCAGATGGAGAAATCCGGCGGCGGCAGCGCTGCGGGCTATTGCCTCCATTGTGTCGTGCCCGTCGCAAAACTGGCTGTGGGTGTGGAAATTGTAATTATGAGTAGACGAAATTATGCTGCGGAAGTCAATCATGATTGGTTTCACTGTTGATGTCGGCCGCCCGCAGGGGCCGGCCGGAAGATTCAGCGCACGGGTTCGTCGCCGTTTTCAGACAGCGACACGCGCATGTTGGTGTCGGCCTCTACGTTTTTCAGTTTGTAGTAGTCCATGATGCCGAGATTGCCGTTGATGAAGGCTGTTGCCATGGCACGGGGCAGTTCGGCCTCGGCTTCTATGACCTTTGCGCGGGCTTCCTGGGCCAGGGCCTTCATTTCCTGTTCGCGGGCGATGGCCATTGCGCGGCGTTCCTCGGCCTTGGCCTGGGCGATGTTCTTGTCGGCCTGGGCCTGGTCCATCTGCAGCACGGCGCCGATGTTCTTGCCTATGTCGATGTCGGCGATGTCAATCGAAAGAATCTCGAAGGCGGTGCCGGCGTCAAGCCCCTTGCTGAGAACGAGTTTCGAGATTGAATCGGGGTTCTCAAGCACCTGCTTGTGCGAGTTAGACGAACCGATTGACGATACGATGCCCTCGCCCACACGGGCCAGGACGGTATCCTCGCCGGCGCCGCCCACCAGCTGGCGGATGTTGGCGCGTACGGTCACGCGGGCCTTGGCTATCAACTGGATGCCGTCTTTTGCCACGGCAGTCACGGGCGGAGTGTCGATTACCTTGGGGTTGACGCTCATCTGCACGGCCTGGAATACGTCGCGGCCGGCCAGGTCAATGGCAGTTGCCATCTTGAATCCCAGGGGGATGTTGGCCTTGGATGCGGAAACCAGGGCGTGGACCACACGCTCGGGATTGCCGCCGGCCAGATAGTGGGCCTCGAGGTCATCGCGGGTCACGTCGGACAGGCCGGCCTTGTGGGCTTCGATGAGGGCGCGCACAATCACCGAGGCAGGTACCTGGCGTATGCGCATCAGCACAAGTTGAATCAGCGAGATTTTCACGCCGCTGACACGGGCCGAAATCCACAGGAAAAACGGGCAGTAGTAGAAAAATACGCATAGTAGCACCAATAGTGCGACCGCGAGGATGATGAATGTTGTGTCCATTGTTTATATGTGATTGGTTTTTAGAGTTCTCTCGGAGAATGCATTACTGCTGTCAGATGGCGTGCAGTTCGGCCGATATTGCGCGGTTGACGAGTGAATCCATGGAGCGGCGTGCTTCGGTCAGGCGGTCCTCCTGATTGATTATTTCCACGCCGGCGGAACGGTCTCCGTTGCGGTAGCGTTCGCGCAGGGCGTCGAGCGATTCGCTCAGACGGTTGACGAGGGCGCGCTGGTTCAGTGCCTGGGACATGAGTGAGCGTGCCTGCGACGAGCGGAAGTCGCTGAGCGAGGTGTAAATGCGTGTAGTCGAACCGATTGGCAGTGTAAATGAATTGACGGCGCGTTCCTCGCTTCGCTGCGGCGTTTCGCCCGCGGCGTTGATTCTTGCAAGAACCTGCGAATAGTCGGCGCCGGGTGTGCGGGTAAGGGCGATATTGTCGAGCCGAGCCAGACTCAGCAGTTCGGGCGAGTCGGGTTCGACGTTCACACGGGTTTCCGAAGGCACGAAAATGTAGATGGTCACCATTCCGGGGATATGGTTGCGGTCGGTGGCCCACCAGCCTGCGCCGGTGGTCTCGTCGATTGCCATCAGGTAGTCGTCGTCAGGCGAATTGTAGGGCATGCCCATGTTCTGGGGCTGCAGGTAGCCGTCGTCGGTGCGGCGTGTCAGAAAAATGTCGTATCCGCCGAGAGAACCCTCGCCGTCGTTGGCGAAATACAGCGTCAGTCCGTCGGACATCAGGAAGGGATATTCGGCATTGCCACCGCCGCCCAGGTCTTCGCCGGGAAGCGGGGTGGGGTGGTCGATTGTACCGTCGTCCAGGATATCGGCGCTCATCAGGCGGAACACGCCGGCGCTGTCGGGCTGCGCGTAGAGTATTTCGGTGTTGTTCTGGGGAATAAATGCCATTTCCACGTCATCTATACGGGCTGTGGCACCGTTTACCAGCCTCCCGCACTCGGGCGACAGGCGGTAGGCTTTGAAAAACTCGTCGGCGTCAACCACAATCGAGTCAATCACGGCCACACGCTCCACGCGCGAGAGCATATTCTCCATGGTGATTACCCGCGAGCGTTCCTCCTGGAAGTCATCGGGAATCTCGCGCTTGTTGCGGCGCATGATGTTCTCGTAGGAATCGAAATATTTGGTGGCGCGTGCCGGGTCGTAATCTTTGGCGGCTTCGCGGGCCAGGATGAGGGCCGCGTCGGCCACCCCGCGCGATTCGGCCGTTTCCAGATAGGGAACAGCCTCGGGCATGCGGTCGAGTTCAATCAGAGTCAGTGCCAGCCAGTAATTGACATTTCCGTTGCGGGGCGAACGCCGGTGCAGGGTCTCGAGTTTGGTAAGGGCCTCCTCGAATTTACCTTCGGCATATAGGGCGCGTGCGTCGTCTATCGGCGCGCAGAGTGCCGCGGACGCTGCCAGCAACATGGTGAAAAGGATGAAAATGCGGTGCATGGGATTCATACTCATAATTAACGTTCAAAGTTACGAATTATTCTTCATATATACAACCGCGCGCCCGCGCGTGTTCATTTCGCAGGCGTGCTGGCGCTCCGGCGGAAAGGTACGAAAACAATTCAGGGAGCCTTCATCACGAGGACTCCCTGTTGCGTTTTAATGACTTAAAACAATTACATAACTAACATAAAACACATTTTTTTCTGATTGTTTCCGCCAGGTCATGTGTGAAGACCCGGCGGTGATATAAACAATCGATACTAACCCTAAAACTGAAATGATTTTTTCGTGGATGCAAAGTTAGCACAATTCCTGCAATTGGTTCACATAATCAAGGCGGAATATAAGCGGCTATTTCACTTGATTATACGTAAAACGTTAACTGCCAGAGACTGTAACGATAATTAAAAAATGAATAATATAACAGTGAGTATAGCGTTTCCTGCTGCTTGTGCTCAGTTGTCGCTCTTGATTTTCATGATTTCTGCCTCGAACGTGTCTCTGTTTATGGCTCGAGCCTTGGTGCGGTTGCGGTAGGCGTAGATGGTGTTGAGCGAATAGTTAAGCACCTGGGCGATACGCGGACTCTCTTCGATGCCCAGCCGCATGAAAGCCAGAATCCGAAGGTCGGTATTGAGTAGTTCGCCTTCCTTCAACTTTATTTTTTCGCCGTCTTTCAGCAGCATGTTGACCTGTTCCACGAAGTCGGGATAAAGATGCAGGAAAGCATTGTCGAACACGTCATAGAACTCCTTGCTCTGTTCCTCGACGAATTTGCCGGATTTTGTCAGTTTGTACAGGTCGTCGACCTTCCCGGCGGTGATTTTGCGCGACACTATCTTGCAGAACTGATTCAGTTTGTCCATGTAGATCGAGCAGAGGTTCAGGAACTGGCTGATATATACCTCCTTGATTCGGTTGGCCTGCTGGAGTCGCTGTTGCAGTTCTTTCAGGTGGCGCATTTTTTTGTAGAGCGTGACCATGGTGATAATCAGGCCGACAACCGCCACGACAAGCACGAACAGGATGACATAGATTGTGCGGCGCGACGAATCCAGTTCCTCGTTGTATGCCCGTTCGATGATCGGCAGGATTCGTGAGGTCTCGATCATTCGCAGTGGGGCGCCACATTCCACGGCGCTGGCCAGGGCGTCGTTAAGGTAGGCATAGGCGCGGCGTATCTCGCCTTTTTCGTATAGGTTGTTGCCGAGTTCCTGCAAGGAGGCCATCTCTCGGGTTGCTGCGCGGACGTCGGCCAGGGCGGAAATAGCCAGATAGTAGGTATATGCGTTCTCGTCGCCCTCGCTTTTGGCCATTGCCGAGAGATGGTGGGCGGCACGGGCCAGCATGGGACTGCCTTCCGGAGCCTTTTGCAGCACTTCTTCAAGCAGGGCGCGGGATTTACCCGGCGAACCGGTCAGGAAATAGTATTCGCCCAGATTGAACTTGTATTCAAGCGATTCACGAGGCAGTGTCTCCAGCAGCCGGCGCTGGCGTTCCAGGGCCGACCGTGTGTACATGGCCTTGAATTCGGGATCGCGGGCCGCGAAAGCCGACATGTAACTGTACATCTGTCGGCCGCAGTCGTAGTACATTGACATTAGCCGCGGCGACAGCGCGGTGGTGTCGATGGAGTTGTAAATCTCGAGGGCAGGACTGAAAAAACCGCCAAGCGGCAGAAGCATGGCCTGACGCAAGGCAAAGGGCGTCTTGTCCGGACAGGACGGCGAGGAAAGCCCGATGCCGAGATAGTGCAGGGCCGAATCGTTGTTGAAGCCGGTGAATTCGCCCACGATGTTTAGCAGCAGCGGCTCCGTGATGCCGGTGCGGTGCATTGAGTCCAGAAGCATGTCGATACGTTCCTGTCTCAGCGAGATGAAACTGTCGCGGCCGCGCAGTGTGCGGTCTAGGGCGTCAAGGGCCGTGGCGGCATCGGTGGCAGTAATTTCAACTGCCGCCGCGCTGAGTGTAGTTGCGGCAATTAGCGACAGGATTACATGGCGTAGTTTCATATACTGCTAAATGGTTGCGGTTCAGGGGAGGAGTCAGGAGCCGAAGAGTTTCGCCAGGCGTTCGGTGTCGACGATTTCCAGTGTTTTAAGGCCGTCGGGTGTGAAACCGGGGTGGGGGAGACTAAGCAGCGACGCTATGAGCGAATCGGCTTCCTCGGCCGACAGATTCTGTCCGGGACGGATTGCTGCCGAACGTGCAAGTGCAAGCGCCGCCGGTTTCAGCAGGTTCTCGTCCGGTACCTCGCCGGTTTCCAGGATGTCGTTCACCAGTCCGGAAAGGGCGTTGCCCGGGGATATGTTTCCCGGCAGCGATGGCACCGCGTTGATGGCCCAGGTGCAGTCGCCCAGAAACGAAACATCAAATCCCAGACGGCGCAGCAGCGGGTCTATTGACGATATGACGGCGCTGCGGTCCGGTGTCAGTGTCAGCGTTTCGGGGAAAATGAGTCTTTGCGAGGCCAGCGGATGCTCGCTCAGTTCGTTCATGAAGCGATGGAACAGGATGGCGATATGCGCGCGGCGGCGTTCGATAATCATCATGCCGCGCGGCGCGGGAGCCACCAGAAAACGGCCGCCTACGGAAAGATAGGCCGGCGCGGAAATCGGAGTCTCGTCGAACAGCGACTGCTGCCCGGGCTGCCCCGCGGCTTCCGTATCGGGAACTTCGGGTTGAGGAACCTCGGCGTCGGGCGTCAGCGGGGTATCGCGCCGCGAGGTGAACGATTTGTACAGACTGTCCCAGTCGCGCGGCACATAATCGTGGTGCGGAGGCTGCCATGTAGTTGCCGCCGGTGCCGGAGATTCCGCCGGAGAATCCGTTTTGTCGGCCCGGTCCTCGTCGAAGGGATTATAGGTATTATCGGTTGAAATCCCGGGCATCTGCGCCGTACGGTCTGGGACGA
>ERZ836877.6399-NODE-6399-length-10569-cov-3.243960_pt1 | contig 10569 bp, 9 predicted proteins | sample MGYA00519469_ERZ836877 | MGnify/ENA primary metagenome ERZ836877 (study PRJEB31850, sample SAMEA3708809) | human gut metagenome | biome: human gut; feature: human-associated habitat; material: faeces | place: China | collected 2014 ... | reverse complement strand
TGATTAAACATATCAACAACTCCTCGGCTTTGCATTATATACAAATTAATCATTAACAGAATTAGTATTATTCTTTCTAACAAATATTGTGTACCTATCCATAATGAGATAAAAGGCTCTATTAAGAAATACAAAGAAAAAACCATAAATCCCGCTATAAAATATCTAACAACCATCAGTTCCCAAAAAACTTTCATTATATTTTCAATATTCCCCTCAGCTACTAAATTTCCAACTCCAGCACGAACGCTATCTAATGTAGTTGTAAATAGTTGAGCCAATTTTGAAATAATCATTGTATAGTTACCGTAATATGCTACCATTTTTAATGAGACAAAGGCATAAATCATTATTTCATCACTACGAGTAAGCAAGAAATCTTTAATTTTATGTATAAATATTTGCTTTGTATTCTTTAAAATTTCCGGATATTTTTTCAGAAGCAGATTCCCTGATTGCACGTTAGTTTTCACCCATGGGTATTCTTTATTAATTTTCCAATTCAAAACGACGCAACCAATAATACCAAATACAAATTCAATAGCCACCCAAACGTATAAATTACGATAATTATATGCCAGAAAGATTTGTAAAGCTGTCTTTATTAAACCTGCCGATTGAAAATATACAGCAACTACATAATTTTTTTGGTCTGCCGTAAGGAGTATCTGGCGATAATTGATAAAATATCCAATTAATGAGGAACCTAAGAAAGAATAAAAAGCAAAATAGATAATTCCCAATCCTATATTTTCTTTTGAGAAAATAAAAGGGAAAAAACAACTGAGAAGTATGCCTGCTAATAATATGAACTGCCCGATTCTTCGATAGAGATATCCAAAAACAGAAATTATTTCATTAATTTTCTCTCTATCATGAGATTGTATTGGCTTAAACAGAAAAAAACTAATAGCACCTCCGACTCCTAATTCTGCCAAATTCAAATATCCAAGGATATTCCCTAATGTTCCGGTTAAACCGATAAATTCCGCACCTAAACATTGCAAAAATATATCGCGGGAAAAGAAAGCAAAAAACAGCGAAAGAAAATAAAATATCAAATTTACTTTCGCATTCAATAGACTTTTATGTACTCTATCTCCCATCCTACTTTTTCAACCAAAATCCAACCAACACTCGAACTGAAATATATTTCAAATATCCAGATTTCAAGCATCTGCCATATACCCGGAACTTATCAGCACACGATAAGACATGCGCTGTTTGAAATACAGCACTCAGCGTATACGACACATATTTTTTTATTAAAGGTAATACGTCCAAATGCTGACGAACATATACAAAAAGTTCATCCACTACCGTTAAATAACAACTCACATTACGTAAAGAGTATTTTTTTGTCATGGTGGAATTACTCCGTACACGATGTTGTACCAAGTTCCTCTTCAAACAGCCGATACATTTCGACTGTACAAACAGAAGAACCGAGAAGAGCTCGTCTTCATGAATGATACCCGGATAGAAACGTAATATAATATCATCTAAGTAGCTCCGCCGAACCAGCCAAAGCCAAGGTACGGCCCGGTGAGTATAATGGTCTAACATATCATTCAGCAAGGGGATTCCTTCATAGACTTTCTCCTCTTCGTACCGGCCTGTACGGTGATAATCCCATAATAATGAATTTTGTCCTTCCTCACATAATATATCACCATCAAAAAAAACAAAGTCCAACCGCAACCGCCGACAATAATCATAACAAATTTCCAATGCATTCAATGATAACAAGTCGTCACTATCCATGAAATAGATGTATTCGCCTGTTGCCTGTTCCAATCCAACATTGCGGGCTACGGACTGTCCTTGGTTTTCTTGCTCAAACACTTTTATCCGTCCATCCGTTTCTGCCACTTCACGGATAATCTCCCCGCTACCGTCTGTCGAACCATCATTCACAATAATGATTTCCAACTCTTGCAGCGTCTGACGGGTAATGCTACTCAAAGCCTCATGCAGATAAGGCGCCGTATTGTATACCGGTATAATGACTGAGACTTTTGGACTGTGCATTTCGTTTTATATATATATGGAAGCAAAAGTAGTTAATTTTATACGAACAGGAAAAAACTTTCACCATTCATTTTCATCACGCTGCAAAAATCAGGTACAAACAGAATCGATATTATTGGATTTTCATAAATAAATATACAGCATTTCATAACAAATCGGCAGAGGATATATCATTTCTGACAATCCTCTGCCGATTCTTCCAAAAAGGAGAACGATAAAATTTATCACTCCCTTTATACTGAGATGTACTTACTCCATCTGCTACCCCCTTTACGTGATTATTTTCACCGTCACTACTTTTCAGAGTCTAGCTTCACTTCTCCGCTTACTCTTCTTCATCCGAAACGGGAGTCCATCGTTCCCGGCGGACTTCAAAACAAGGACACATCTTTAACCATTCGATAGGCTCGATACGTCCGTTCCCGTTCCTGTCAGGACTGAGGTCGCGATGTCCCACCACTTGGGTGCCGGGGAATTGATTGAGCAGACTACCTACCACATAATGCAGGGTTACTTTCTGCGCCTCGGTCCGGGTATCGGCCGGAGCACCGTTCACGTCCAAACCGCCTTCGTAACACACTGCCGCCGAATTGCGGTTATACCCGTAACAGTGGGCACCGGGCTGGTCCAACGGACGCATTGTCTCTATCACTCCGCTTTTGCGGATATAGTAATGATAACCTGCCGAGGAGAAGCCCCGGTAACGATGCGCCGTATCCACATCTTTCGCTGTAAAATCCTTGTCCACTCGTGTGGCGGAACAATGGATAATGATATATTTTATTTCTCTTTCCATCTTTTTTAATTGAAAACTTTTATTTAATTGAAAATTGAAAGTGGAAAATTGAAAATGAAAGATAATGAACTGCTATCAATTTCCTTTTGTTCCTCATTTTTCTCACTCTCAACTGAACAACTCTCAACTCTCAACTGAACAACTCTCAACTATTTAAAACTCTTCCTAATTTAAGCGCACGCGCTGATTCCCACCGCCCCGGCTACAGCCGACGCCACTGCAATAATTACTTTTAAAATAACACTCCAAACAGTTCTTTTTCTTTCTTCCATTTTTATTTTCATTTTTGCAATTTAATTCGTTCTATATTCAAAAAATAAAGTTTACTATCTAATCATTAGATAATTAATAATTTTTCCTATTACCAAATTAAGAATTTATGATACGTAGAAAACCGACCCGATAAAAACAATCCTTCGCTATTCATCGACCACTCAATCAATACGAATGGCATATCTCCCCATCAAGAAAGCTCGGATGGTACATTCTCTACATATCCTACTCAACTAAATTGAAAGAAACTTCACTTTTTAAATCCCTTCTATGCCACCTCCGCCTTCATTGCCGGAATCATCAGGATTCGGTTCATTCGTACTTCCACCTGACGAAGGGTCTGTTTTCTTCAACTGTTGGAACTTTAAAACCTTCAGCATCTCCTGAAGCTTAGTGCCCGGAACATAAATAATTCGCGCACTCTTTATCAGGGAAGTGGAAAACTTATCCTCACTCTCGGCACCCGAGCTACTCATCGACAAACGTAAACTGCCCAAACTACCCAGTCGGATAATCTTACCCTCCTTCAAATGGCGGATAATTCGTTTCCGAATCGCATCCACTACAGCCTGAATGTCCGAACTGGTTGCCGTACAATTCTCTTCGATATCATCCGAAATCTCATCCAACGTCACCTCTCCGGAATGCTGGATTTGAGGATAGAACTTAGCCGGCTCTTCCTTTTTCAGCGGATTCTTCCGTGCCACCAACGCATAATTCACTACATAAGCCATACTCTTTACTTTTTTAAATGAAACATTTACTTCTATACACTCTGCTATGCCAAACCGAAGCGCTTCTTTTTCCTTTTGACAGAACAAAAGTAGCAAAACCCTACAGATGCAAAGTGCGTAAAGTCCAGCACCGTACAGTTACGTACAATAAAGCATACATTCGTACAAATTGGTACAAATAAGAAATAAAATCTGAAATAATTATATCTTTTTCTTTTGCTATGTTACAAATTTTAAATAACTTTGCTTCACGAAAAGAAATTAGAATAATATACATGAAAGAATTAAATGAAGAAATAAAGGGTTGTTACAAATCAGACTTGGCACACCGGTATAATCCGGAGCTGACGCTCAACTCTGCTCTAAAAAGCCTACGAGAATGGATTGAGCATCACCCCACCCTAAAGACAGAACTGGCGGAAACCGGTTACAACCCCAAAAACAAACGCTTCACGCCCCTTCAAGTGGAGCTTATTTACAAACGAATCGGAAAACCCTGATATGACAAAAAGAAAGACATCGGACAGTCTCCAGGAAGATTCTTAAGAAACTCATCGGACTTTCTTAAGAGTTTTCCGAAAGATTCTTAAGAAACTCGGGAAACCTTCTTAAGAATCTTCTAATAGACTCTTAAGAGAATTCCTTTCCAAATCTTTAAGCTTATCCATATCACAAACAGCGGATGACACCAGCCTTTGCCGGCAAGGATATCTCCCGCAGGCATATTTTTTGTCTTTAAACGAAACAAAAAAAGCACTCCCCCATATTCCTTTCTGTTAAGAAAGAATATGCATTAGTTCTTAATACTTTGTTTCTATAAATAGGTGTCATTGTGGGAAACGTTGTGAAAATAGTGTGTACTAAAGACATTAACATACTGGTAATGAGAGCCTTTATTTTGTGAAAATAGTGTGGAAAACGTTGTGAGGAGATGAAGTAAAAATGATAATTAACTGAAAATAAACAAAATAACTAAGAAATGAAGAAAGAATACGAATACAATTGCGGACACGAAGGTTTTATCCTCATCCAGAGAAAACTCATGAATTCTGTCATTGCAGAACACACCTTACCGGTCCTCGAAAAGGAGGCTTTTATCATCATGCTATGCACCTGCAACTACTCCGACAAAGGAAATATCAAGCGGGGAGAATCTAAATTAACCGTCAGCCAATGGAGCAAATTATTTCACTGGACAGCATGGCAAACAAGGATGTACTTTGATAAATTAACCAAAGAGAAACAGATTTTGCAACGAAAGGAGGGACGAAATAAGATTATCCGCATGCTGAAATACGAAGAGCTTTGCGGAAAAAATGCCGGGCGACACGCTGAAAGAGAGAGAGAGACGGAAGAGAAAAAGCCCTCAAAAACAGATTTGGATTTCGAACGTTTCTGGACGTATTATCATGAAGTGAACAAAGAGATTATTCCTTCTGACAAAGAACTGGCCCGTAAAGAATGGGGAAAGCTCAGTGCACAGGAGCGCATCATGGCACACGCCAGCGTTTACGATTATTACATGAGTCTATCCGATATAAAGCACGAGAGAAAAGCATGTAACTACTTAAAATACAAGAGTTTCATCATTTAGATAGAAAAAAAAGGAGGGAAAGGAGACAAAAAGATATCGGTCTGCGGACTTAGGAGTTAAAGCCAAATGACTTATTGATGGCCAAAAAAATGAGAGCGAATTCACTTACAAGTGATAACCCTTCACTTTCAATTTTCAACGTTCAATTTTCAATTAGATAACTCCCCACTTAATAACCCCGTACGATTCCGAAAAGTCTCCCCCACTCTCAACTCTCAACTCTCCACTCTCAACTTAATAAGTTTTCGATTAAAAAAGAACAGATGAAAGAACAAGAAATACAAATGCCCAGCGTGAAAGAGCTGGAAGAAGTCGTAATCGGCGCATGCCTCATTGAACGAGAAGCCATCAGCCAAGTAGCGTCCATGTTAACACCGGAAATGTTTTATCAGGATGCAAACCGCATCCTTTACGAAGCCATTCTGGAACTATACAAAAACGACGGAGTGATTGATATCCTCACCGTTACCGAAACATTGAGACGGATGGGCAAACTGGAACAAGTCGGAGGTCCCTATCAAGTTGCCTTGCTTTCGGGCAAGGTGGCAAGTACCGCTCACCTGGGCACTCACACCGCCTTGGTGAAGGAGTATTATTTGCGACGGGTGCTCATCAAAGGATTGCATCAGCAACTTTGCCACGCCATCGACCTGCAAGTGGATTTTATGGATACGATAATGGAAACCCAGTCGATGATAGACAGCCTGATGAACGACAATCCGGCACAGAACGGACTAAAAACCATGGAAGAGGTAATGAAACTGACCCTCACCGATATGGAACGCCGCATCCAGTTCAACAAGCAGGGAGTGACCGGCATCCCCACCGGACTGGATGGGCTGGACAACATGAACGGGGGCTGGCAGGGAGGCGAAAGCACCGTGCTGGCAGCCCGTACCAGTATGGGAAAGACAGCCCTGGCGCTACACTTCGCCCTGACGGCTGCCCAAAACGGACACAAGGCCGTAATCTTCAGTTTGGAGATGCACGCCTGCAAGTTGGGCGACCGTATGCTCCTCTCCCACAGTAATCTACCCTCCGAGGAATTCAAGAAAGGAACCCTCAGCGAGCTTCAAGTAACCGAAGCCCGGCAAGCCGCCGGAGAACTGGGACAGTATTCCATCACCGTGCAGGACGACAGTAACCAGACCATGGAGAGTATCTGCATGACGGCGAAGTATTTATGGAGTAAAGGCCAGTGCGACATCGTTCTCGTAGACTACCTCCAGTTCTGCCGTCCCGACCATGCCGGACGTACCCGCGAGCAAGAGGTGGCCGAAGCCAGTCGCCAAGCCAAATCGCTGGCCAAACAGCTGAACATCCCCGTGGTGCTGCTCAGTCAGCTGAACAGAGAGGCAGACAGCCGTCCCGACCAAGTGCCCCGTCTGAGCGACTTGCGCGAGAGCGGTTCCATAGAGCAAGACGCCGATATGGTCATCTTGCTTTACCGTCCGGCCGTACTAGGCATTCCTACGGATAAAAGTTCGGGCTACCCCACCGAAGGCCTCGGCGTAGGCATTGTGGCCAAAAACCGTAACGGACAGACGGGTAAATTCTACTTCGGCCACAACAAGGAGATGAGCAAAATAGGCGACTATATTCCACCGACAGGATGGATTCAGAAGAACTCGAAATAATCCACCTTTGGCATCATTTCTAAGTTTCAATGAAAGAATGCGCCAAGCACGTCCCGGTTTGTTGATTATAAGTTTCTTAAATGGATATTTCCAAATAAGAGCCTCAAAAAGAAAAAAACTTCCGGAAATGAATATAAGTTTCCGGAAGTTCAAAATATCTCTTCCAACCAAGCGTCTATGCGAGCTTTGGTCTTATTGTCTTCGTTGATATCATCCAAAGGCAGCCCTACGAACATACCGTCCACCACCGAAATAGAAGAAGAAAAATTATATCCGTCTGTTGGCACTTTGCCTACAATCGTGCATCCGGAGTCTTTCAAATCCTCGTACAACACGCCGATGCCGTCGCAAAACGTGTCACAATACGATTCCGAGTCGCCACATCCGAAGAGTGCAATCGTCTTTCCCTTCAAGTCGGCCGACTTCAACACTTTAAGACCATCATACCAATCATCCTGTACTTCCCCGTCGCCCCAAGTGGACGTTCCCAGCAGTAGCACTTCGTACGGATTCACCTTCTCCACGGTGATTTCGCCCGCGTTCATCACGTCAGCCGAATCCACGCCCAACTTTTGTGCAATAGAATTTGCGATAGTCTCGCACGTTCCGGTAGAGGAACCATAAATTATTCCAACTTTTTTCATTCCATTAAATATTTTAAAATTCGACAGGGCAAAGTAACGGTTATCCGGTGTGTTGTGAAATACCTACAAATAAGGAATTTAAGTGTGGCGGATACATGGGAATAGGTACTGTGCGGAATGAGGAGATTTCTTTTGCGACACACTTCTAAATTTAATTTCATCCTTCAGGACTTTCCCAGAGATATCGATCCAAGAAGAATAAAGGTCTTAGCTATTATTTTAAAGTCTATGCCACCTATTTTAATCATATAACGAGCTTCTTGCCACTAGCCTTTCTGGACTTTTAGAATTCTTCCATAAACTTCTAGGTAAATACTGCTACTATATTATGAATCCTTTCATTATAAAGATAATTTTGAGTGATAGACACAACAATTACAAAGAACGACAAGACACTCCAACCGGCTTCTCAAAAATTTGCGATGATTCAATTCGAACATCCACACCATAGCGTGTTTTACCGTGGAATCCGAGAAATTAGAATAAAGCTTGGAAAGTGTATCTATTGAGATAACTTTCAATGTTTTCCACACAGGAGATAGATCAAGTTCGCTATACTTGCTAAAGAATTCAGTGATAAAATCATCGCGTGAACAAGCCACCTTCTTACGGATAACAGTTAAGTTTGCAGAGAAAACGTGTTTCATTTGTAGCATAACTTTCCTTCATAAACCAAAATGCACCAAGTTCAAGGGCTAAGTATTTCCGTAATTCTAGAATACTTTTGTTAGTACCTTATACAAATGACTTTAGAAGAATTACTCATTTTTAAGATAATGCCTTTGTAACCGTGTCTATTTCTACGCTTTGCTATAAGTTGCTATCATTGTCATTCGTCTTAGAACGAAATTAACAATAAAAACCAAAACACTTCAAATTGTGGTGAGCTTTTTAAATTATTTGAAGTTTTCTCTATTCTTAATCCTATTGGCATCTAGTGCCATCCTGCCAATGATAAAAAATGACGGCAGATATCTTGTTTCCATTTGCCTTTTCAAAATATTAACTGAAGTCTACTATTCTTTAGTTAATACCCATTCGACAGTCATATAAAAATAAGTATTAGCAATACTTATTTAAAACAGTCTTAAAGAATACTTATTTCGTTACCGTTTGTTTAGGAAGCAAGCTAGATTTTTCTCTTGGTAACCAATCTCCCCAAGGCATCTTCCTTTTTTGAGGGTAACAAATATAAAGTTGTCTTTGGGCTCTTGTAATGGCGACATATAGATTGTTTTTCTCTTGTTGCATTTCAATGCTATTACTTCCCTTTTTAACTGCTCGGTAATCAGGGAATGTACCCTCATCCATGCCTACAAGGAAAACCACCACTGCTTGTTGTCCCTTCATGGTGTGAACAGTACTCAGTGTTATTCCTTCTCCTTCCGAAGATGTGGTAGTTGTTTGTCCCAACGACATAGCGTTGCGAAAAGCAGATAAAGAATAATTTGTTACACTCTTAGCATAAGAACTCCAATGATGTTTCAATAATTCAAATTCATCAAAAACAGCCAAAGCTTCATCTGTTGATTTAAATATAGAAGCATTTGAGGTTTTTAATGTATTCAACACAGACTTGATAGCTTGAGACATATTACTGCAATCATCTTTCAATAGCGAAGCTTGCCGCACCACTTCTTTCAAGAACGCATCTTTAATGTTTTCCACAACCTGTTCCAATGATTTGCAATGGCTTACGCCTACCATAGACTGCAACATATCAAGATGCAATCTGTCATAAGGATTAGTTCTTACTACCATAGCCAAGTCAAAAGCCTTAGCGGCTGTAGATACAAACTCCAGACCAGCCCCCGTTGTTTTATAGTGATATGGCAAATTACTACTCTTTAATTGTTCTTCAATCTTTCCAAGGACGAATTTATTTCTAGCAAGCACTGCAATATCAGAATAGCTCAGTTTCCCATCATAACCTTCTATTTCAGTACCTACCAATGATTTTATATTACTAACAACTCCTTGTGCTTCCTCACATGGCGTATTATAAGTATATTCCTTACAAACGCCCACATAAGGTAAAGTAATATCTAAAGAATCATCATGCACTATCTTCTGTGCATAAGCCAGAATCGCCTTTGCACTTCTATAATTTTCGTTTAAGTTATACACAGTTGGATTATAGTCCTTCACGAACCATTCATCCATATATTTACTGCTCGAACCATTAAAAGCATATATAGATTGTTTGGTGTCACCAACCAGCATTACATTTTTATGCTCAGCACCTGTAATAGCACGAAGAACCATATACTGAGCCTTGTTTAAATCCTGAGCCTCGTCCACGCAGATATATGTAAAATTTCTTCGATATAAATCTGCAATTTTAGGATTATGTATCAGCAATTGATAGGCATTAAGCAACAAATCGTCGAAATCAATTGCATTTAGCGAATCCATCAGTTCTCTGTAACTTAAGTATAGATTACGCATCTGCTCATCTTTAATAACCTTATACAGTTCATCATCTAGAATCACAGACCGTTTTATCAGGCTGATATTATCCAATGCGCGGTAAAGAGCTTCTCTACGATTTTTATCACTTAATTCCCTATACCACTGACTCAAAAATGGATTTTCTGTAATCGTTTCCTCCAGAATCTTTTTTCTGTCGTCATCTGTAAAGATTTGTGGCATTGTTACAAATCGAGTGGCGGCAATATGGCTTTCAATGATTGACTCACATAGACCATGGAATGTTGCAACAAAAACATGTTCTAACAGATTTTCATCCACTTCTGCAAGTCTTGTTCTAATCTCTTCACAAGCCTTGTTGGTAAACGTAATCGCCAACACTTTGCGTCTAGTCATGCCAGCCAACATTTTTATACGTTCCACGAGTACC
>ERZ836877.6393-NODE-6393-length-10577-cov-2.971868_pt1 | contig 10577 bp, 10 predicted proteins | sample MGYA00519469_ERZ836877 | MGnify/ENA primary metagenome ERZ836877 (study PRJEB31850, sample SAMEA3708809) | human gut metagenome | biome: human gut; feature: human-associated habitat; material: faeces | place: China | collected 2014 ... | reverse complement strand
GGTGCCATCAATGAGATGGTGGTAACCGGTGAAATCGGAGATGAGACCGGCAAGACGGATGAAATTGCCGGTATGGTAGCTTATCTGAAGGATCAGGTGGGCGGCAAAAATCTCTCTGACAGCGAACTGGCGGATGCGATTGATCAGGCATCGGAAAAATTTAATGTAAGTCTGACCCAGGATCAGATCGATCAGCTGAAGGAACTGCTGAAAAAACTGCAGGGACTGGACCTGAACTGGGATTCCATTAAAAATCAGGCATCTGCATGGGCTTCCCAGCTGCAGAATCAGCTTGCGGACAAGAATGTCGGACAGAAGATAGCAGCCTTTTTTGAAAAGCTGTTTGATATGATCCGGAGTCTGTTTCAAAAATAAAAACATAAAATTTGAGTAAAGTGATTGTAAAAACCATGAGAAGTGTTTTATAATAAATCGAAGCATGTAAAAAAAAGAAGAACAAGAAAAGGAAACAGATATGAATGGCATAATGATTGTCCTGACACTTCTGAGTGGTGTTGCACTATTTCTTTATGGAATGTCTCTGATGGGAGACGGACTCAAACGTGTGGCAGGAAACCAACTGGAGCTTGTATTGTATAAGCTCACAAATACACCGATCAAAGGTGTACTTCTTGGAACGATAGTTACAGCGATTATTCAGTCATCTTCCGCAACGACCGTCATGGTTGTCGGATTCGTAAATTCGGGAATGATGAAAGTCGCACAGGCGATTGGAATTATCATGGGAGCAAATATCGGTACGAGTGTTACCGGATGGATTCTTTGTCTTTCCTATATTGATGGATCCAGCGGTATCGCACAGTTGTTGTCCACGGCAACCATTTCTGCCGTTGTTGCGATTATCGGTATTATTTTTAAGATGTTTGTCAAAAAGGCAAACTACAAAAATGTGGGAGATATCATGCTTGGTTTTGCAATCCTCATGGTAGGAATGCAGACGATGAGCGGGGCAGTTTCCCCGTTGAAAGATAACCCGCATTTCGTCAATCTTCTCACAAAGTTTGAAAATCCGTTTATGGGAATTATTGTGGGAATTGCGTTTACTGCAGTTTTACAGAGTGCTTCCGCATCCGTTGGTATTCTGCAGGCATTGTCCGTGACCGGAAGTATCAGTTTTGCGGCAGCACTTCCGATTACGATGGGAATTGGAGTAGGAGCGGCCTGCCCGGTACTGCTTTCTTCCATCGGTACAAATAAAAACGGAAAACGTACAGCCCTGATTTATCTGCTGAACGATCTGTTCGGTATGATTTTCTGGTCGATTGTCTTTTACAGTGTCAATGCTTTTGTACACTTTAAGTTTTTGAATATGACGATGAGCCCGATCAAGATCGCCATGATGAACTCTATTTTCCGTCTGGCAACAATCATGATTTTGCTTCCGTGCATTAATCTGATTGAAAAACTGGTATTCCGTCTGATCAAAGACGATCCGGAGGATCTGGAAGAGCAGGCAGATTTCGATCTCCTCGAAGAACGATTTCTGGCATATCCGGCACTTGCCATTGGACAGAGCCATACGGCGGTCAACGGCATGGCAAAGAAGGCACGCAAGAACATTAACCGTGCACTTTCGCTGTTAGGAGATTATTCCCAGGATAAGTACAATAAAGTACAGGAAAAAGAAAACCTGATTGACAAATACGAGGACAAGCTTGGCACATATCTTATGCAGCTGACCGGACAGGAGATGTCTACCGTCCAGATGCAGCAGGTGTCCAAATTCCTGCACACGATCAGCGATTTTGAACGTCTGGGAGATCATGCAGTCAATATTTCTAAAGTTGCAAATGAAATTTCGGAAAAGAAGATTACGTTTTCTGAGTCGGCACAGAAGGAACTTTCCGTGCTTGAGGCAGCAGTCAGGGAGATTGTCGATCTGACAGTCGATGCTTTCTGCGAGGATGATCTGGAGCTGGCTGCAAAAATCGAGCCTTTGCGGGAACTGATCGGAATTTTGTGCAATGATCTCAAAAACCGGCATGTAACCAGACTGCGGGAAGGAAAATGTGAATTCCGGCAGGGATTTGCGTTTAATGATCTGCTGACGAATCTGGAAAGAATCGCAGCGCACTGTTCCAATGTTGCGGTAGCAATGATTGAGACGGAGACTTCGGAATTTGATACCCATGAGTATTTAAAGAGCGTCCGTCACATGAAAGACGATGCTTATCTGGAGTGCTTTGATTCGTATGCACGCAAATATAGTATTCCACCGACAAAAAAAGAAAAGAAAAATAACGAATGCAGGTAAGAAAGGAAGAATGGCAGCTGCCTTTCTGGGTATGGTGATGACCGCAGCGGTACTTGTGTCCGGCATGGAGATGCAAGTATCGGCACAGACCATAAGGCATGAACATTCCGGAGATGCACAGAATGGAGGTGAATGCTTTTCAAACCCTGTATATCATGCCCATGAAGGAAATGAAACAGAAGGTGGCAGCTGCTACAGCACTCCGGTTTATCATGTACATACCGGGGATGAGGTAAACGGAGGCGGCTGTTACGGAGAAGAAACGGTGCATACCCATGAGGGAGGCACGAGCCAGGGCGGAGCCTGCTATACGGCAGTTTACCATAGCCATAGTGATTCCTGCTATGCAGAAGGGAGCCACAATAGCTCCTGCTCTTCCCACATTGAATTTCATCCTTATGACTGCGGAAGTGTGCATGACTGGGATGGAGACGGACATGGCTGTGACGGCTTTACGGCATATGACTGTGGGGGACACCGTTATCTTGCCTGTGGAAGAGGGGGCAGCATTACCGGCTATCGCTTTTCCTGCAGCATAACCGAGGGACAGATCACCGGGTATCAGATGAACTGTGGGAAGACAGAAGAAACGATAGAATCCTATGAGCTCACCTGTACGAAAACACCGGAGGATATTGATTATTATGAGAAAACCTGTGGCAGGGAAGAAGGAGAGGAGATCTATATTCCTGATCCACCAAAGGAGAATACCGGTGACAATGGTAATTCCTCCGGGCAGGAGGGGGACGGAGATGGCAATGGCGGAAGTGATGGAAACGATGGAAATGGCGGAAATGAAGGTGGTGAGGAAGCCCCTGACGAGCCGTTGCCGACACCGGTTCCTTCGGCAGAACCGGTTGTGAAGCCTTCTCCGTCTGCTGTGCCGGTTGTTGCAGAAGTAACCGAAGAAGCTCCGGTGAGAAAGAAGGAAAAGCCTGCCGTGCCAAAGCCCTCGCTGACATCGGAGCCTGTCCTTGTGCCGCCGTCGCCATCTCCGACCCAGCAGGTGCTGCCAAAGATCGTAGAAGAAGAGAGCGTGGTACTTCCTACGGCAGCGGCACAGCCGGAGGATGCGGGAGGGGAACCGCTTGTGCTGAAGCGCAGATGGGCAGTCTTTACACCGGTCATTAAAATGCTGTCCATTACCTCGGGAACGGTTCTTTCTCTGGCAGCGCTTGTACTGTTGCTTCTTTATCTACGGAGAAGCGTGAGAGTCTATAATGATAATGGCAAAGGCAGAATGAAGTATCTGGGAAGAGCTGCCGTGACACTTTCCGAAGAAGGATATTACATCCGGATTACGGAGAAGCTTGAGGAACGTGCCGCAACGAACCGTTACAGCATCCGCCCGGATCTGTTCCTGATCGGAAAGAACAGCAGCTGGGAGATTTATGTGGTGAAGGACGGCAGGAAAAAGTCCGTGTATCTTGACAGGGAGATGACCTTTACCATTTAAGGTATGTATAACTATAACAAAAAACTGCATAAACTATTGACTTTCCGAATCTGCCGTGATAGATTTTAGTTGTTTTAGAAACTAGATTCGCGTTTAAAAACGCAGAAATGAGGAGAGTTATGAAAAAATTATTAGCCGTTTTATTAACAGCAGCAATGACAATGGCTATGCTGACCGCATGCGGAAGCAGCACAGAAGCCACAGACACCACAACAGAAACTACTGAAGCAGAAGCTGATACCACGACAGACGATGCAGCAGTAGAAGAAACTGCAGAAGCTGCAGATGCAGCAGAAGAAACCGCTGACGCAGAAGCCGCTGTTTCCGAAGCACTTGCAGATGGTGTGCTTACCGCAGGTACGAACGCAGAGTTCCCTCCATTTGAGTATGTTGGGGATGACGGAGAAGCAGATGGTTTTGATATCGCTTTAATCAAGGCAATCGGTGAGAAGCTTGGTGTAGACGTTCAGGTAGACAACATGGAGTTCGCATCCTTAGTATCCTCCATCGGTAACAAGATTGATGTTGCAATTGCAGGTATGACCATAACCGATGAAAGAAAAGAAGCAGTTGATTTCTCCGAGCCTTATTATGAAGCAGTTCAGTATGTTCTTCTTCCTGAGGGAAGCGAGATCGCAACTGCAGAGGATCTGAAGAACAAGACCATCGGTGTCCAGCTTGGAACAACAGGTGACTTCATTGCATCCGATATTGAAGGAACTACAGTGAATACCTATAACAAGGGTGTGGATGCGGTAAACGACCTGATCAACGGAAGAGTAGACTGTGTCATCATTGACAAGAATCCGGCACTCGTATTCGAAAGCAAGTTCCAGGATGACGGTTCCAAGCTTACAGCAGTAGACGGTGCACAGTTTGAGTTCGAACCGGAATATTATGCAATTGCAGTTCCCAAGGGAGATACCGCTTTAGTAGATGCCATCAACAAGGCTATTGAAGAATTAAAGGCAGATGGAACTTTTGATGAACTGGTAAAGACATATATTGAAGAATAATCATTTTTGTGTTAATATTCAATATAGCGTATAGCATATCAAAGAGGATAGCATATTATGCTATCCTCTTTTCATTGCCATGCATATGAGAAAATGATCCAGTGGATCATTTTTGAGTGTAGAGCACTTAGAGAAGACGATCCGAAGGAGAAGTCTGAGCTTAGTGCGAACGGTACCGGGACACTTAATGAGAACGAGCGAAGCGAAGTACGAATTTAGTATCCAGGTACATGTAGAGCACATACATATACATAGTCAAACAGGAAGGGTTAAGCACAGATGTTGGAATGGTTGAACAAGGTAGAAGGAAGCTTTTATAAAGCATTCCTTGCAGAAGACCGGTGGAAATTATATTTTGCCGGACTGGGAGTGACACTGAAGGTTGCGTTTTTTGCCGCAATCCTCGGACTGGTAATTGGAACGGTGATTGCACTGATGAAGCTTTCCACCGGAAAGAAAGGAAAGGGAACCATCTGGTCCTTTATCGCGAACTGCTATATTGACGTGATCCGTGGAACACCGTCGGTGCTGCAGCTGTTAATTATGTGGTTCATCATTATGAAGAGCTGTAAGAACGGTGTACTTGTTGCAGTTCTTTCTTTTGGTATCAACAGCGGCGCTTATGTGGCAGAGATTGTCCGTGCCGGAATCCTTGCAGTAGACAAAGGACAGACGGAAGCCGGCAGATCCCTTGGTTTATCCAAGGCACAGACCATGATCTATATAGTCATTCCACAGGCAATCAAGAATGTGCTGCCTCCGATCGGTAATGAATTTATCGTGCTGTTAAAGGAGACTGCGATTGTCGGCTACGTGAGCCTGACAGATCTTACCAGAGCCGCAAACCAGATTTCTTCGAGAACCTATGAAGCATTTATGCCATTGATTGGTGCAGCAGTGATTTACTTTGTGATTATCAAGATTTTAACCATTCTGCTGGGTGTATTGGAGAGGAGGCTGCGTAAGAGTGATAATCGTTAAGGATCTTCATAAAAAATTTGACAATAACCACGTACTTCGTGGCGTGAATTATCATGTACATCAGGGAGAAAAGATCGTTATTATCGGTCCCTCCGGCTCCGGTAAAAGTACGTTCCTTAGATGCCTCAATTTACTGGAAACACCGACAAGCGGTGAGATCTGGTTTGATGGACAGCTGATTACAAGTGATAAGGTAAACATCAATCACGTACGTCAGCATATGGGAATGGTATTCCAGAACTTTAATCTTTTTAATAACCTTTCCATTATGGATAATATTACCCTTGCACCTGTGAAGCTGAAGCTGCAGAGCAGGGAGGAAGCCAGTGAGAATGCTTTGAAGCTTTTAGAGCGTGTCGGCCTGAAAGAAAAGGCAGATTCCTTTCCGAGCCAGTTATCCGGTGGACAGAAGCAGCGTATTGCGATTGTCCGCTCCCTTGCCATGAATCCAAGGGTCATGTTGTTTGATGAGCCGACCTCCGCACTCGATCCGGAGATGGTGGGTGAGGTTCTTGCCGTTATGAAGGAGCTTGCAGATTCCGGTATGACGATGATGGTTGTTACCCATGAAATGGGATTTGCAAGAGAGGTCGGAACGAAGGTGCTGTTTATGGATGAAGGAATTATTATGGAAGAAAATACACCTTCCGAAATCTTTAACAATCCGCAGTGCCAGCGTCTGCAGGATTTCCTATCCAAGGTGCTGTAAGCGGAAGGGACTATTCCGGATAGTTACAGTTTAAGAAAGATAAAGCCGGTATGCAGTACATCGGAAATACAGACAGATGTACCTGTGTATCGGCTTCTTTGAAAAGAGGAAGCCATGATTCGGATCAGTTTATGTATGATTGTCAAAAATGAAGAGAAGGTATTAGACCGGTGTCTTGCTTCTATCTTCGATCTCATGGATGAGATTATTATCGTGGATACCGGATCGACAGACCGGACGAAGGAGATTGCAGGGAAGTATACCGGCCGGATTTATGATTTTGCCTGGTGCGATGATTTCTCAAAGGCAAGGAATTTTGCTTTTGAAAAAGCAGCCTGTGATTATATCTATTCAGCCGATGCCGATGAGGTGCTTGATGAAGAGAATCATGAGAAATTCCGGCTTTTAAAGGAAAATCTGATGCCGGAGGTGGAAATTGTGCAGATGTACTATGGAAACCAGCTTGCAAACGGCACAGTCTATAATTTTGACAGAGAGCTCCGTCCCAAGCTGTTTAAGCGGCTTCGGAACTTTGTGTGGACCGAGCCGGTTCATGAAACGGTACGTCTCCTTCCGTTGGTTTATGACAGCGAGATCGAAATTACCCATAAGCCGGAGCACAATCACGGAGACCGTGACATTGCAATTTTTGAACAGCTCCTTGCCCGCGGAGAGGCACTTTCAAAGAGATTGACTGATTTTTATGCAAGGGAGCTGTTCGTGGCCGGAACGAAAGAACAGTTAATCCATGCAAAGGATTATTTTATTTCGATTGTGAAAGACAGCGAAACAGATGCGGACCGGTTGAAGACGGCGCTTGCGGTCGTGGTGCGGAGCTGCTTTGAAGCAGGGGATGTACTTACGATGTACCAGTATGCAATGAAGGATGCCGCCAGTGATGCCAGCAGTGAGGTCTGCTGTATTCTGGGAGAGTATTATCAGAATCGGCAGGATTACGAGGAAGCAATTTTGTGGTTTTATAATGCCGCCTATGAGCAGCAGAGTATTCTGAACATCCGTTATCAGAGGGAAATTCCCCTTGAAGGACTCATTGCGTGCTATCATGCATTATCCATGAGTGAGCAGGAGGCTTATTATCAGAAGGAATTATCTTGCATAGAGCCGGGATAGATGATACCATAAGTGCGTTACATGAGTAAAACTTAAGCTGTGTCAGCAGCGGTCTTACGAATGGTGTACGGAATAGTTACACTGCATAAATTAAAATAAGGATAACGATACAGTTACGAATGGGGAACAACATGAGCTGGGAAGAAAATGTACGAAAAGTAGTTCCGTATGTCGCAGGCGAGCAGCCAAAGGATACGGATGTGATTAAGTTAAATACCAATGAATGCCCGTATCCTCCGGCACCGGGAGTAGAGAAGAGGGCAAAGGAGCTGTGCGTGGACAGGCTGCGGTTATATCCGAATATGGATGCGGCAGAGCTCGTTGCGGCGATTGCCGATTATTATAACGTAAAAGAATCCGAGGTGTTTGTCGGAGTCGGTTCGGATGATGTGCTGGGAATGGCATTTATGACCTTCTTTAACAGTGATAAGCCGATTCTGTTCCCGGATATTACCTATTCCTTTTATGATGTCTGGGCAGAGCTTTTTAAGATTCCGTATGAAACCTGTGCATTGGATGAAGCTTTCCGGATCCGCAAGGAGGATTATTTCCGTCCGAATGGGGGAATCATTATTCCGAATCCCAATGCACCGACAGCGATCTTTGAGGACTGCAGTGTATTAGAGGAAATTGTGGCAGGAAATCCCAGTTCGGTAGTTATTATCGATGAAGCCTATGTGGATTTCGGGGCAGAGAGTATGCTTCCCCTCATTCATAAATACGATAATCTCATGGTAGTACAGACCTTTTCCAAGTCACGCGCCATGGCCGGTATGCGGATTGGTTTTGCGATCGCCAGTGAGAAGCTGATCGGGTATCTGAAGGACGTGAAGTTTTCCTATAATTCCTACACGATGAACCTGCCGGCAATTGAGCTTGGTGTGGAAGCAGTGAAGGACAGGGAATATTTTGAAAATACTGTCCGGAGGATCATTGAAACGAGAGAATGGACGAAGGTTCAGCTAAAGAATCTGGGATTCACGTTCACGGATTCGAAGAGTAATTTCCTGTTTGCAGCACATGAAAAGGTTCCGGCACAGCAGATTTTTGATGAACTGCGTAAGAGGAAGATTTATGTGCGCCACTGGAACAAGCCGCGTATCGAAAACTATTTACGAATTACGATCGGAACGCCGGAACAGATGGAGAAGCTGTGCGAAGCGTTAGAGGAGATTCTTGGTTAAAACAGGCTAATGGATGCTCCGGTATAGATGTTTCGGACAGGGATGGTTACTTGAGAGACACTTATAAAATATTGAAAATTTGTTTGAAGTTGTTAAGGAGAATGCTATGTTAAAGAAATATCTGATTGTTTTTTTGGTATCTATGGTTCCGTTAATTGAGCTTCGTGGTGCTATTCCGATTTCACAGGGAATGGGGCTGCCGATCTGGACCTCTTATGTGGTATCCATTATCGGGAATATGGTGCCGGTTCCGTTTATTTATCTGTTTGCACGTAAGATCCTGGAGTGGGGAGCAGACAAGCCTGTGATTGGAAAATTCTTTACCTTCTGTCTGGAAAAGGGTAAGAAGGGCGGAGAAAAGCTGCAGGAGAAGGCAGGACGCGGACTCTTTGTGGCATTGATGCTTTTCGTAGGGATTCCGTTACCGGGAACCGGTGCATGGACCGGAACACTGGCAGCCAGCCTTCTGGATATGAAGTTTAAGGACAGTGTGATTGCCGTAATGCTTGGTGTGCTGCTTGCCGGTATAATTATGATGGCAGCCAGCATGGGCGTCTTTGGAGCAGCAGGGGCACTGCTTGGCTAAAGAGAAGGGAGTATTGTAATGGAAGCATATACGGAGTTTGCGGAAGTTTATGATACCTTTATGGGAGATGTCCCGTATGAAGAATGGGCAGATTTTCTTGCTTCATTGATTGAAGCTTACGGTGTGAGCCGTCCGGTACGTGAACCGGGAGAAGTGCAGGAGCTTGAAGAAGCACCGGAATCCGGAGAGGTACAGGAATTTGAAGAAGTGCAGGAAGAACCCGGAGTGACCGAAGAAGATGCCCTGATTTCGGAACGGAATCTGGTACTGGATCTGGGGTGCGGCACCGGAACGATCACGGAGCTTTTATATGAAAAGGGCTATGACATGATTGGGGTGGACAGCTCCGAAGAGATGCTGCAGATCGCCCTGGATAAGAAGTTTGAGACCGGGAGTGATATTCTGTATCTGTGTCAGGATATGCGGGAGCTGGATCTGTACAGTACGGTCGGAACCGTTGTCAGTGTCTGTGATTCCCTGAATTATCTGCTGATGGATGAGGATGTGCTTCAGACCTTCCATCTGGTGAACAATTACCTGTTCCCCGGTGGGATTTTTATCTTTGATTTTAATACGATTTATAAATATGAAGAGGTGATCGGTGATACCACGATTGCCGAAAACCGTGAGGATTGCAGCTTTATCTGGGAGAATTTCTATAGCTGTGAGGATCATATCAACGAATATGATGTAACGGTGTTTGAACGTCAGGAGGACGATCTGTACCGCAGGTTTACGGAGACCCATTATCAGAGAGGGTATACCCTGGAGGAAATGAAGACCTTCCTTGAAAAGGCAGGACTTATCTTCGTGACAGCCCTGGATGAGAAGACACATAAGGCTCCGACAGAAACCAGCGAGCGTATCTATGTGATTGCAAGGGAGCACGGAAAACAATGATGGTTCACACAGAGGTATCCGTGAACAGTAAAGAGAGGCAGAAGAATGGATTATATTGTAAGAGCCACGGCGGCAGATGCCCAGATCCGGGCTTTTGCTGCTACAACAAGGAATTTAACGGAACATACAAGACAGGTTCATAATACAAGCCCGGTGGTAACCGCAGCATTGGGACGCCTGATGACGGGAGCGGTGATGATGGGAAAGATGCTGAAGGGAGAGGATGATCTTCTGACCTTACAGATCAGCGGTGATGGTCCGTTAAAGGGAATGACTGTGACCGCAGATTCCAGAGGTCATGTAAAGGGCTATGCCATTGAACCGCAGATCATGCTGCCT
>ERZ836877.6381-NODE-6381-length-10590-cov-16.628477_pt1 | contig 10590 bp, 10 predicted proteins | sample MGYA00519469_ERZ836877 | MGnify/ENA primary metagenome ERZ836877 (study PRJEB31850, sample SAMEA3708809) | human gut metagenome | biome: human gut; feature: human-associated habitat; material: faeces | place: China | collected 2014 ... | reverse complement strand
CGTGGTAGACCACCAGCCCCTGTGTGACGCGGAGACAGCGGTTCTCCTCGTCAATATCTTCCCAGCGTAATCCCGGCAACTCGCTGCGGGACAGTCCGGTTTCCAGCATCAGTGCCAGAGAAAGGTCTCCATACTCCTGTGCCGCAGCATAAGCAACATCGTATTGTGCTTGTGTAAAAGCATGTTTGTCTTTTACCGTTTCGTATCTGGGGAGCTTAATGCTACGCGTCATAGGGCTTTTGACACAGAGCTGATTGTCCACGGCGGTATCGAAGATCAGCTTGAGACAGTTGAAGTCCTTTTTTATCGTTTCCGGCGCATACTTTGTGGCGGCTTCGTTAATATATCGTTGAATGTGCACGGGCTTGATATCGCCGATTCGCATTTCTCCAAAGTATGGAATAAGGTGAGTTTCCACCGGTGCCAGGTACGTGCCGGCGTAAGTATTTGCTTTGACATAGGGCTTCTTATAAGTGACGAGACACGAGCGCGCCCAAGTAGAAAATTTTTCATTGCGGATAACACTGGAACCTTCGACCATCATCTCCATCTCGTAGTCGCGTTGGAAGGCCTCGGCCTTCTTTTTGGCATCCCGCAGGCTTTTCGTGCTGTAGAACGACCGGCGGATAACCTCACCGGAGATGGGGTGTTTACCCAGTGATAACTTGTATTCAAAGCGTTTCTTTTCCTTGGCCATGGATAGCCCTCCTGTTTCTTTTGAGAATAAGGGGGGAGGACGCATCCTCCCCCCAATGGAGATTTATGCGCTGAGAGCGTATGCACCTTTGGTAAGCCATGCGACGAACGTAATTGTCGGAATTTTGTAAGCTGCACGATCCCCCAGCCGCCAGCAAATACCAAACGGGCAGGTTCCTTGTTCAATCGCGGCGCGAAGGCCGGCTTCTTTGATATGCAGGTAGTCTGCGGCAGCACTGATCGGTATGTACAAAGGGTATTGATCCGCTAACTCGCGCAGCGTGGTCAGTTGATTGGCTACGGGATTGATGAAATCTTTTGCCAAATGAATATCCTCCTTTTGTATTTATCAGAAATGTGATTTATGCGACTTTGGTGGTAGGGGCCCGGCGGATCTTCTGATTTTTGCCGGATCCGAAGGTGATAAACTCGGTATGGAATAGCTCTTTCACCGAGGGGACGCGGATGGCTTCCTTGTACTGGTTCTGTGTCAGGCCAGTTTGCTCCCGAAGCTGTGCCGGAGTGATTTCTTCGCCTTCCGGCACAGCCAGCAGGGCGTTCAGCAGGAGTGCTGTGTTAGCCGGACTCCCCTTTCGCTGCCGCGCCGTAGAAACGGCAAGGTGGCAGTCTTCCGGTAGAGTTGGACATTCATCCACCGCGCAGTCGGGGAAGTAGTCCCGAAGCAGCTTCAGCACCGGCCCTGGCGGCTGAGTCAACCATAGCTCCACCGGGGTTGTATCCCCATGATGGCGGAGACGGGAGCGAAACGCCATCTGCACCAGATCATGGGCCAGGTAGTGATCCTGCATATCCAGAACACAGGGCTGCCGCTCCAGCGCCTCAGTGGCGTGGGACAGCTTTTCTGCGTGAGAGCCGTCCGGGTCAATGGCCAGCGCCCGACTAAGATAGACTCGCGGCTCCACACGTGGCATACCCAGACAGATGACCGCCGTGGCGTCCCTGAACTCGTTGCTGCCGGCCACGCCGCCGAAGTAGGGGAGGCACGGGCCACTCCCATCAGGCATATTCACCGTGTAGACCGGGCTTCGGCACTCCTCCCCCAGCAGTTCAAGGAGCTGCTGGGATAGAAATTTATACGTTACTAGTAACACACGACTGTGCTTTTGAGCCACCTCCGGCAGCAGCCTTTGCAGCCACAGGGCAACCGCCTGTACTGCGCCTGAACGCTGTAGGCCGGTACGGGTCATGCCGATCACGCCATCGCGCTGCACGTGAATGGTCAGCCGCTCGTAGGACTCGGGCAGTTCGGTAGGTAGCAGATCGATGTCCGGGTTCAGCGCCAACTCCGGCAGCAATCCGGCGGTTCCGCTGAAGATGAAGCTCCTCAGCGGCCCATCCGACCGGATCGTCTGTAAGGATGGCACGACCACCTCCAGATTCTTTCCAAAGTGGAAGAACTTGCCGGTCTCCTGAAGGAGGGCTTCGGTCATTCGGACTGCCGGACTGAACGGCGGCGCCTTGTACTTTGTCAGCCACTCCTGTGTTTCACGGAGGGCAGAGCCTGTCATCCCCACATCGCTCAGCTCCTCCGGCGTGAGGATCGCCGCGTCCCGCTTCTCTCCGGAAAGCTGCCTATTCAGCCTATCAAAAGGTATGCGGATCGCATGATTCCACGAGCCTTGCAGCCTCCATTTCAGATGCCTCATCTCCCGCGGTCTACTGTCCCGCTGAGCCAGCAGGTCGTTCTCGGCGGCGTTGATCGTCAGGGTGCTGACCACCTCCTCACGGACAAGGGCAGGACACTCGTCAATCAAAATCAGAGTGCGGCGGTGCTCTGTACCGTCAGCCTCGCACCAGCTGGTGAAAGGCGTCAGGTCGGGCAGATGCTGGGCAAGCCGAGCATGGAGGAGGATCAGAATGGGTGACTCAGCAAGGTGCATCATGGCGTTCAAGAGCGGGCAAACCGCAGCAGAGGGACAGTCCTTGCGGAGACAATCGGCGTAGGTCGCCGCCGTGCCGGTCAGACATTTTCCTTGTTGTAGGTTATAGTCGTTTGTGGAGGAGATCAGGCGGGCCACGGCCGGTTCGCCCGGTTCAAGCCCACGGTTGCAAAGCTCCTCCAGCTCGTCCCCCTCGGCGGTCTTTTCCACCACAACGACGACCCCACCCAACCGCTGGGCGATAGGATCCGACATGTCGCGGGACACCTCTGCGAACACTGTCAGCAGCGCCCGCAGCAGCGTTGATTTGCCGCCGCCGGGGACGAGGGGGACAGCAAATACACCCTGGTGGCTATCGTCCAGTACCGTCTTCACGATAGCGGACAGGGCCTCCCGCTGGCCAGATAAGTATGTTGAGCCGCGCGTCAAAAAGTAATGATCGAGCGCCTTCATCACCCTGCCGCGAAGGCGCTGAGGGTCGTCCTCCGCGCGAGGACGCAACGGGGAAAATTCCTCCACCCGAACCGCCCGATCATCCGAAGCGTGGGGCGCGGTATCCGCTGAAACCGTTGTAACGACAGGATTTTCCATCAAATTTTACCTCCGATCTTTGCTTCGGGGGCAGTATCCTCCCCAGTGGCGGGGAGGATGCTGCAGAACCGATCACCGAACAGCGCTGTGAGCTGACTCAGCACCTCATGCGGCAGTTCAGCCAGCGGCAGGCTCAGGCAGGGCAACTTGTCGGACTGGCCCTGTGGAGCTTTGCCCTTGGCATAGAACGCGTAGCGCCAGGAGGTGTCTTTCCCTTCTGTGCGTAGGGGCACACCGGCCTCCATCAGCAGCCGCTGAAGGTCAACATCTGCCAGTGCTTCGCCACCTGCGGCGTAAGCTTTGAAGGTCGCGGCGCGGGGCAGCGTCAGGCTGGGTGTGGTCTTGTTGACAATATGAATCCGTGCTAAGGTGTCGGCGTGGCCCGGGCCTTCGATGACTCGATTGGCATTGCTGCCGAGGTAAGCCACCAAGAAACGGTAGAATGTCTCGGCCTTGGCTAGGTCGACGGCACCGTCGACAGGCGTCTGAGGCCCGTCAGGGTGCAACCAGTCTACAAACCGCTCCTTGAGAACTGCAGTCTCCTCTTCTGTTAGAAGTTCTGCCTTGCGGGTTGCCCAATCCAGGAACAGGGTGATGAGAGCCAGCACTGAGATCCACAACTCGCGTTCGCCGTGAGCCGTCGAGCAGCTGTGCCCACCTCCGTTGGCCCGGATGGCGTCCACCCACCGCTGCGCGTGGCCGCCCTTTTCCAGCCAACAGACAAATCGCCGGACAACCGGAGAAGCGTCCCGAAGGGCCGGAACATCGTCCGGAGAACGATAGGCCAGCTCGTTCACGGCCAGCTTTACCACCAACTGACGGTCAGCAGCAGAAGCTGAAATCGGCATGGTCAATGGTGAAGCTTTCAAAATAGCCTTACGCACCGGGGCTGGCAGGTCAGGAGCGAAGGCCACTGCACAGTCAGCATAGGGCGCCCAAAATTTTACGCGCGGCCCATAGGGCTGCACAGCTTTGCCGCCCACATACCTATAAGTATTGGTTTCCAGCGATGTGGCGCCTATGCGGATCAGTGGCTGAATTAGCCACGGGCGGCGCAGATGCCAGCCGTCGCCCGACCATTTCTCGGATCCTTGGATGGCCCGGAGTAGGTTGCCGACGCTCTCGGGAAGCCGCAGCATACCGGTAATCTGGACGGACGGAAGCGGCGTACCCGCTTGAACCACGTACAGCGGCGCGGCTTGCGCCGACATCACCAGGCCCAGCAGCTTTGCGCCGGTCTGGGGTTCGGCAAGGTGGTTCGGGAAATCGAGCAACTGCCGAATTGCCTTGCGAGAGGCTTTCGCGCCCAGCTTGTCCTCTTTCGCGGCCAAGTCGATACGCTCCGCAGACTTGACATTAGCGTCGGTCGGCGATAAGCTACCGGTAGCCGCGTTCATAGCGGCGGTGAAGCGTAACTGGTGCTTGCCCGAGACTTTGATTCTCGCATATTCATTTTTCAAGGTTCAGCAACTCCTTCTAAAGTTTTTTGATCCGGATCGACTCTATTTAAGCACACCACGAGCGAACCGTCATTTACTGTGTCCGATTTTAACATTTTTTCACTTTTGCAAACCAAAGCCAAAAACGAAAAATGAACCATACGAAAAAGTTGCATAGAATTGTCTTGAAAAACGAATCCAATGTAAAAGGTGGTGTATATATTGCGAAATGACTTTTACAAATTGACACCAAAAGTGTCCTCAAAGAATGATTGCACTGCCATTTACACAGGGCCTTCGCATGGCTCACCTGATGCAACAGCTCTTTCGGACATTCAGGAGCGGCAGAAGAATTTTCTTTCTGAATGCTGCGCAGAAAAAGAACCAGGCCCCGAGCGGTATACCTGGCTGATTAACAAAACCGAATTTACTTACCGGTGGCGTTATGTGTACGCCGGGGAGAGCGCCGCAGCAATTCTACAGACCATAGCAGATGAAAGTGCGCTCTTTTTTGACCACGATCTCTCCGCGAAGAATAGATTCCTGAATAAAAGAGCCGCCCCCAATGAGCGTATCAGCGAAGAGATGTATACTGCGTACAGGGATGGTGTATTGGACGGTTTCTATCGTGAGCTGAAGGCAAGGCGAGGGCGGCGGTTTGCTCAAAAAGCAAGAAATGCTGCAAAGCGGCTGATGGATCAAATAGAAGCCGAACGCAGAAGGACAAAGAGGAGTTTGGTTCAGTGGCTCTATTCAGATGCACACATGAAAGTCCCCCGGCGGAACTATGCAGAGCTGAAAAAACGTTATGGAAAGGAATACCCAAAGGGAAGGGAACCAACGCCGGCACAAATCCGCACAAGAATACGAGAAGAATGGGATATTTATCATGAGGAGCTACTGAGTGACCGGATCTTACGGCAAGAATACCAGCGTCTTTTGGGTGAATCAAAACGCTACATACACTTGGTAGATGACAGCGATTTTCGGCTTACCTTTTTGCGTCAGGTCTTATTGCCGCTTGCCCAGAGGTATAAGGAGTGGAGGCTTTGGAAGGAATACCCGCTGGACGGCTGCGATCTTCTCGCTCACGATATTATCGGGTTTACCGAGCGGATGAGCAGACTACAGGAGTTGCAGCAATGTGAAAAGGAGAATGCGCTTGATCTGAACGAGAAGCCTTATTGCTTGCCATTACGCGACCCGACTCAAATAGTGTCACGAGCTCATTCAAGTTCTTACGGGGCGTCCCTTCCGCCTTTTCTTGACGTAATTCTGGAATTTTACTGGGGGATGGGGCGGACTGAAATCAGCGAAGAAGATAAGGCCAATCTGGCAGCTTATATCCGTGGGATACAGACGTCTGTTACCGAGTGCAACGCCGGTGAAAAGCTGCCGATCGTGCTGATCTTATGTATCGCCCGCTATAAGCGGCAGTTGTTCAGACCCGACCAATCTGAAGGCCTTCTGGGAGGAGCAAGGGGAGTATACACCCTATTTCGGTGGAAGCATCGCACCCGGCCAACAGCGTTTGCACTACCTGAGATTGCTTCGTAGGCTGTGCATGCGGCTTGCGTTGAGTGAAAAGGCGACAGCAAGCAACCTCGATGCTTTCGTCTGCTTCTTTGGCTGGAAAAAGATGGCTGATGAAGAAATTCAGCAACGGAGAACACTTACCCAGAAGTATGGATATGAGAATATTCCGGCGGTAGGCATATCGCTTCGCATGTATGAATACGGGATGGAATGCTTGCCTGCAAGCTATTTCGACCTGTCCTGCCGTTTGATACGGCCACTGAAACAGGAGTCTTTTTTAGAACTGTGCCGCAAAAATGAGGCACAGCTGCGATCTGCCTACCAGATGACAGTAAACGCTATCCGTTTGTTTGCCACCCAGTATATAAGCCTCTGGAGTAAAGCGTGGTTCTACCGGGTCGAGCGATATAACACGCTCAAGGAAGAGAAAGAAAAGGCCGGTGATTTTTCACAGATTTATAAAGCAATCGACTTATCCAAGTTCAGGCTTTTCATAGACGCCGCTATACCATATAAAAAAACACGTTCTGTTCAGCAGCCTGGGGATGAATGGTCTTCGCCCATACATGGAAGGGTGCTGTCTTCGCCGGAAATTCCAGCAAAAAAGATCGTGAGGCAAATGTACGGAAGAACTGATGAGGAACGTCAGGAACTCCGGTTGCTGTTTGCGGAGCTCCTGAAGCGAGAGTATATCAGGAATCAGGCGCTGAAGGACTTATTCAAAAAGGCAGATGCTATCTGTGGAACACATACATCAGCCTTTTTCAAACTGAAAAATCTCCAGGGTGGTTTTGCTATAAGAAAGAACCAACAAACAACCCCCTCGGGAAAGGATGACCGTGTGAGGTAAGCATAGGGGCCTGTCGGCCAGACGGATTACGCAGTAAGCAAGGCTGGCCGAACACGGACATCGTTTCCTGAGAGTACGATAGTATTTGTAGGTATTTGGTTATTTCCGTGTGTTCTATATACCCTGTGAGAAGAACAAGACAGGTGAAGAGTGCTGCGCAGCACTCCTCGCCTGTCTCCTTTTTATATACCAGGTTCCTCCACCGGTACACAGATTATCTTGCCATTTACCCGAACAAAGAACTCCGGCTTGGCAAAGCGCTTCAGCCAGTAGTCCACCTGCTCGTCTGTCAGGGAAGTAAAGCTCTCGCTGTCCGGCGGTGCACCGCAGACGAAAAACGAGCCCGCGATAACATCGTAAATTTCTCCCTTCTCATCTCGCAGGGCGCGGTTCAGGGGTAGGCCCAGCAGCTTGCCCTCGTCATTGCAGATCATGGCTGCGTCTCGTCCTCCTGGTTCGTAGACAGCCTCAATATCGCCACCAACACAACGGCGCATACTTTCAAGATCATGCTCCAATTCGGCTTCATATGGTCTTTTTCCTCCTTCTACAATTATGATTCGCATGAGTTATACCTCCCCGCCGCACATCAGTTCCTCGATCTCCTCCGGGCACATGCCGTAATGCAGAAAGGCGTCAATGTCATGGGGATCGTATCCATAAGTCGGCGCGATCGACTTGAGATCATCTATGTACTCTCGCTCACCGCTGTATGTGCTCAGGGTCGGCCAGCAGTAGCGGAAATTGGCCTCCCACAAATTATGCGTGCTGAACTTCTCCACGGTAAAGCGGCCATGACGGTCGATGCGCAGGATATCACCGGCCTTCGTCACTACCTCCACCGGACGATCTGCACTGGGCAAGCCCTTCTTGAGACCTTTTCTCAAGATCGCTTCCGTGCTGGCGTAGACATAAAGCCCCAGCCGTGGGAAGTGGTATAAGGTCAACGGGTTGTTACCCTTGACGATATACAGATTATCCCGACCATCCAGAATCGTCAGCGTCAGGGTACCCGCCAGGGCCTCTGCCGCAGTGCGGATGGTGGAGAAGTTCAGCTTGCCCTGCTGCTCCAGCAGCTGTACGGCGATATACGAATCTGTCTCAATGTTGGTATCGGGCAATTTCCTCTCCTGCCGCAGATCCTTATCGTTATAAAAGATACCGTTATGAGCCAAGGCAAAGGGAATGCCCGCTGTGCCAATAAACGGGTGATTGTTGCAGTTCTGCTTCTCGTCGCCTTGCGTGGTCATTCTGGTGTGTCCCATGATGCAGCGAGTGTTCTCCGGCAGGCGGAAGCGCATCAGATGGGCGGGCCACGGGCGTTTATACACAGCCAGGTGTCCGTCGCAGTTGTAAGCGATGCCGGTGGCGTCCGTACCCCGTGCCTCGCTGGCGGTGGCCAGTGCGGAGACTAGACGGCGCTTTTGCACCGCGGTCAGGCCGCCCTTATAGTCGTAGATTCCAAACAAACAACACATCTTAGATTTCTCCCTCTGCCTCAGTCAGCTCGTTGATATAAAGATTTCGTTCCTTCAGGTATTGGATCAGTTCCGGCTCTTTGATGCCGCCGACGAAGTCGCTCCATGAGAGAGCCCGCAGCTCGTCATCCGACAAATAAAAGGCCACATCGCAGATGTGATCGACCATCTGCAATGTGGCAAGGAGCGTATTCAATTTCAGCGTCCCACGGAACATGCGGAATTCGATGGTATCGCAGTTGGTCAGATTGACGCAGGTGTACCGGCTTCCAGCGCCCTTTTTCACATGCTCCAGCATCTCGTGGGGGCTGGTCGCGGTAGCCGTATCGTGCCGCCCACTGATCCATCTGGCGCTGCGTCCGGCGGGAGAACCGCAGCAGCTCTCGCCAGTGGCATTCCACGAAGAACAGCACACGGGCAATAGCACTGTCCTGGGCATCATAGGTATCCCCAAAGGCTTTGCGGGACACATGGACGTGCAGACCACAGGTGCCTGCCTGGTGAGACAGATACCCCTGTGCGATGGCCTCGCGCAGTACCTCGTCCCACGGCATTTCGTGGAGCTGATACTCCAGCGACATGGGATGCGTCACGATCTCAAAGCCGTCGTCCAGACTGCCATCGTGCTTGCAGTAAGCAAGGGAGTGCTTCCGGTTAGCAATGTTCAGCAGGGTCGAGGCGTTCTCGTTGTCCTCGCCTGCGCCGTCGATCTCCAACTCTACGCCGAAAAAGCGGGGCCCGGTGCCGTAGAAGATGGGACGGGGCTTGAAATAGTAATCATGGATAGCGCTGTTTTCAATGTCGGAGCAGCAGTCACTGCAATAGGGATCGTCATTGTCGTAAGGATATCATCAGCTATCAAGGGAAATAAGGCTGCCGCAGCGGGTGCAGCGGGTGTAATTGCGGTCGCAGCAGTCGGGACAGATCGGGTCTCCGTGGTCGTTGGTCAGGCATTCACGCTGCCAGAACCGGGTGCCGCAGTCGACGCAGACCTCGGTCATTTCCTCCAGACAGTCCGGGCAAAGCAGGCGGTCATGGAACTCGATCAGGTTGTCGGCGGTACAGCCGCAGCGGGAGCAGGTGCGAATCGGTGTGGTCATAGCGAAATTCCTCCAGAATATAGAAATAGGCCCCCGGGAATTACCCGGAGGCCTTCATCAATATAGTATATATTCGGAGGATAGGGGAGAATCGGAAGCACAGTTGTTGTGCTCAGATAGAGCCTTCAGACCGCAATGCCGTTCTTGTGTGCTGCGCTGAGAAAATCGTTTCCTGAATCATCTGTTCACAGCGCTTACGGCTGGAGGGGGACAAACTCGACCTTGAGTGCCATGCCCATACCGGCAGCCAGACGCTTGAGAGTACGCAGCGACGGGTTGCCCGTACCGCTTTCCAAGCGGCTGATGTCCGCTTGAGTAATGCCTGTGGCCTCTGCCAGTTGCTTCTGCGTCATTTCCCGTTCCTCGCGTCCCTCCGCGATGGCCCGCATGATCTGGCGCTCCGGCTCCTGCGCGTTCCATTCCACGAGGAATGCGGGATCATTCATCCGCTCGTTCAGCGTGTCACGAAAATTCTTTCCCATAGCGTCATGCCTCCTTGCTTTCATAATCCGCACGATACCGCTTTGCCCGCTCTATCTCGCGGGGCGGCGTTTTCGCGGTTTTCTTGATAAATCCATTGGTCAGAATGACTCGTTTGCCTACCACAAAGAAATACAGCACCCGGCTGATGTCGGAGCCCTGTTTTGCCCTGACTTCAAAGATACCGTCACCCAACGGCTTGGAAAACGGTTCCCGCAGCGCGGGGCCTTTTAGCTCCAACAATTCAAGGGCGGCGAAAATCTTTGCCTGCATTTTATTGTCCTGTGACAAAATAAATTCCTCGGCAGGCCGTGAGCCATCCGCTTTTTCGTAGTATTCCACTACGTAATCCATATAACCACCGCACTTTCTCTAGGTACAGTATATGTGATAAAACACATATTGTCAACACCCTCACGGTGAATTTTATTAAGGAGGCGCCGGAAAGCCCCCTTGCAATTCCCGTTTCGATGTGATACACTACATTACGACAACTAAAGACACGGACGGTGCGCCGGG
>ERZ836877.6379-NODE-6379-length-10594-cov-3.694184_pt1 | contig 10594 bp, 9 predicted proteins | sample MGYA00519469_ERZ836877 | MGnify/ENA primary metagenome ERZ836877 (study PRJEB31850, sample SAMEA3708809) | human gut metagenome | biome: human gut; feature: human-associated habitat; material: faeces | place: China | collected 2014 ... | reverse complement strand
GTCCGTTGGCAGGCTCGACAGTCATCTTGAAAGCCTTGATTGTGTGCGCGCCGGTGGTGAGATCGACCTCAAGCGCATCGGGAAGGCTCCATACCTGCTGTTTTCTCGAAAGCACCACTCTCGGCGCGCGGGCGTTTGACACAGTGAAGTCTACACCCAGACCGCCGGTCGCAAGCGCCGATATCGTTGCAACAGACACACCGCTTTTGAGCGCTGACCATTCAGATGCGTCGGTGCTTTCGGTCAGTGGCATACGGCGTGAAACGGGTTTTTCGACTGTCAGTCTGAGCGTCAGCTCGCTTTCGTCACGGCGTCCGGTGACTGTCACGCTGCCGTTTTCGAGGCCGCTGACTACGCCGCGGTCGTCGACTGTGGCTATCGCCGCGTCAGACACCGACCACGAGAAAGCAGCCGGAGCGACCTTCAGATATTCAGTGCCGACAAGGCTCTGCAGCTCGATTGGCCACGAACGGTAACCGTCGATGAGTACATCGGTCAGACGCAGTTCGGTGGGCATGTCATTGACAACCTTGACCGCGATGTCGGCGCTCATATCGCCCAGCACGGCTTTGAGCGCATGCATGCCTGTGCCTGCGGCCTCGAGCGTGACACCATCGATTATAGTGCCGAGGGCGGGAGCCGCTTCAAGTGTAAAGCCCTTGACGTTTGTGTCGACAAGACGGCCATATTTGTTATATCCGTAGATTACAGGAGTGTATGAGCCGTAAAGCGGCAGCAGCACATGGGGGTCGGCGAATCTTATTGATGCCACGGTGCGGTCGTCGGGAGCGTTGATGGCGACGTAGACGGCGTTGGCAATCGTGCGTTCCGAGCCGTCGCGCGGCACGTTGGTTGTGCCGAAAGCCTCGGTGTAGAATGTCGTCGAGCCGCCGCCGTCAAGATCGAGCGCGTCATAACAGCCGAGACTGCGCATAACGTCGGCAGCCTCATAGTAGCTGACGCCCGAAGAATATCCCGGATGGTCGACAACGGCAAACACAGCTTTCGACCGGTCCTGACTGTAACCGGCGAGAGAGCGCGAATACAGACCGTTGGGGTCATTGATCCAGCGTATGGCCTCGGTTGTGACGACACCTTCCTTGAGAATGCGCACATCGCCGCCCACCATTTCACGGACATCGGGCTTGAGGCCGCCGAAAGCAGGGAGCGACAGCTCGGTGGTGTGCATTATGACATCTCCGGCTTTGAGGCCGTCGATAAAATCGTTTTTGAAATCTTTGCCGCACGAAATGACGATGCCGTTGGCAGGCACTGCGAGGTTACCGCCTGTGTGCCATTCGCCCTTGACGACAAATTTCATGGGTTTGTTCATCGCCCATTCCTCGCCTTCGGCAAGCTCGGCGGCTATCTCACGACCGCCGGCCATGGTTTTGGTGAATTTGCCCACATGAGAGTTGTAGACGACAAGACGGTCGGTGTCGACCTGGTCTATGGTCCATCCGATGAAACCGCGAGGCATGTTGACAGCCCAGGCGTTGACGGTCTTCGAGCCGTCTTCGCTGCTGACGATATAGCGGAAGTCGGTGGCGTCGATCCACATGCCGTCGGGGCCGACCATAAAGGCGTTCTCGCGCGAGTTATAGTCGAGCAGGTCGGTGTTGGCGAGCTTGCCGCCGATGACACAGGCGGCATTGGGATAGCCGTTGATGCCGTCGCCGTTCGAGCCGTCGCCACGCATGCAGAAGAAGTCGCCGTTGACGCCGGCGAGTATCTGGGTGTGGTCATTGGTGTTGCGTTTTGCCATCGCCGAGACTGTCTCGCGGGTGTTGAGTGAGTCGTTGCCGAGTACGACCTTGATTTCGACAGGCGACTCGGCGGCATCGCCGAGAAGCGTGCGGTCGTTTTTATCGTAGGTAACGGCATAGACATGGAAGACACGGCCGCCCGACGTATAGCTCAGATGGCTGTGTGTGACGCCGGGACCCATATAATAGTGCTGGAGAGTGTCGACTCTGAACTCCGTGCCATAGATATTATGGACGGCAGAGGCCGACGCGGTCAGTGCCGCGCCGGCTGCCAGTGACAGGATGATATTTTTTTTCATCGGTTTAAGATATTTAAGGTTAAATGATTGCTTTATCGATAAATTGTGAAATGATAAATCAGCGACGGCCTTTGCCCTGACGCTGCTGTTGCTGACGCAGAGCGGCCTGCTGCTGGCGCTGAGCCTCTTCGAGACGGGCCATGAAACCGCTTTTCTTGCGGGGTTTCTTGGCGTTTGCGAGCATGTCGGCGCGCACTTTCTTCTCATCGATCAGCCGGCGGAAGATCCATGTCTGTATAATCGTGATGAAGAGCGAGAGCAGGTAGTAGTAGCTCAGGCCAGACGCATAGTCATTGAAGAAGAACAGGAACATCAACGGCATCAGATACATCATCCACTTCATGCCGGGCATGTTGTTGCCGCCGGGCTGATTCTGCATGTTGATGCGGGTATAGATGATATTGACAACTGTCATCAGCAGACAGAAGAGGCTGACCTTGTCGCCGTAGAATGGTATCGAGAACGGCAGGGTGAAGATGACGTCGGGAGCCGAGAGGTCTTTGGCCCACAGGAAAGGCTCGCCGCGAAGCTCGATGGCCGAGGGGAAGAACGAGAACATGGCGATGAGCACAGGCATCTGCAGCAGCAGCGGCAGACAGCCCGAGAAGGGGCTCGCGCCGGCACGGCTGTAGAGCGCCATCGTCTCCTGCTGGCGTTTCATGGCGTTCTCCTGACCGGGATATTTGTCGTTGATTTCCTTGATTTCGGGAGCGAGAACCCTCATCTTGGCCTGCGACTTGAAGCTCTTGAAGGTGAAGGGGAAGAGTATCAGCTTTATGAATATCGTCAGCAGCAGAATGATTATGCCGTAATTCGAGATAAACGAACCGAGGAATGTAAAGACAGGGATGACAATCAGCTGATTGATCCAACGGAAGAGACCCCAGCCGAGAGGCACGAGACGCGTGAGCGACAGGCCTTCGTCTGTGTCGAGGGTGTCGTCGATGCTCGACAGCAACGGATAATCATTGGGGCCGAAATAGAAATCAAAGGCGAGCTGAGTGCCGTCGGCGTTGCTGTAGGGAAGCACCGACGCCATTGTCATGTCTTTGAGATAGAGATTGTCTTTGATGTCGACCGACGTGAGATGTGCCGACGTGAAGTTGTCGCGGGCGATTATGACGCTCGAGAAGAACTGGTTTTTGAATGCGACCCATTTGATGCGGCCTTTGGGCTCTTCGCTGTCGTCGCCGGTCGAGCTGAGCTCGTCGGGACCCTCGCCTATACATTTATATAATATAGCACTGTTGCGTTCCTCGAAGGTGCGGCCTTTTTCGTTGCGGGCCATCTTCTGATGCCAGTTGAAGGCGATGTCGGCCGTGCTCGGGGGCAGTATGGCATTCATGCCCTGCTGGACAAGCTCCATCGAGACGAGATATTTCTCCGAATGGACACGGTAACGTATTCCCCACATGGCACCGTTGCCGAGATCGAGCGACATGAGTATAGTCGAATCGTTTTCGACCGTCGGCGTGAAGACAAATTCACGTGTGTCGATGCGCTGGTCCTCGGTGTTGAAGGCGAAGCCGTAGCCGTCGGTTGCCGGGGTGAACAGTCTGACAGGTGTCGGGGGCTCGGTCAGCTCGGTGTTATAGTTTTTCAGCTCGACCTGCGAAATCATGCCGCCACGGCTCGAGAATGTGATTTTGACGAGATCGTTCTCGATTGTCTTCTCGACGTTCTCGCCAGAGAGATGGCGGGCGAAGCTTTTGTATTTCTGTGCGTCGGCGACTACTTTTCTCACAGCCTTGACTGCTGCCGAACGAGTCTCGGGCGTCAGAGCGCTGCCGAGAGTGGCGAGGTCGGCGATTGTGACATCGGCCGAGCCGGTCCTCACGATGCCGTCGACACCCGTGCTGTCGGCGCTGACGGCTACAGAGCCGTTGTCGAGTGTATATCTGCCGTTGCCGTCGGCGACACCGATTGTTCTGACAACAGCGGCGAGCTGCGACAGGTCGGCGGCGCCGAGGGTGTCGGTGACGGTTATGGCTGCGTTACTGTCATCGGCTGCGGCGCGTTCCTGTTCGGCTCGACGGGCGGCAAGATCTTCTTCAGAGGGTTTGTTGAGATACATAAACCCGAAGATACAGCCGGCCATCAGCAACAGTCCGAGTAGCGTGTTCTTATCCATTGGTGTTGTGGTGTAATTGAAATTATGATGCGGTGATGATTATGACTTCTTTTCTTTCTTATAGGCGATTGCAGCGTTGATGAAACTGCGGAAGATGGGATTGGGCGACAGCACCGTGCTCGAGTATTCGGGATGATACTGTGTGCCGATATACCAGCGTTTGCCGGGAATCTCGACGACCTCGACCAGTCCCGTGCCGGGATTTTCGCCGACACATGCCATGCCGGCCTCCTCGAAGCGCTGACGGTAGTCGTTGTTGAACTCGAAGCGGTGGCGGTGACGCTCGCGGATGTCGGTGGCGCCGTAGGCCTCGGCAGCTTTGCTGTTGGGGGCGAGACGGCAGTCGTATGCGCCGAGACGCATCGTGCCGCCCATGTTCGATATGCTCTTCTGCTCTTCCATCAGGTCGATGACGTTATAGGGCGTCGTCGGATTCATCTCGGTCGAATTGGCTTCGTCGAGACCGAGCACGTTGCGGGCAAACTCGATGACCATGCACTGCATGCCCAGACAGATGCCGAAAGTCGGCACGTCATGCTCGCGGCACCACTTGAGAGCCACGAACTTGCCTTCGATGCCGCGCTGCCCGAAGCCGGGGGCGATTACCACACCGTCGAGCGGCGACAGTTTTTCGTCGACATTGCTTTCGTTGAGTTTCTCAGAGTGGATATATATGAGCTTGAGCTTGCGGTCGCTGTAGGTGGCAGCCTGGAAAAGGGCCTCGTTGATAGACTTGTAGGCATCCTGAAGTTCGACATATTTGCCGACAAGACCGATTGTGACTGTTTCGGTGGCGTCGTCCATCTTTTTGAGGAAGTCAAGCCAAGGCTGCATGTGAGGCTCGCCTTCGACGGGCATACAGGTCTTGCGCAGCACGATTTCATCAAAGTGCTGCTCGTGCATCTTGATGGGCACTTTATAGATAGAGTTGACGTCAATCGACTGTATGACAGCCTCGGGAGCCACATTGCAGAAGAGCGCGATCTTGCGGCGCATCTCGGGCGAGATGTCTTTCTCGGTGCGGAGCACGAGTATGTCGGGCTGGATGCCAACCTCCTGAAGCTTCTTGACCGAATGCTGTGTCGGTTTGGTCTTCAGCTCCTTGGCTGCGGCGATATATGGCACGTAGGTCAGATGGATGCAGAGGCTGTTGGAGCCCATCTCCCAGCGCAGCTGACGCACGCTCTCGAGATAGGGCAGCGACTCGATGTCGCCGACGGTGCCGCCGATTTCGGTGATGATGAAGTCGAAATTGCCGGTGTTGCCGAGCATCTTGACGTTGCGTTTGATTTCGTCAGTGATATGAGGCACAATCTGAACGGTCTTGCCCAGATAGTCGCCGCGGCGTTCTTTGTCGATGACACTCTGATAGACACGGCCCGTGGTGACGTTGTTGGCACGGGTGGTCTGGATGTCGGTGAAGCGTTCGTAGTGACCCAGGTCGAGGTCGGCCTCGTGGCCGTCGACGGTTACGTAGCACTCGCCGTGCTCATAGGGGTTGAGTGTACCCGGATCGATGTTGATATACGGGTCAAACTTCTGAATTGTCACGCGATAGCCGCGGGCTTTCAACAGACAGGCAAGCGATGATGAAATGATGCCTTTACCTAAGGAAGACACAACACCACCGGTAACGAAAATGTATTTGGTTTCCACGTTCAGAAAATTATGATAACAGTATTATGTTAACAAGTTTGCATATTATCTTGCAAATTTACTAAATTTTTCATCACGCAGCAACACCGATTTCAAAACCCTTGGTTTATTTAGCCTTTTATTTGCCTGTTTCTCCAAAACAACAGGGTGCCGACACCCCTGACACCCGGGGCGCAGCTTTGGCAGCAATATCACCCTGGTTATCATAGTAGGTCTGTTCTGTTGTCTGTCTTGTTTATTTCAGTTGCAGAATACTGTCAAGCAGCTCACATTCGTGCTCTGTCAGATAAGACTTTACTTTATCTTTAAAATGAATTTTGAAATTCATGATACCCTCGTCATCTTCTTGCCCGCTCATCACAGCCTCTCCCTCAATTATGTCGTTGACGGCTTTCCTTTTTCTATCACATTGACCCACACGGCTTATGAATCCCGGATGATTCATTATCGCATTAAGCAGAGGTCCATACAATATTTCAGCCACGCTACCGTCTGCGGCATAGACAATGTCAAAGAAAATTTCATCATGTTCAGCTATTACACTTTCTTGCAGACAACCGTCGCTTCCTGTTATGAAAGGAAGAAATTTATCAAGAAAAAAGCAATCATCCGTCACCTTTATCCTTCCATAACGGCAGTCTACAAACCGATCTGCCGCATCAGTAGCCAATGACGCCGAGAGCAATAGGCTTATTATCAAAAATCGCATCATAAATCTATCTCAATAAAGGTTAAGCGGATAAATCATTTCAAAGTCATTGTTTGGGTCGAAATAACATACCGGAGGATCAAACGGATATGGGAAAAAATATCTCGAATCTACTGTCTCGATTGTCTTTTTCATGTCACTTTTCTTTGCCCTTAGCATATTTTTCTCAAAATCACTGACAATCAATCCACATTCATAGTCGTCGTTATATCCATAGCAATCATAGCCTGTTTTTCTTAAATCGGTGGGCGTAATAAGCGTAAACCCCAGGTAGTCGCTCGCATACATTATGTCTACGAGTTTGTACTTGACACAACCATTGGCCTTCATTTCAGGAATGACATAATTTCTCAAAATCGAGTCTACAGGCCGTGGTATCTCGATTTCAAACAACGCGATGGTTTTGAAAACATCAGTCGTATCCGTAAACAATGAATCGCCCAGACATCTTCCGAGCTGATCGTCATCAAGCTCGGATATATCAATGACATTGTCACCTGCCACCTCTCTTTTTGACTCTTTATTACAGCCCGAAAACAAAAGACCGAAGCCAACAATCGTCAATACGACAACAGCCGACATCAACGCCTTCGATATTCTATTAATTAGACATAAATCATTCATGAATTCTGACAGCAAATATAATATTCAACACATCACAGTCTTCTGTAAAATCATCGTCCAGACTTTTAGTAGATTCCACTCAATCAAAAATAATATCTTCAACAAAATCGGAATCAGCAGAATTCATTATTTCAAGAATGACAGCCCGCTGTTCGGGTGTATATTTTTTCATCCAGGGATACCGGCTGAATGTATCGCAGTCTGTCATCTCATATCTATTATCCGATGTAACATATTTCCAAAAAGGCGGATCGTAGGGATATGCCATATCATAATGACATACCTTAATCGGTATTGTTTTCGCTGATGGTGTCTGCCTTCCATAGCCGTCACAAAAATAAACCATATAAGGATATGAGCCATTATAACCGGTAAAGTATGCTCCGAAATCGACTACCGTGCCCGCATTATAGACCGAAATCGTCAATACGCCGTTCTTTTCGTTGATAACCAGCGAATGAGTCGAGTCTGCGCCATTTCTCTGTAATTGCGGGATAACAATATTTTTCAGTATTGAGTCTGCCTCATCAGGCACAATCAGCTCTTTTAAATATACCGTGTCATACATCCCGTAAGCGCAATTGTCGCAAACCTCATCGTTAAATGCATTAGCCACAACGCCCGAAAACAATAAAGACAAAAACAATATATACACTATATTTTTCATAATAAATTCTTATTACCTCTATTTAATGTTGTCGATATGAAGACGGTCGGTGATGCTGTCGAGCGGCATCTTAGGATTGTAAATATGGCAATATCCGGTCTTCATGGCCGAGTGATTTTTAGGTAATTATTTGCAAATATAATCAATTGAGACAGCCTTTTGCAAACAATTGAATAAAAAAGCTGTAAAACAAGCTTAAACAACAACTTTTATTATGGCAGCCCCACCCTATGTCGACGTCAGCAGGACGTTGACTTTTACATGACTGCGGTATAAGCCTTAAGGCAATTTGATTTCAGTCACATACGGAGAATAGAATTTCACGACAGTGCAGTCTTTCAACTTATAATTTGAAAAGACAAGCCTGTAACAGAAAAATTGATAATAGAACCACGAAACCTCGTCAGGACACGCCATTAAATCATTTTTCTTCAACACTTTGTAGATATAATCGATATCCCATTTAAATACAGCGCCCATATATACATCAGATTCTTCGACGTGCCCCGGCGGCAAATTGACAGGGACATACGGTGATTTTTCATAATACCATTTATTGTTATTGCGAGGGGATGGCCGCTCAATAAGTTGCAATATTCCATCGTTTGGCGTCTCCACGTATATTTTCTCATTTGGAAGTATATGATAAAAACTTGAAAATATAAGTAAAGTATCAGATTTAGGGTCATATATCCCATCAAAAAACGGCAAAAAGGTCTTCAAACGTTTTTTTATCCATTTGTCTTCCGACAGTTTCATATCCTTAACAGCAAACGAATCAAATCGGCAGTCTGTATAAACAGCCTCTATTTCCGTAAGTTTACAGTTACCCGGGAAGCCCACTTTTTTTGCATTTAGAAGCAACGGCATCATTAATGCAAATAAAAAGACTGTCAGGCATCCGAGATATTTTATATATCTATTTAGCTCCATATTTAAACGGGATCTGTTCTTTTTTAAGTTTTTTATAATTCGTTTTTTCCTTACTGTCATAAAACAAACTGGTGCCATTTTTTTTATTAATGATTCTTCCTTTATAAATACCTTCTTCTACACTATAATAAGTCCTTAATGGCAAAGATTGCTCTGCCTTAATTTTGTTTTCAATATGAGTCGCAAAAATCTCTGCGCACACCGCCGATCTGACAGTCCGAGCCAGCGGTTGCCGATATGAAGACGGTCGGTGATGCTAACATTTTTATATTTATATAGCGAGACTCCTTTTAGCATTATAGGCTGATATTCTGCATTATTAAATATATTTATCCATTGTCTAAGCCCTTAGTTGCTCAATAATTTCAGAGCAGTACATGACTCAGGCAAGTCGAGAACGACAGCGACTATGAATACAATCAAAATGATGAAAAGGTAAGTTCCTTTCAAAAAATTAATCGATTCAGAAGATAATGTTTCTTTAAGAAATCCGTCGGTAAATAGAAACGATGTACATGTAAATAGTAAGAAAACAAACATAAAGTAAATAATGCCTATGCAAGAAAATATACCACACGACATTTCAAGCGCCAGTATATTTACCACATTCAATATGAGGCTGAATATAAGATATGCTAATGTTAAAAACTGGAAGATACCGAATCGTTTCATCTTACTAAATAAAATAAATTATAGCATATAGGCTTAGCCCAATCATTGCTTCAGAAAGCAACATAGTCAAATGTCCGAATTTCTTTGCAAGAAACACATGATTTATTACCAATGCCGCTACTGACATCATAAACAATACCGACATAAGAAACACGCCGTTTACTATACCCGCTCTAAATTCAAAATTACCGCTTAGCACAGATATTGCCGCTATAAAAAACGACAGATAAATCAATGCCACTACCGACAAGGAATAATATTTTTTAATTTTATCTGACATGTCTGATTATCTGATTATTTTGTTGAATCCTGCGGCTCATCAATGATTCTCAACCTACTCAATTCAACCAACAGAGAATCAAAATATTCATCATTAAAAATTGCTTTTTTAGTGCTTGTCAGGCGCCAAATGTCGAACACTTGGTATATTTTTGACCTTGTGATTTGTTTTTCATGCTTCTCAAACCATTGTAACGCATCTTCAATTACATCCCTTGTTAGCCCTACATAAGGCGCATGTATTGCACTCATCAAATAACTGTTGTCCCATCCAAGGTGAAACAATAACGCAAATGTTTGCCTCATTTCCATATCAATACTATCAGGATACTCATTTAAGTTTAATGCCAAAAGTTCTTTAAACTTTAAACCTAAATCGCTCACATTAATCTCAAACGAATCTTTAGGCTCTAAATCGGCCGGCGGCCATATCTTGACAGGCCAGATTCGGCCTTCGCCGGAATGCTTTGAACCGCTACCGTAGGAAAACATTGGCAATAACATTAATAGCATCACTATGTAAAATATCTTTTTCATCGCTTTTTTTATTCTAATTATTAAGGTTTAGCAGTATTAATGTTGTTATTTAAGATAGGAATGGAAAAAGTTCGCCACCCCTCTTCTAACGGCTTCTTATATTTAATAATAAATTGAGTGTCATCTTTATTTGATCTTCTCTCAGTGGGGTGTATATCAAATTCTGCATTAGTAATTAAATTTTCAACATTACGAGCACTTAAATGACTCGAATTAATCAAAGCTTCACTTGCCTTTGATACATCTGGCTCAACTTGTTGAATTGCCCATTGCTCGACAATTTCATGCCACAATAACAATGCCGGACTAATTGCCTCATTG
>ERZ836877.6376-NODE-6376-length-10595-cov-10.157211_pt1 | contig 10595 bp, 10 predicted proteins | sample MGYA00519469_ERZ836877 | MGnify/ENA primary metagenome ERZ836877 (study PRJEB31850, sample SAMEA3708809) | human gut metagenome | biome: human gut; feature: human-associated habitat; material: faeces | place: China | collected 2014 ... | reverse complement strand
TGAAAGTTGAGGCTTTTGCTTAATTTTTTTTGTAGGGAGTTCTGCAACACCGCCCACCATTATCGGCACCTGCCGTCCATGTGAACTCGCAAGAGGATAATCAGGCTACGCTATAAAACACAAAATGCATCGCAACAAACTCCCGCCGGAGGGCGAGACAATGCCACAACACAATCAATGGTGCTTTTTCAGCCTGTTACCGTTTACCAACATGAGAATATCTTTGAGTTTTTCAGGAGGTAACAAGGTGTTACCCTTATTCGGCGGTAAAATTACATATAATTTTCACAACCGCAAAATATTTTTAATCTATTTTTTGAAGATTTTTTAGGAAGAAGCCGGGGATATGCACACGGTTCTTTCATTTAAGGCCGCTGCCGACTTCCCGAAATATTGTGAACGCAGAATCCGGCGGCGTTCCAGCTACACTATCTTTGAGCCATCCTTTTCACCAGGGAATCCGCTCCGCATCTGTCGCATCCGCGAAATGGAGCTTGCGACATATCCGTGTGCCGTATTCGCCTGTACAAATGAAAAAATCCGCGTCAATCCGTCCCAATCCGCGTTGCGAGCGCCACAGGCGCGGCGAAAGGATCCGTGTGTCATATTCCCTTCCCATCCCATCTATAAAAAAGTAATTTCAATCAGGAAGATGCAGTTTCAGCTGATTTGGAAAGATAAAGGACACACGGATTTTTTCGCCGCGCCCCTGAAGCTACGTTAAAATCCGCGTGCTGCTATCTTTATTAATCTGTTGGAAATATTTCTGCCTTCTTGGGATTATTTCGAATCCTCTTTAAGTCTTTTTTATATTGGGTGGAAGGACGAAGTGTCTTCATAATCCCATAGACTTAAACATGGCTTCCACTGACGATGTATCTACTGAAGGAACATCACGGAGTTTTCCACTCCGAGCTTCTTCTATCGCGGCCTTTGTGACTTCGTTAGGTTCATTATACGCAACATCGAGCAACACACACTCAACAAAATTATTGAGACTGCGATGCTCTCTTTTAGCCATTTCCTTTAGGCGTTCTATCAGATCAACGTTCAAACGGAACATTGTGGCCTTCTTCTGAATTGCTGCTTCCATAGTGCTATCACTTTGTTTGCAAAAGTTTATGAGTATAATTTTGTTCTTAAGAAAAAAAACATTACTTTTGCAATGTTGAATCCCGGTAGCCCCTGTATATCAAGCTATCGGGTTTTGTTTTATCATTGCAACACAAACTTATTTTTCATCAGATTGAGCAATTCATGAGAAAATGCCCACAACACGCTAACTAACAACCCTCACTAACCAACTTCACCAGAGTGCGGGCGAGGGTGCGGAGCTGGTCGTCGGTTATTGCCAGATATGGGGGCATTATGTAGGCGTTGTGGCCGAAGGGTCTTATCCATACGCCGGCTTCAACGCAGCGTTTCTGGAAGTCGCCCAAATCTACCGGCTCTTCAAGCTCTATCACACCTATGCCGCCGAGTACGCGCACATCCCTAACGCCGGGTACGCGCCATGCCGGCTGTAACTCCTCGCGCATGATACCCTCTATCTCCTTGATGCGCTTCTGCCAGTCGCTCTCAAGAAGCAGTTTCACCGACTCCACGGCTATGGCGCACGCGAGAGGGTTGCCCATGAATGTGGGACCGTGCATCATACACTCCGCGCTCGACGACGATATACGATCGGCCACCTCGGCCGTAGCCGCCACCGCCGCGAAGGTCATGTAACCGCCGGTGATCGACTTCCCTATCAGAATTATATCCGGCTCGACACCCGCATGTTCGCAGGCGAACATCCTGCCGGTGCGTCCGAAGCCGGTGGCTATCTCGTCGAATATCAATATCAGTCCGAGTTCATCGCATTCGCGACGCAACTCTCTCAGATACTGCGGATGATAGAAATACATCCCTCCCGCGCCCTGCACCACCGGCTCAAGTATCACTCCGGCCAACTCGGAGGCGTGTTCGCGAAGCAGTTTGCGCATCGGCTCGAAGTCGGCGGAATCCCACTCGTCGTGAAAACGGCACTTGGGACGGGGCGCGAAGAACCGCACGGGAAGGGAGGGCCCGAAAGCGGTATGCATCCCCGTCACTGGGTCGCAGACCGACATGGCGTTCCATGTATCGCCATGATAGCCGCCGAGGATGGTGGCGAAGTTGGTGCGCGCCGGATTGTCTTGCGCCTGAATGGCCATCTTGAGGGCCACTTCGGTGGCTACGGAACCGGAATCGGCATAGAAGATATGATTCATCGACGCGGGAAGAATGCCGAGCAGCAACCTCCCCAACTCGATAGCGGGCTGATGGGTGAAGCCTCCGAACATCACATGGCTCATTGCGTCGAGCTGTCGCCGCGCCGCCTCGTTCAGTCGGGGATGATTGTAGCCGTGTATCACGCACCACCATGAAGACATACCGTCGATAAGCTCGCGGCCATCCTCAAGGGTGATCACAGCCCCGCGGGCCGAAGCCACCTTATAGGTAGGCAAAGGATTGTGAGTGGAGGTATAGGGATGCCAGAGGTGCCGACGGTCGAATTCCAGATCGGGCTCAAGGCTGTTATTCATTTTCAGGTCATTGTTCATAGGTGTGCAGAGTAACGGTATGTCCGTCGTAGCGGGCGTATGAGAAAGTATGTATCCATTCGCCGAGAATCAGCATCTCGCAACCGGGCGCGATCTCCTCTTTCACCAACAGATGGAGATGGCCGTAAATGAAGAAGTCGATTTCCGGGTGTAGCCGGTGATATTCACGTGAAAAATCGCGCAATGCCGAGAGGAGCGGCAGCTCCTCTCCACCGCCGGGACAACCATGCTTACGGCTGCGGGCGCTCCATGCATAGGCGAACGGTATTGTCCAGCGCGGATGAATACCGCTGTAAAGCCATTGGCAGAAGGGGTTGCGGAATATGCGACGCAATATGCTGAAAGTTTTTTTCATGCGCCCCACCCCGTCGCCGTGGGTAAGGAAGAAGGTATGGTCGCCTATGGTCTCGGTAAGCGTGCCGTCGAGTACCTCTATGCCGAGTTCACCCGGGAGATAATCCCCCATCCATATGTCGTGGTTTCCTATCATCCACACCACCCGTATGCCGTCGTCGACAAGTTCGGCGAGTTTGGCGAAGAAACGCACGAAACCTTTGGGCACCACATAGCGGTACTCATACCAGTAGTCGAGTATGTCGCCGAGCAGATATACGGCTGTGGCATCTTTCCTTATGGATTCAAGGAAAGCCACAACCCGCCGTTCCGTCTGGCGGGTACGCGGGTCATGGGGCGCACCCAAGTGGAGGTCGCTGAGAAAGTAAACCACTTTGTAGTTTTCAGTTGTAAGTTGTAAGTCATTGGTCATTATCGTCATTAGTCGTCAGGGACTTTAATGAATAATGGCCATTGACCCCTACATAAATCCTAATTCAAGTTTGGCCTCGTCGCTCATCATGTCCTGGTTCCATTCCGGTTCGAACACGAGCCGCAGGTCCACACCTGCTATACCTTCCACCGAGAGAAGTTTCTGGCGCACATCCTCAAGAATGAAATCGGCAGCCGGGCAACCGGGTGCGGTGAGGGTCATGTCGACATGCAGCATGCGGTCCGAAGGGTCGTAATCTATCTTATATATCAGACCGAGGTCATAGACATTGACCGGTATCTCGGGGTCGAAGACCGTACGCAACAGTTCTATGGCGCGGTTTGTAACGCGCAAAGTCTCGTCGGAGCTCTTTTCAAGCTCTTCCTTCTTTTCCAAATTTTCCATCAACGCAAATTTACGAAATAATTCCATGTCTAACGAATTATTTTATAAATTTGCATTTTGAACCATTTGGCCATTCGCGGGTATCTGTCCGCCGGGCCACTTACATCAAACAGTTATGAAAAGAGTTTACAAGGTACTGGCCCTTCTGATGGCCATCGCATTCATGGCCGCTCCGGCCGAAGCCAAAATTTTCCGTTTCGGCGTGAAAGCCGGTCTTAACGTGTCGGATATGAGCCTCAACAACGCAATGTCCGATGTGTTCAACCCCGACAACAACTGCGGATGGAACGCAGGTGTGGTAGCCGACATCCAGGTGCCTGTAATCGGAATATGCGCCGATGTGTCGGTTATGTACAGTAGACTGAACCAGGGTATGGAAATCAAGAAAAAATACATGGATCAGGGTGCCGAACTTCCCACTGATTTCGGCAGCGACTTCATCGAGATTCCCGTACACCTGAAATATAAGTTCTCACTCCCGGTAGTAGGGAATGTCTTCGCTCCTTACCTGCTTACCGGTCCGTCGTTCGCCTTCAACCTCAACAAGAAGACCTTCGATGACGTACGTAACCGCAAGTGCCAGACAAACTGGGATTTCGGCATCGGGTTCGAGCTGTTCAACCATGTGCAGATCCAGGGTGCCTACTGTCTGGGCATGAACAACCTGGCCAAGTATTGGGGCGAGAACTATGCCCAGGACGTGAAGGTTAAGAACAACTACTGGAACGTAGGGGTGGCTTACTTGTTCTGATATGAAGAAAATAATAACCGCGATAGTTCTGGCGTGCGTGTCGCTGGCGGCCTCGGCCGAGTTCCGCTGGGGTCCTACCGTCGGCATCAACGGCTCGACCTTGGGGTGGAAACAGGATCTCGTAACCACCAAGCATCTGATAGGCTATTCAGCCGGCGTTACAGGCGAGCTTATGATACCCGGCATAGGCTTCGGTATCGGTGTAGGCCTGAACTACCAGATGAACGGCGCGAAGGTTAATTTCGGTGAACGCGAGGTATGGCGTGCCGACGGTTTCGGCGAGTCGGACCTGATGATACACACCATACAGGTGCCTCTCAACCTGCGTTTCAAATGGACACGCATGGAGGGATTCGAGCATTACCTGGCTCCCTTCGTATTCGGCGGTCCGGTATTCACTTTCAACACCGGTGCCAGCAACGGCCGCATGTGCGAGTATCCCGCCGGTACGGTAGACATGCAGGTGGGCGCCGGAGGGGAAGTGCTGGAACACATCCAGATATTCGCCGGTTACTATTGGGGCGTATCTTACCAGGCGCGCACCTACAAACTGGACAACTTCTCGGCCAAACCTCAAGGATGGTTCATAGGAGCCAGCTACCTATTCTGACCCATGCTGAACTACGCGGAGGTGGTGTTGCCGCTGCCGCTGCAGGCCACCTATACATACCTTATACCTGAAGAGCTTGCCGGACATGTTTCGGCAGGCTCTCGCGTCATGGTACAGTTCGGACGCAAGAAGTATTACACCGGTATCGTGGAATCGATCGGACCCTCGCCCGCCAACGGCCACGCCGACTACGACATCAAGCCCATAATGGCTTCGCTCGACGACACACCTACAGCCACCCAGCTGCAGATGAAACTGTGGCGTTGGGTGGCCGACTATTATCTGTGTACCCCCGGCGACGTGATGAAGGCTGCGATACCTTCGGGACTGAAACCGGAAAGCGAGACAAGGGTATCGCTCAACCCCGATCCGGAATATGACCGCGAGGGGCTGACGGAAAGCGAAGCCCGCATCATAACGCTTCTCGACGGAAAAGGGACCATGAGCATCAGCGACCTGACCAAAGAGAGTGGATTCGCAACCACCGGAGTGATCGTGGAAAGAATGCTCGCGGCCGGTCTGGTGGAGGTCAACGAACGCGTTGTGGAACGCTACCGTCCCAAGAAGGAGACCATGGTCCGCCTCACCATAGAGAGGGATGACCACGAAAGGCTCCACGACGCTATGAAACTCCTCGGGCGTTCGCCACGCCAGGAGAAACTGCTCATGGCTTACCTCGACATGTCTGGTTGGATGCGCCATGACAGCGAATTGACACCGGTGAGCCGCAAGGCACTGCTCGAACGTGCGGGAGCAACGGCAGCCGCCATGAAAGGGCTGGCGGACCGCGGCATAATGGAGACCTACAATGAGGTGATAAACCGCTTTGCCGCAAGAGTGGACCATACGGAAGCCCCCGCGCCTCTCTCGGCGGCGCAACGCAAGGCCCTCGACGAGATAAGAGGGTCGATGAACGACAAACTGGTAACGCTTCTGCACGGAGTTACGGGATCGGGGAAGACGGAAATCTACACCCATCTTATCCGGAACGCTCTCGACGCCGGCAAGCAGGTGTTATACCTCGTGCCGGAAATATCGCTGACAACACAGCTTACCGACAGGTTACGGCGCGTGTTCGGTGACCAGCTGCTTGTGTACCATTCCAAATTTACAGACAATGAGCGTGTTGAGATATACCGCCGCGTGGTCTCGGCCCGCGCACCGATGGTGGTGCTCGGGGTGCGCTCGTCGGTGCTTCTTCCCTATCGGTTGCTCGGGCTGGTGATAGTAGACGAAGAGCATGAGGCATCTTACAAACAGTATGACCCCGCGCCGCGCTATAATGCGCGCGACACAGCCATAATGCTGGCCAACTTTCACGGAGCCAAGGTTCTTCTCGGCTCGGCTACTCCGGCCGTGGAGACTTATTACAAGGCCCTGCAAGGGAAATACGGATTGGCGACGCTCGGCGAACGGTTCGCCGACGCGGCTCTGCCTAAGGTGGAAGTAATCGACATGAAGGCCGAACGCAAGATGAAGCGTGTGAAAGGCATTCTGTCGGAACGGTTGCGTATGGCCACTGCCGACACGCTATTGCAGGGTTATCAGGCCATAATGTTCCAGAACCGACGGGGATTCGCGCCGGTGGTAATATGCCGCCAGTGTGGATGGAGTCCCAAGTGCGAGAACTGCGACGTCTCGCTCGTCTACCACAAACAGAGCAACATGATGCGTTGCCATTATTGTGGCTTCACAAGGCAGTTGCCTCCCATCTGCCCTGTTTGCGAAACCAACGAACTGGAGGTTTACGGCTACGGGACCGAGCGCATAGCGGAGGAACTGCATCAGGAGTTCCCCGACTATCGCGTGGCACGCATGGACCTCGACACGACACGCAACAAAGAGTCGCAGCAGGAAATAATAGAGGAGTTCGCATCGAAAGAGACCGATATTCTTGTGGGAACCCAGATGGTGAGCAAGGGACTCGACTTCGCCGGAGTGAAATTGGTGGGTGTGCTGAATGCCGACACTCTGCTGAACTTCCCCGACTTCAGAAGCAACGAACGCGCCTTCAACATGCTCGAACAGGTCTCGGGAAGAGCCGGAAGGAAAGGGGAACCCGGGAAAGTGCTCATACAGACTACAAAAAGCGATGAGCAGATACTGGAGTTTGTAAAACGGCACGACTATGCCGGCTATTACCGCAACGAGATCGCCGACCGCGAGAAATACCACTATCCCCCCTTTACCAAAGTGATAATGACATACCTGAAACACAAGGAGGCGGCGATGGCAGACCGTGCGGCAGTCATACTCAGTTCGGCCATGCGCAACGTGTTCGGTGCCCGCGTGCTGGGACCGGAACGTCCTTTTGTGAGTCGCGTGGCCAACTACTATCTGCAGACAATCATGCTGAAAATAGAGAGCGGAGCGTCAATGACAAAAGTAAAGGGTCTGCTCAGGCAAGTCTATGCGGCGGCTTGCGCCGACCCGAGCATGAAGGGGTGTCAGGTCTATTATGATGTGGATCCGGTGTAAGAAAGGGGGTAATACTTATGGAGAGCAGATATGACGGATACAGCCGAGAGCTGGATAAAATAGAGCGCGAGGGGCGACTTCGCCATATACCTGAGGAAGGATTGGGCCACGGCTTGGTCGACATGGTCAGCAACGACTATATGGGGATGGCCGAAAACGGCAGTTCCCTGCCTCTCTGCTGGGATGGGCTGCCCGAAGAGTTACGCGCATCCTATGAGTCGCTTTGCGGCGCGGAGGGGGAGAAACACGCGGAACTTCTTGGGAAAGACCACATGTGGAGCGCGTCGGCATCGCGTCTGCTGTCGACACGCCAGCTGATACCCGATTTACTCGAAAAAATACTGGAGGCCGATTACGGGCGACCGGCCCTGCTCTTCAACTCAGGATATCACGCCAATGTAGGCTGCATAGGCGCGCTCAACATACCCGGAACGCTTTTCATAACCGACAGGCTGATGCACGCATCGGCCTATGACGGATTTGCCGCGGCTCGTTGCCGTCCCGAGCGTTTTCCGCACAATGACATAGACAAGCTGCAACGTCTTATAAACCGCCATAGCGATGAAGCGGAACGAATAGTTGTGGTTACCGAGTCTGTTTTCAGCATGGATGGCGACAGGGCTCCGCTCAAAGAGCTTGTGGCTTTAAGAAAGGAAAACGACAAGGTGCTTCTATATGTAGACGAGGCACATGGATACGGATGCTTCGGTCCCCGCGGACTCGGTCTGACCATGGAAGAGGGAGCGGCCGACGAAATAGACATACTGATAGGTACGTTCGGGAAAGCGGCGGGATCGGCCGGTGCTTTCGCAATAACGCCGCGACCTATCCACGACATGCTGGTGAACGGAGCGAGAAGTTTCATATTCTCGACCTCCCTGCCGCCGGCTGTGATCTTACGTTCGCTTGAGAACCATCTGCGTCTTCGCGGAGCCGACGACCGGAGAGAGCGACTTGCGGCGCTTTCGACGGAAGTACGTAAGCGCGTGACGGAACTCTTCGGTCCCACCCCTTCCACCACTCACATCATACCGATGATAACCGGCAACGCGGAGAGCGCCATAGCCCTGGCAGCCAAGCTGCGCAAGGCAGGTATAACGGCATTGCCAATACGTCGCCCCACGGTGCCACCGGGAGCCGAACGTGTCAGACTATCTTTATCAGCTCTTCTTCCAAGGGAAATCACAGAAAAATTCGTAAATTTGTCTTTGTGAAACTGGAGTATCTCAGGAAAGAGGAGTCATCGAGAAGACTCATACTCATAATAGGCGGATGGAACACCACGCCCGCGTTCTATGGTTCGATCACACCCCGCGAGGGATGGGACCTTGCTGTGGCATACGATATGGAAAAGCTCACTCCGCTGGAGCTTCCTGAACGCTACTCAACCATATATCTCTACGCATGGTCGTTCGGAGTCGTCGCGGCTGAACATGTGGCGGATTCGCGACGCATAACCGAGGCATTCGCTGTAAGCGGCACGCCGGAAGGGATAGGAAACAAAGGTATTCCAGAACCGATTTTCAAGGGTACCCGCGATTCTCTCTCTCAACAGAGCCTGATGAAATTCCGCAAACGTATGCTCGGCGGATTGGACAAGCAGACGACAGGCCTGCTAATGGAGCTGCTGCCCCCGCAACCAGACATCGAGCAGTTGAAAAGGCAGCTCGACAGCATAGACTCCATACCCAAACTACACAATATAACCTGGCGACGGGCATACATAGGCAGGGACGACCGTATAATACCGGCCGACGCGCAACTGAGGTCGTGGTCCTCCCATCCGTCTCGTCCGCAGATTGTGGAGTGCGGATGCGGTCATTATATGGATCTGGGGGAAATAATAGAAAGTACGACTCCCGACACTGAGAAGACGGCATATTGTTTCTCGCTGTCGCGCGCCACATATGGCATACGGGCCACGGCACAGAGCCATTTCGCCCGAAAGCTTGTCGAAAAACTGAGCCGGATCGGCATAAACCCACGTCGCATACTTGAAATCGGAAACGGGATCGGCACGTTGAGCCGCATGATAGCCTCGCTTTGGCCTGACGCCGAAGCGACGTTCGTAGACCTATGCCCCACCGCTCCATACGGCATCTTCGCCAAAGAGGAATATATAACGGCCGATGCCGAGGAATGGCTTGAAGAGGCTAGGGGGAAATGGGACCTGATAGTCAGTTCGTCGGCGATACAGTGGTTTGCTAATCCGCGCACCTTTTACCGTAATGCCAGCAGGCTGATGAGTAAAGGGGGAGTGATGGGCTGCACTATCTTTACCGCTGGCACCCTTCGGGAGCTTGACGCGGCACGTCCCTCGCCCCTGCACTATCATAGCGGAGAGCAGCTGGCGGAGATGGCCGGAGAGTGGTTTGAAGACCGAGACTGGGAAGAAGAGGAATATGTGATGCACTTCGGAAGCGCCCGCGAGGCACTGCTTCATCTGCGCGATACCGGAGTCAAGGGAGGACGCAGTGCGAATCTCTCGGCGTTGCTGAAGGCATTGCGGGAACCGCGTCTGAGTTATCGGGCCACGATCGAAACCGGTAGGAAAAGCAATTTTTCAGAATAAAAGGGGATGGGAACCGTCAAAATAAGGCAAGAATGGGGTAAAAAAGATGTTCTACAACATGTTTGTTACTTTTTGCCAAAAAATATTTGGCGGGGGAATAAGTAAAGATCACCTTTGCAGTGAACCTAAGCAATCTTTTTTACCTTAAGATTTTTTACCTGTAGAAACTTATCAAAGAGAGCGGCCGTGAAGGCTATCTTTCTTTAAAAAAGTCCCAGCAATGGGACTTTTTTTATTCGCCTATTTTGGCAATAGAGCAACGCAGGTTTTAGGTGCTTAAGGACCTTAGGGGCTTTAAAGTCCTTAAGGTCTTTAGCGAGGTATAAATTATGCCTGCTACCATACAAAAAAGCCGAAGTGAAAACTTCGGCTGTCTGGTGGCGGGGGCAGGACTCGAACCTACGACCTTTGGGTTATGAGCCCAACGA
>ERZ836877.6373-NODE-6373-length-10600-cov-3.033381_pt1 | contig 10600 bp, 3 predicted proteins | sample MGYA00519469_ERZ836877 | MGnify/ENA primary metagenome ERZ836877 (study PRJEB31850, sample SAMEA3708809) | human gut metagenome | biome: human gut; feature: human-associated habitat; material: faeces | place: China | collected 2014 ... | reverse complement strand
AGCTTACACCGTTGGCTTCCTGGCAGGTATTGAGCGCGAACACACTCATGGAGAAACGTTCGTTGGTATTGGGGTTCTCACGTCCCATATTCATGAGATCATTCCATGAGATACCGAGTTTTGCGGGATACTCGCCCATATATTTGCCGAAGAGACCTTCGTCGAAATAGTCGTGCCCTGCGGGTACGGGGGTATGCACGGTATAAAGGCTTGATGCGCGCACCAGTTCAAGAGCCACATTGAAATCAAGATGCTGCTCCTGCACATAATCCACAAGACGCTGCAGGTTGAGAAGAGCGGCATGGCCTTCGTTGCAGTGATAGAGCTCGCTCTTGATGCCGAGTTTCTTGAGCATCAGCACACCGCCGATACCGAGGAGGTACTCCTGCTTGATACGGTTCTCCCAGTCACCGCCGTAAAGCTGATGGGTAATGACACGGTCAAATTCCGAGTTCATGTCAAAGTCGGTATCCATCAGATAGAGATTCATACGGCCCACGTTCACACGCCATACATGGCTGTAAATCGTACGTCCGGGGTAAGGCACCTCAAGAATCATGGGGCGGCCGTTCTCTTCCATCACCTGCTCGATGGGGAGCTGGTTGAAGTTCTGGGGCTCGTAGTTGGCGATCTGCTGGCCATCGACACTGAGCGACTGTGTGAAATATCCGAAACGGTAAAGGAAACCTACGGCAGTCATAGGCACACAGCTGTCAGATGCCTCCTTTATATAGTCTCCGGCAAGCACGCCGAGACCACCTGAATATATTTTGAGGGCGTTGCACAGGCCATACTCCATGGAGAAATAGCTCACAGAGGGGATATCCTTGCGCATCGGTTTCGCCATGTATTTTTTGAACATGTCATAGACATGGGCGATACGGTCCATGAAAGCCTTGTCGGCCATAATCTCCTCCATGCGCTCTGTGGAAAGATGCTGAAGCAGGATCACAGGATTCTCACCCGATGTGCGCCACAGATCCGGATTAAGATCGCGGAAAAGGGCTTTGGCCTCACTGTTCCATACCCACCAGAGATTTTTGGCGAGTTCTTCAAGGTTTTTGAGCTTGGAAGGAAGCTCGGAGGTAACTGTCAGATCCCTCCATGTGGGTGCGTTAGTGTTGCTAACTTGAAGTTTCATAATTTAGAATTATATGAATTTTGCGATTTTCGTATAATATAATTTACACGTATTCCGATTTCTCTCTCTTTATCAATATGTGCGACGTTTGTCGGCAGCGTCAAGTGCCTGCCTGAATGCGGTGACATAATATGTCATGAAATTGTTCCATTCGGCACGCTCTGCTGTCTCCCTGGCCGCCTTTGAAATGCGCTCGCGGAGATCGGCCGGCGCATCAGCAAGAGCACGCAGGTCTGAGGCAACCTTCTCCACCACCTCTCCGTAGTTCGAATCGGTGCGGTTCACGACCTCTACCCCGCTCTGCTGGAAACCTTCGCGTTTCTCGGAGAGTACCCACTGCCCGAAACCAGACAGCGAAGTGGTTACCGTAGGCACTCCGAAAGCCACGCTTTCAAGTGGCGTGTAACCCCACGGTTCATAATATGACGGGAATGCTGTGGCATCAAGTCCCGACAATATGTCGTAGTAATCCATATCCAGCACACCGTCGTTCCCATTGAGATAGCAGGGCATATATATCACCTGGACCGAGCTGTTCGCATCGGCATTTGTGGCGGTGAATCCCAACTGACGCATACGGTTCAGTATCGCATCCTCATTGGGGTTGTTCACTTCATGTGTTATTACCGGCTCTGCAAGCGGGGAAACCTGCGCATCATTCCCGGCAAGCCGATCGGTAAGATCCTTGCGCGGACATTTCACCCACGCCGGCACAAGCACAAAGGCCAGCACTGACTGCGATGGTTTGTTCTGCTCGATATTCTTTATTGCATCAAGGAATATATCGATACCTTTGTTGCGGTACTCGCAACGGCCTGAGGTGGCTACAATAAATGTGTCATCGGCCTGGCGGTGGCCGGTAAGTTTCTCCCCTACATTCAGAAGGGCCTCACGGGCAACCTGGCGTGCACGGCGAGCCTTGGATTTCACAGGAGCGAAATCGCCCTGAAAGCCGTTGGGTGTCACAACATCGGGACGACGCTCCAGAAGCTGCTCGCACTCGGCGGCGGTGACATCGCTCACAGTGGTAAAGCAGTCCGCTGCATGGGCGGCCGCTTTTTCAAGAGAGTGCTTGCTCTGCATGTTGAGCTCAGCCGCCATCTGGTCGCCATTATATGCGTGCAGATAATCATACAGAGGCTTGCCGTTGCCGCATATGCTTCTGCCTATCGATGTGGCATGGGTTGTGAAGATCGTACCTACATAAGGCACTTTCCATCTTGTATACAGAAGCCCCATACCGGTGGTCCACTCATCGAAATGGGCAAGCACGTTCTTGTGGCGAAGACGTTTGTAATTGCATATGCTTTCAATCACGGCTCCGGCAGCCAGAGCGAAGCAGCAGGCCTCGTCGTAATCGCCATAGCCGTGGAGTGAGTCCACGTGATAGCGTTCCCACATCTCTCCGTAATAATAATCCTTAAGCTGATACATGCCGTCGAACTTCACCAGAATAACAATCGGCTTTCCGGGAATGTTCCAACGCCCCACACGCACCGACACACCGGCAGGAAGTTCGGCTTTCTCTTTCCATTGGCGGAGAATAGACGGAACTTCAGTAAAATATGGGGATGGATTGTCTTCAGTCCAGACATCGGGACCGATGAATACAGTCTTGTCTTTATAGAGCTTCTGCAATGTGAGAGCTTTGGTCGAGAGCACCGTATAAATACCGCCCACCTTGTTGCAGACCTCCCAGCTTGTTTCAAAAATCAAATCAAGGTTTACAGTCTCAAGGTTCATAACCTGAATAAAGATTTATCAATACTTTTCAATTTTAGACCGCAAAGGTAGTGCTTTTTTTCGTATTAGAAATAAATACTTGCGCAAAAATTCAAATCAGGCTTTATATTGTAGCATCACCATCTGCGAAAAATCTTTCTATCTCTTATCAATAAGAGGCTTCTTCAAAAGCTATTTTCATTATTTTTACTACCATTAGTCAGTTATGTAATGCCATAATACATAATTGCTAACTGTAGCATTTTTTTCCACAGGTTGGTATTTTTCGTATTTTTGACTATCTTTGTGCATCTTGAAAACGGTATTTTTACCGTTATATATACAGAAAGGAGTGCACGCCTAGGCGATTTCTCCTTCAATACGCAATTAAGATTATATTTTTACTTACCCGACGCGATAGACTTCATTATTTAAGCATATATTTGCCGTCGCGTCAAATTATTTTCTTACAATCTATAATGAGAAACAGAATGTTTGAATTCTGCACAGGCACTATAGTTGCCTCTGTCGCATTTATGCCGTTCACACAGGATGCCTCGGCAAAAAACCAAGGCGATCCGGACGCTGTATACACGTTGTATGACACTTACGGCAATGATGATCTGGGACAGACTCTCACATCAGACGGAGACGCTCTTCTCAGATTATGGGCTCCTACTGCAGAAAAAGTGATGCTAAGGGTATATAATGAAGCCCGTGGAGGAAAGGCATTGGCTGAAATCCCAATGACCAAAGGGAACGGCGGCACATGGAGCGCACTGTTATCTCCGGCACCACTGGGGAAATATTACACCTACAGCGTGTTTGCCGACGGCAAATGGCTCCAGGAAACGCCCGGCATCTGGGCGAAAGCTGTCGGTGTCAACGGCATGAGAGGCGCCATAATAGATCTCAAAGATACCGATCCAGAAGGATGGGCTACAGACAAAGGCCCTGATATAAGCAAAATCAACGACGCCGTAATATACGAGATGCATCACCGCGACTTCTCGATGCATCCGTCGTCAGGAATTGTGAACAAAGGCAAGTTCCTCGCCATGACAGAAAACGGCACACAGAACCCCGAAGGGGAAGCCACAGGCATCGACCACCTCAAGGAACTGGGAGTGACACACGTGCATATCCTCCCCTCCTATGACTTCAACAGTATCGATGAAAGCCAGCTCCCCTCCAACGGTTACAACTGGGGATATGATCCGCAGAATTATAACGCCCCGGAAGGCTCATATTCAACAAATCCCGCGAATCCCGCCACCCGCATCACCGAGATGAAGCAGATGATAAAAGCGCTCCATGATGCAGGGATCGGTGTTGTAATGGATGTGGTGTATAACCATACCGCCCAGAACGACGACTCGAATTTCTCGCTTACCGTACCCGGATATTTCTACCGGCACCGCAGTGACGGCACATACAGCGATGCCTCGGGATGCGGCAATGAAACTGCATCGGAACGTAAGATGATGGGCGATTTCATCGTCAATTCCGTGAAACACTGGGCCAAGGAATACCATATCGACGGTTTCAGGTTCGATCTCATGGCTATACATGACACAGAGACCATGAACCGTGTTGCCAAAGAGCTTAAGGCCATCAATCCCAACATTTTTATCTACGGGGAAGGATGGACAGCGGGCGACTCACCACTCCCCTCCGAGCGGCGTGCGCTGAAAGAGAATGTCGCGAAAATGGATGGTATCGCAGTATTTTCCGATGATATCCGCGACGCTGTAAAAGGACATTATTCAGATGCCGCCGACCGCGGATTTGCCACTGGGAAACCGGGACTCGAAGAAACTGTAAAGATTGGAATAGTAGCCTCAACCGCTCATCCTCAGGTAGATTACAGCAAAGGCAACAACTCAAAATTCGCATACGCCTCGGCACCGACGCAGATCATAAACTATGTGTCATGCCACGACGACCTCACGCTCACCGACAAACTGCGCCGTTCAATGCCTGATGCCACCGACGCAGAAAGAATGCGTGCCGCACGTCTTGCGCAGACAATCGTGTTCACCTCCCAGGGCACACCGTTCATATTCGCCGGAGAAGAGGTCTTCCGCGACAAAAAGGGGGTACACAATTCCTACAAATCTCCTGACAGCATCAACGCCATCGACTGGAACCTCAAGCATCTAAACTCCTCCCAGTTCAATTATTATAAGGAGCTGATCGCACTCCGCAAGTCACATCCGGCTTTCCGCATGACAACTGCCGAAGATGTGGCGCGCCACATTCGTTTTGACAAAAGCGAACCGAATCTTATCAGCTATTCGCTCACGGATCACGCCAACGGGGACGAATGGAAAGAAATCAAGGTAATCCTTAACGGGCGTGATACCGACGCAGAAATCAAATTACCGAAAGGTGAATGGATGCAGGTATGTTACGACGGGGAGATTGACCACACCGGACTTAAAGATGATACAGACAACCCGATATCGGTCAAGGGTGGAAAATTCCGCGTACCACACAGATCAGCCGCCATTCTTGTAAAGACAAAATAATCGATCTGAACGATATGCGATGACAGGCATAAACTAAAAAGCGGGGCACCGAAAAGTAGTGCTCCGCTTTTTAGTTTATGGCTTATAATGTCACTTCACAACCGTGTAAGTGCCGGCTGCATATTCTTTGGATATGGTCTCACCAGGAAGTGTCACCTCGGCAACAGCACCTTCGGGAACAGTGAATTTCCATATCCATTTGTCACCGTCATATTTCCAGTTGCTCTTGATGACTCCGGCTGCGGATTTGTATTCGGCATCCACGAATCCAAGACGTTTGTCGGGAACAGGTTTCATGATTATGCGCTTGAAACCGGGCTGCTCAAGATCGGTTGATATACCGGCCATTGTCTCCCACATCCATTCGCACACCACGCCATATGCGTAATGGTTGAAGCTGTTCATGCCGCGGGGACCCATTCCATGTTCCACCATGTAACTATTCCATCGCTCCCAGATGGTGGTTGCGCCATTGTCGATAGAGTAGAGCCAGCTTGGGTTCTTGCGCTGGAAAAGCAACTCGTAGGCAATATCTTCCATGCCGTTCTCGGTAAGCGTCGGCATAAGGATAGATGTGCCGAGGAATCCGGTCTGCAGGCAGTTGTCATGTTCGGCGAAGTTCTTGCGCAGACGCGCGATCATATTGCTCTTTGCATCGCCGTCCACCAGACCGTTTTTCAGTGCGAAAAGAGCCGGTGTCTGCATCGTATTGAGTATCTCTGTCCTGAATTTCCCATCGGTGGTAAGGAAATTGTCACGCAGATACTGTCTGGCATCTTTAGCCATGGCATCATATTTTGCAGCATCGCGCCCGGTGGCCTTCGCCATGTCGCGCATCATTTCCGCATCCATCAGCCAGTAGTTGGCACTGAGATAGTTCCAGTAATCGTATGTTTCGGGACGGATAAACGTATTGCCGAGCTCATCGCGGTCATGCATGCCTCCGCCGCAGCTTTCAAGCGGCTCATAGCTGAGCCAGTCGGCCCACTGATAGTTTCCGTTTTCGGCCACAAGGGCATGATGGTTATATTTTGTCTTGTTGATATGGTCAACATACTTCTCGATGGCGTCCCAGTTCTCGTCCACGATCTGTGTATCGCCGAATTGCTTCCAGACAACCCATGGTACTATCACGCCTGCATCTGACCATCCCAGACGGGTGCACTCCCATCCGTACTGCGCCAGAGGAGCCACACCGGGGAATCCGCCAAGAGGATGCTGAGTGTCGCGCATGTCGCGCATCCATTTATGGAAGAAGTTCTTGGTATCAGCGAAATATGTGCCTGTCTCGGCGAAAACCTGGGTATCGGCAGTCCATCCGAGGCGCTCGTTGCGCTGAGGGCAGTCAGTGGGTACAGAGAGGTAGTTCGAACGCTGTCCCCAAACTGTGTTGGAGATAAGTCTGTTCACAAGATCGTTGCCGGTGGTCAGTTTTCCGGTCTCAAGTTCCTGTGCGATGGAAGTTACAGGCACAGACTTCAGTGATTTGATGCGCACTTCGTCATCAGCGGTTATCGATACGAAACGGTAACCGTAGAATGTACAGCGGGGGCGGTAGTTTACATACCCCTTGTTGTCGGCAAAAGTGTAATTGAGCAGCATGCCGGTCTCGGGTATACGCAGATTCAGACGGTGGCAACTGCCTTCTGGACCATCCATGCCGCGGCTCTTGGACCCGTTTCCATCGTTGAGAAGCTCGGCCGGCAGACATGTAAGCCTGGTCCCCTCTTTCGCACGGAATTCAAATGACGGCACTGCGGCGCAGTTCTGTCCGAAATCGACCACAAGAGTTTCTCCCGGGCGGATCACCATCTCTTCTCCCGGCTTATACTCCTTTGTAACGACAACTTTACCGAAAGCGTCGCCGCTTTCTCCTGTCACACCATTCCATACATAGGCTTTCTGAGGCTTCAGAGCCAGATCCTCACGCAGATATATCTCAGCACCCTTGGAGGGGAGAATCTCACCGTTGAACTCCGTATTTTTCTCCGGCGCCGACATTTTATGGGCAGCTTTATTGCCGGAAAGCTCGCGGGCGTCATATTCCTCACCGTCAAAAATAGCAGCATGTTTCACCGGACCGGCGATACCGGCTTTCCAGTCATCCGTATTTGTGCCGTAATATTTCTTCGTACCGTCTGCGAATGTCAGCTCAAGTACTCCGCGGAAAGCCACCTTTTTGCCGATCATGCCGTCGTGTCCGCCGGGAGTGATGATCTTGTCGCCCCACCATCCGGGGGTCACCTGCACGGAAAACACATTTTCAGCATCAGCTTTCTTGGAAACCGCGTCGGTCACATCGTATGTAAACGAGCGCTTGGTTTTGGCATAATGGGTGAAACCGGGTTTCAGAATCTCTTTTCCAACGGGCTGTCCGTTGACATACAGCTCATATACACCCAGACCGGCAGTCATCCATCGCGCTGAAACGAGCTTCTTTTCGTTCTTTATCACCGACATAAACCAGCTCGCGCCATCGGCTGCACGCTCGTTGTCTCCAGTTATGGCCCCTTTTATTACAGGAGCATCGACTACTGAGATCCATTCAGACTGATCCCACAAAGAATTGTCCAGCGCATCAATCCGTTTACCAACCTGAACGTCTTTGGCATAGGCAAGGCCTGTAGCAGATATAATGGCCACACCTGTCGCAAGCGTAATAGCAAGATTTCTTTTCATGTTAGACTATAATTTAAGGTGAGCAGTGAAACAATTGGTTATAAGAGATTTATCGGTATTGATTCAAAGTCTGGAATCTAACCTCGTAAATTAAGGCCGTTTTGCTCACTGCATACAAAGTTAAGGATTTTTTTTCTTTACACTCATATGTTTACAGAATTTTTCTACTATTAACCGACAACGTGGATAATGTGGCCTGTAACCATCATAACAAAGTTTGAAACTTAACCCCAGCCGCATCCGTTAAGAATAATTAATAATAGGGGGGGGTAATTGCGAACCATTCACTAACTTTGCATCGGATTGCAGGCCATATCCGGCAATATTATTAAATTTGCCATAAAAATTGTCCCTTACGCGACATGGCATGGCGGATTTTAACATGATCAATACCTGAAAACCAATATAGTTCAAATGAAAACAAAGTATTATTTACCTGCATTAGCCCCCCTGATGGCTATATCGAGTGCCGCTGCCCAACATGACAGGCCAAACATTGTGGTCATACTGGCCGATGACATGGGCACCAATGAAATAGGATGCTACGGCGGACAGAACCTCGCCACACCAAATATCGACAGGTTGGCTGACGAAGGCATACGCATGACCAACAACTATGCATCCATGGCTATGAGTGTGCCGATCCGTGCCTCGCTTTATACCGGCCTCTATCCTGCACGACATGGATCATACCAGAACCACAAGGCCACATACAGCACTGTAAAAAGCGCAGCACACTATCTGGCCGATCTCGGATACCGCGTGGGGCGCGCCGGGAAAGACCATCCGGCAAATCAGCCAAAGGTATATCCATTTGAAAAAATAGACGGTTTTACAGTAAACTGCGTGGCATCAAAACCGCCGGTTTCCACCCCCGACGGGATAAAATCATTCATGCAGCGCGATCCCGACGAACCATTCTGCCTGTATGTATGCAGTATCCATTCCCATATGCCGTGGGATGCCGGCGATGCGTCGGAGTTCAATGAAGCCGACATCAAACTGCCCCCCAACTGCGTTGACAACCGGCAGACACGCAAAGAATTCTGCAATTATCTGGCAGAACTGCGTCTGCTCGACAATGAGGTGGGAATGGTCTATGACGCTCTGGAAGAATCAGGAGAACTTGACAACACGCTTGTCATATTTCTGGCCGAGCAAGGGCCGCAGATGCCTTTCGGAAAATGGACACTATACCGCTACGGCACAAACAGCGGATTTATAGCACGATATCCCAAAGCCATAAAAGCGGGCACCGTCAGCGACGCACTCGTGCAATATGAGGATATACTGCCTACGATGATCGATTTCGCTGGAGGTGAACCTATCGAAGGATTGGACGGCATGAGCTGCCTTGATGTCCTTTACGGAAATAAAACCGACCACCGCGACTGGGCCTATGGCATACACAACAACATACCGGAGGGTGACTCATACCCTATCCGGAGCATACAGGACAAGCGATACAAGCTCATTGTAAACCTTACTCCTGAGGTTGACTATCATTGTAAATATGTGACGAAACCGGGCAGCTCCATGTGGAAATCATGGCTTGAAACAGCAGAGACCGATGAGAATGCACGCCGTCTGGTCAACAGTTATCTGACACGTCCGGCCATCGAGCTGTACGATCTGCAGGAAGATCCCTGGGAACTGAACAATATTGCCGACGCGCCGGAACACGCGGAGCGTATCGCCACCATGCGCGCCGCTCTTGAAGAATGGATGGAGCAGCAGGGTGACCGCGGTGTACGCATGGATACGAAAGATCCTGAATCGCCCGACGAAAAAACACCCGTAGCCATAACTTGCCTGGAAGATATCGACAACATCATTCGTAATGATATGACAGGAAATTACTACCTTACCGCCGACATCGATATCCCCGAAGGGACACAGTGGATACCCATCGGAGCCTCAAGTGCCAACGACAACGACCCTGCACGTTTCAGCGGTATACTCGACGGACGCGGACACAGCATAAAGGGACTGACCAACACGACAGGCACATCATTCAAAGGACTGTTCGGCCGCATGGACCACGGGACTGTGAAGAATCTTAATCTCGTTGATGTGAACATAAAGGGTGCGGCCCCGTCGGGAGGAGTTACCGGTGCCATGATCGGTGCGAGCACAATCCAGCATGTATCCGTCACCGGCCGCATCGAATCAGGTACAGAGGCGGGCGGTCTGGTAGGCCGCGTGGCGCGTGATCCGAACCACACTGAATACAACCGCATTCACGACTGTTATGCCAATGCCGAAGTCGTCGCTACAAAGCTGAGCACAAACCTGGTCAACGATCCATCATGCGCAGGGGGAATAGTTGGCCTCGTGCATAGCGACGATGGTGCCAGCGTAGCCAAACTCGACATACAGCGCGTATATTTCACCGGGAAAGTCTCATCCGCGCAGATGAATAACAATGCCGGAAACGCCGGAGGCATTGTCGCCATCACTCAGGAGCAGCATGCCATCAGGATGACAGAAGTGCTTTGCCTCGCCGAATCACTCACCGCACATACAC
>ERZ836877.6347-NODE-6347-length-10637-cov-3.052353_pt1 | contig 10637 bp, 4 predicted proteins | sample MGYA00519469_ERZ836877 | MGnify/ENA primary metagenome ERZ836877 (study PRJEB31850, sample SAMEA3708809) | human gut metagenome | biome: human gut; feature: human-associated habitat; material: faeces | place: China | collected 2014 ... | reverse complement strand
TTTCCAAGATTTGCCTGCACACGGCGGTATAATTCCTGTGCCGCATTGTAACCCATCTTTTTCTGACGATGGTTTACTGCCGCCGCCTCTACGATAACCGCAAGGTTTCTGCCCGGACGGATTGGAATGGAATAGCTTACTACTTTATTTCCAAGGAATTCGGTATATTCTTCGTTCAGACCGAGGCGGTCGTATTCCTTATCCTTATTCCACTCTTCCAGCTTGATCACCATATCGATTCCCTGTGTTTCCTTTACACTTTCCACACCAAACAATGCCTTGACATCTATAATTCCAATTCCCCGCAATTCGATAAAATGTCTGGTGATATCCGGTGCCGTACCGATCAGGGTTTCATCACTTACTTTTCTCAGTTCCACTACGTCATCAGTAACCAGACGGTGTCCTCTCTTGATCAGCTCGATCGCAGCCTCACTTTTACCGATTCCGCTTTCACCCATGATCAATACACCTTCACCGTATACATCGACCAGAACACCGTGAATAGAGATACATGGTGCAAGTTCCACATTCAGCCAGCGGATGATTTCCGCCATAAAGGATGATGTCGTTTTCTGTGTGACGAGAACTGGTACTCCATACTTTGTTCCTGCATCGATCAGCTCCTGATCCGGCTCCATGCCTCTGCAGAATACAATACACGGAAATCTCTGTGACATCAGCTTCTCATAGATCGCAAATTTGGATTCTTTATCCATCTGCTCCACATAGGAATTCTCGGTAAATCCGATAATCTGCACTCTGAGACTGTCAAAATGTTCAAAATATCCGGTCCACTCCAGGGACGGACGATTGATATCCGGCACCGTTATTTTGATTTTATCGGTGTCAATGCCCGGATTACAAAGTTTTAAATCATAATTCTCTATCAGTTTTGATACTTTTACACTACTTGCCATATTTTTTATTCCCTCCTGAACTTAATGTCTGCGGATTTGGCAATCCTTTTGACCTTAGCATAATTATATATAATGCCGGCTATTTAGACAAGCCTTTTCTGAAAAACTCATACACGTTTTTTGCCGTTTTTTCATTCATGGATGGAACTTTCATCAGTTCTTCCACCGATGCCTCTTTTATTCCCGCAATATCGGAAAAATACTTCATCAGTGCCTTCCTTCTTGCCGGCCCGATTCCTTCGATATCATCCAGCACCGAATGAATCTGTGCCTTGCCCCTGAGACTCTTATGATACTCAATCGCAAAGCGGTGTGCCTCGTCCTGGATTCTTGTAATCAGCCGGAAGCTTTCCGAATGGGTATCGATCGGCAGCTCCGCCTCATGATACAAAAGTGCCCTCGTCCTGTGCCTGTCATCCTTGACCATGCCACACACCGGAATGTGAATCTGTAATTTATCCAGTACCTGGAGTGCAATATTGACCTGGCCCTGACCGCCATCCATCATGATCAGATCCGGAAATCTGGAAAATTTATCATCTTCCTGTGCCATTGCATGGGTAAATCTTCTGGTCAGAACTTCCTCCATGCTGCCATAATCGTTCGGCCCTTCTATGGTTTTAATCCGGAATTTCCGGTAATCGTTCCGTTTCGGTTTTCCATTCTCATATACAATCATAGAACCAACGGACTGGAAACCGGCGGTATTCGAGATATCATATGCTTCGATGCGGTAATCGTTGTGGCTTTCGATTCCCAACAAGGTAAAGATATCCTGCATGGCACCGATGGTTCTCGCCTCTTCCCGCTTTACCTTGTCCCGATCCAGATCCAGCACCATCTTTGCATTCTTCTGCGCCAGTTCCACCATTTTTTCTTTCTGTCCTTTTTTCGGATTCAGAATGGACACTTTATTTCCCCTTCTTGAAGACAGATATTCCTCGATTACCTCTGCTTCCCGCAGTTCATCCGATACCAGAATTTCCTTCGGAATAAACGGAGTGCCGGAATAATACTGCTTGATAAAACTCGTGAGAATATCCTCTTCCATGGCTATCCGCACAAAGAAATGTTCCCTTCCCAGCACTTTTCCGCCGCGGATAAAAAATACCTGCACCACCGCATCATTTCCATCTGCCGCATATGCGATTACATCACGGTCAAGTCCTTCCTCGGAAGTAATCTTCTGCTTCTGTGCCACGCTTTTGACACTGGTAATCAAATCCCGGTATTCCGCCGCTTTTTCATAATTCATGTCATGGGATGCATCATACATCTTCTTCTCTAACATTTTTATTACATCCGAATATGCACCGCCTAAGAAACGAAGTGCCTGCTCCACCTGCTTTCCGTACTCTTCTTTTCCGATATATCCCATGCAGGGTGCATCACACTGCCCGATATGATAATTCAGACAGGCTCTGCCATTGCCGATCTCCTTCGGAAGGGATCGGTTGCACGTCCGGATATGATAGATTTTCCGCAGAAGTTCAATGGTGTCCTTGACAGCACCCGCACTGGTGTACGGACCGAAGTAACGGGATTTGTCCTTTTTCATGTCCCGGGAAAACAGAATCCGCGGATAATCTTCTCCCACCGTAACCTTGATGTACGGATAGGTTTTGTCATCCTTGAGCATGGTATTATACCGCGGTCGATGCTCTTTGATCAGATTACATTCCAGAATCAGGGCTTCCAGTTCTGAATCCGTCACGATGTATTCAAAATAGCTGATATGCGACACCATCTGGTCTATTTTGGCAGTACGCTTCCTGCTTGCCTGAAAATACTGGCGTACCCTGTTTTTCAGACTGATGGCTTTTCCGACATAAATAATCTCTTCTGACGCATCATGCATAAGATAGACTCCCGGACTTGCCGGGAGCTTTTTTAACTCTTCTTCTATATTAAAATCTTCCATTGCAATACTTCCTCTAAATGCCGATATTTTTTCTTAATCTTAACATACTGGAAGCAATTTAGCAAGGCATGTCAGATTTCTCTTCCTGCAAACTGAGTCATATACAATTCGTAATATCTGCCTTTTTACATAGTAAAAAATGCATAAATCCATCTGTCATATCCGGATTTATGCATTTTGCTACTCGATATTGATTCTTATTTTTCTCTATTTAATTTAAAGCATGACATGACTGTCATTTTTTCTCTTTTCGAACAATTCACATATCCAGTGTACCGGTGGAATCCTGCTGATTCCAAGTGCAATCAATGCTCCGGCAAATACATAACCCATTAACTGGAGGAAATAGTTCCAGTAATCTATGGCATTGTAACCGGCAATGGTTTCCTTCAACATATTCATTCCCGGCTGGAATATGATTAAATTAAGATTATTCAATTTTGTAAAGATATCCGGCAGCAGGTCGAATGGGAACGAAGATGAGCATGCTACTGCAATAATCATACAAAGCAATGCAAATGCTTCTCCGATCAGTCCCAGCCCGAATGCACAAGAGTATGCAAACAGATTAAAGACCAGCCCGATAGCCACTACGGAAAGCACAAATGCCACCGGATGCTTACATTGCACTTCAATAAACAGCAAATCCCCCAATGCCAGAATAACACTTGTCGGTATGCTGACACATGCAAATGTCATCCATCTGCCGATGTACTGCTGGAAACGTGATACCTTTCCACTGATCTCCGGATAGTTTTTATGATTAAATTCCGCATGAATGATAACCATACAGAACAGCGAAGACAAATACAATGCCAGCACCGTGTAAAAGGCACTCATGGAACTTGCATAAGAATTTCCTGCCTTATCACTGATTTCATATATGACATTCTGATTTACTTTTGTAGGCTCTGCAACAAAATCTGCAAACTGTTCCGGATGATTTTCCAGTAAATCTGCCAGTGCCTGATACTGTTCGTTCTGCTGCAGTTCATTCAGATAAGATGTAATCTCATTCAGTTTCGCCACAAGATTCTCTGCCATTGTCTTTGAATCCGTAAGTGCGATTGTTCCGTTTTGCAGTTCATCCGCATATTTCTGCAGATTCTGGCTGATGGAGTCAAAATCAACATTCATATTAGTCAGCAGACCGCTTGCCTTAATCAGACTTGTATACAGGGAATTTCCGGTACTGTTAATGGACTGCTTCAGGGAACTGTTGTATACCTGCTTGACCTGTTTGAAATCATCTTCACAGTTTTGCAATTTTGCAAGCAGTTCTTTTCTTAATGCCTTACTGTCATTCCGGGAAGTTCCCGCCAGATTCTCCAGATCCGTCAAATCATTCTGCAGCGCCGTAAGATTTCCTTCCAGACTGTTATAATATTCTTCCAGCTTCTTCTTCTGCTCTTCCACCTGATTCTTTACCGCATCGCTATCCGGCAGGGTTGGCTTTTCAATATTATCCGGCAGAGTTGGCTTTTCAACATTATCCGGCAGAGTTGGCTTTTCAATATTATCCGGCAGAGTTGGCTTTTCAATATTATCCGGCAGAGTTGTTCCGTTCAGATTATCCCGTGTCATATTTTTCCAGGACTCCAGCATGGTTTCTAACAGTTTCATCTGGTTGCGGATCAAAGTAACATCACTCTGGATTGTACCTAATGCACTCTCTATGGTATTGGTATCCTGTGCCGCCAGTTCTTCTAACTTACGCAGCTGTGAATCCACAAGGTCGAATGCCGCATCCATGGTTGCACCTGCCTGGCTGATCGTCTGGTTGCCGGACACCAGAATATTTTCCATCGAATTAATCGTATTCTGTCCGTTCTTTACAATGGAATCCAGATCCGGTATCAGATCATGGGACGAACTCATAATCGTCTGTGCCGACTGTGTAATGTAAATAAAGGAATTTAAAATGTTGATATAGGAATTCAAATCACTGCTCAGATTCTCCAGTGTTGTTGTGCCTGCCGCAGTAATGTTCTTATCGTCCCCGGTAAAATATCCGCCGGCTTCTGCAATCACGGTTGAAAGCTGTGTGATAATGGTATCATTTACCTGACCCTGTACCGTTGTCTTTACCTTACTGGTTATCTTCGGCACAATCGCATTCTTTTTCTGGTTTTCATAATATTGGATCGTCGGATGTGCCAGATCTTCATTCATGAAATCAATCAATTTCTCTGAGAAATCCTCCGGAATTACAAATGCCGCATACAAATCTCCTTTGTATACATCGTTCTGTATTTCATCATCCAGTTTTTCCCTAATATCTTTATCCGTAACATCCGCACCCTCGCCATAGAATACCCATCCTACCGTATCATTTTCTTTCAATGATTCCATAACGGTCTGACCGATATTAATATAAACATCTCCGACATAGAAGCCCTGATCCATGGAATATACACCGATATTCAGTGCGTTCAGATCCGTATACGGACTCCAGGAAGATAACAGATTCGTCCAGCAGTAAATACATGGCAGGCAGATCAGACCGATCATGATGACGATCGCTACCACATTGCTGAATATCTTCTTCATATCATGCGTAAATATTTTAAAGAAATCCGAAGAACTCTTTGGAATATGTTTTGTGCGCCGTCTTACCTCTTCCATCTGTTCTGCTGTCAAGGCCCGGATCTCCTCATCCTGTCCGCTCAGCTGGCGGATCTTCTTCTGCAACATATGATCTTTATATTCAATCGCAATCAGTGCTCCAGTAATAATCAGGACGGACATAATCCAGATAATTAAAAACGCAATTTTATTTGAAGTAACATTGAACAAAAGAATCAGCAGAAGTACCGGAATAATAATCAGACATTTAATACCTGCAGAAATGCGTTTTTTATTCCGCTCATGCGTTTCTTCCGAATATTTTAACAACTCACGATAGAGTGTTTCATACTTTTCTGAATCCTGATTATTCATTCCGGTCACCTCCTTCTCTTTCTTCTACATCAATATACTCCCCATCATCATCGTCATATTCTTCTTCCTCTTCACCTTCATCGTCATACGCTTCTTCCTCTTCGCCTTCATCGTCATACTCTTCCTCCTCTTCGTCTTCTTCCTCTTCTTTTACTCCCATGATTCCGGTTTCCTGAAGTCTGGTATCAATGAATACCATCAGATTATAAATCGGTCCGCGGACAACCAGTCCGAAGAACAGGGATACTGCGACAAATATCATAAGCTTGCCAAGATATATGCTTAAATCATAGTTCGTATAGCCGAAGCATACCTCTCTTAATGCATTTGAGCAGTAAGTAAATGGCATATATGCTGACAGCCAACGCATAGAAGAAGGAATCTGTTCCACGGAATAGGTACATCCGCCCGTACTCATCTGGAAGATAACCAGTATGGTTGCCAGTGTTCTTCCGTAGATCAGCCCGAATGTCTTAACACAACTGTAAGTTATATTGGTAAATACAAAGGAAATAATTGCATTTACCACAAAGAATGTAATAACATGCTGACACTGGATCTTCATGACGAAAATTAGAAAAGCACTTAATAACAGGGATTGTATAAAACCTAACAGCCAGAAAGTAAGATATCTTCCAAAATAGGTCTGGTAAGGCTTTACATCCGTAAGTTCTGTGGTATCTGCCTCCACCTTCAGCTCCGAGGTCAGAATCAGTGCCAGTACATACAATGCCAGCACCACATAGAATACGCTGCAGGCACTTCCATAATTATCTACCGGGAATACTACATTCGTATCCACCTGTATGATTTCTGAAAAATATTTTCCATAGCTGTCCGCATCGCCGGTCAGAAAACTTACCAGTATCTGCATCTTCTCACTGTCCGATGCTGTCTGTACCTCTTCCAGGACATTCTGAAGTTTGGAACTGATTTCCCTGATTACCGTCTGCACCTGTGCAAGACTCTCGTCTGTATAGGTAATCGTTGTATCGATATTAGAAAACAATGTACCTGCATTTCCGGTCAGATTATTCAGTGTCTGCATGGTTATGGTCACATTTTCAAGCACCATATTCATATTATCAAGAACACCGTTAATCTCAGGTGTCACTACATTATTATATGTATCCTGAAGGGAACTTATCTGTGACGCACAGTTTCCAAGTGCCTGGTCTAACGTACTGAGATCCGGTGCCTGGATATTGACCTGCTGTACCGTTATCAACGAAGAATTCAAAGTCTGGATCGCTGTAATAAAAGTCTTTATCGTTTCGCTGCTGTAGTTCTTTCCGACATTCATTGCCGTATCATATAATCCGGAAACGTCGGTCAGTGTCTTGTTTAATATACTGTTCAACTGATCGATATCACTCGTCAGAAGTCTTGAATTCTGCACATCGGATGCAACCGTAGCCAGTGAATTCTCCATATCGCCAAGAAGCGAATTCATGGTAGCGGAAAATTGCTGATAAGATGTCTTCGTATCTGTAAGTCCGCCCTGGATACTCTGCACATCGCTGATTCCATTATTAATATCGCCCTGGACATTCTCCAGTTCTCTCTGTGCAATATCCAGTTTTCCATGCATTTCCTGGTTTTCACTCGTAAAATCCGTAATAATCTGATCATACTGTACCAGATTATCATTGATGGAAGTCAGTTTTGAAATAATCAGATCGGCTGCATTTTCCTCACCGCTCTCATTTACAATATTACTGACCTGTTCCATCACTGTCTTTACAACTGTCTCCAGAAAGGTCTTATTAATAGTGGATTGCAATGTCTCTACTGCCGTATCCGTAACCTTGACTGCCACGGCATTTTTCTTTCCATTATCATAATAGGTAATTTCCGGTTTCTGAAAACCGGAATCCGCAGACAGGAAATCAAGCATATCCTTTGAAAAGTCTTCATCTATTACAATTCCGGCATACACATCCCCGTTCGTAACAGCTTCAATCAAGGCATTCTTTGTATCTGCCACTTTCCAGTCAATGGATTTATTCTCTTTCAGATTTTCTATAATCGAATCTCCCTGATTATACTCTGTTCCATCCTCTGCGGTGTAGCCTTTATCGTTATTGTATACGAGAATAGTCAGATTATCTGTATTTCCATATGGATCCCAGTTTGAAAAAATATTAAAAACCGCATAACAGCTCGCAATAATAACAAGCGCCCCACATATCAGTAATGGAAAGAAATTTGTACAAATACTTTTCAAATCTTTGATAAAAATTTTTATAATGTTCTTCATTTAGCAATCCTTCTTTTCCTTATAAATCACAATGATGCCGCTCTGCACAATGCTCTGGATACCTGCTGAATGGCTGCTGCCGCCCTGCAGGTATCCCATGCATACTAGACAAAGTGTCTATTATTATAGCAAATGCATTTCCCGATTACAAGAAAAATTATATTAAAAGAAAATAAACACAGAAAAACTGTTTGCCGGAACGTTTACGGAATTTCCAGTGATTTTACCCTGTTTTGTATTTATTTTTACCTGTTCCGGATGATTGATTGTATTTCTCAATTCCTCATCACCGCTGATGCAATGCAATGTATATTCCTTTCCTTCGCCGATTCTGGAAACCGTACTCTCAATCTCTATCTGTCTGTCCGCTGGATAATGGTTTACAACCTTAAGAATAACTTTTCCCTGCTCATCCTCTGTGGCACTGACATACAGACCTTCCTCTTTTTCCTTATCCGCCGGAATATCTGTCTGTGCCTGCAATGTTCTTGATCCGCGGTACAGACTGTATAACTGCTGTACATAATAACTCGGTGTCACATAAGATTTTTCCCCATCAAACCAGATTAAATCCGGTGACCACTGCGTATATCCCATTCTTGCAAATAACGGAGCATAGCTTGCAAGTGCAACAACATCTGCATTCCGCTCAAGACCGGTCATGAAGGCTGCCTCTGCCAACGCACCGCCCAGTGTATTAGCTTCCGGACAGTTCATGCGTCCTGCACTTCCCGGAATATGGCAGGCATATTCACCTGCAAATACCTTGATTTTGCGGTCATACTCATCATAAAAATGAACATTGTCATATAGCCATTCCGGTGCTACATAGTAATGCTCATCAATGGCATATACCAGATTATCATTTGTCTTGGCTGCCTTTCTTGCCCATTCCCATGCCCGGAAATAACCGCCGCCCCATACATCCGGGCCTGAACTTCCGATCAGTTTTATCTCCGGATATTTCTCATGAATTGCCTTTTCAAACATTTCATATCTTCCATAGAAATTCACGGAATCTGTCTGCCACTGCTCGTTTCCAACTCCCAGATATTCCAGATGGAACGGACTTGGATGTCCCATTTCTGCTCTTTTCTTTCCCCATTCCGTGGTCACATCCCCGTTCGCATACTCAATCAGATCCAGTGCATCCTGGATATATTCCTGCATCTCAAGGCTTTCAATATCCACTTTCTCCGTGGACATAAACTGGCAGGCAAGCCCTACATTCATAACCGGCAATGGCTTTGCACCCAGATACTCACATAATAAAAAGTATTCATGATATCCTACGCCGTAAGTCTGTCCATAATGCGGATACGGACCTGAGAAACCTGTTGCTTCGTTATTATTGTGGACAGCCCAGCGGTTCCAGTTAAACTTTCTCTCTTCCACCGGTGCAATGGTATCCTTCCAATGATAACGGTTTTCCAGTGTATTTCCTTCCACAATGCATCCGCCCGGAAATCTCATAAAGGACGGCTTTAATTCCTTTAACCGTTCGGTAAGATCCCTTCGGAACACATGCAATACAGCATCTTCCGGCATAAGCGAAAAGAAATCAAAGCATACCGTTCCTTCCCCTTCCAGGGACACAACAAAATCAGCCTGTTTCACATCCATCTTCGCAGTAAGCACTGTCTCATATTTATTCCATCCGGCCTGTAATGCCAGAACTTCTGTTTCTGCAGCAATCTTTCCGTCTTTTCGGACAGATACACGCACTTCCTTTGTACCCTCTGCCGGTCGTGCATAGAATGACAGGAGATACTTCTTTCCCTCCTGCATATAGATCCCATCGTAAGCCTTATTGGTAAAGGAAGGCTTCTCTCCTTTTCCCATAAAGACCATATAATGCGGATTTACCTGATTCACCGGTTCGCTGCTGTCAAAGCTCATGAAAGATCCGGCACCATTGTCCTCATAGACCTGCCATCCATATCCGCCATCATATACCGTACCAAAATCATCCTTCTTACCAAAGGCAAACACCGCCTCAAAATTACGGTTCTCCAGCATTTCTGCGTGCAATCCGCCATCCAGGCTGTAATTAATATCCTCAAAGAACAATCCGTACATATCCTTTGAAACTGCAACACTATTCTGATCCGTGACTCTTATCTTCATCTTCTTCTCTCTCCTTTATAATTTAATATCCAGTTCAACCGGACAATGATCCGAACCCATCACTTCCGTATGGATTTTGGCATCCTCCAGATGTTCCTTAAAATCTTCTGACACAATAAAATAATCAATTCTCCATCCGGAATTTTTCTCCCTTGCATGGAACATATAGGACCACCAGGAATACACCCCTTCGGTATCCGGATAAAAATACCGGTAAGTGTCAACAAACCCTGCATTCAGCAGTTCTGTCATCTTTCCTCTCTCTTCATCCGTAAATCCTGCATTTTTATGGTTTGTTTTCGGATTTTTCAAATCAATCTCCTGATGTGCCACATTCAGATCGCCGCAGAAAATAACCGGTTTCTTTTCATCCAGTCCCTTTAAATACGCACGCCACGCGTCTTCCCATTCCATGCGGTAGTCCAGTCTCGCTAACTCGTTCTGGGAATTCGGCGTATAGCACGTAATT
>ERZ836877.6335-NODE-6335-length-10648-cov-3.350042_pt1 | contig 10648 bp, 8 predicted proteins | sample MGYA00519469_ERZ836877 | MGnify/ENA primary metagenome ERZ836877 (study PRJEB31850, sample SAMEA3708809) | human gut metagenome | biome: human gut; feature: human-associated habitat; material: faeces | place: China | collected 2014 ... | reverse complement strand
CAATCTGACTTGCAATCGGATCTTCATTTTGTCCTTTATAAACTAATAATGTTGCAACTTTACCTGCTGAATTAGGAATATCTCCCTCTACTGTTCTCTTTACACCATTTTTATCTTCTAAAGTATCTTTTGTTTTATATTCTAAACTTGAAGATTCATCATTTACATCGGCACTATACCATGAATCCTCTCCTGTTCCATTAAACAAATCAATACCGTCATCAACAGTAGCTATTTTCTTTAATTCTGTAAATGTTCTGTTATATTCCCATTCTCCAGGATATTCCATACTATCAGCATATTTACTTGTATATGTATATACAATCTTTCCATTATTTATGTTTGTATATTTATACCTTTTATAGTTATAGCAAGGAACATCTGTTGAATTTGTTTTAAATCTATATGTTGTTCTTGTCTCCCCCTTTTTATCAGATGAACTATCAACTTTCGTAGCCTGCCAATTGCTGAACTCATTCATCCAATATGTATAATTTTTATATTCTTGTCTTGTTCTGTATCTGTAAATAGGGTAAATTACCTGTCCTTTACCATTACCTGAAACACTTGCACTTTGCGGTTCACCATTATTACATCCATTTAGTTCAAAATACCAGCTTACACCATTTATTATTACTCTACCTTTAGTTTTTAAATTTGAACCTGCCTCATCTGTTGTTAAATATCCTCTGGCGTATCCCGAAACTGTATCCTCTGTCTGCACCCATGTCAATACTGCTCCACAATTTGAGCAAGCTCCTCCAAAAGGATCTCTTCTTCCACACCTACTACATGCAAACGCACATATTCTATAACCGTTTTGAGATTGAACATCTGTTAAAGTGTTAGCTCCAACCCAGTTTCTAGACCATCCCGACCAGTTTCCCCATGATGTATATGTTCCTGTATTCGATGTATTTGTTAATGAATATCCATTAGGTGTAGTTGGTGTACCTGTTGACTTAATTATTTTAGAATCTTTATATCTATATTCAGTTCTGGATTCTTTAATTATATCTTCGCCTTCAGGAACGGTAGTACTCCAATCTGACCATTCGTTTCCTACATCTACAGCACCTGTAACTATTTTTGATTTAGGTGTTCCTGTTGTTTCATCATCGATTACACCTATCATAGAAACCTGTACTCTTGATGCTAATCCTGAATATAATACAGTTATTTTTTCTGATAATTCATCTGTTTCCGGCATACTAATTGCTCTGGTTTCAGATGCAACCATTTTTCCTGATTTAGTCATTAACGCAACAACTAATTTTCCTTTTGTAAAATTATCCGGGAAATTAGTTAAATTTACATTAACTGTATATCCTGTACCTTCATCATTTCTCGTTGCACTTTTAATTTCTGTTACAATTGGTAAATCTGAATTTTCCCATACATATGTTGCTTTAACTGTCAATGACTTTTTAACTTCTTTATACTCATTTGTACTCCATCCTGCAAAAATATATCCATTTTTACAAGGAATATCTGTAGGTTCGTTTGCCGATGACATATATTCAACCTTTTGAACCTTATCTATAACATCTCCTTTATAATCTACAAATGATACAGAATATGTATTTATTTTATATATTGCTTTAATTGTTGTATTTGCTTTTACATTCTTTCCATCTGAACTCCAATTTTGGAATGTATATCCTTCTCTCTCCGGTGGAACAGGTGTAGATGCATTTCCTCCCCATTTAACACTTTGTGGATTGCCAATAGTTTGATTTTCCCAATCTACATATTGAACCAAAACATTGTCATGAGCAATGCAATTAGCCGAACTGTTATTTCCACTTGTTCCTGCTGAATTTGACGCACTTACTGTTACTTTATATGTGCCTGCATTTCTAATAGAAAATGACACACTTGTTCCACTAATACTTGTTGATTGATTATATGCACTATTAGTAGTACAAATTAACTTAACATCATACCTTGTTGCTCCGGAAGATGCATTCCAACTTGCTGTAAGTGCATCACCTATTCCTAAATCAGATTTATTAAGTAAAACAATTGCCTGTTTATCTTTTATCAAATTAATAATTTCTTTATCATTTTCATCTAATTCTTTCGATGCATCTGCTACAAATATAACTAAATCACTTTTTTCAGCAAGTTCTTTTGCCTTATTTACACCAATTTGCTCAACTACATCTTCAGAATCTCTAATGCCCGCAGTATCAATTAAATTAAGAAAGACACCGTTTAAATTAATGCTTTCTTCTAAAGTATCTCTTGTAGTTCCTTCTATATCAGTAACAATCGCTCTTTCTTCCCCAAGAAGTAAGTTCAGTAAAGAAGATTTTCCTGCATTTGGCTTGCCTAAAATTACAGTCTTAACTCCTTCTTTAACAATTCTTCCAGCTCCGGAACCTGGAACACATAATGCTTATTGCAGAAATGGCAGTTCACTTCTACCTCTTTTCCATCATCGATCATGTTCTGAAGTTCCTTCTTTCCAATGCTGATTAACGCTTTCTCCACGCGTTCTTTACTGCAGTTGCAGTAAAATCTGGTATCCATGCGGTCTGTGATCTCCAGTCCCATATCCCCCAGAATCAAAGTCAGGATATCTTCTGGCGTCATCCCCTGATTTAACATGGTTGTCACAGAAGAAATCTCGCCCAGTTTTTTCTCCAGGCTGGAAATAATCTCTTCCGATGCTCCTGGCATCAACTGGATGATAAATCCACCTGCCTGGCATACGGTATTGTCTTTATTCATCAGCACTCCCAAAGCCACAGATGATGGAGTCTGCTCGGAAGTTGCATAATAATACGTAAGATCTTCTGCAATCTCTCCGGTTACCAGGATGGTCTGGCCTACATACGGCTCCTTTAAGCCGATATCCTGGATCACGCTTAACACACCGACACCCAAAGCTCCACCCACATCTAATTTTCCTTTGGCATTCGGAGGCAGCATGACGTCCGGGTTATACACATACCCTTTCACATCTCCTTTGGAATCTGCAGTGATGGTCAGTCCTTCCATAGGGCCATCTCCCTGGATCTTGATGGTCAAAAGATCATCTTCTCCTTTCATCATGGAACCCATCATGCCTCCTGCTGTCAGAAGACGTCCCAGTGCCGCAGTTGCCACCGGGCTGGTATTATGGGCTTTTCTTGCCTCTTCTACCAGGTCTCTTGTTGTAGATGCAAACGCACGGATCTGTCCATCCGCCGCAGTCGCGCGAATAATATAATCTGCCATAAATTCTCCTTCAAATTCTATAATCACCAGTGTTTTCCCTGTTCTCTTGCTATAAAATACACTCTCTCACTGTTCTCGTCCGGTGCTTTGCGGGTAAATGCGTCATAAACTGTCACAAACTCCATCCCTGCTTCCGCAATGGCTCTTTTTACCTCTTCCAGTTCATAAGCTTTCTGGTAATGGGTTTCCACAAATCTCCGGTACAGATCATCCTCTTCCTGGATAAACAGTGTCAGGTCATATTCATTGATCTTTGTCTCCGGATCGTAATCATTATCCCAGATAAAACTGCATTCGGCTCTGGCCTCCGCAATAGTCCTGTCGCCGATCAGATCCCGGTATTTGTGAACCGTATTCATATCGAAAATAAAAACACCCTGCGGATCCAGGTAATTATTGACCAGTTTCAATGTCTGCACCAGATCCTCATAGTCTGTCAGGTAATTCATGGAATCACAGATGCTGACTACAGCAGCCACTGTACCGTAAAGTTCAAATTCCCGCATATCCTGAAGCAGATACAGGATGTCCAATCCAGAATCTGCCCGCTTTTCCATGGCAATCTGAAGCATATCCTCGGAATTATCGATTCCGATCATGTCATACCCTTTCTTCGCCAAGATCTCCGTCAGACTTCCGGTCCCGCAGCCAAGATCCAGGACCAGTCCATCATGAACCTGGTATTCTCCCAAAAGTCCTGTAAGATATTCTGCCCACTCCTCATAAGGGACATTATCCATGAACTGATCATAAACAGAAGCAAAACTGCTGTATGCGTCCATCTTTCTCTCCTCTCCTCCAGACCATTCATCTGGCACCAGAGGCGAAATCCGCCCTGCGCATTCCGCCTTGCAACACAAAAGCAGAGGACATCTCAACGATGGCTCTGCTTCCGGTTCAGTCTTAGATATTCTTACCGCAGCACTTTTTGTACTTCTTACCGCTGCCGCATGGACATGGATCGTTTCTTCCGATCTTTGGCCCCTTCACGATAGTTCCAGAAGCCTTCTGTGTCTTGTACAGTTCTTTTCTCTTCTCCTCTGTCAGGATCTGATCCCACATAGGAAGATTGTATAACCAGTCAGCCTTTGCCTCTACCATATTATAGTAAAGCTTCTCTGGGTCGATCTCGATCTTCACAACCGTATCTTCTTCCATCGTATCGATCGGATTCTCGTATCCCTTTAAGCTCTCGTTGATTCCGTCTAAGAATCCGGTCATAATCAGGATCTCGGTGTCAAATCTCTCAGCCAGTTCTTTCACGGTTCCCTCAATCACCTGAGTTGGGTTAGAAAGGATCTTTTCATAGATGCCTTTCTCAATCTGAAAATAACCAGACCACAGTTCTTCTCTCTTCTGCTCGTCCAGTCCCTCACCGTAAGCTAAGTTACGCCAGGTCTCTAATAATGCCATATCTATCCATCCTTTTCTTTCAATAATAATATTTCTGACTACAGATTACAAATCTTTATTAGTATATAACAAGTCCATTCATTTTGCAATGAGATTTTTACAAGCTTTTTATTGAGATTTTTGCAAGCTTTTCATTGAGTTTCCCATAGACACGCTTCTGGAACCAGGGTTCTGTAGAGGCTTCCACTGCTTCTTTTAACCCAAACCATGCTACGCCGCTGTTCTCGTCTTCTTTTTTCTGCAATGAATCTGTCTCGTCTGCCTCTAACAGATAGGTTACATTCAGATGCAGATGGGAAGAAACATAAGCGCCCCGTTTTTCATGTCCATCCACCGTTAAAACCTCGATGGAAAATGGGTTGTCCAGAAGGGGCCGCACATGGACCACGCCGCTTTCCTCTTTCACTTCTTTTACAGCCACCTTTAAAAGATCCCGTTCTCCATCCGCATGTCCCCCCAGCCATGCCCAGGAATCATAAATCTTATGATACGCCATCAACACCTTTGTTCTTTCCCGATTCACCACCCAGGCAGATGCAGTCATATGGGCAAACAGGCAGGAACGTTCAAAAATATCCGGTTCCTGTGCCAGAAGCTTCTGGATCACCATCAGATCCTTTTCTTCCTGTTCATTGTATGGCTGGTATTTCTCCAGCTGTTTCTCCAGCAAAATCATTTTCCACTCCTTATGTATAATCCAGGTCAGAAAGACCCATACTATCAATGTACACCAGAGAAGATCAAATACTTATCCTCCCCTTTTTTACACAGACCGCCGCATGAAGCCATCATCCGGCGGTCTGTTTGTTACTGTTCGCCCAATGTACGAATTACTGTTCACGCGTTGCGCAAACAGCAACGGATTTTGCCGATGCTTCGCATTCTAAATCGGCAAAATCTGTTACCACCACTGTATCATACGGCATTTTCAGTTCAGAAAATGCCTACCCGTGTACAGTAACTTTTTATATCAGACGTTTCCGTTTCCTTTTTATATCAGTCTTGCCATCTTCCCCAAAATCCGCTACAATGATAAACAGAATATAAACTACCTTGCAAAGGAGAACATTGCAATATGAAGAACATCATTGTCGGCCAGTCCGGCGGCCCTACCGCAGTTATCAACGCCAGCCTTTACGGTGTGATCACCGAAGGCAAACGCTATCCAGATCTGGTCGGTTGTGTATACGGTATGCACAATGGCATCGAAGGATTCTTAAAAGACGATTATGAGAATCTGTCCGAAACCTTAAGCGATTCCGACCTGGAATTACTGAAGCATACCCCTGCCGCTTATCTGGGTTCCTGTCGTTATAAGCTTCCAGAAGACTTATCTTCTCCATTTTATCCAACTCTCTTTGAAAAATTAGAGGCCTTAAATATCGGATATTTTCTCTATATCGGTGGAAATGACTCCATGGATACCGTAAGCAAGTTATCCAGGTATGCCGATAAACATAACAGCTCCATCCGTTTTATCGGTATCCCAAAAACCATCGACAACGATCTGGTTCTGACTGACCATACACCAGGTTATGGAAGTGCTGCCAAATATGTTGCCTCCACTGTCCGTGAGATCTGCCTGGATGCCTCTGTCTATCAGACACCGGCTGTAACCATCGTTGAGATCATGGGACGACACGCCGGATGGCTGACTGCAGCCAGCGTCCTGGCCCGCAAGCATGAACTGGACAACCCGCTTTTAATCTATCTTCCAGAATCAGATTTTGACTTACAGGAATTCTCCAGAGATTTGACAAATGCCCTTCACAAGCAACCAAACGTAGGAAGGTATTTCTGATGCCGGTGGACGTTTTATCTGCGAATATAACACCGATGCCACTGCATTAGATACCTTTGGACACAAAATGTTAGCCGGCTGCGGTAAGGTGCTGGAAAATTATGTCCGGAGTACCTTCGGTGTGAAAGCCCGCTCTGTGGAATTAAATGTCTCCCAGCGCTGTTCCGGCATGATCGCGTCACTCACTGATATTGAGGAAGCCGCTCATGCAGGTGCTATTGGTGTATCCAACGCTTTAAACGGTGCTACCGGCATGATGGTTTCTATGAAACGCAGTTCCGGATCTCCTTACAGACTGGAATATGTTTTAGAAGATGTCAACGAAATCTGCAACAAGGAAAAGAAATTCCCACTATCCTGGATCACAAACCATGGAACCAACATCGGCCCGGAATTCCAGGCTTATGCCATTCCGTTGATTCAGGGAGAACCGGCCCGCGTTATGGATCACGGACTTCCGGTTTACCTGCATCGTTAATCTGCAGCCAGCGACTGAATCTCGATTCCAGTAAAAAAGAACTGTAAAATCTGCTCATAGGTTTTTCCTTTTTTTGCCATGGCCTGGGCTCCATTCTGACTCATGCCCACGCCATGGCCATATCCGCCGCCGTAGATAGCAAAAGTCACCATGCCATTTTCATCCGTCTTCTTTTTTTCTACTGTCAAAAACGCACTTGGAAGAGATGACCATCCTGTCAAAGTCTGGCCATCCTGTTTTTTTATCACCAATTCTGGATTCCCCAGTATCGAACGAATCTGGCTTTCTGTACTGACCATCTTTACTCCTTCGGTCCCTGTCACCTGCAATTCCACCGCAATTCCTCCTGTCGATCGTCTGGTCACCTCCAGATTTGTGATAGAGCCGATCCCACTGATCTTCTGCTCCAGCTGACTGCTGGTACAGGTTGTCGTCCAACGGTACATGGCATAATCAGACTCATACCCAGAAGCCGCTGATTTAATAAAGGAGGAAAAGGTGTCTTCATCTGTCAGATCCAGCTGGCCGCCGCCAGGCCGCACTGCCACGCCTTTCAGATACGGAACACTGGACAGGGACGCTCCCCAGATGGTTCCATCCGTGGTATGACCACAGGATGTGGAGAAATAGAACGCCTCTGCAGGACTGTTCTGATACATCAGGATTTTTCCATACGTCTCTGTAACCGCCGCATCCGACGCCTGGCTGGTCTCTAAGTTATTGTACACCTGGAACCGGGTACTGTCATCCACATGTGCGCCATATTCCTTATAAGAATTCCCCTGGATCTGCCGGTATGCGTAAGTTCTGGCACAGACAGCCTGGGCCTTCAATGCCTCTTTCTCATAGCTGACCGGCATCTCACTTGGCACCACATGTTTCAAATAATCTTCCAGATAAAGCTCATTCACCAGCACCAGTCCGCCATCTTCCCGGCTGATCTCCAATCGTCCGGAATATACTGGATTTCCATAACTACGGTTCATGGAAACCACCCGGATCCCTTTTTCCTGGTCTTCCGGCTCAAAGATCACTCTGCCATTCTGGAACAGACTGCTATCCATGGTAACCTTCAGGGTATCTCCCTCTGCAAACTCATAAGATTTTTCCCCGGTCCGATAAGTTCCATTGCTTAAAAACTCCAACTGGATCTGGTCATGAAATACCGTCTGAAACCCATCATCCATGATCAGCACACGGATGGAATCTGCGTCAAACGGATGTTTTAACAGTGCTGCACATAATTTTCCATCTGCCACTGCAAACTCCAAAGCGTCATAACCCACTAACAGATCATTGATCGTTCTTCTGGCAAAATCCCCATACAGGCGATACACCTGAAATCCCTCATCCATAGGAACAGCTCCGTACCCTTCTACTTCAATAGAATCCTCCTTCACTGCAAGGATTTTTCCGTTGATCCGTTCCTCTTTCAGCACAATTTTCTCTACTTTTCCACTCCTGAGATGAAGATCAGCCACCTGATCTTCAAACCCAGTCCCATCTCCCAGCTTCTTTTTCGTATCAAATTCCCGTTTCACGTCTCCTACATATCCAGTAAAGGTCCTGTCACTTTCATCAACAGACGCGATCCAGGTGTTTTTGTATACAACTTCCGAAGATATTTCCTCCACGACCCGTATAATCTCATTGCCCCTTTTGCATACCTGAATCTCCCGGTCGATATAAATATCCATCACCAGACCCTCAAATCCAAATTCTCCCTGATCTGTGTAAGCTGTCCATGACCTGCCGCCGCGGATATTCTCCGGTGTTCCATAAATCAGTAGTGGAGCAAACTCAACCTCACTTTTCTCCGCTCCGGCAATCAGAGTCTCATAGGTCTCCCACCAGGTCTTTTCTGGAACCGTTTTTTCCTGTTTTTTTGCCGATGGCCGGAAATGGAGCTGTGAAAAGATATCGTCAATCTCTAATTCTTTTGCCATAGCCTCCAGAAGCAGTTCTGCCTCCCCGTAAGTCAATTGTCCCTCTGCCGTTTTCTGATTCGGAGAAACTGATTCCTGGTCCAGAAGTCCGTGCCGATAAAGATAATCCGCATATTTTATGTACCATCTGCCCTGCTCCCCGGCAGAAAAAAAGGACGGCTCCTGGTCAGCTTCTTTCACACAATCTGAATAAGAAGTCACCGCCAGAGCCGCCGCTTTATAGGCAGCCGCTCTGGTGACCCCATCCGGTTCCGGTTCATGGAACAGGATAAAAAGCACCAGCACGGCTACCAGCAGAATCATTCCAGCCATCCAGCCCAGCATCACGTTTTGATGTTTCGTTTCCACGTTTCTGTTTCCCATCATCTTTATCTCATCACCCCACTGAAATCTGTCTATTCCATCTGCACAGTCTATCGTGATGCATCATCCTTGTATATATTTTTTGTATTCTCAATATGATCCAGTCCATGATAATCGGCAGTCTTCTCTGAAAGCTTCTTCCTTTTTAAATTACCCTCAATGAAATCAGCCACCAGCCGATAGATCACCGCAAATAACGGAACGCCAATGATCATGCCCAGAGGTCCCAAAAGACCGCCAAAGAACAAAATCGAAAACAGTACCCAGAAGCTGGAAAGTCCTGTGGTATTTCCCAGGATCTTGGGTCCTAAAATATTGCCGTCAAACTGCTGGATCACCAGGATCATCACCAAAAACCAGATACACTGTTTCGGACTGACCAAAAGCAGAAGCAATGCACTCGGAATCGCTCCAATAAATGGACCAAAAAACGGGATCACATTGGTTACGCCAATGATCACACTGATCAATAATGTATATGGCATCTGTAAAAAGCTCATGACCATAAATGTTAAAATTCCAATGATCAGGGAATCAATCAGTTTGCCAATGATAAAACCGCCAAAAACCTGATGGATAAAGCGGAACCGCTCGATCACGTTGTTGGCCACTGTCACCGGGAAAACGCCATACACAATTTTCTTCGCCTGTGCACACAACAATTCCTTCATATTTAAAAGATACAGCATGACGATCACACCGATCAACACATTCTTCAACCATGCGATCACGTTGATCACACCTGTATAGAGCCCGGTCACTACCCGCTCAATATTCGGGATCAGATCTGCCGTAGAGTTGGTCCAGGAGATCAGTTTCTCCATGGCCTGGTTATAGATGTCCATGACCGTACTTTCCACCTCCGGGTTATTGGCAAAAGTTTCCTCGATCCATTGGGAAACCGTCTGGGCAAAAGCCGGAATGGAATTGATGATTCCGGAAATACTGACCCACAGCTGAGGAATGATCATAGAAATCAATCCAATGACCACGATTCCAAGAAAGCATAGACTTCCAACCGTTGCCAGCGTTCTGGTATATTTATTCCGCTCCTTTTGATCTTTTATCATTCTTTTTAACAGCCGCTCTGTTGCTTTCCAGATTGCATTATAAACCGGCGTCAGAAGATAGGCCAGCATTGCACCGTAAGTGATCGGCGCCAGGATCACGTTCAGCGTATGAGCCGCCGCACAGACCGTATTCCATCGTAAAAATACCATAGCAACCAAAATGCAGCAAACGATCACTGCGACTGCCGTCACTCCCCAATAAATATATTCCCGAAATTTGTGTTCATTCATCCGTTGTCCAATCCTTTTCTTATTGAATGTTAGCTATAAATAACCTTATCTCTGATTTCTTTTTACAAAAAGAATCCTGCTTGCAGGATTCTCCGCCTGCGGCGGGTCGCTTTAGCGACAT
>ERZ836877.6333-NODE-6333-length-10651-cov-3.609287_pt1 | contig 10651 bp, 6 predicted proteins | sample MGYA00519469_ERZ836877 | MGnify/ENA primary metagenome ERZ836877 (study PRJEB31850, sample SAMEA3708809) | human gut metagenome | biome: human gut; feature: human-associated habitat; material: faeces | place: China | collected 2014 ... | reverse complement strand
TGATGTCTTTTTCGTGGGCTGTCCGAAGGCTGAGAATGAGATTGGTGAAGCTGCTACGGCTGCACTGATGAGAGATGTTTTGAGAAATTTCCGGCGGTCCATATTTATATATATGTATTGGAGTGATAATGATTTTACTTGTTATGAAACTTTTTAGAAATACCAAGGATGATTTTTGGCTCTGGTGATGCCGTTGGAACCTTCGTTGCCGGCTATTCTGACGGCATGAAGGAATGGCGTCGTGAGATATGACGGACTCCCGGGGTCGACGCTGTTGCGTTTGACTCGGCCTGACGAGTGGACATAATTGCCGTCATGGTCATAGATTGCCACGTGGGTCACACGGCCGGTGTCGGCATTACCGAAAAACAACAGGTCGCCGGCCTGACACGCAGGCCAGTCGGTGGCCTCGATGCGTGTGCCTGTAAGCGCCTGCTGCGAAGCGTCACGCATCAGTATTATACCGTTCGACAGATAGCTGACCTTAGCCAGGCCCGAACAGTCGAGGCTCTTTATGGAAGTACCGCCCCACAGATATGGAGTGCCCTCCATCGAGTAGGCCGTATCGAGAATCTTCTGAGCGTCGAACGGCTGATCGGCCCATACCTCAATAGGCGTGATGTCTTCGCTGTCAACCCAGCCGCGGCGACCGTCAGGGGTGGCTATTTCAGTGCGGCCCGATTCTGTTCTGCCTGTGGGGCAGACGATGTTACCGTTGACAAGATCGGTGACGACGTCGCGCAGACCCGAAGCCGTCGGTGTGTTGTATGCGCGTGTCTGATAGACTGCCGTGACGACTGAGCGCGGCATCTGGCGCCATTGCGCCATCTCCCGGGCTGTGCGGCTGACGATAGACGAGTTGGTCACCCAGGCGATATAGCCGTCGGGCGTCTGGACGCGCGTCCAGCCGTCGCGCTGTTCAATGACTCGCAGAGGCATGCCCATGATTGCCTGCGAAGCCATTTCGCCGGCATGTGACGGGCGTGTGCGAAGACAGGCTACAGAAATCAGAGGTGTGGCCCACAGGTCGGTGCCGGCCACCGTCAGCGAGTCGACATATTCGATGCCGGCTTCGGCGAGAGCCTTGCGCAGCGAGTCGGCGACAGAGCCTTCCGATATAAGACCTTTGACAACAAGGCTGCCGTTGTCAGCGGTTGTGCCGGTGACTTCATAGACTATCTGACGGCTGTCAGGAGCCATGCTCTTGCCGACGGCAGTGATGATTTCCGTCGCGTTGCCGGCGGCAGAGACTTTGACCGCAAGAGTCGATAATATAAGTATCGTCGAAATGATGGTTATTAAGCGTGTCATTTGAGTTCGTTGATGTTTTTAGGTATTATTTCTATGATTTCAAGGTTACTGTCCCAGCCTGGATAGAAAAGATTGCCGCGCGTCGACTCGACTTCGCCGAGCTGAAAGTCGACGGTCTCGCTGCGCACGAATTTTTTAGCGGGATAGAGTTTGCCGCAGACGCCTTTGTTCGAGGCGAGACGGTGGGCATCCATGCCGTGAGAATAGAATTTCTCGATGCGTCCGTCGCCCGAGTTGATATAGCGGCCGAACGACACATCGACAGGCACCCAGCCCACGCCTTCAAAGTAGACCTCGGCCCAGTCGTGGAGATTCTTCTCTCCGGGATGAAGCATCCATCCGCTCTCCCACCGCGCCGGTATGCCGAGCGACCTCATCAGCGAGATATAGAGCAGTGACACCTGTCCGCAGTCGCCGTGGCCTTCGTCGATGACATACTGAGGTATGCACTCTATCGTGCTGTATTCGCGCGCGCCGGCCCACGGATAGCGGGCGATGATGTAATCATAGACAAGCTCGCTGCACTCAAACGGGTCGGTCGCGTCGCCGACAATGGCGCGGGCAAGCGAGTCGGCTTTGATGATATGCGGAGCCTCGAAGGCTGTGTAGCGGCGATAAGGCTCCGACTTCTTGTCGTAGGGCTTTATATTGGCTTTGATATATTCAGGCGAGAAATATTCGCCGAGGTTGTCAAAGCTGACCGTACACTCGAAGTGGGTCGGGCGCCCCTCGGTGACCGGCTGTTCAAAATACACTGTATTATGCACCGATGTCTCGGGCGACGAAACGACACGCGTTTCGGGAAATGACGAGACGATTCTGACATTCTTCTGGCGCTGCGTCTCGAGCGGCAGCGGCATCCATGCGCGCAGCGTATCACCTTTTAGTGCCTCGTTGTAAGGCACGTCGATTGTGAAGCGGTAAGTGACGGCATGCGCCCGGCCGAGGTCGTTACGGCCGTCACTGCAGGCGATGACCGAGTCGACGTAGGCTATGCGGGCTTTCGAGGCCGCCGCGCCGCGTGGTTTGCCGCCACCGTTCATGGCCGGGTTCAATAGCGCCAGATTGCGCGGCGACTTGCGGTGCATATACTCGACACCGTCGATGACGCGCGTCTCGACATAGTGTCTGTCGACAAACTCACGTATGTCAGCGTCGCTGACTTCGGGATGAAGCTTTTTAATCATCTCTGTGGCCTCGGGCATCGTCAGCGAGAAGTCAGACTTCAGACGCGAAGCTATCGCGGCTGCCGAGTCGGCCTCGAGCCACACCGGAGTGTCGGCTGCTGCCGCTGAGCCCGTGAGTATCGCGGCCGCTGATAATGTGATGGCTGTTTTCAGTAGTTTCATGGTTTATTTAAGAATTATGTCACCGAAGAATTCGGGACGGTGAAAATCAGGTTTGTCTGTATCGATCGGATTCCAGCTCATATAATGCGGTTGTGTCGCCGCCGAAGCGCATTTATAGAAATTGCCTCGCATCGCTATCGGTTTGCCGTGATATTCCACACCCATCAGGTCGAGGGGTATGACGACGAGGAGATTCCATGTAAACAGCCCCTCGAGTTCGCGGAACGGACGTGTGCCGCACGACGGGAAGCGTTTTATGCGGGCAAGCTCGTCATCGCTCAGGCGAACAGGCGAACGGCGCTCGCTGCGGTGCGATGCGTTGATGGCTCCGATGCAGTTGAACTCGAAATTCCAGTATGGAAGCTCACCGGTGGGTTCGACAAAAAATTCGACACACGAGTCAGCACTGACAGGCGACTGATTTTCATAATTCTCGGCACGGAGATAATTACATCTGACAAAAAAATCGATATAGATGTTTTTGCCTGAATGGGCAATGGCGAATGTCGTCAGAGGTCGATAAGGATAGATTTTCTCCCAGTTGACAGACTCGATAGTGCGTCGCGGCGCGCGCTCGTCGAGACAGTTGATGATATCGTTGGGATTGTCGAGACTGTCAAGTTCGGCTATCAGCGGCACTTCGAGTTGTTTTGTCCTGCGGTCGGTCATAAACGGCTTATGGCATTATGTTGTGATAAAATCAGATAAAAAAGTGGTCTTTGACAGCAATCGCCACACCGACAAGAGCCATGACGATAAGCACCGTGCCGATAATGCGGTTTACCAGCCAGAGGGCGCGCACATTGAAACGACGGCGGAGCTTGTTGACAAGATATGTCACCATATACCACCACACGACCGCCCCGCCGAGAATGGTGAGGTAGGCCCAGATATAGTGGAACAGCTCATACTCGGGCAGAATAAAGTTAAACCGGGCGTAAAGACCTATGATAAAAAAGAGTATCAGCGGATTGGAAAATGTCAGCAAAAATCCTGTGACAAAATCGCTCCAGTAGTTGGCCGAACTGTCATCGGCGGTCTGCAGCGAGCGTGTCGGATTTTTCTTGAACAGATATATGCCGAAAGCGACAAGCACAGAGCCTCCGACAATCTGGAGCATGAACTGATGACGCTCGATCAGCCCGGTGATGAAGCTCACGCAAAAACCTGTGAGAAGACAGTATATCAGGTCGCTCATGGCCGCCCCGAGGCCGGTGAAGAATGCCGGCCAGCGACCTTTGCTGAGAGTGCGCTGTATTATGAGCATTCCTATCGGCCCCATTGGGGCTGAAATGAGAATACCGATGGCGATTCCACGTGGCAATATATAGAGGGCGTGCTCCAATTTATGCTGATAACTTTAATAAGCAAATTTACAAAACTTTGTTTTATATACAAAACAAAAAACTCGGCCCGGGGTATCAATCATACCCGCAGACCGAGTTTTTTAATAAAATTTATACGCAGTGTTACTTCACGACGACTTTTGATGTCGTGCCGTCGACGTTGACAATGTAGACGCCGGCGGGGACACTTAGCGACGGCATCATGCGGCCGCTGAGGTCATATACGGCTGCCGATTCATATTCGCCCGTTATGATGATTTCGCCGTAACCGCCCATGACAACCGAAGACGAGGCTCCGTCAGCGACGATATCGCCGACACCTGTCGTGCTGTTTGTCGCAAAGATTGCAAAGCTGTGTGCGGGAGCCGTCACACTGACGTTCTTGCCGCTTGCGTTAAGTTTGGCGTCGAAGCCGGGAGTAGCACACACGAGATAGCTGTTCGTCGGCGACAGAAGCGTGGCCGAGGTGCTGATCGTGCGGCTTGAGCCGCCTGTGTTCGAGTTGATGAATGCAATCACTTCCTTGTCGGTCGTCGTCAGGCGCAGTGTGCGGTTGACGCTCATGGCCGAACCGAGACCGGTGGCTGCAAAAGTAGCCTCGCGGCTGAAGAGGTCGGGATTCTTCTGACGCAGCCAGCAGAGCTGACTGTAGATGTCAAGCAGCGCCGCACTGTTGGCGTCATTGAGCAGATACCAGTCGACGATTTTCGGGTCGGTGTTGTTGCCGCCGCTGTTTTTGGTATTCTGGTCGTCACCGAGTTCGCCAAACTGCCAGATCATTTTCGGACCCGGGGTCATAAGCATCGTGGCGGCGAGCGAACCGAGACGCTTGAAGCTTGTCTCGCGGTTGTTCTTCACGGCGGCGATGCCATAGCTGTTGTTCTTGAAGGCCATGCGTTCCTCGTCATGACTCTCGGCGTATGCTACGGTCGAGCCCCACGGACGGTTGTCCTGACGTGTCGAGAGGAAGCAGGTCGTCAGCGCGCCCGAGCCGGCGCTCTCGCCGTAACCCATCGTGAACTGGCATGAGTTGTAGTTTATGTTGGCCCACTGAAGCTGACCGTCGTTGCCGAGCTCGATTTCTTCCTGAGCCTGAGCGAGATCTTCATTTATATGGATACCTTTGGGTTTGACCGACTTGATGACCGAGTGGATGCGTTTCATACGGGCTATACGCGACGCGTTGTAGCCGTCTGTGCCATTGCTGTAGCTGTCATTGTCGCCGAGACCTTTGACGAGGTCGAAGCGGAAGCCGTCGACATTATATTTCTCCATCCAGTAACGCACGGCGTCGTCCCACTGGCGGTCGACAAGAGGATAGCCCTGGTTCCAGTCGTTGAGCACACTGTACTGATGCGGAGCGGTCTCGTTGTAGAACGGATTCTGTTTGATTGGATACATCTGATACCATGGATGCAGACCGTCGCTCTGATTGAAGACAATGTCGAGTATCACGGCTATGCCGTTACGGTGGCATTCATCGATAAAGTCCTTGTAGTCTGTCGGCGAACCGTAGGCCTTGTCGGGAGCCATATAGAAGTTGGTGTTGTAGCCCCACGAGCTGTTGCCGTTGAATTCCATGATAGGCATAAGCTCTACGGCATTGACACCAAGACTCTTGATATAGGGGATGCGTTCGATGGCCTGACGCACTGTGCCGTTGCCGTTGGCCTCGCCGTCTGTGCCGGTGAAGTCGCGTAGAAGCATTTCATAGATGACAAGATTGTCATGGTCGGGGATTTCAAACGAACTCCATTTGTAGTCATCAAGGTCGCCACGGTATACGGCGAGCATGATGCCGTCGAATTTCTCATAGGGGTATTTAGGCATATCGGGCCATACGTCGGCATTGATCCACTTATCGCTGTAACAGTCAAGCACGAGGTGGGCATAGGGGTCTGCGACGCTGTATACACCGTCGACGAGGTAGTAGTAGGGATAATACTTGTCATTGTCAAGACCTTTGACCGTGATCCAGAAATAACGCGCTCCGTTATAGTCCTGATAATTCATCGTATTTGTCGACAACACCTCATAATCGTCCCATGAAGGCACGAGCACCACGCTGGTCTTGTCGGGAGCCGCCAGACAGAAAGTCACAGAGCCGTCGGCACCCTTGACCGCGCCCATGACAGGCACGCCGCCGGGATAGTTGGCCGCTGTCGAAGGCTGGGGCCATGCCACGTTGATAGTCTCCGTATAAGTCTTGCCTCCGTAAACGGCAGTGCCGACAACCTTATATGTGCCTATACCCGAGAACGTATAGCTTTTTGTCAGCAAAGCAGTGCCTTTGGCCTCGGCTATCACAGTGCCGTTGACACTGATCGACAGGTCGGCCGCGGTGCTGGCATTGACGGTGAACGTCATCGTCGTCTCTTTGCTGATGACCGTCGACGTTGCGTCGGTGACAAGGTTCATCGCGAATCCCGACGGATGCACGTCGACAAAGATGTCGCCGCCGGCGGCTGTCTTGCCCTGACGGTTGCCGTTGGCATCGCGGAAGACAAGGGCTATCTTCTGTATGTGCTCCGAAGCGTCCTTGATACCGAAATATGACCGTATATCGCCTATTTTCAGTTCATAGGTATTCGGCGACACATACGTCAGCGTATTCTTGGGCAGATTTGACGTCTGGCTTGTCGAGCCGTCAGATGCAGGCCAGTCGGCCACGACATATTTCCAGTCTGAAGTCGACACACTCTTTGAAGTGATGACACCGATATGGGCATACACTTTGGTCGACTGTGGCAGGTTTGCCAGACCGTTGTTACCCAGCGGTGAATCGGCGTGATAAGTAAGGACGATGTCTTTGCTGTCCTCCTGAAGAATTGGAGGATAGCTCGTTACTATTTGTGCTGTGGCAGCAAAAGCGCAGACCCACAGACACGAAACAAGGAGTAAAATGATTTTTCTCATCAAAACGTAATGGTTAGATTGAAAGTAAAAAATTATAATCTCTACAAAAGTCCATGTCTTTCATGGCTTTGCAAAGATAATAATTTATATGACACACCACAAAACGATAGCAGAAAAATCCGTACTGAAATTTTAAACGGCTTTCGTTATGACATGTCAGCCTTTTGTAGCCAGGCGGTCGCGCAACTCGGTAGGAGTCTCGCCGTATGCCTCTTTGTAGCAGCGCGAGAAGTAGGCCGGAGTCGAGAAACCGACTTCATAGGCGATTTCGCCTATGGTCTTTTGGGTCTTGGCGAGCAGCTCGCGCGAACGCTTCAGGCGGATATTGCGCAGAAGCTCGACAGGCGTATAGTTGGTCAGGGCCTTGATCTTGCGGTAGAACTGCGAGCGGCCGAGACCCATCTTCGAGGCAAGGACATCGACGTTTAGCTCGGAATCGCCCATCTCGGCAGCGACAATTTCGAGAAAACGGCTGTAGAACTCGTTCTCGACATCGCCCGCCTGAACCGGAGCAGACATCCCGGCGTGAGGCCTGACATCAGAGACCGCCGTGCCCGAACTATACAGCTCCTTGATAAGACGACGATTGGCAATCAGATTTTTACAACGCGACTTAAGCACAGCGGCGTTGAACGGTTTGGCAAGATAGCCGTCGGCGCCGCTTTCGTATCCCTGGGCACGTTGTTCGTCCATCGAGCAGGCAGTCAGCAGCAACACTGGGATATGCGAGGTCGACATCTCGCTCTTGATGCGCCGGCAACACTCGAGACCGTCCATGACGGGCATCATGACGTCACAGATGATAAGATCCGGCACATATTTGGCTGCAAGTCTGACGCCTTCGCGTCCGTTGGCGGCGCTGACTACCGTATATTCGTCACTGACAAGCTCGGTTATAAGATGGCGTATGTCCTCATTGTCGTCGATGATAAGCAGCAGCGGTTTGTCTTGATCAAGACTCTGCGGTTCGGGTTCGATGACACCGAGTTCAAGCTCGACGCCGTCGGCCGTGATTACCTGAGGAGCCGTCTGTTCGGATTCGGCGGCGACATGTGTCACAGGAATCGTAACAGTAAATTTCGTGCCCTCGCCCTGACGGCTTTCGGCGGTTATGGAGCCGCCGTGAAGCTCGACAAAGGCCTTGGCGAGCGACAGGCCGATGCCCGAACCGTTGGGATGCACCTTGTCGACCTGAAAAAAGCGGTCGAAGATATTGCCCAGGTCTTCGGCCGAGATGCCCTTGCCGTTGTCTTCGACACTGAGCACAAAATTATCAGCAGCGACACAAGCCTTTATGGTAATAGAACCATTATCGGGCGTATATTTGAAGGCGTTGGAAACGAGATTGAAAAAGACGCGTTCTATCTTCTCGGAGTCGACGGCCATCGAGAAATCATCAGCGAGAGCGACGTCAATCCTCAGCTTCATGTCGCGCTTGCGGGCGATGGCATTGAACGACTCGCCCCAGTCGAGCAGCATCCGGCGGAGACATACTTCGACGAGATTAACCTCGAGTTTACCGTTTTCATACTTTCTGAAATCAAGAATCTGATTTATAAGACGCCGCAGAATCTTGACATTTTTATTGGCGATGCGCATCAGTGTCTTCTGCTGCGGTGTGAGGTTGTCGGCGGCGGCGAGCTGTTCGACCGGCTCGGCGATGAGGGTCAGAGGTGTCCGCAGATCGTGCGACACATTAGTAAAGAAGATAAGTTTCGACTGTGTGGCAGCCGCAAGCTGTTCGTTGAGTTCTTTCTGTGTGTCGCGCTGGGCCTCGAGGAGACGGTTCTGTTCGAGAAGCTGCTGCTGATGACGTTTGTGCTGCCAGTAGGCGCGCAGTACAAGGAAAAGGACACCGAGCACGAGCAGCAATATCGCCACCGAGGCATAGAAAAGTGTCGTCTGTGCCGAATGCCGCACCCAGAAATCGTCGACCTGACTCTTGAGCATCTTTATTTTGGCAGACTCGTCTTTCAACGACTCGTTCTGCAGCAGCAATATGTCGGCGTTGGTAATGTCGACGGGCGACGAGACGGGTATTTTGGCTACCGTGTCGTATGGCTCGCCGCGCAGTATCGCCAGAGCCGTCCGCACGAGCCTGTGACCCTCCGTCGGATAGATGAATGTCGCGTCTATCACACTGTCGACGACAGCCCTGATGCCTATTTCGGGAGCGGCGTCGATGCCTATGACCTTTATGTCAAGCCCCTTGCGGCGCGCTACCTCAGAAGCGGCTATGGCCATGCGGTCGTTATGAGCATAGACCATGTCGACGTCGCGGTAAATATCGAGGAGCGAATCGGCCACGACGGCTGCGTCGTCATAGTTCCAGTTGCCGTATGCCGTGGCAACGATTTCGAGACCCTCGTCGCGAGCGCCGTCGGCAAAGCCTTCGTGGCGGCCGATGGCCGGCGTCGAGCCCCCGAGGCCGTATATCTCTATGACCTTCCCCCCGGGACCGAGCAGGTGACGGGCATAATGGGCAGCCGAACGGCCGATGCCATAGTTGTCGATGCCCTGATAGGCCGTATATGTATTGCCGTGGATATTGCGGTCAAAGACTATGACCGGGATGCCCGACTCATAAACCTCGCGGATAACGGGGGTGATGGCGTCTGCCTCGTTGGGTGCGGCGATGATGATGTCGAAACCGTTGTCTTTGAAATATCTTATATCCGATACCTGCTTTTCATTGCTGTCGTCGGCCGAACGTATTTCGACAGATGCCTCGGGATGAAACATAATCTCGCGGTTAATCTCATCGTTCATCTTCGCGCGCCAGTCGTCGTTGCTGCACTGCGAGATGCCGATGCGATAATGCTTTTCTTCCTTGCATGACGCGATTATTACCGGCAGAAAAAGGGCGATAAATATATATAAGTGAATCCGTTTCATGGCAGATACTTATGAATCGTTTTTCATGTTTGCGCGGCAAAGATAATGATATTATTATGAAAAACAGGGCTTTTATTTGCAAAATTTGTGCAATGCAACATTTGTGCAACGTTATGCATGATTTTTTATAGCCATTAAAACCTATTGTTGTTAGATTTGCGTTGTCAATCATTCCGTCATAAAAATACCACGAAATATGAATCTACTTCTTAAAACAATCAAAACCGTCGCGGTCACAGCCGCATTAACCGCAAGCCCGGTTGCGTGGGCATACGACGGTGTCAAAGTCGAGCATCTCGGTGCCAACAATACATTGGTGCGCCTTACGGGCGAGGGAAAATATCTTCTGCTGCCCGTACAGGAATCTATCGACGACGCGACAGTAAATGTCCTTGTCGACGGCAAATTCGACCGCAAGATATATGTGCGCCTCGCCAAATCTAAGGTCGACTACACAGTGCCCCTCGACATCGAGCGCTATAAAGGCCACGATGTCGTGCTCAACATCGTCACCACCCAGGACCGCGGCAGCGTGCGCGACGCCAAGGAAGATGCCTGCTGGAACCGTTTCGAGGTGACAGACAGCTTCGATACGGCTAACCGCGAAAAATTCCGTCCGGCCTACCATCACACACCCCTCTACGGATGGATGAACGACCCCAACGGCATGTTCTATAAAGACGGCCGCTGGCATCTCTATTATCAGTGGAACCCCTTCGGCTCGAAGTGGCAGAACATGACCTGGGGCCACTCGTCGTCTGAAGACCTCGTCAACTGGACACACCACCCCGTCGCCATAGAGCCTAACGGCCTGGGCACTGTCTTCAGCGGCAG
>ERZ836877.6325-NODE-6325-length-10663-cov-3.569476_pt1 | contig 10663 bp, 10 predicted proteins | sample MGYA00519469_ERZ836877 | MGnify/ENA primary metagenome ERZ836877 (study PRJEB31850, sample SAMEA3708809) | human gut metagenome | biome: human gut; feature: human-associated habitat; material: faeces | place: China | collected 2014 ... | reverse complement strand
AGCGATGAACGCTCGGGGTTAACAAAATTGCAGGCCTCCGGCCTGAGTCTGAGGGGGGATTATTCGGTTTTGCTGTCGGTGACTTCGCTGCGGTAGCGGTAGTTGTTGCGGAGCTGTTCGAATGTCGTCGGGTCGGATTTGAGCGCGCAGGTGTCTGTCATGGGATTGTAGCTGGCAAGCACGGCGCGGGCGGTGACTCTCTTGGGTATGCCGTGAGGGGCCTGCACGAAGGTGTTGATGCGCGGGAGATAGAAAAAGGCTGTCAGGGCGTCGAGGGTCATCTGTGTGGCTCTGACTTTGCCTTCGTGTGAGTATCCGGCTATGTGTGGTGTGGCGATGGCGGCTCGCGAGAGCAGTTCGCGGGAGATATCAGGTTCGCCCTCCCAGCAGTCGATGACGGCGTGGCTCACAAGACCGGCATCAAGGGCTGCGATAAGCGCGGGTGTATCGGTTATGGGCCCACGGGCGGAGTTGATGATTATCGGCTGACGGCGCAGCTTTGCGAAAAAATCGGCGTCGGCAATATGATATGTCGCGTCATCGCCCTCGCGGGTGAGAGGTGTGTGGAATGTTATAATATCACACTCGGCGGCGATTTCGTCGAGTGTCGACCAACCGTCGCCGCCTTCGGCGCGCTGACGGGGAGGGTCGCAGACCATGACTTTCATGTCAAGGCCGCGTGCCCAGCGCTCGACGATAGAGCCGACATGACCGACGCCGACAATGCCTATCTTATACTGGCTCACGGGTCGGTTTATCAGCTGCATTATTGAGGCGAAGACATACTGGGCGACGGCCGGGGCGTTACATCCCGGGGCGTTGACGACGGCGATGCCGTGATTGTGGCACCAGTCGAGGTCGATATGGTCGGTGCCTATTGTGGCTGTGGCTATGAATTTTACTTTTGAGTCTTCGAGCAGAGCGGCGTCGCAGCGTGTCCGCGTCCTGACGACAAGGCCGTCGGCTTCGGCGATGGTCTCAGGTGTAAATTCATTGGCGGCAAGATAGCTGACTTTGGCGTATGGCTCGAGCAGCCCGGCAATAAAGGGGATGTTTCGCTCGATTATGATGTTTAAATGATAGTTCTCCATAGATATAAAACAAAATATACTGCCAGAATGGTTGTGATGGCGATGTATGATTTTTCACTTTTATGCAGCAGAAAGAAGTGACTCAGCTGATATGCTGCGCAGAAATTGAGCAGGGTCACATAGGCTGTTATGTTGGTGTAGTCGACCACCATGGCTACTATCGTCAGGGCTGTCATGATGGCGATAAAGCTGCCGAACGAACGAGACTTGGCGTTGTAGGTCATCGATTTGAGCAGTGTGAGCATGTAGGCCGAAAGAGTCAGAAGCACGGTGACGCCCACAGTCACGACGAGGGCGATCGCCTCGTTGAGGTCGATGGCGTCGAATATGCTGACAACCTTGGGTATATGCAGATCGGCAGGACTGACAAGGCCGAAACCGAGGAGTATCCACCAGGGTGTCATGATGCCGAGCAAGGCGGCGCCGATCGTGCGCAGGTTCATGATTTTCATCTGCGCGCAGCCGAGGAGGAAGAGCGGGATGTAGACGACAAAGGCATACTGCGACGCGGCGGCGGCCGAGAGGAAGAAGAATATCAGGAAGATGCGGCGGATGCGTCTGTTGTCGCCATAACAGCTGTAAAGCAGAATCATACAGGCCATGACGACGACACACAGCACGGTCGATGTCGTCAGCTGGGCCAGCAGGTTTGGCGTGGACAGCTCGAAGAAGGCGAAAAAGACGACATATAGCTGGGTCATCGCTCTCAGCACATTGAAAGCGCGGTTGATGTAAACAGACATGACGATGATGACGCCGGTGATGACAAGATTGACAATCATCTCGGTCAGGGGCGATGAAATCCAATCGTTGGCCGACGGCAGGGCAAAGCCTTTGTCGCCGGGAATATAGGTGACCCGTCCGGCATGATAGTCAAACCATGTGCCGGCGAGCATTATGAGAATGGCCAGTGTCGCCCCGCCACGGGAGTGGAGGAATCGTGTTATCGCAGCGTTGTCCACACCGACGCGGTCAGAGGTTCATGAGGTCGCGTCCGATGTCGCGGCGGAGATATTTGCCGTCGAAACGGACGTTGTCGAGGGCGCGGTAGCTTTTGGCAAGAGCGTCGGCGATGCTGTCGCCGTATGAAGTGGCGGCGATGACGCGGCCGCCGGATGTGACGAGACGTCCGTCGGCGTCGCGGGCTGTGCCGGCGTGGAAGAGGATGCTTTCGGCAGGGTCGAGATTGCCGCTTATCGGCAGGCCTTTGGGATAAGAGCCGGGGTAGCCGCCCGAGACGGCCATGACGGTGACGGCAGTGCGCGAGTCGTGGTCGGCGGGTGTGTCGCCGATGTTGCCTTTAGCGGCAGCCTCGAGAAGGTCGACGAGGTCAGAGGCGAGGCGCGGCATGACGACTTCGGTCTCGGGGTCGCCCATTCTGACGTTATATTCGATGACCATAGGCTCGCCGCCGACATTGATGAGGCCGAGGAAGATGAAGCCGCGGTAGACGATGCCTTCGGCCTTGAGGCCATCGACGGTGGGGCGGATGATGCGCCGCTCGACTTTGTCAATAAACTCCTTGTCGGCGAAAGGCACGGGGCTGACGGCGCCCATGCCGCCGGTGTTGAGGCCGGTGTCGCCCTCGCCGATGCGTTTGTAGTCTTTGGCGACAGGCAGTATGCGGTATGAGCCGTTGCCGTCGGTAAGGACGAAGACCGAACATTCGATGCCCGAGAGGAATTCCTCGATGACGACTGTCGCCGACGATGCGCCGAACATGCCCGATAGCATCTCTTCGAGCGAGGCCTTGGCCTCGTCGAGGTCGTTGATGATCAGAACACCTTTGCCGGCGGCAAGACCATCGGCCTTGAGGACGTAGGGTGGCTTTAGGGTCTCGAGGAAAGCCTTGCCTTCGGCGACCGTGGCGGCCGTGAAGCTGCGGTAGCGGGCCGTCGGTATGCCGTGGCGCTCCATGAAGCGCTTGGCGAAGTCTTTGCTGCCCTCGAGGGCGGCGCCTGCTTTCGACGGACCGACGACCAGCACGGGGCTGTCGGCGAAGCGGTCGTAGATGCCGGCGACAAGCGGGTCTTCGTTGCCGACGACAATCATGTCGATGTTATTGTCGGCGACAAAACGCCCGATGGCGTCGAAATCGAGCGGCGACAGCTTGACATTGGTGCCGTAACGGTCTGTGCCGCCGTTGCCGGGAGCGATGAAAAACTTGCCCGCGCGGGGGCTTTGGCTGATTTTCCAGGCGAGTGCCGACTCGCGTCCTCCCGATCCGAGCAGGAGTATGTTGAGCTTGGTCATTATGAGATTATATTTATTCTGTGGTGTTGCTGTCATCGTCGGTCTGACGTTTTTTCCATCCGCGCGAGCGCATCACGGGGCCTGAGACCGGGGGCAGTTTTGGGGTGCGTCCGCTGAGCGATTTGAGCGCATGGGGGTTGCGGCGTTTTGCAAAGGGGTTCTCGCTATCAACGGCGTCAGAGTGGCCTACGGTCTGATTGAAGCGACCGCTGAATCTGCGTTCGTCGCGTTCATAAGGCTTGCGGCGTTCGTCACGGCTGAAACGGTCGGCGCGGTCGCGGTCTTTGCCCTCGAAACGGCGGCCTTCGCGGCGGTCATCCCTGTGGCTGTCGCGGCGGTCGAAACGACGTCGGCGGTCTCCGTCGCGGTCTTCGCGTCGGGGGCGGCGTTCGTCAGCCGCGGCATCGCCTTTGAGTTTGCCGCCGCCGGCGACAAATGATTTGCGGTCGCCCTCGAAGATGACATACTCGCGTAGCTCGCACTCGAGCGAGCCGTTGAGCATTTCGGTCTTGCTCGACGGGGCGAGGCCTATGCGGCGGAAGTATTCGTCGCGGTAGCCGATAATCCAGGCGTGGTAGCCGGTGAAGACGTGTTTGAGCTTGCTGCCGATGAGTTCGTAGAGCGCATCCATGTCCGGGGCGCTGATGCGCTCGCCGTATGGCGGATTGGTGATGAGCACGCCTGCGGGCTGCGGGGCTTCGGTCCACGCCGAGAGGGGTCTGACACTGACATCGACGTATCTGGCGACGCCGGCACCCTTGAGGTTGCGCAGGGCGATGTCGACGGCCTTGGGCGAGATGTCGCAGCCGACAATGGGCACGGTGATGTCACGTTCGGCCGAATCGTCGTTATATATGCTGTCGAAGAGCTCACTGTCGAAGTCGCGCCAGCGCTCGAAAGCGAATCCGCGGCGGTAGACGCCCGGATTGATGTTGGCGGCAATCATCGCGGCCTCGCAGAGGAATGTGCCCGAGCCGCACATCGGGTCGACGAAAGGCACGTCGCCGCGCCAGCCGCTCTTGAGTATAATGCCTGCGGCAAGCACCTCGTTGATGGGCGCCTCGGTCTGGGCCACACGATAGCCGCGCTTGTGGAGCGACTCGCCCGATGAATCGAGCGAGAGGGTGACGTCGCAGCCCGAGATATGGACGTTGATGAGCACGTCGGCGTCCTGAAGGCGCACGCCGGGACGCTTGTCTTCGCCATAGCGGTCTTTAAACCAGTCGACGATGGCGTCTTTGACGCGATAGGTGACATAACGCGAGTGTTTGAACTCGTCGCTGAACGCCACGGTGTCGATAGCGAAAGTCTTGTCGATGGTCAGCAGCGAGGCCCAGTCATATTCCTTGGCCTGCTCATAAAGCTCATCGGGGTCTTTGGCGGTGAATTTATAGAAAGGCCTGAGAATCCTCAGAGCCGTGCGGCAACACAGATTTGCCTTATAGAGCATCGCCAGGTCTCCTGAGAACGAGACCATTCGCTTTCCGGGCTCGACATTTTCGGCACCGAGGCCGCGCAACTCTTCGGCCAGAACATCCTCGAGGCCCTGAAAAGTCTTGGCGACCATTTCAAATCTATCGCTGGTAATCATAATTTCAATTTTGTTTCTGCAAAATTACACAGAATTTCAATCACTCGCGCCACAAAACCGCGACAAACTGAGGTCATGGTGCAAAAAAAGCGAAGTCCGCCGATCCGATATAATCGAATCGCGGACTCCGCCGTATTCTGTCAGGCGCCGGAGGCGGCCGGTCAATGGCAGCCGCAACCGCAGCCGCTGTCATCGCAACCGCAGTTGTCGTCACAGCCGCAATCGTCGCCGCAGCCTTCGCCGCAACCGCCGTGACAGCCGCAGCCGTGAGCAGGATGAAGCTCTTCGGGAGTGGCGTCGCGCACGGCGATGACTTTGCCTTTGAGGCGTACGTCGTGGTCGACGAGGGGGTGATTGAAGTCCATCTTGACATGGGTCGGAGTGATTTCGGTCACAAGACCCTCGATGCGGTAGCCGTCGGCTGTGAGCATAGGCAGGCGTTCGCCGACCTTGATGTGCTCGCTGTCAAACTTGCCGTCGACCTCGAAGACCTCGCGCTCGACCTCGACGACATGCTCGGGGTTGTGACGGCCGAAAGCCTCGTCGGCCTTGGCGACGACGTCATAGGTGTCGCCGGGAGTCAGGCCCTCGAGAGCGACCTCGAGCGGACGGATGACGCCCTGCGTCACGCCATAGATGATTGCCTCGGGCTCTTCGTCCGTGGTCTGATGAATCAAAGTCTCTTTACCGTCGGCATCAATGGCATAAAGGTCGTAGCCGAGCTCGACATATTTTCCGGGTTCTATCTTTTCCATAATCTGAATTTGGGTTTTGAATCGTAAAATTAACAGTTTTCTGTGATAAACAACAAATACTATGCCAAAAGTTTTCGCACTAACAAATAAAAACCATATCTTTACGGGGCATTAACCAAAATAAACATGAGCAACCACAGACTCAAAAACAATATCAGCGACACGACGATGAGAGTTGTCGTTTACTGCAGCGCGGCCGAAGCCCTGCCCGAACACTGGCGCGAAGGTGCCGCCGCCATAGGCCGCTGGATAGGCGAGCGCGGCGCCACCCTCGTCTACGGCGGCGTCAACGCCGGCCTGATGACCGAGACAGCCGCTGCGGCCCGCGCCGCCGGCGCACGCATCGTCGGCGTCGTTCCCGTCAGGCGCAGCAACATGGCCTCGCCGCTCAACGACATACAGATATCTGTCGCCGACCTTAACGAACGCAAGGCCACGATGGAGCTTCTCGGCGATGTCTTTGTCGTCCTCCCCGGCGGCTACGGCACCCTCGACGAACTCGCGTCGACATTCGCCTACATCAACTTCACGAAACAAATAGGCAAACATATCGTTATATATAATCCCGACGGGATTTTCGACTCGCTGATGACCCAGCTCGACCTCATGGCTGAAGCCGGCCTGATGAAACCGGCGAGCCGCGACGTCATCATCGCGACCGCCACTCCCGCGCAGACAATAGCGCAACTCGACAGACTTCTATATATCCACAACAACCATGACTAAAAGCAACGTCTATACCCGCGGCGGCGACCGCGGCACAACATCGCTCGTCGGCGGCACACGCGTCTCCAAAGCCGACCCGCGCCTCGACGCCTACGGCACCGTCGACGAACTCAATTCGTGGCTCGGCCTGCTCCTCTGCTCCGAGACAGTGGCGGCTCTCGCAGGCAAAACGCTCCACTCGGTCCAGAACCGCCTGTTTGACATCGGCTCGATGCCGACAGCAGCTGGCAGCCCGCACCGCTGCCCGACAGCGCCGTCGACGAGATAGAGCGCGAAATCGACCGCCTCGACGCAACTCTGCCGCGCCACAACCGCTTCATCCTCCCCGGAGGCTCGCCCGACGCCGCCCGCGCCCACATAGCCCGCTGCGTTGCCCGACGGGCCGAGCGCCTCATCGTCACCCTCGCCTCGACCGTTGATGTCCAGCCCAATATCATCCGCTTTGTCAACCGTCTAAGCGACTATCTCTTTGTCCTTGCCAGAGCAATCAACATAAAAAACGGCGCCGACGAAATATTTTGGGAGAAAAATTGTTAGTGTATAAAGAAAATAACTACCTTTGCACACTTTTCAAACAAGCATCCCCGCAAGAGGATAATAGTAAACTCTAAATCTTACAACTATGTATTGGACTCTCGAACTCGCATCAAAACTCGAAGACGCACCCTGGCCCGCAACCAAGGACGAACTCATAGACTACGCAATGCGCAGCGGCGCACCCCTTGAAGTCATCGAAAACCTCCAGGAAATCGAAGACGAAGGCGACACCTACGAATCAATCGAAGACATCTGGCCCGACTACCCCTCGAAAGAAGACTTTCTGTTCAATGAGGATGAATACTAAGCGATAAATTATTGCAACTATCTTATAAACAATGGCTGAGAAAATGATTGTTTTCTCGGCCATTGGTGTTTTATAGCCCTAAATAGCGTGGTTTGTTTGGCTAAAATCCGAGATTCCTTGATGGATTGTGAGTATCTGAATTATCGAATACTATGTCATTGAACCGATTTGAATGTAAAAATAAGATTATGGAGAATTATATAAAATGCCTAATTTAACCAATATGTAAAAATAAGCATAAAACAATATTGCTAATTTGAAATCTTTTTATAATTTTGCAAAAAACTCGATATGGAATATACACCTTGGCTTGAGAAGCAGATTATAGGAAGAATGAAAGTCGAAAATCCTTGGTGGACGGAAGGTATGATACTTGACGATTATTTAACCATGAACCCACGTAAGTATCTCGATATTTTTTTCCCGTTGGTCAAATCGAATGATCCGAGAAGGGCATTGATATTGATGGGGCCACGCCGTGTAGGTAAAACAGTAATGATGCATCATTCAATACAACGACTAATACAAGAGAGTATCCCGGCTCAAAATATAATCTATATCAACGTTGAAACTCCCATATACAATAAAATTCTTTTAGAGCAGTTGTTTGGGATAGCATGCACAATTCTTGAAAAAGATCCAACTAAAGACTCTCTATATGTATTTTTCGATGAAATTCAGTACCTGAGAAATTGGGAAGTAGAACTAAAGACAATGGTTGACACTTATCGTAATGTAAAGTTCATAGCTTCGGGTTCTGCAGCAGCTGAATTGAAGAAACGCAGTGACGAGAGCGGTGCAGGACGGTTTACCGATTTCAATCTTCCGCCTCTTACTTTCTATGAGTATATGCACTTGAAAGGTTATGCAGATATCATGCTCCCAAAAGTCATAGAATGGGGATGCGGATCAATCGAAATTTATTCGACTATTGACATCAACAGACTAAACGCGCTTTTCATCGATTACATTAACTATGGAGGTTATCCGGAAGTGGTATTTTCGGATAAAATCAGAGAAAATCCGGGACAGTTTATACGGCACGATATTATCGACAAAGTTTTGTTGAGAGACCTCCCAAGCTTATATGGCATCAGTGATGTTCAGGAATTAAATTCTCTTTTCACAATGATTGCATACCATTCTGGTGTTCAGTTTTCATACGAAAAGCTATCCAAGGAATCGGGAGTTCAGAAAGATACATTGAAAAAATATATTAATTATCTTGAAGCGGCATTCCTGATAAAAGTCGTTAAGCGAACTGATGAAACGGCAAAAAGTTACCAGCGTGAAACTCAGTTCAAAATATATCTTACCAATCCGTCATTAAGATGCGCTCTCTTTGAGCCAATCTCAGAGCAAAGTCCTGAAATTGGAGATATGGTAGAGACTGCCATATATGCTCAATGGTTTCCGCGTCAGAGTGTAGAACTAAGATATGCTAATTGGCGACAAGGCAGGCAGCAGGGTGAAGTGGATTTGGTCGGGTTAGATATTAGCCGACAAAAACCTTATTGGGCCGTTGAAATTAAATGGTCAGATCTATTTTTCAACAATCCGGGCGATTTGAGGTCTCTAAATTTCTTCATGAACAGTAATAAATTGAAAGAAGCATTGGTGACTACATTAAGTGAAACGGGATGGAAGGATTTAAATGAAAAGAAAGTTTATTTTATTCCAGTTGCCTGTTATGCTTACATTGTTGGAGAAAATACATTAAATCAAAGCAAATCATTCTACGGGGTTTAGCTCTGTTGAAGTAAGGTGGTTTAAATCTTCTTATTTTGATTTTATCGATTATACTTCTGATTCCCTGAATGTTGTAAGTGTATTTTAGTTGAGCTTTCATCGGAAATATTTGTCAGTTTGGCAATCGATATGTTTGGCCAAAGGCTTAACAATCGTTTCAGACCGCCTCAAATGACGCGGTTTGTTTTGCCAAATGCAAACACAACATACTTAACACATTGATACTCAACAACCTACTCGCTCTTCAACGAGGACGAGTATTGATATAAAATCCGCCCGATTTTAAGATAAAAACAACCTGATAATTAAGCGATTGGCGAGTCTATTGCATTACTTGTCAATCGCTTTTTGTATGCATTTGGTGCGGTGTATAATTATCTATTTCCAAGAAAATACGTCAATTTTGACGAGAATTTAGCGGCAACCTACTCCCTTGGGGCCGCAAAGAGGATGAAGACGACCGCCGTCGCCTACCGCTGCATGATGCAAGCTCACAAGATGATGAAGCTATCTCTAAGCCCAAACAAAATATAGATGGGAGCGATCAGAAAAAAAAGCAGTCGTATATTTTGATTTGATTAATAGCCTTTTTGTAAAAAATATCGTATCTTTGTAATGTATGTTAATAAATTTGTTATCTGTAGTTTGCAAGCCCTATATAAGTCAGGGATGCAAAAAGACAAAAAATAAAGCATTTTTATTGTTATTAAAGACTTAAAGAATATCCACCTCCATCCTTGAAGTTTTAATATACTAACATGGATAATTTTATACTCGATATCAAAGCAATGCTTGCTGAAGGCGAGAATGCGAACGTTGAATTCAAAGAATGCGGCAAAGCATTCCCTAAAGAGTTTTGGCCCACATATTCTGCATTTGCCAACACGAGAGGCGGTTGGATTATTTTAGGCGTCAAAGAATATCGAGATCGAGAGTTGCCGGACAAGTTCCAAGCTGTCGGCATAGAGGATATGGAAAAGGTTGTTAGCGAACTTGGCAGCCAACTTGACAATAAACAAAAAGTTAATAGGAACCTTCTTACCAATGATGATGTATTTACAGTAGAAGTTGATGGAGCTCAATTACTGGTTGTCCATGTACCCGAGGCAGATTATCAGCAGAAACCAATTTACCTATATGGAAACAAGGTCGACCATTCATATAAGCGCACATTCGAAGGCGACGCCCATCTTACTGATGAGGAACTCTCCATGATGCTTCGAGATGCCATTTATGGCGAAAGTGACCTTATGCTAATGGAGCACTATGATATGCGTCATGTTGATGCCGAGACACTACGAAAATACAGAACAGTTTTTAATCTGCACAATCCCGGTCATATATATTCAGACCTTGACGACAAAGAGTTTCTCATTCAACTCGGAGGCTATGTAATTGATGAAACTTCTGGGAAGGAAGGATTAACGATGGCTGGTATATTGATGTTTGGAAAAGGTCTTGTCATCCGTAACCTTTTTCCTAATCTGCGAATGGATTATATTGATATTACCGGCTTAGAGGAGGGGGGTGCGGTTAAATGGAATGAACGTCTTACATATGACGGAAGATGGGAAAACAATCTATATAATTTCATTAGTGTGTTCAGTTCCGTGTTCCAAAATTAGCTCGCTTTATTGAGGGTCTTGGAGCGAAG
>ERZ836877.6312-NODE-6312-length-10684-cov-2.717283_pt1 | contig 10684 bp, 8 predicted proteins | sample MGYA00519469_ERZ836877 | MGnify/ENA primary metagenome ERZ836877 (study PRJEB31850, sample SAMEA3708809) | human gut metagenome | biome: human gut; feature: human-associated habitat; material: faeces | place: China | collected 2014 ... | reverse complement strand
GCGATAACATCGTCTTTGTAATATCCGTATTTTTCATACATATTGATCATAGCATCCCACAATGTCATGCCACGTTTTTTATAATAAGCTGCTGCCTCGCAAAGTGCCATGGAAGCCACGATACCGTCTTTGTCACGGGCATGGGTTCCGATCAGGCAGCCATAACTTTCCTCAAATCCAAAGAGATACGTACCCTCTCCGCTCTGCTCACTCTTTAAGATCTCACGGCCGATCCACTTAAATCCGGTCAGACATTCTACGACTTTAATGCCATAATATTTCGCGATGGCATCGACAAGATTGGTCGTTACGATCGTTTTTACCATATATCCGTCTTCCGGCAGTTTGCCTTCCAATGCCAGTTTTTGTCCAATCTCATAATCTGCCAGGAACGAACCGCTCATATTTCCGGTCAGGCAGATATACTCGCCGGATTTACTGTCTTTTACATAAACACCGAGGCGGTCGGCATCCGGGTCTGTCGCCAAAACGAGGTCGGCATCCTTTTCTTTGGCAAGGGCAAGAGCCAGTTCAAAGGCTTCTCTCGCCTCCGGATTTGGATAGCTGACGGTCGGAAATTCGCCATCCGGAAGTTCCTGCTCCGGCACTACAAAGACATTGGTAAATCCCAATTCTTTCAATACGCGGCGCACCGGAATATTTCCGGTTCCGTGCAATGGTGTATATACGATGCGAAGATCTTTTTCCACTTCTTTAATGCAGTTTGGATGCAGCACATTTTTCTTCAACTCTTCCATATAACGGTCATCGATCGCTGCGCCGATATTTTCATACAATCCGGCTTTGACCGCCTCTTCTTTTGGCATCGTCTTAACGGTCGCATAATCCGTCACCGCTTTTACTTCATCCATAATTCCGGTGTCATGAGGCGGTGTGATCTGTGCTCCGTCCTCCCAATATACTTTATATCCATTGTATTCCGGCGGATTGTGGCTTGCTGTCACATTGATTCCGGAAATGCAGCCAAGTTCTCTGACGGCAAACGAAAGTTCCGGCGTCGGACGAAGGCTCTCAAATACATAGGCTTTGATGCCGTTTGCAGCCAGGCAGCAGGCAGCTTCATCGGCAAATTCCGGCGACATTCTACGGCTGTCGAATGCAATTGCGACTCCTTTTTTCTCGCCCTTCTGACTCAATATGTAATTGGCAAGCCCCTGTGTTGCCTTACGTACGGTGTATACGTTCATACGGTTGGTACCGGCTCCGATAATCCCGCGAAGTCCCGCTGTACTAAATTCAAGATCCGCATAAAAACGTTCCTTGATCTCGTTTTCATCCCCTCGGATCGACTCCAATTCCTTTTTGGTATCCTCATCAAAATAAGGATTTGCCAACCATTCTTCATAATTTTCCATGTAACCCATAATAAATATCTCCTTTCCATTAATTGGTTTCGCTTCCCTTTGCTGCCAGATCCGGAAAACTCCAGGAAACGTCTTCATCATCGTCGGTTGTCGTGACAGAATAACTCTTTGTCGTATATCCATCCTTGGCTAACGTCAATGTGATCGCTCCGATTTTTTTCGGAAAACTGCACGGCGCTACGCCCTGATAATTGCCATCCAGATAAACGCTTGCCCCGGCGGGTGTGCTGACAGTGATCTTATGATCGTTGTCATAACTTTCCGTCACCGTGTTCTGCTGGTTTGAATCATCCTTTTCCACACTGCTCTCGTCATCGCTCGACACCTCGGCCTCCTCTTCCGCCAGACTGATTCTCACGGTCGGATTGGCAGACTGCACGTCCACGATGCCGGTGTATGTTGTATAACCATCCAGTATAACCTGTATCGAATGTTTCCCGTATTTGAGAGACACCGGTTTACTGTAATCGGTCATTGTTCCATTGACATACAGTTCCGCGCCCTGCGGATCAATGTCAAACACGACTTGTCCCTTGTCTTTGACCGTGCTCTTAAAGAGCGACATATCAAGTTCCAATGTCTTGTCGCGCTCAATCGCAACACTCCGGCTCCCCTCAAAGTCCCCATTTTTCATGGAAACCTCATACGTTCCTTCCGGAACGGGCACCAGCATGTTTTCTGTCACCGGCAGAATCCGTACCCCGGAAACGGTCATCGTTCCACCGATAAAATCTTTATATTTGGCCGGCTTGATATAGCCATGGCCTTTTGTCACCACGATCGAATAGGCCTTTCCTTTGACTCCCCGGAATGTCACTTCGTCTGTGGCGGCAATTTCCTGCAGATCAATGGGTTTCCCCTCAGAAAACGCCTGAAATCCGCTTCCATAGCGGTAGCGTGTTCCCTGTATCTCGAGATAGGATTCGTCCGTATTAAACTGAACATCCTTTACGTCTTCCGTTTCCAATATATCCTTGGAACTCTGCACTTTCTGCAATGTCGTCTTTCCGTCATCAAGATACAGATCAAATACTTGTCCAACCTCGAGAGACTCCGACGAAATCTGTTTGTCATTTTTCGTCAAAACCTCTGTCGCCCCGTTATACGTATAGGTCGCCTCTTTTTCCAGCTCCGGCTCGTAAAATGTCATCGTGCCGGCCTCTGCTTTTGTCAAAACACCCACGAAATCGCGTCCCTTTTCATACGTAATTGCTGCATTGGGGTTCGGACTTTGCATCGCTGCCGGTCTCGCTGTCTTTTTCCCACATCCGGAAATGAGCAGACAGCTGAGCACCGCCAAAAGCAGCCCCATCATCCATTTGTTTCTCATCATGCACCTCATTCTCTGTCAAAGACTTCAGTTAAGGTAAGTATATCATAAATCAAAGAAAACTTCCACCGTTTTCATAGTTTTTTAAAAACTGTTCGCGGCACTGTTCCATCTCGCCCAAACTACGTAGTTTTTGGAGACTCTGCTCCGAAAACCAGCTCTTTTTATGGTTAAAATATCCATTTAACAGCTTCCAGTATTTTTCCGGAAACAAGAGCATAATGTAAATAAATTCCTGTTCGTCCTTCGCCAGATCCGCTTTTTTTGCATAACTTTCAAGAAGGGTCATTCCCTTTTTTCTGTCCCATCCATTTTTTTCCAATGATTTACGCATCAGATACGTCAGATCCAAAAGCGGAATCCCCTTTCCCGCTTTTTCAAATCCTACCGTCGCGAGGCGGTTCGATTGCCGGATCAGATTATGGTAATTGTAATCACCGTGACAGTACCGTCCGCCGTTTTCCATTATTTTACAGTAGTAATTACAGTTTTCAAGACAGGCCGAAGCCTCAACCGCTTTTTCATAAAATCGCTCAAAACAGCCAATTGCCTGAATTTCAAATTCGGTCCGCTGCTTTTTCTTTTTCATATATGTATGGATTCGTTTCAATTCCCGCGTGTGCTTCTGCACCCGCTCCAAAAGGGGCACAGCGGCAGGCAGTGATTCTCCTTCTTCCTCCAGCACGCACACGCCCTCCAGCGTTTGATGCAGTCTCGCAAGGTTCTCTCCCGCAAGAGCCAGATCGGGCTTTGCCCGCAGGTCGCATTCTTCCCCGGAAAACCATTGGTAAATCACATATTTCTCACCGCTTTCAAGTTCTGTCACGTACTCGTCGGCATTATTTTTCAGTACTTTATCAACCCGCTCAAATCCCCGCAGCACTAAAATTTCTTTTATTTTATTTTCAAAGGCAAAATGTCCCCGGATCTGTTCGTATTCGCGCAGCAGTTTCGGTCCCTGCGTCGTTTCCAGCAGCCACCCGCCGCGGTGGCGGTATCGCCGTTTGACAGTCAGATCATAATTTGCCAGACTTTTCTCCACCTTATCTTCCAACTTGCACCCCTCCTTCATGTTTTAACATTGTATGAGGAAAGGTCACGTTGTATGACTAAAAGATGTCTGTTCAAATACCGTTTTTAATATCGTAAGCCCGATCGGACCAAGCACGATCCCTCCGACACCAAACAATTTCAGCCCCACATACACGGACAAAAGCACGTAGAGCGGTTTTAACCCCATTTCTTTTCCCATAAGTCTGGGTTCCAGCACTTCACGGACAACCATTGTGACCACATACAACGTCAAAAGCACGGCAGCTGCCACATAATCTTTCTGAATCCACGAAAAGACTGCCCATGGAATTAAAATTGTGCCGCTTCCAAGAACCGGAAATGCATCAACGATCGCGATCAGGATTCCCATCAGCACCGCATACGGATTTTTGAGCAGAAGCAATACGATCGTCGAAATGACCGCGATAAAAAATAAAAGCAGCCCCTGCGCTTTGAGATAAGCAAATCCCGCGATTTTTAGTTTCTTTACGTAAGGCACAAGTGCCGGATAGCGCACTTCGGTTCTCTCTTCCAAAGACAGCAGGAGCACTGCCATTAAAAATACGACGAACCCGGCTCCCCATTCTCCGATGCGCAGAAACATCCGTGGAATGCTCCCGGTGATCTGAGGCAGCAATACGCTCGCGATCTGTCCATCCATAGCACTCATTCTCGCCTCCAGCCACCGGTAACTGGTTCCCTTTGACAGCGCAAGCAGATTGTCGATGGAACCACAGCCGCCTTGGCAGAGATGCGACAGAGCTCCCGCCTGCCCGGGAAGATGACGGATAAATTCGACAAGCTGGCTGGTGCACAAATATCCGATATAAAATAAAAAACACCCCAGCACACCGAGGCTTACAACTACCATAAGAACGCTGCATAGTTTCCGATTCAGATGTGTCGCCGTATGTATTTTTTTCGTCCACGGCTGCAATGCTTTGGCAAATACCAGCGCCAATACAAAAGGAACCACAAGTGGTAAAATATAGCAAAAGCTTACATAAATTACACATGCAGTTCCTAATAAGATCAATACTTTTTTGTACTTTTTTACATGGTTCATGGGTATTCTCCTTTCCGGGTTCCTCGATGTGCTTACGTATCTGTCATACCCGGTTAGTATGAACCATTTTGATAAGATTTATTCTGTCTCTTTTACAATAAATCGGTAGCCGACTGCCCAAACCGTCTCAATGTACTGCGGATTCTGGGTATCTTTTTCAATCTTTTCACGGATTTTTTTAATATGAACCGTAACGGTCGCAATGTCTGCGCCGACAGGGCTCAGCTGCCACACTTCTTCCAAAAGTTCTTCTTTTGAAAATACGCGGTTTGGATGCTGTGCGAGGAAGAACAAAAGATCAAATTCTTTCGTCGTAAGATTCTTCTCGACACCGTCCACATAGACGCGGCGCGCCGTACGGTCGATCTTCAATCCGCCCGCCTCGATGACTTCATTTTCTTCTTTCACCGCACTACCGACTAATTTTTTATAGCGCTCCAAATGTGCCTTTACACGAGCCACAAGTTCGCTTGGGCTGAATGGCTTGGTCATATAGTCATTGGCTCCCAGTCCGAGTCCGCGGATCTTGTCGATGTCTTCTTTTTTTGCTGAAACCATCATAACCGGAATTTCGGATGTCTCGCGGATCTTTTTGCAGATTTCAAAACCGTCCGTTCCCGGAAGCATAAGATCCAGTATCACCATATCAAATTTTTCTGTCGTCGCCATCTCCATACCTTCGGTACCATCGCTGCAGATCACAACCTCAAAACCACTCAATTCCAAATAATCCTTTTCCAATTCTGCAATTGGTAATTCATCCTCTACAATCAAAATTCTCTTACTCATCATGTTCCTCCTTTTGTTCTGTTTCCTTTTTTAATGTAAAGTATACCTCTGTCCCTTTTCCAAGCTCGCTTTCTGCCCAAATGCGTCCACCGTGCTCGTCCATGATCTTTTTCGCAATCGCAAGTCCTAAGCCGCTGCCGCCGGTTCGTGAATTTCGGGAACTGTCTGTCCGGTAAAACCGCTCAAAGATAAATGGCAGTTCCTCTTTACCTATCCCTTTTCCATTATCACGAATCATAACTTGGATAAAAGAACCCTGATCTTCTACATTGACAAGGATCATTCCCTGTTCCCTTTGTATATATTTTACCGCATTCCCTACTATATTTGCAACAACTCTTTTTATTTTTTCTTCATCAATGACAATTTCAACGTCTTCGCTGACATCACATTGATACAAAAGCTGTATATTGCGGGTTTCCAGATCCAGGCTCATTCCACTGATGCACTCCGCAAAAAAATAACTTGCTTTTACCGGAGCAAAGCGGAAATCTTCCACTTTTTGATAAATTTTTGTGAAATACGAAAGTTCATCAACAAGACCTGCCATATCCACCGCCTTTGAATGAATCGTTTTTACATACCGTTCCATTCGTTCCGGCGTCGCCGCCACACCATCCATAATTCCCTCTGCATAGCCTTTGATCGCCGTAAGCGGCGTTTTAAGGTCGTGGGAAATATTGCCAATTACTTCTTTTGTCAGTGCATCTGCCCTGTTTCTCTCCTCCGTCGTCTCCCGCAATTTAGTCTGCATCGTATCGAAATCCTTATACAGTCCATCAAATTCGCTGCCTTCAATCGACGGCAGTTCATATTCGAGATCCCCTTCACTAATATGGATCGCCGCCACCTGAAGCTGCCGTATCGGCACAAGGACATTGTAATAAGTATGCCCAATGATTCCGACAACAATCAGAACACAGACAATAATGATCATTCCCAAAAGACCGACGTAAAATACAGTAATATGGGGAAGATTTACATTGAGGTCCGTTACAATGCACACGCTTCCGGTTCGTCCATCCGGCATTATGACGCCCAGTTTTTTAAATAAAAATTTCTTATCGTCTTTTCCGCAATACTGGCCGCTTTCCTCGGAATAATTGTTATTTGCCACCAACAGATCCCGGTATACATAATCATACTGGTCAAAATCTCCAAAAAATGTAAATCCGCCATCCACGATCACTGCCAGAAAGGAGTATTTTTCTTTCAAATAATTGTTTTCTTTGTTCAGATATTCATTGTCTAGAAATACCTTCGGATCCCTCATTGCGCGGTCCTGCAGATCCATATAATCGTATTTGGTATACGAGTTTAACAGCAGTACACGGTCAAACAAACCGTACGGCGACGGCATATCTTCCGATGAAATCTGATACGTACTGCGGATGCTTTTCATTTCCCCATAGGCAAAAAGTGCCACCATCAAAATAAGTACCATGATCGGACAGACCGCCAATATGATAAACGTATTTCTTGTCTTTTTTACGTTTTTCTTTTTTTTATTATTTTTACTCATTTTTCCTCGATTTCACCCCGCTTTCCCTGTTTTTTCTCAAAGATAATTTTATTTTAACACATTTCTTTTCATTTTCATAATGTTTTTTTTGCTTGACATCGCTCTTTTTCAATGGTATCGTGAAATACGATAAGATTGGAGGATACTGTTATGAATATTTTACGTCGCTTACCTGACCCCGACGAGGTCAAACGAGAAATTCCCGTATCAGAAAAAGTCGCAAAGATCAAAAAAAGCAGAGATGCTGTCCTGCATGATATTTTCACGGGAAAAAGCGATCTTTTTGCTTTAATCATCGGACCTTGTTCAGCAGATAACGAAGAAGCTGTTATTGACTACACCTTGCGCCTGGCAAAAATCCAGGAAAAGGTCGCAGATAAAATTTTTATCGTTCCTCGTGTTTATACCAATAAACCAAGAACGACCGGAAAAGGATATAAGGGAATGGCAAGCCAGCCTAATCCGGAAGAAAAAGAGGACATGCTCAAAGGTCTTCATTCTATCCGTGAGACGCACATCGCAGTCGTAGAGCAGACGGGTATGTCTTGTGCCGATGAAATGCTTTACCCGGAAAATTACGAATATCTTTCTGACATTCTTTCTTACATCGCTGTCGGCGCGCGTTCGGTAGAAAACCAGCAGCACCGCCTGACTGCCAGCGGAATTGAGGTTCCATGTGGTATGAAAAACCCAACCAGCGGTTACCTTTCGGTTATGCTTAATTCCATCGAAGCAGCCCAGTGCGGCCACCATTTCATTTACCGCCAGCAGGAAGTAGAGACGCAGGGAAATCCGCTTACTCATGCCATTCTTCGCGGAAGCGTAAACAAACATGGACGAAGTCTTCCAAACTACCATTACGAAGACCTGCTTCTTCTCCATGAGATTTACAGCGAGAGAAATCTTGAAAATATGGCTGTTATCGTGGATACGAACCACGCAAACTCCGGCAAACATTTTGAGCAGCAGATCCGTATTTCCAAGGAAGTGCTTGAAAACCGCCGCATTTCCAAAGATATCCACAATATGGTGAAAGGTCTTATGATCGAAAGTTATATCGAAGACGGTAACCAGAAGATCGGTGACCACGTCTACGGAAAATCCATCACAGACCCTTGTCTCGGATGGAAAAAGACAGAGAAACTGATCTACGAATTGGCTGATCGTTTGTAATTTTGTTACATTGATAAATTCCACCAAAATATACTCGGGTAAACGTTAAGAATTTCTTGACGTTTGCCCTTTTTTGTTGTATGCTAAGGTGTGAGACATTTTATGCAACAGAAATGAGGTTTAATGATGAGTAAAATACTATTTACTTCTGAATCCGTAACAGAAGGACATCCAGATAAAATTTGTGATCAGATTTCTGACGCAATCTTGGACGCATTGCTTGCACAGGATCCTATGAGCCGTGTAGCATGTGAAACAGCAATTACTACCGGCCTTGTATTGGTCATGGGTGAAGTGACCACGACGGCTCAGGTTGACTTACAAAATATTATCCGTAATACGATTCGCGAAATCGGCTATGATGCTTCAGAAAAGGGCTTCGATGCTAACACCTGCGGTGTTATGGTTGCATTGGACAAGCAGTCTACAGACATCGCCATGGGCGTTGACAAGGCACTGGAAGCAAAACTTACCGACAGCCAGATTGAGGCAATCGGTGCCGGCGACCAGGGTATGATGTTCGGCTATGCTACCAACGAAACCGACGAATACATGCCATATCCGATCCACCTGGCTCACCGCCTTTCCCGCCAGTTATCGAAGGTCCGCAAAGACGGAACGCTTCCTTACCTGCGTCCGGACGGAAAATCCCAGGTAACGGTAGAATACGACGAATCCGGAAAACCTTCCCGTATCGATGCCGTTGTCATCTCCAGCCAGCACAGCGAAGATGTCAGCTGGGATCAGATTAAAGAAGATATCCGTGAAAAAGTTATTGATCCAATTCTCCCTGCAGAACTTTTGGACGATGACACAAAATATTATATCAATCCAACGGGACGTTTTGTCATCGGCGGTCCAAACGGCGACAGCGGTCTGACCGGCCGCAAGATCATCGTCGATACTTACGGTGGATGGGCTCGTCACGGCGGCGGTGCTTTCTCCGGTAAGGACTGCACGAAAGTAGACCGTTCTGCTGCTTACGCAGCCCGCTACGTAGCAAAGAATCTCGTAGCTGCCGGCCTTTGTGACAAAGCTGAGATCCAGCTTTCCTATGCGATCGGCGTCGCTTCTCCGACTTCGATCCGCATCGATACTTTCGGCACCGGCAAGCTTTCCGAAGACAAGTTAGTCGATATCATCCGTGAGAACTTCGACCTGCGTCCAGCCGGCATCATCCAGATGCTCGACCTGCGCCGCCCAATCTACAAGGCTACCGCAGCTTACGGGCACTTCGGCCGCAACGATCTCGACCTCCCTTGGGAGAAACTGGATAAGGTTGATGTATTAAAGAAATATCTGTAAAAGATTTACATGTTTTGATATTCCGGCTCGAAGGATTCGAGCCGGCATGCTCTCATAGTTAAATGGATATAACAGCCCCCTCCTAAGGGGCAGTTGTAGGTTCGATTCCTACTGGGAGTACTCGCGAAGATATTGAGGAGTGCAGAAAAGAGTTCACTATAGACACGCAAGTTTACTTGCATGTGGCTATAAGTGGACTCTTTTCTATAAGACGAACGTCCGCGGGCAGACCGGCTCTGCCGGGCTGACTGCACGACGAAATATCGCGAAGAATAAAGCAATGCAAAACAAAGGAAATAGAAAAAAGTTGAGTTTACTCAAATTTTTTTCTATTTCCTTTGTTTTATAGTGCGAAGCACGCGGGCTTTCGGGATGGTTTTTCCCGCAAGACTGGCATTGCTTTATAGAAAGCCGTGCAGAAAAGAGTTCACTCTCCCTAACACGGCTAAAATTTCAGCAATTTGAGCGAAATTGAGATGGTTTTTGACCCTGCCAGCACTTTTTTCCAAGAAGTCAAATGATTTGCCTCGCTCTTTTGACCCTATAATAAATTAGCTTATCTAAACCAAACAACTGCCACATGTTATTTGACTCAGAATTCTCTTTTATCCCCCTAGACCATATTAACATGTTATTTTTTATGACTCATATAAAAAAATTGGTATTTGAGTCAAATATCTTTTAAATTTGTATGACTTTATTTTCTTTTTTACAGATTAAGTCAAAAAGATTCCACGTTTGTCTCATAAATTGAGTAGACTTTTGCCGCTGTTAGCGATATAACGCAAAAAGGGAAACAAAAAATTTCTTTAAAGGAGAAGTTTATCATGAACATGATAACCATTGAACGGGAAATACCGGAAGAAATGAAACCATATATAGACAGCACTAACAAACTTCGGCAAAATGCAATTCTTTTGTATCCTTATATTTTAGACAAAAGCATTTCACACGGACGTGCAGCGGAAATCTTGGGAATGTTAAAACTTGATCTGTGATTGATTTATATACAAATATCGGATTTCCATATTTGAGACTGTTTCAAGTTTTGTGTAAAATCA
>ERZ836877.6294-NODE-6294-length-10707-cov-5.515396_pt1 | contig 10707 bp, 9 predicted proteins | sample MGYA00519469_ERZ836877 | MGnify/ENA primary metagenome ERZ836877 (study PRJEB31850, sample SAMEA3708809) | human gut metagenome | biome: human gut; feature: human-associated habitat; material: faeces | place: China | collected 2014 ... | reverse complement strand
TCCCCTCGGCCCCTTCGACAGGCACGGGAATACCCCAGTCGAGGTCGCGGGTGACCGCGCGGGGCTGCAGACCCAGATCGAGCCACGACTTGCACTGGCCGTAGACGTTGGTGCGCCACTCCTTGTGCCCCTCAAGAATCCATTTTTCGAGAGCCTGCTGATAATCTTCAAGAGGGAGATACCAGTGCTCGGTCTCGCGGAGCACGGGCACATTGCCCGTTTCGGCACAGCGGGGATTGATCAGATCGGTGGGGCTGAGCGACGAGCCGCATTTCTCGCACTGGTCGCCATAGGCACCCTGGGCATGGCAGACGGGACATTCGCCGACCACATAACGGTCGGCCACAAACCGGCCGGCGCCCTCGTCGTAGAGCTGTTTCGACTTACGCACCACAAAGCCCCCCTTATTATAAATGTGTCGGAAAAACTCTGAGGCTGTTGCGCGGTGTGTTTCGGAAGTGGTGCGGGAATACACATCAAACGAGATGCCCAGCTCCTGAAACGAATCTTTTATCAGTTTATGATAGCGGTCGACCACATCCTGCGGGGTGACCCCCTCCTTGCGTGCGCGGATAGTGATGGGCACGCCATGCTCGTCGCTGCCGCCTATCATTTTCACCTCCTCGCCCTTAAGGCGGAGGAAACGCACATAGATGTCGGCCGGCACATACACCCCGGCAAGGTGCCCGATATGCACCGGGCCGTTGGCATAAGGAAGAGCTGTGGTAACAAGAGTCCGTCGGAAGTTTTTCTCCATAATTCTGATTTGTCAAAGAATCCACAAAATTACGAAAAAAATTCCGTAACAGACCCAATATAGGAAAAAATCGCGCGAAAATTGTTAACTTTGCAAAAGGGGCAGCGACACCCTTACATTTCAACGAATGAAAGACTTAGTAATCTCAAAAGAAACCACCGAACGGGCCGTGGCCGTGGGACTTATCACACCCCGGCAACCCGAGAACAAGGTGAACGAATATCTCGCCGAGCTTGAGTTTCTGGCCGACACGGCCGGAGCCGAGGTTGTCACACGCTTTGTGCAGAAACTCGAACAGCCCAATCCCCGCACATTCGTGGGGCAGGGCAAACTGGCTGAAATCAAGGAATATGTCGAGAAAAACGACATAGGGATGGTGATTTTCGACGACGACCTCTCCACCAAGCAGATAGCCAACATCGAGAAAGAACTGCAGGTGAAGATTCTCGACCGTTCGAGCCTGATCCTCGACATCTTCGCCCGCCGCGCACAGACCGCCACGGCCAAGACGCAGGTGGAGCTGGCGCAATATCAGTATCTGCTCCCGCGACTGACACGAATGTGGACCCACCTCGAGCGTCAGAAGGGCGGTATCGGCATGCGAGGCCCGGGCGAGACACAGATCGAGACCGACCGACGCATCATCCAGCGCCGCATATCCTGGCTCAAGGAGCAGCTGGCCGACATCGACCGCCAGAAGACCATCCAGCGCAAAAACCGCGGCAAACTCACCCGCGTGGCCCTGGTGGGCTACACCAACGTAGGAAAATCCACACTGATGAACCTGCTGAGCAAGAGCGACGTCTTTGCCGAGAACAAGCTTTTCGCCACACTCGACACCACCGTGCGCAAAGTCACCATCGACAATCTCCCGTTCCTGCTGACCGACACCGTGGGATTCATCCGCAAGCTCCCCACCAACCTTGTGGAGTCGTTCAAGTCGACCCTCGACGAGGTGCGCGACGCCGACCTGCTGGTTCATGTGGTCGACATCTCCCACCCACAGTTCGAGGAGCAGATCGAAGTTGTCAACCACACCCTCGCCGAGGTGTGCGGCAGCGCCGACAAACCCATGATCATGGTGTTCAACAAAATCGACGCCTACTCACATGTGGAGAAAGATGCCGACGACCTCACCCCCCGCACCCGCGAAAACATACCCCTCGAGGAGCTGAAACAGACCTGGATGAACCGGCTCGACCCCGGCAACTGCGTGTTTGTGTCAGCCAAAAAGAACATAAATATCGACGAGCTCAAAAGCGCCATCTACCGCCGCGCCAAAGAGATCCACACCCAGCGCTTCCCCTACAATGACTTTCTCTACCAGACCTACGATGACCTCACCGAAAACACCGACGGCAATGCCGACAGCACCGACACATCCCGGCACTCCTGACACGCCGATGGACTGGGAACGCCTCATCACCGACAAGCGTTTCGGTCTGGAGGATCTGCATGTGCCCCGGCGCGGCTCACGCACCGATTTCCAGCGCGATTTCGACCGTCTGGTCTTCTCCTCCCCTTTCCGGCGGCTGCAGAACAAGACCCAGGTGTTTCCCCTCCCGGGGAGCATCTTTGTCCACAACCGTCTGACCCACAGCGTGGAAGTAGCATCTGTCGGGCGCTCCATGGCCAACGAGGTCACCAAGCTGCTCCTGCCCCGCCATCGTGGCACACTGGCCGAGAAATCGCTGGAGTCTATCGGCGAGATTGTTGCGGCAGCCTGTCTGGCCCACGACATGGGCAACCCTCCCTTCGGCCACAGCGGCGAGAAAGCCATCGCCACCTTCTTCTCCGAAGGTGCAGGCGCTTTCCTGCGCGACCGACTCACTGCCGCCCAGTGGGCCGACCTGGTACATTTCGAAGGAAACGCCAACGCCCTGCGCGTGCTCACCCACCGCTTCCATGGCCGTCGCGAGGGTGGATTCGCCATGACTTATCCCATGCTGGCCTCCATCGTCAAATATCCATGGTCGTCGGGCCTTGCCGGCGAACGTGACAAATTCGGATTCTTCACTTCGGAGCACGCCACATGGCGCCGCATCGCCACGGAGCTGGGCATACCGGCTCTCGAGGCTCCCGAAGGGGAGATGCGCTATGCCCGCCATCCGCTGGTCTACCTCGTGGAAGCCGCCGACGACATCTGCTACGAAGTGATGGACCTCGAGGATGCCAACAAACTCAAAATCATCCCCGCCGACCGCATCATCAGCCGCTTTCTCAGCTTCATACCCGAGGAACGCCGCGCCCACACCACCGCAGTGATGGAGTCGATTGAAGACCCCAACGAGAAGATAGCCTATCTGCGCTCGGGCGTTGTGGGCGAACTCGTGTCGGCCTGCGCGGCCGTCTTCGCCGACAACGAGGAGCTGATCCTCGCCGGCAGATTCAGCGGACGTCTGCTCGACCACATCCCTCCCCGGCTGGCCGACGCCTACAAGAGCTGCGACGCCCTCTCGTGGGAGAAGATCTACCGCGCCCGCGAGGTGGTGGATGTGGAACTGGCCGGCAACCGCATCATATCTTTCCTGCTGGAGAAACTGGTCGGCGCCGTGGTCGAACCGCAGCTCAACTATTCCCGCCTGCTTCTTTCACAGGTGCCGCGGCAATATGACGTCAACGCACCCGACCTCTTCACCAAAATCCAGGCCGTGCTCGACCATGTTTCGGCCATGACCGACGTCTACGCCCTCGACCTCTTCCGCAAACTCAACGGCATGAGCCTTCCTGCCGTCTAAAACCGCCAACGATACATGATTTCAAGAATACTTCCACAGCTGCTGATGCTGCTGACCCTGCTTCTGCCCTGCGCCGCCGGCGCCGTAGCCGTAAAGGATGTGCAAAACGTGCATGTCGCCGACCGCACCCGCTACGTCACCGACATGGCCGGGATGCTCTCGCCCGCCGCGATTGCCCGCACCGATTCAATCCTTGCCGGCGTGTGGCGCGCCTCGTCGGCCGAGCCGGTCGTGGTGATAGTCGACAACCTCGACGGCGAGGATATCGACGACTACGTCACCGAACTTTTCGATCTCTGGCGCCCCGGAAAAAAAGACAATGACAACGGCGTGATAATGCTCATATCGCTTGAGGACCGCCGTTTCGTGATCCGCACAGGCTATGGCGCCGAGGGCGTGCTCCCCGACGCACTGTGCTGGGAGATTCTCAACAACGAACTCACCCCCCGGTTCCGCGAAGGGGATTACGACGGCGGCGTCATTGCCGCGACAACCGCCATGAGCCGTGCGCTCAGTTCGCCCGAAGCGCGCGAGGAACTTATGTCGAAGTACAGCAACGACGCAGGCGCCCGCGCTGACGACGGCATCAACACCCGCAACCTTGTCACCATCTGGCTCTGCTTCGGCGCCGGGCTGACGCTGGTGTTCCTCATATATCTGATAACGGTGTATGCCAACACCAAAAAGAAGCCGACGGCCGAGCGCTATCACGAACTCGAGAAAGGGCGTCTGCCACTGATGGTGTTCACCGCTCTCACCCTGGGTCTGCTGCTGCCGATGCTTGCGGTGTGGCTCATGGTAATGCACCGCACGCGTAACCGTCCGCGCGTGTGCTCCAACTGCGGCGCCACCATGAAGAAACTCGACGAGCAGACCGACAACCTCTATCTCACCCCCGCCCAGGATGCCGAGGAGCGCCTCGACTCGGTCGACTACGATGTGTGGCTTTGCCCGCAATGCAACCAGACGGAGGTGATACCCTACGTGAACAAACGGCGCAACTACACCGACTGCCCCGTATGCGGCGCCCGCACCTGCGCACTGGTGAGCAGCCGCATCCTGCGTCAGCCCACCACCGACGCTCCCGGACAGGGATTGCGCACCTACAGCTGCTACAACTGCCACAACCGGCGCCAGGTACCCTATCAGATACCCAAGCTGGTGGCACCTCCCATCATCATCTCCGGCGGATTCGGCGGAGGCCACGGCGGAGGCGGAGGTTTCTCCGGAGGCTCGTTTGGCGGCGGCATGACCGGCGGCGGCGGCGCTTCGGGCGGCTGGTAGAAAGCCATAACAAACCTTAAGAGATTGTTTAACAATAAATAGACTCCAAACGGTGAACCATGCACCCGCCGGAGTCGTTATCATAGCAAACACACTTATGAAAGTTGCCGCGCGGGATTAGAAATCCCCGTCGGAATGTTGGAAGCGACATTCGCGCATGCAACCCGTCTATCTTAAAACAAACAGAAGCGGCCACCCGGCAGGAACCTCCGGATGGCCGTTTCTATAGCCGGTTCGACAATAAGAGCTTGTTTAATATAACGGCTATATATATCCATCACTGCGTCCTGAGCTGCCAGAACGCCACAGCCGAGGCGGCCGCCACATTCAGCGAATCCACACCCCGGCTCATGGGGATGCGGGCGGTGTAGTCGGCCGCCGCCACGGTGGCTTCAGGAAGCCCCTCCCCCTCCGTGCCCATGATTATCGCCAGCCGCGGCTCGGCGCGGAGCGCGGCATCGTCGATGCTGACCGAGCGGTCGGTCAGCGCCATCGCCACAGTCTTCAGCCCCAATGAACGCAGCAGCGGCTGATAATCACCTGCGGGGAGAAATGCCCACGGCACCAGAAACACCGTGCCCATCGACACCCTCACCGCGCGCCGGTTAAGCGGGTCGCACGCCGTGGCGCTCAACAGCACACCGTCGATGCCCAGTGCCGCCGCCGAGCGGAAGATGGCTCCGATATTGGTGGTGTCGGTGACATCGTCGATGACACAAATGCGCCGGGCATCGCGGCATACCTGCTCGGGCGAGAGCGGTGCAGGCCGGCGCATGGCACACAGCACACCACGCGTGAGCGTATAGCCGGTAAGCCTCTCGAGCAGTTCGCGGCTACCGGTGTACACAGGCATATCGGGATTGGCGGCGATAATGTCGGCAGCGTCGCCGCTGATATGACGCTCCTCGCAGAGCATCGACAGCGGACGGAGGCCCGCCGAGAGCGCCACCCTGATCACTTTGGGACTTTCAGCCACAAACATAGCGTCGGCGGGGCTGAGCCGGCTGCGCAGCTGTGCCTCGGTAAGACGCGCATAAGGCGCCACGCGGCAGTCGTCGAGAGTATCTATCTTTATCGTCGACATAAGTAACTGTTCAAAATTATTTTATATTAACCGGTCTATTTATTTCGACCAGTTACTTAATAAAAAACAAATGATTCCGCAGACAAATTTACGAAATATTTCACCGATATGCCCCTCCATGCCGAAAAAATCACTAACTTTGCCCACCGTTGCAATATATTCTGCAATCCCTACGTTAACTCAAAAGGATTCTTGCCTTATCCAAACCGGGGCACAGCAACAGCACCCCGCGCCTTAATCAGAAACTGAATGAAACTGACCGCGTCGATTGTAACATATAATACCGACTTCACCGAGCTGGCCCGGTGCCTGCATGCGTTGAAGCATGACGGCGCGGAACATGTTTACGTCATCGACAACTCCCCGGCCGATCTCATCAGCGGATCTCTCGCTGAAGAGTTCGGCGATTTTACTGAATATATACCCCGACACGACAATCCGGGCTACGGTTCAGGGCACAACATAGCGCTGCGCCGCGCCCTCGACGAGGGCACCCGCTATCATCTGGTGCTGAATTCCGACGTTTACTTCGACCCGGGCGTCCTTCCGGCCATCGCAGCCCACATGGACAGCCACCCCGAAGTTGGGATGCTGCAGCCTCAGATGGTGTTCCCCGACGGCAAGCCGCAGTTTGCCAGCCGCCTGCTCCCCACCCCCTTCGACCTGTTCGCGCGCTTCTTCTTCCCGAAAGCGCTGCGCCGCCGCGTCAGCCGCTATCTTGTCGACGACCGCCCTGCGGGGAAAGCGCTCAACATCCCCTATCTTCAGGGCAGCTTCATGTTTCTGCGCGTCGATACTCTGCGCCAAACCGGCATCTTCGACGAGCGTTACTTCCTCTATCTCGAGGACATCGATCTGTCGCGCCGCATCCATGCCGGCCACATCACTCTCTATTGGCCCGACGCCACCATCTGCCACATCCACCGCGCCGCCAGCCACCGCAGCCTGCGCATGTTTGCCATCCACACAATCAACATGTGCCGCTACTTCAACAAGTGGGGATGGTTTTTCGACAGGGAGCGCCGCAACTTCAACCGCTGCTTTCTCAAGCGGATGCACACCCCGGCAGCCACCGCGCCGCTCCCGGCCAACGACAGCCGCGAAGCCCGCAAGGCGGCAGCCGCCAAAATTCTTGCAGATTCCAAAAAAATTTAGTAACTTTGCAGCCGGATCGGGCAAAACGCCCATTCGGCTCTTTTAATTCTTTAAACATCAATAGTTTAACCAATGAACCACTACGAAACCGTTTTCATTTTAACTCCCGTTTTGTCTGATGCTCAGATGAAGGAAGCGGTAGAAAAGTTTGCAAAGGTGCTCACCGACAACGGTGCATCGATTGTAAACACCGAGGAGTGGGGCCTGCGCAAGCTCGCTTATCCCATCCAGAAAAAATCGACCGGCTTTTACAGCCTCATTGAGTTCGATGCCGATCCTCAGGTAATCCGCAAGCTCGAAACCGCTTTCCGCCGTGACGAGCGAGTACTCCGCTGGCTCACTTTCCGTCAGGACAAATACGCCGCACAGTACGCCGCCAAGCGTCGCGCCCGTCGCGCCGCCCAGCCCCAAGCACAAACCGTAGAAACAAAGGAGGACTAACCCATGGCACAGACTCAATCTGAAATCCGCTACCTCACTCCCATGTCGGTAGACGTGAAAAAGAAAAAATACTGCCGTTTCAAACGTTTCGGCATCAACTTCATCGACTATAAGGATCCCGAATTCCTCAAGAAATTCCTCAACGAGCAGGGCAAAATCCTTCCCCGCCGTATCACCGGCACCTCGCTGAAATTCCAGCGTCGTGTGGCTCAGGCCGTTAAGCGTGCCCGCCACCTGGCTCTCCTGCCCTACGTGACCGACCTGATGAAATAACCCCTTAAAGCCGGACAGAATATGAAAATCATACTCAAAGAAGACGTCAGCGGCCTTGGATACAAGGACGACGTTGTAGAAGTAAAAGACGGATACGGCCGCAATTACCTCATTCCCTACGGTAAAGCCGTTATCGCCACTCCCTCGGCTCTCAAGGTTCTCGCTGAAAACCAGCGTCAGCGCGCCCACAAGCTCGCCAAAATCAAGGCCGACGCAGAAGCTCTCGCAGCTTCACTCAAGGACGTGAAACTCACTATCGGTGCCAAGACCAGCGCCACTGGCACTATCTTCGGTTCTGTTAACAGCATTCAGATTGCTGAGGCCCTCGAAAAACTCGGCTTCAACATCGACCGCAAGATCATCGAGATCGAACCCGTGAAGGAAGTGGGCGAATATGTCGCTACAGTAAAACTTCACAAAGACGTTACAGCTCAGGTTCCTTTCGAGGTTGTAGCAGAATAATAGTCATAACATCATACATACGGTCGGCCGCGGTCTTCGGATCGCGGCCGATTTTTTTTGCACCTCACAAAACAATTCGTACCTTTGCCGGTGTTATAAAAATATACTGCGGGCCAAGAACGACTTACTTCATGTCACATGCTACGATCCAGTCGTTCGATTGCCCGCTTTTTTTACGTAACAGGAATGACAGGATCTATGGATACAGCTCTCTTCAAGGCGGCATTCTCGGCCAACGCCATCTTTCTTCCGGCTTCAGTCACCGATACATCAGCATGCGAGGCAAGTCCGGCGGCAACCGCATTCACGGCTGCACTCGTCAAAATCGGATACACTGTCGACGAAAGATTATTCCATGCATTGTGCCATCTTTCCAACGAGCGGATCGCGGAAATAAATATCGCAGTCGAAGACATTCTCGGTCTTCATCTCAACTGGATGCCGATGATACGCGGATGGAAAACACCGACCGGCACGGATTACACCGATTCGCTGATAGCGATGTTTGCCAACATATTACCCTCGCTCAGGGATCTGCCTGGCACAACATTGCCGTGCGGCCATTTCATACCCGACGGTACGTTTCCGCTCGAGCGCTACAACGGATGCCCACTCTGCGGCCGTACATTCGCCACATCCGATGCTGTCTATACCGGACAAGGTTCCCGACTCAAAATACTGACTCTCTGGAACGAGAACGATCTCAGGCAATACGAGCGCACTCTCATCGAATCCAAGATTCCACTTGAAGGCGCCCTGACAGAATCTCTGAAGATACTTCTGACTCATTTCGGACTTCTCCCTGACGTAACCATAAAAATACGCGAAATATCCGCTCTTGCGTTTATCACGCTAACTAAAGCGGGAAATTACGGAGATGCGGCCACTCTGATAAAAAATCCGACCGACATCATGCGGGCGCTATGGTATGAAAAGACAGGCAATACACGTATTGTTCGTCCGAAATACATAGCCGCCCGTGCCGCCGCCAATGCCGGATATAAATGGGAACCTGATTTCGAGGAACGGGCACGGACAAGATATGCCGAGGCCAAAGAAAACCTGAAGCTGAAATACAGCCGTGCGATGTGCCGTTTCGTCGCAGGACTTTTGGAGAACCTGCCGATGGACAGCGCGGCAATATGCGAGGATATGCATCCTCGCCGCGAAATGTGGGTACGGTTCATACGGGCATTACGCCTCACATCATATGCACGCAAAAGCATCTACCCGAAACTGCGCGAAATTCTCGACCGCTTCTATCGCACCGACTACGAAGTATGGGCCGGAGAAGTCGAGACAGCTGTTCTGAAAAAAGATACCACCAGGGCCCTCCGGTTGCTCTCTCAACGCCCGGGAGCATTCGCCCGACAGCTTTTCGCAACAATACTCCATCTCGGCGACAGACCCGTACTCGACGCTTTTGCCGAATCAGGAAAAAATGCCGGTCTGCGGCTGCTGCTATCCATCGACATGTATGCCGACTATTGCCTCGACCCCACAACCGAACGTAGCGTACGCCTCGCCGGGGGCACCACCCGTCTCATACCTGCAAACAAATATCTTGCCTTAAAGACTCCAGAGGAAACCTCACAAATGATTGCAGAGGTCAAAGCCACATGCGCGGCACTGATATACAATCACTTTACAGAACAAGGACGCCTCGCCGGAACCGTATACATACAGAGAGAGCTCTTCAAGATCCCCGTCCCCGTCGGCGAACGGGCCGTGAGCAACGCCGCAGCCAGCTATATGCCGCAGGGGTCACGGATCGCAGTCATAGGCGACAACATACGCCTGTTCCTCCACTGGGGAGAAGGTCTGCCGGCACAGCACCTCGACATGGATCTAAGCGCAATAATAACTTATCCTGATCACTCCGAAGACTGCGCATACTACAACCTCAATCCTCTCGGAGCCATTCACAGCGGTGACATTCAGCATATTCCCGACAATGTAGGCGCTGCCGAATATATAGAAATCGACATTCCGGCTCTGGACGCGGCCGGAGCCGTATATGTGGCATTTGCCGCAAGCGCATATACAGCCGGAGGGGTAAGTCCTACTGTCAGAATAGGTTGGATGGATGCGAAATATCCCATGAAGGTCGACAACGAGACCGGTGTGGCTTTCGATCCGTCGACTGTACAGTTCTCTACCCGCATGGATACAGAAACACTTTTCGACACCATCATTTTTGGAGTCCTCGATATCAAGGCTCGCGAGGTAATATTGATCGAAATGCTTCTTAAAGGCCAGCGGGCGGCCGATATCAGTATAAAGCAGATTCTTACCCACCTTAAAAAACTCGAAAAACGCATGAGCATCGGCTCGCTTCTAAGCATACGCGCCAAAGCTCGCGGACAGCGGATCACCGACGACCCGACAACTGCGGATGAATGCTTTCTTGCAGATCCTGCTGGATTCGCCAGCGTCGCCGCCATTATCTGACATTGTTTTAGAGGTTGTTTAATAACATATGTGAAAACACAGGCCAAAAAGTCGGAGATGGA
>ERZ836877.6267-NODE-6267-length-10743-cov-3.012912_pt1 | contig 10743 bp, 8 predicted proteins | sample MGYA00519469_ERZ836877 | MGnify/ENA primary metagenome ERZ836877 (study PRJEB31850, sample SAMEA3708809) | human gut metagenome | biome: human gut; feature: human-associated habitat; material: faeces | place: China | collected 2014 ... | reverse complement strand
GCTACAGCTACGACTACCCCACATCGGCAATCGCCAAGGCGTCGTCGGGAAGCCACGAGATATTCGCCGGCTACAGCCTCAAGCTCGATCTCTCCGACAAAAACCGACACCGACATAAAAGCATCCGCATAATGTAACTGCGGAAACGCATCTTAACCAAAAACAAAGATCTGAATAACAAGAGGATAATCACCATATGAAGAAGAACGTTTCGTTATATCTCTTGCCGGTTGCGATCGGCGCTCTGGTGGCATCATGCGCCGCGGGAGCACGCTCATCCAGCGGAGGCGAGGTTACCGGTGTGGGCGGTACAGCCTGGGCCGAGCCTACTCCTTACGGCATGGTGCTCGTCAGCCGGGGATCCATGGAAATGGGACCGCAGAAAGCAGACAGTGCATGGAATCTTGCAGCCGATCCCAAAGGGATGTCGGTCGACGCTTTCTGGATGGATGAGACAGAAATAACAAACTCGAAATACAAGCAATTTGTGTTCTGGGTGCGCGACTCGATCATCAGGGAACGCCTTGCGGATCCCGCATACGGAGGAAACGAGGAATACAAAATCGAGGAAGACCGCGAAGGCAACCCCGTGAAACCACATCTCAACTGGAACAAGCCCATCCCCTGGCGCAATCCCGGGGAAGACGAGGCACGCGCCATCGAGAGCGTGTACCGCACCAACCCGATAACCGGTGCCAGGGAGCTTGATCCCGAGCAGCTCAATTACCGTTACGAGGTGTACAACCACACCGAGGCTGCCAAACGCAAAAACCGCCTGAATCCGCGCCGCCGCGAATACAATACCGACCGCCCTGTCCCCACAGATATACCTGTGATTTCGAAAGACACGGCGTTTATCAACGACGAGGGTGAGATCATCCGCCAGACAATATCGCGCGGACTTACCGGCGACTACGATTTCCTCAACACATACATAGTGAACGTATACCCCGACACTACCGTATGGGTCAACGACTTCGAGAACGCATACAACGAACCTTACGTGCGCATGTATTTCAGCCACGGAGGCTACAGCGAATATCCTGTAGTGGGTGTAAGCTGGGAACAGGCCAATGCGTTCTGCAACTGGCGCACCGATTTCCTCAAACGCGCGCTCGGCAAAGAGGGTGTGTATGTGGAGCCTTACCGTCTGCCTACAGAGGCGGAATGGGAGTTCGCCGCCCGTGCCGGAGAAAACGACAACATGTATCCCTGGGAGGGGGACCTGCCTATAAGCGAGGACAAAGGATGCTTCTATGCCAACTTCAAGCCCAACGACGGCAACTATGTGAAGGACGGCCACCTCATCACATCGCGTGTAGGCACCTATTCGCCAAACGATTTCGGCCTCTACGACATGGCCGGCAACGTGAGCGAGTGGACCTCTACCGCCTATACCGAAGGGGTAAGCAAACTCACCAGCGACCTCAACCCGCAATACCGCTACGATGCAGCCGACGAGGACCCATACCGCATGAAACGCAAGATCGTGCGCGGAGGCTCATGGAAAGATGTGGCACACAACGTGCGAAGCGACATACGCATGTGGGAATACCAGAACGAGCAGCGCTCCTATATCGGTTTCCGCTGCGTGCGGTCGCAGATAGGTTTTGCCAAAGGACAGCAACTCAACAAAAAGAAGTAAACCACTCTATTGTAAACAATGGGAAAGTTCAAGACATATAAACGCGGCCTGAGTGCCTTCATTTCAAGCGAGAAAGGACAGCGTTTCTTCAATTTCGCATACTCCATCGGCGCGGCCATCGTGATCTGGGGAGCACTTTTCAAGATCCTGCACCTCCCCGGCGGCAACTTCCTGCTGTCGCTCGGCATGGGTACCGAGGTGCTCATGTTCATGCTCACCGCCTTCGACCGTCCGCCACGCGAGTACAAATGGGAAAATGTCTTTCCCGTTTTCGATACCGACAACCCTGAGGACCGCCCCGACTTCAACGGAACCGGCGGAGGCGGAGTGGTTATCAATGGCGGTATCGCCGGAACCCAGGGCGCAGGCGTACAGCAGGCCCCGCGTGCCGACATACCCACCCCTGTTCTGAGCGACAACGCATCGCCCGGCGAGGTAATGGCACAGGTAACCGACGCCACACAGCTCTATCTGGCACAGATCACAGAGATGACCAACGAGCTTCGCCACCTTCAGGACACCACCCGCTCGCTCAACAAGGTAAGCGACGTGCTACTGGAATCCTACAAGGCCATCACCGAAAATTCGGCCAACATAACAGAAAGTTCACGCGGCTATGTGGAGCAGATGCAGGATCTCAACCGCAATATCCACGGTCTGAACACCATCTACGAGATACAGCTCAAAAGCGTATCGTCGCAGCTCGATTCGATCGACAGCGTAAACCGCGGCATAAAGGACATACGCGACATGTATGTGAAATCTTCCGAGACAAGCGCCCGCTACTGCGCCGAGACAGAGAAAATGGCCCGCTACATGCAGCAGCTAAACTCTGTGTACGAGAAGATGATCACCGCCATGACCATCAACATGTACCGCCCCATGATGAATCCCGAGGGGATGCCTCAGACACCTCCCACTCCCCCGACTCCTCCAGTTAACCCGGACCAGAACTAAAATATAATTTTCAACACCGATATATGGGCAGCAACAACACAAGGCTTTCGCCACGTCAGAAGATGATAAACCTCATGTATATCGTCCTGACTGCCATGCTGGCTCTGAACGTGTCGAGCGACGTGCTCAACGGGTTCACACAGGTGGAAGAGGGCCTAAAGCGCACCAACAACAACGTGGAACAGCGCAACGCAGCCATTCTCAACACCCTTGAGGCATTTGCGGCACAGAATCCCGACAAAGGCCAGAGGTGGTATGACAAGGCCACCGAGGTGCGCCGTGTGACAGACCGCATCTACACCCAGATAGACTCGCTGAAACATCTCATCGTGCAGCGCGCCGACGGCGATGACGCCGATCTGAACAACATACTCAACCGCGACGACCTCGAAGCCGCTTCGGTGGTTATGCTTTCCGGACCAAATCCGCAGGGTAAAAAACTGCGTACCGCCATAGAGGCATACCGCACCTACATCGGCTCGCTGATGGCCGATTCGGGAAAACGCAAAAGCATAGAGACCGCCCTCTCCACCGATCCCGTCCTCATAAAAGGCACACTCGGCAAGCAGTCGTGGGAGGAATCCAAATTCAATACACAGCCTGTGGTGGCTGCTGTGACACTCCTGACCAAGCTACAGAACGATGTGAAGTACGCCGAAGGTGAGGCCCTGCAGACATTGCTCGCAAATGTGGACGCCGGCGACGTGAGAGTGAACGAACTCAATGCATTCGTCATACCGCAGAGCCGCTTCGTAATGCGCGGAGGCCGTTACTCGGCAAACATCGTACTCGCAGCGGTAGATACCACGGCGCGCCCGGAAATCTACATCAACGGTAACAAACTGGCCAACGAGCACGGGCTTTACGAACTTAACCCCGGCGCCACCGGAACATTCGATTACAAAGGCTATCTGGAGGTGCCGCACGGCGACGGATCCGTCACTCGCCATCCTTTCCAGTCAAGCTATACAGTTATCGAGCCTACCGCCACCGTTTCGGCCACGATGATGAACGTGCTCTATGCAGGTATCGACAACCCCATCTCCATATCCGTACCTGGTGTGGCCAACAGCACCGTGAGCGCCACCATGACAAACGGCACGCTCACACGCAACGGAGACCACTGGGTGGCACATCCTTCTAAAGTAGGCGAGGATGCCGTAGTCAGCGTCAGCGCCGAAATGGACGGCCGTCCCATGAAAATGTCTGAGACAAAATTCAGGGTGCGCAAGCTCCCCGATCCCACCCCGTATATAGCGTTCCAGGACAACAACGGCAACACAGCCCATTACAAAGGCGGTGGCCGCGGACTGGCCAAGGCACAGCTTGTAAACGCCCCGGGCATAGAGGCCGCTATTGACGACGACCTGCTCAACATCCAGTTCAAGGTGCTGAGCTTCGAGACCGTATTCTTCGATTCGATGGGCAATGCCATCCCCGAAGTGTCGGACGGGGCGCAGTTCTCGCAGCGGCAGAAAGATTCGTTCCGTCGCCTGAGCCGCGGCAAACGTTTCTACATCAGCCGCGTGAAAGCCACAGGTCCCGACGGTATAACCCGCGATCTCGCTCCCATTGAGGTGATAGTAAACTAACCCCGATTGATCTCTCCCACATCCAGAATCCACCAAGACTAATCATACAACATACCATATCGACATGAAGTTGTTAACCAAATATGCTGTCGCAGCCATAACCGTCACATCCGCGGTGTTTGCAGGTTTTGCACAGGACGACGCCTCGTCGAGCAGCTCGATAGTGCGCCGGCGCGGTGCCGACGACCGTCGCGGCAATGCCGCAGCCCAGCAGGCGCCCGGAGTTACGGACCGTATGCAGGAATTCTACAAACCGAACCAGACCAGCGATGCCGACAAGATGTGGATGCGTGTGATATACCGCGATCTCGAACTTGACAACCCCAAAAACGCATCACTGTATTATCCTGAAGAGGTGGTTGACGGACAGGAAAACCTGTTCCGCATAATCATGCGCCTGCTCGCCGACAACCAGATCTCTGCCTATGAATATCTTGACGGCAAGGAAATCTTCACCGACCAGTACAAGATAAAGGTGCGCGACATGCTCGACCGTTTCCATGTGCTGTATGCCGACGCCAAAGGATCCACCGAGAAGAATCCGAAATTCACAATAGAGGAAAGCGATGTGCCCGCAAACGAGGTTCTGTCGTATTACATACTTGAGAAATGGGAATTCGACTCACGAACCAACAAAACCAAACGCGTGGTGGAGGCGCTCTGTCCTGTTCTTCACCGTGCAGATGATTTCGGTGGTGAAGCGATACGCTATCCCATGTTCTGGGTAAAACTGCCCGACATACGCCCGTATCTCGCGCAGCAGTACATATTCATCGACGACGACAACAACCTGCCGAAATATACCTACGACGATTTCTTCACTCTCTCGATGTATGACGGCGACATCTACAAGACCCGCAATCTCGCCAACAAGTCGATGATGCAGATGTTCCCCGATCCTGATGACCGAAAACGGGCACAGGATAGCATACAGAACCGTCTCGATACATTCGACAAGAACATTTGGGTGCCTTCACGCGAAGAAGTGATAGCCGCACGCGAGGCGCGCGAAGCCGCCGAAGCGGAAGCAGAGGCCAAGGCGGCTGAAGCCGACGGAATTGCAGCACGCGATGCCGGCGAAACCGACGGGGAAGAGAAAGTGACGCGGACCACACGCGGCAGCCGTGCGTCGGCAACAAAATCCACGACTAAGAAAAAAGAGGCGAAACCCAAGAAAGCACGCGCTTCAAAGCCCAAAGCTATAAAATCGAATTCGAACACAGCGGTGCGTTCCGTGCGCCGTCGAAAATAATGTAAGTACACCGATTCCCCTATCACATTTCAAGGCGAAGAACGCAACAGAAACGTTCTTCCACCTGACAGAAAAAGACGTTGTGCCGATATTGACACAACGTCTTTTCTGTTGAAATGCATGTTCTCCCCAAAGGATCGGGAGAAAATCTCATGACATGGCTTCACGAAGCGTTTTGGCCTTGTTCATTTCCTTGACGATCTTCTCTTCGGAAATTTCATTTTCCAGCGCATCGCGCAACTCAAGCGGAGCTGCCACACGGTCCAGAAGATCCATCATGGCTTTTGCAACAGCTTTGTTCGCTTCCACAAGACGGGCGCGGTATTCGTCGGTAAGCTGTATCTTGCCATATTTCTTACGCACGTTACGGAACTCAATGGTGTTTACAGCCTTTTCCAGCCCGGCCATCTGTTCCATAGTTGTGATCTCATCGAGGTTTTTCACGATATTGGCCATAGCGGCCTCGGCTTTGGCGATACCCTCGTTTGCAAACTCTTCGGTGATCTCGGTGTCTGCGGCGCGGCATACATTGGCGCTCAACACAACGGCCATCACAAGCATCACAGCGCGGAAAGCCATTTTTAAAGTAGATTTCATTTCAGGTAATATTATTGATTTGATTTTCAACAAAGGTAATATTTATTTTCGTAATTCCATACGTTCACCCTATAATTACACCATATTTGCCCCGGTTCCACTCCCGGAATGGGTGGAAATAAAGCCGTTGAGGTCTTTGCCCTGTTCTGAGATAAGCAGAAGTGTATCAGAAAGATGGATGCGTGTCTCACCGGTGGGTACCAGATACCGGTCATCGCGTTTGACCATTACAACCAGTGTGTTCGGGGGAAACTGGATCTCTTTCAGACGGTCGCCGGCGGTAAGGAGTGCGGGAGTCACCTCCATCTCGTTCATAGCGGCGGTAATTTCGTCGGGAAGATCAAGGTTAAATTCCTTCTCCCTTATCTCCTCCTTAAGCCCGAGTAGGTTGGCCATACCGTTAACGGTCGTTCCCTGTACGAGCAACGACAATATGGTTATGAAAAACACCATATTGAACATCACCCTGGCATGCAGCACCTCAGGAGATGTAAGGGCATATGTTGCAAAAATAATTGGCACGGCACCGCGCAGACCCACCCACGCGACATAGCATCGGGCCTTGAACGAGAATTTGCGGAAAGGCAACAGGCAGAGAAACACCGCCACCGGGCGCGCCACGAGAATCATGAATACACCAAGCGCCAGACCAGGCAACACCACATGGGTCTCCACAAGCTCACTCGGGTTCACAAGCAAACCGAGCGAGAGGAACATGACGATCTGCACCAGCCAGGTGAACCCGCCGAAAAAAGTAGTGATAGTGCGTTTCAAGGCAAGTTTACTGTTCCCCACATAGAGACCGGCGATGTAGACGGCCAGATAGCTGTTTCCGCCGGCGAGTTCAGTAAGTGAAAAAGCGAAGAACACACATGCTATCATCATCACCGGATAAAGGAACTCATTGTTCACTTTAAGATTGTTGATGACCTTGACAGCCGCATATCCCACGGCAAGTCCTCCAAGCGCACCCAAAGCGAGCTGCACGGCAAGCATGCGGAGCGAATGCCATATTACTCCTCCGGTAATCTGTGCGCCGCTCTCGATGATCTGTATCAGTATGATGACAAGCAGATATGCCATCGGGTCGTTACTGCCGCTTTCAAGCTCCAGTGTCGGACGCAGATTCTCCTTTAGCCCTGTGCGGGAGCTTCCGAGTATGGAGAATACAGAAGCCGAGTCTGTAGACGACATTATGGCCGCGAGGAGAAGCGACTCTGTCCATCCGTATCCGAATTCCGGAGCCACCGCCTGGAACGTATAGTAAATGAACGCCCCAGACAGCGCCGTGGTCAGCAGCACACCCGCAGAAGCCAGAGTCAGCCCCGCGCCAAGCACAGGCCGTATGTCTGAAAACTTGGTGTCGGAACCGCCTGAAAACAGGATTATGCTCAGCGAAACCATGCCGATGAGCTGCACAGCCTCGGCACTGTCAAAATGAATGCCGAAACCGTCCACACCGGCAACCATACCCACACCGAGGAACAGCAACAGTGCCGGCATACCGAACCGGCTGCCCGCTTTCCCCACAAAAACACTCAGCGACAGCAGCACCGCCATCACCAGCATGATGTTATTCGCAGTTATCTCCAAAATAGAAATGTAAATACAATTAATCCCTCAAAGTTACTCAATTTACTATAAAACAACAAACAGCGGCGGATGTTTGCCACACTGGCAATAAGAACAGCATATGAAACATTTACTCTGACTCCATGAGAAGAATAAAACATCCACTCAACATTGCAGGCAGGATTTATGTTAACATATCATAGCAGTGATTAACAAACTATTCACCACATTGGAAACATGAAAGGGATATTCATCGCATTGGCAGCTTGCGCGGCCGCATGCACCGGCATTACGGCCGATGCCAAGAGCCTTGTAGAGCAGCATATCGATTCGCTTGTGGGAAGCACGCGCATCATAAATCTTGAAAATGACGGCCCGCGCATGGTACGCTTCTCCCCGGAACCGGAACTGACGCCCGAACAGGACTCGATACGCAACCTTGTGCTGGCGTTCTACTACGACCAGTTCCGGCACTCCCAGGACCCCGAGGCACCCACCTTCCTCTTCATGAGCAAAAGCGCCAACATGCTCATGGGAATAGGGGGCGTGGTGCGTATGCGCGGATGGTATGACTGGGGAGGTGCCATGCCCGCCACCGTATTTGCACCCTATATGATCCCCATACCGGAGAATCCTTTATCTACGAAACATCTCGGGACAACCCCTGCCGGAACAGCGCTTTTCCTACAAATGATAGGACGTAGCAAACTCGGCACATACCGCCTCTATATAGAAGCAAATTTCAACGGATACAATACCCGTGGGTTGCAGCTTAAAAAGGCATACGCCGCCCTCGGTCCCTGGACTGTAGGATACACCAACTCCACTTTCTCGGATCCTACGGCCATGGCACCGACTGTGGACGCGCAGGGCGCCACCAACAAACTGTCGCGCACAGACATACTTGTCAGATACATGCCGCAGATTGCCAAGCACTGGACAGTGGCAGTGTCACTCGAAAATCCATCCACACAGATCGACGTCTCCGCCGGAGGCACACAAGCGATCTCGACATGGCTTCCGGATGCTGCCGCTTTCGTGCAGTACCAATGGGGAGGAGGAGAGCATGTGCGTCTCGCCGGTATAGTGAGGCAACTGGGATACCGCGACATAGCCGCAGGGGTAAACCACAATCTTGCGGGATGGGGGGTACAGCTCAGCTCAATGGCGCATCCGCACCCGAACGTCACCACATATGTCACGGCAAACTATGGCAAAGGATACGGAGGATTGCTCAACGATCTCCTTGCGGGCAATTACGATCTTGTTCCTGATCCTGATGTGCCAGGCAAACTCTACGCTCCCCGCTCTTACGGGTACAGTATCGGGGCACAATACAACTTTTCCGAGAAGCTGTTCATGAGCGCCAATTTCAGCCAGACACGCTATCTCCCGTCAAAAGCCGTCGCCGGAGATGAATACCGCTACGGATGGTGTGCCGACATCAATCTTTTCTGGAACGTATGGTCGCGCCTTCAGGTAGGTGCGGAAGTGGATCTGGGGAAACGGATGAATATGGACGGCACACACCGATATGCACGCCGAGCCGGACTGATGTGCCAGTTCTCGTTTTAACACAGTTAAAATGAACTAATTTATCTCAACAGACATTATACAATAGTAATTCTAAACTTCTGGATAATGAAAAAACTACGTTCTCAACTATTGGCATTGACAATTGCCGGTGCCGGTCTGCCAGTCTTGGCACAGACCACCTACATTTTCACCCAGGCGCCGGAAGTCATCTATGAAACGGGGCCTCTCGAAATCGTAACCACTTCAAACGGAATTGGCCGGATACTTGACAAAAGCCGCCCTGTTGAGCCGAACTCTATCCCGCGCCCGAAATTTGCCATCCGCAGCAAGGACAACAAGTTCATCATGTCTATCGGAGGGAAAATCAACCCGATAATTGGTTATGACCTCGGCAACGACCTGTATGATGCTCCGGGCGGTGGTGTCTCATTCACCACAGGAAATATACCCGTACCGCCACAGGCCGGACAAAAGAGCGCGTTTTTCATCAATCCGCTCAGTGCGTATCTCGACTTTACAATGATAGGATTTGCCGGTACCGCCAACCAGGTCACAGGCTATATCAAACTCGCCACCAACAACGACAGCAAAGGGATACTCCTCAAACGTGCATATGTGACATGGCGTAACACCACAGTCGGCATGACCCAGACCCTGTTCCAGGACGGCCTCGCCGTACAGCCGCCCACAATCGATCCACAAGGCCCCTGCGGCGACATAGGCGCGACAGCATATCAGCTGGCATACAAATCGCCCTCCTATAGCGGATTCGCATGGGGCGCCGGCATAGAGATGCCGACATTCTACAGTTCCAACGGCGTGTACCGCGGCAAAGACTACCGGCATGAATACGGAGGAGTGTCCGTCACCTCTGAGGCAAGCCAGAAAGCCCCCGACGTACCGGCATATATCGAATATGCTGCCTCGGATCAGAACCGCATACGCCTCTCGGGCATCCTGCGCAACTTCTTCTATCGCGATCTCATCACATCGAAAACCCGCTATCTCGCAGCATGGGGAGCCTCGCTCTCGGGTAATTTCAGCTTCTACAAGCCGCTGACCTTCAATTTCCAGGCCGCCTATGGCGAAGGTATCGCCAACTACCTGCAGGATATCTCGGGGCGTGCCCTCTCCTTCACACCCAAAGACAGCGAACCGGGCAAAATGAAAGCCAATCCGATGATGGGTCTTGTTTTCGGGGCATCGTACGATATGACATCTAAACTGCAGTTCAATGCGGTAGGTTCCTACAGCCGCATATGGAAAGTGGGTGATTACGCTACAGTAGGCGATCTCAACGGCGTTGCCGGCAACGACAACTACAAGAGCGCCGTATATGTTGCCGCCAACTGCTTCTACAACATTACCAGTTATCTGCAGGTCGGCATAGAGTATCTCTACGGCAGACATTATACATGGAACATGGGGGGCGCCAACGACAACCGCATACAGACTCAGTTCCAGTTTACCTTCTGATCCGACACCAACAACGTAAAACAGACGACGGTGTGTCAAAATTCGCATTTTTGGCACACCGCCTTGTTTCTGTCCGGATGGGGAGGGTGCTGTCAGAATGGTTCCAGATGGTAGGA
>ERZ836877.6264-NODE-6264-length-10749-cov-2.039368_pt1 | contig 10749 bp, 8 predicted proteins | sample MGYA00519469_ERZ836877 | MGnify/ENA primary metagenome ERZ836877 (study PRJEB31850, sample SAMEA3708809) | human gut metagenome | biome: human gut; feature: human-associated habitat; material: faeces | place: China | collected 2014 ... | reverse complement strand
TAGAAAATGGTCTGATAGATAAGGCAGGAGCAGATTGTGTAAACGCAAATGATGGGATTGCTTTTAGTAAAACGGACTTATTTGAAAGAATGCGACAGGCACATTCGAGAGGAGAGCTGTTTAGAGAACAGAAATTTCTTCTTGGAAAGAAGGCTTGTGAAGTGAATCCAAATACCGATTCAGAGGAACTTGTTGTAATTCAGGGAATTATTGACGTATGTTTTATTGAAAATGGAAGGTATTATGTAGTAGACTATAAAACTGACAAAGTAAGAAAAATGGAACAATTGTATGATAAATACAGTGTTCAGTTAGATTACTATAAAGAAGCAATTGAGCAGATTACAGGTAAAAAAGTTGAAGATGAAATAATATACTCTGTAACGCTTGGCGATGAAATAAGTTTTACTGAGCATAGACAAAGGAGACAATAATGATTTTTCCAAAGTATATAAAGAAAAATGACATTATAGCTGTTACGGCCCCGTCAAATGGAATAACAGATGAAATTAAAATAAAAAGATTTAACAAAGGGGTAGAGCAACTTAAAAACAGAGGATATAATGTTGAATTTACTGACAGTGTTTTTAAGGCTGATAAAAGAGGCGTAAGCAATACCGCAAAAATTAGAGCAGAAGAATTTAACAGATTATTTGATAAAAATGAAGTTACAGGAATAATTTCTGCCGCAGGTGGGGATTATTTAATGGAGATGCTTGAATATGTGGATTTTGAAAAAATAAAGGCAAATCCAAAATGGGTTCAGGGATATTCAGATAATACAGGATTAGTATTTCCTATTATGACAAAATGTGATGTGGCATCTGTTTATGGATGTAATTTTGGAGATTTTGGTATGGAACCATGGCAAAATACAGTAAGCAATGCATTAGGTGTGTTAGAGGGAAATGTAAGAAGCCAGAAATCATTTGATTATTATGAATCCGACCGCCATGAATATGAAACAGGTTTTGAAGGATACTATAAAGATAAAGAAGTATGCTGGATAAACGGACGTGGTGAAGAGAAGATTGAAATGTCAGGAAGATTAATAGGTGGATGCCTTGATGTTATCTGCTTTTTAATCGGAACAAAGTATGACGGAACAGAAGAATTTATTCATAAATATAAAGATGATGGTATTATATGGTTTTTAGAAAGCTTTGATTTTAGCGATACTACGTTAATAACACATTTATGGCAAATGAAACAGATGGGATATTTTAAATATGTAAAGGGATTTGTATTTGGAAGGCCGTTGATGTATAATACGTGGATAGAACAGCCATATAATGAGGCAGTTATGTCTATTTTAGGCGATTTAGACGTTCCGGTTATATTTGATGCGGATATCGGACATAAAGGACCTCAGTTCTCAATGATAAACGGGGCAATTGCAAAAGTCAGCAGTGCCAATGGAAAAGGAGTTATACAATATGCTTGAGTTAAGAGACGTGAAGTTTAGCGTAAACGATGAAAATGGCAGTGTGAAAAATATAATAAACGGCATCAGTATGAATATTGATGAAAGTAAATTTGTAGCCATTACAGGACCAAATGGAAGTGGAAAGTCTACTTTGGCAAAATTAATCGTAGGAATTAATCAGCCAACAGAAGGAAGGATTTTATATAATGGCACAGATATTACAAATATGTCTATTACGGAAAGGGCAAAATTGGGAATTAGTTTTGCGTTCCAGCAACCTGTAAGATTTAAAGGAATCACAGTTATTGACTTACTTAGAATAGCGGCAGGAAAGCAGCTTACAATTAGTGAAGCCTGCGAATATCTTTCAGAAGTAGGACTTTGCGCAAGAGACTATATTAACCGTGAAGTGGATGCAAGTCTTTCAGGTGGTGAGTTAAAGAGAATAGAAATAGCGACAATTATTGCAAGAGGAACAGAACTTTCAGTATTTGATGAGCCTGAAGCAGGAATTGATTTGTGGAGCTTTAACAGTCTTATTAAAGTATTTGAAAAAATGCAGAAAAATAATAAAAACTCAATTTTAATTATTTCTCATCAGGAAAGAATTCTTGATATTGCAGATGAAATTGTTTTATTAGCAGACGGAGTTATCAAGGCACATGGAAGTAAAGAAGAAATTCTTCCGATGGTTCTTGGAGCAGAAAATAATGGCCCATGTGCCAAATTACAGTCATAAGGAGGAAAATCATGGACAAAATTCAGATGGAATTATTTGAACAGCTTACTGGATTACATGAAATTCCGGCAGGCGCATACAACATAAGGGCGAACAGCAAAAAAGACAGCAGAAATACAACTGCAAATATTGATATTGTAACAAAAGAAGATAAAGATGGCATTGATATTTATGTTAAACCGGGAACAAAAAACGAAAGTGTTCATATTCCGGTTGTTATTAGTAAGACAGGATTAGAAGAATGTGTATACAATGACTTCCATATTGGCGAAGGAGCAGATGTGCTTATCGTTGCAGGATGTGGAATACATAATGGCGGTGATAAAAAGTCACGTCATGATGGAATACACACGTTCTATATTGGAAAAAATGCCAGAGTAAAATATGTTGAAAAACATTATGGAAAAGGTGATGGCAACGGTGAAAATGTAATGAATCCTACTACAATTGTTAATATTGAAGAGGGTGGTTACATGGAAATGGAAACAGTTCAGATTAAAGGAATTGATTCAACAAACCGTATCACCGAAGCTAAATTAGACAAAGATGCAAAGATTGTTATTACAGAAAGAATTATGACGCATGGAAATCAGTTTGCAGAAACTCATTTCAATGTAGATATGAATGGAGATGGTTCAAGTGCAAATGTTATTTCACGTTCAGTTGCAAAAGGAAATTCAAAACAGGCATTTTATTCTGTAATTAACGGAAATGCAAAATGCACAGGACATTCAGAGTGTGACGCTATTATAATGGATAATGCTAAGATTACAGCTTTACCTGAAATTACAGCTAATGACTTAGATGCATCATTAATTCATGAAGCCGCTATTGGTAAAATTGCAGGCGAACAGTTAATCAAGTTACAGACATTAGGCCTTAGCGAAGAAGAAGCAGAAGAACAGATTGTTAATGGATTTCTTAAGTAATATGTTTATATGATTGGTAGGATTGCGGAAGTGCGTAGCACGGAACAATCCGTAGGCATCAAGGTTTTGGTCTTTTGCCCCAACATCTTTTTATAGCACAAATAATTGTGCATAAATAACTTCGACATAATAAATATGATAGTAACAATGATACTCTCTTTGCCGGATAAAACGGCAGAGGGAGTATTTTTATGTAGGACAAGTTTATGTTTATAGAACCAAATTAAAAAATAAAGTTAAAAAGCAAATAAATACGATGCAAAAGACAAATAATAGAGAAAACTTTTGTTGATATAAAGATAAATAAAACAACTTGACACATACCCTACAGGGGTATAAAATGCAAATGTAAAAATGAAAGACTAATATAATTAAAGATGTATGAAAGGAGTCGCTTTGGAAGAGAATAAAAAAGAAGTGCAGGCAACAGCAAGTGGAAAATGCAGTAAATGTTGTACAGTCGAAGACCACAATTGTTGTAGTCATAAAACAAAAGAAAGAACTGAAAAAGAATACAAGGATTTAATTAACAGACTTAACCGAATTGAAGGACAGGTTAGAGGAGTTAAAAATATGATTGAAAATGATGCTTATTGTACGGATGTGCTTGTCCAGGTATCAGCAATCAGATCAGCATTAAACAGTTTTAGCAAGGTGTTGTTGACTAATCATATAAAAACCTGTGTGGTTGATAATTTGAAACAGGGTAATGATGAAGTGGTTGATGAGTTAGTTGCAACATTACAAAAACTATTAAAGTAATTATATTAGTATGTAGAAAAATAGAATTAACTTGTGACTATGTAATTTAATAAATTTTATAAAAAATAGAATATATTGCTTTTTAAGTCGCAGTTAATTAATAATTACAAGTTCTAAATCGAGGTGATAAACAATGACAAAATATTCAGTATATGGAATGAGTTGTGCCGCCTGCAGTAGCAGAGTAGAAAAGGCTGTTTCTAAAGTAGAGGGAGTAAATTCCGTAGCGGTGAATTTACTTACAAATTCAATGATAGTTGAGGGAGAGGTTGAGCCTGAGATAATAATGAAGGCAGTAGAAGACGCAGGTTATAAGGCAAAACCTCAGAATGGCGAAAAAGCAAAATCAGAAGAGCAGACAGATGAATTAGATAATTCAGGTGAAACTAAGAAAATACGAAACAGATTTATTTGGTCAATTATTTTTCTTGTTCCACTTATGTATATTTCAATGGGAGTTACAATGTGGAGATTTCCTGCACCGGAAGCATTTGAAAAGAATCATATTGCCATGGGACTTACAGAGATGTTGTTTACAATCATAATTATGATTATAAATAAAAAGTTTTTTGTCAGTGGCTTGAAAGGACTGATAAATAAAGCCCCTAATATGGATACTCTTGTAGCACTTGGTTCGGGAGCTTCATTTGGATACAGTTTGTATGTGTTGTACGCAATGACATTTGCACAAGTTGATGGAAATATGGAACTTTTACATCATTATATGCATGAATTTTATTTTGAATCAGCTGCAATGATTCTTACACTAATTACATTAGGAAAAATGCTTGAATCATTTTCAAAAGGAAAAACAACAGATGCACTAAAGGGACTTATGAAGCTTGCTCCAAAAACAGCTACTATAATTGATGCAAATGGAACAGAAAAAGTTGTGGATATTTCAAGAGTATCAATTGGTGATGTATTTGTTGTAAGACCGGGCGAAAGCATTCCTACAGATGGTGTAATAATAGATGGAAGCAGTGCTGTCGATGAATCAGCACTTACAGGAGAGAGCGTTCCAAAAGATGTAACAGTGGACGATGAGATATTTGGATCTACAATAAACAAATCAGGATTTATAAAATGCAGGGCAACAAGAGTAGGTGAAGATACTACTTTATCACAAATAATTCATATGGTAAGTGATGCTGCGGCAACAAAAGCACCAATAGCAAAAGCGGCAGATAAAGTATCCGGAGTATTTGTTCCGGTTGTAATTGTGATAGCACTAATAACCATAGTTGTATGGCTTTTCGCAGGAAAAGACGTAGGTTTGCACTTGCCAGAGGAATATCAGTATTGGTAATAAGTTGTCCTTGCGCGTTAGGACTTGCAACACCTGTAGCAATTATGGTTGGTAATGGAAAAGCAGCAAGAAATAATATTTTATTTAAAAACGCAGTTGCACTTGAAAATACAGGAAAAACACAGATAGTTGCTTTGGATAAGACAGGAACAATTACAAGTGGTAAACCGGTTGTAACAGACATTGTTGGAAATGATAAGCATGAACTTTTAAGGATTGCTTATGCTTTAGAAAGTAAAAGCGAACATCCTTTAGCATCGGCGATAGTTGAATATGGAAAAGCGAACAACATTAAAATGCATGATATTAATGAGTTCTCAATTGATGCGGGATACGGTCTCAAAGGTAAAATTGAAGGAAATGCTGTAGCAGGTGGTAATTTAGCATATATAAGCAAATTTGCAAATGTAAGTGATGAATTAATAAAGAATGCAGAAGAATTAGCAAAAGAAGGAAAAACGCCATTGTATTTTTGCAAAGCCAAAGATGTGCTTGGCATTATTGCAGTAGCGGATGTTATAAAAGAAGAAAGTATTGTAGCCGTTAAGAATCTTAAGAATATGGGAATTAAGGTTGTCATGATTACAGGTGATAATGAGCAGACAGCACAGGCAATAGGAAAGAAAGCAGGAGTGGATGAAATCTATGCAGGAGTTTTACCACAGGGAAAAGAAGAAATAATCCGCAAACTTTCAGAAACTGGAAAGACAGCTATGGTTGGCGATGGTATAAATGATGCACCGGCATTAACAAGAGCAGACATCGGTATAGCAATTGGAGCAGGAACAGACGTTGCAATTGATGCGGCAAGTGTTGTCTTAATGAAAAGTGATTTAAGAGATGTACCTGGAGCAATAAGATTAAGTAAAGGTGTATTGAGAAATATTCACGAAAATCTATTCTGGGCATTTTTCTATAATGTAATAGGAATACCTCTTGCGGCAGGCGTATGGTTTCCGTTATTTGGATTAAAATTGAATCCAATGTTTGGAGCAGCTGCAATGAGTCTGTCAAGTGTATGTGTAGTTACAAATGCATTACGATTGAATTTATTTAAAGTTCATAAAAAAGATGAAATGAACGTAAAGAATAAAGAGAGTTTTGAAAAAATAAGTGATAATAATGTAATGATAAATTCAAATAAAAAATGTCAGTCAGGTTGTAATATTAAAGATAATAATATAAATTCAAATGTAAAGGAGACAAGTAAAATGGAAAAAGTAATGACAATTGAAGGAATGATGTGTGGACATTGTGAAAAGGCAGTTAAAACAGCCTTAGAAGCAATAGATGGAGTAGAAAGTGCTGTTGCAGATCATGAAAAAAATGAAGCTGTTGTTAAATTAACTAAGGATGTGGATAACAATGTTTTAAAGGAAACAGTTGAAAAACTTGAGTATAAAGTTACAGAAATTAAATAATTGTTTGAATGTAACAAAATGATAACATGAAAACAGTAAACTTTGTACAAAACATTTAAAAAACGTTTTAATTTTATAAAGAATTTAATATACTCTTAAATAGTAAAATTGAACGGGTAAAAATTAAATAAGAAATTTACATCAAAAAAGACAAATAGTTATTCTTCGGATAAAACAAACTTTAAGGTTAAAGGCTTAAAACCTAATAAAAAGTATTACGTAAGAGCAAGAGCATATAGCATATATAAAGGTACAACTGTATATTGTAAATGGTCTAAGCGTAAGGTTATTATTAGAAAAAATAAATAAATATAAGTTAGTTAAAAATGAGACTGTAACACTAACTAAGTGATACAGTCTCATTTTTATGATAGAATACTTAATAGATTACAAAGTATAATTGTGCATAACATAAAATTAATATTAACAGTTATTATTTAATGCAATATATTAATATGAGAAAGGAAATAATATGAACGTATTTATAGGTTTAATCATACCATTTATAGGAACAACATTAGGAGCAATGTGCGTGTTTTTAGTTAAAAACAAATTAAATGACAAAGTGCAAAAAAGTTTATTAGGCTTTGCATCAGGAGTTATGGTGGCAGCGTCAGTATGGTCATTATTAATACCATCATTAGATATGGCATCAGAAATGGGAAGGCTGTCATTCATACCGGCGTGTGTAGGATTTATGCTTGGAATCCTGTTTTTACTTGGAATGGATATGCTAGTTCCTCATTTGCATGCCGGAAGTGATAAACCCGAAGGACCAAAGAAATCATTAAAGAAAACAACGATGTTAATTTTGGCAGTGACAATTCATAATATACCAGAAGGAATGGCAGTAGGAGTTGTGTTTGCCGGAATGATGGCAAATAACACGGGGATAACATTAGCTGGAGCCATGGCGCTTTCAATTGGAATAGCAATTCAAAATTTCCCTGAAGGAGCAATAATCTCCTTGCCGTTAGTGTCAGCAGGAAATACAAAAAAGAAATCCTTTGTTTACGGTATGTTATCAGGAATAGTTGAACCGATTGCGGCAGCAATAACAATAATGCTTACAGGAATAATTTTACCGTTGCTTCCATATTTATTGTCATTTGCGGCAGGGGCTATGATATATGTTGTTGTAGAAGAATTATTGCCTGAATCCGTGGAAGGTGAACATTCTAATATTACAACAATTGGATTTGCATTAGGATTTATGATAATGATGATATTAGATGTGGCACTAGGATAATTTGAAAATAAATAATATAAAAAATACGGCTTAAACATAAAAATGAGTAAGCCGTATTTTTTGTGACAAACATAAAGCTTGTCTGTTTATGGACTGATATACGAATTATAACTTAATTACTTTTTTTACACGGTCAGATATAATGAATGCAACTGCGAGTTTAACTAAATCAGGAATAACGAAAGGTGTTACGCACCATCCAAGAACAGTTGCAAGACCAATTGTACCCGTTGATTTCATGTATACAACCATGTACCATGCTGTACCAAATGCATAGCATACAACAAGTCCTAATAAAAGAGCTATAAGTTTAACAATGAATTTATTACCTAATAAAGATGTGAATAACCAGTAAATCAAAGCGGTACATAAGAAGCCTATAAGGTATCCGCCTGTTGTTCCTAAAAGTACGGCAACACCACTTTTAAATCCTGCAAATACAGGAACTCCGATAGCTCCTAATAATAGGAAAACTAAAATTGAAAGTGTTCCACGTTTTCCACCTATAATTTCTAAAGTTACAAATACAGCAAATGTTTGAAGTGTAAATGGAACTGTCAATGGAATGGAAATCCAAGAACAAATTGCCATTAATGCTGCAAATAAAGCGATTAAAGTGATATCGATTGCTTTGCCTGATGATTTTGTTGCTGTTAAATTTTCTGTTGTTGACATTGTTTTCTCCTTTTTTCATAAAAATAATCACGTATAGATATTCTGAAATTTGACAGATATCCGAATATGTATTTATTGTTGATTTCAATTGTTGTATTGAATCAATTTTTATCATACATATGACAATATAAATGGTAAAAGATGAATTGTCAACCTATATCGCAAAATAGTTGACAACTAAAATCCCAATATTAGTGATAACACTAATTAATGCACATACTAATTACTAACAATTTAAAATTGATATGATTTAAAGCAGAGTTAAAATTAAAAAATATAGTACATAGTAAAAAACGATGCTATAATGTACAGGATAATACATAATGGCAAATGCAATTTGGGATAAGTAATATATCAATATGAATTAATTATTAGAGTATATAGTTAAAGTATCCTTAATTGCAAAAGAGAGGTACATATGAAACTTTCAGAATTAAAGCAAAGCCAATCGGGAATTATTTCTGTGGTCGGTGGAGAAGGAAATTTAAGAGGTCATTTTCTGGATATGGGAATAATTCCGGGAACAAAAATCACTTATGTTAAAGCTGCTCCAATGGGAGATCCCATTGAGTACCGTATCTGGGGATATGAATTGACTCTTAGATTAGAGGATGCACAAAAAATAGAAATAAATATGTGCAATGAAAATGATAACAGGTTTTTGGATGACAAAGAGGAAAATCTACATAAAAATTACACTGAATCAGGGAAAGAAAAATTATCACATCATCCGGGCCTTGGAGAAATGGGAATATACCATGTTAAGCAACGTGGCGAAGAATTAAAAGATGATGAATTAATAACATTTGGTCTTGCGGGTAATCAGAACTGTGGAAAGACAACATTATTTAATCAGCTGACAGGCTCAAATCAGCATGTTGGTAATTTCCCAGGAGTTACAGTCGATAGAAAAGATGGACAGATTAGAAAACATGAGAATACTTTGGTTACTGATTTACCTGGAATATACTCAATGTCGCCTTATACAAGTGAGGAGATTGTAACAAGAGACTTTTTCTTAAATGACAGACCAAGAGGAATTATCAATATTGTAGATGCAACGAATTTTGAACGAAATATGTATTTGACAATGCAGTTAATTGAACTTAATATTCCGATGGTATTGGCGTTAAATATGATGGATGAGGTTCATAAAAACGGCGGAACTATTAAGATAAATGAATTAGAAGAAGCATTGGGAATACCGGTAGTTCCTATATCTGCCGCTAAAAATGAAGGTATAGATGAACTTATCGACCATGCGATACACGTTGCAAAGTATAGAGAACGTCCGGGAAGAATGGATTTTTGTGATGCGAATGGTGAAGATGGCGGAGCAATGCACAGGTGTCTTCATTCTATAATGCATTTGATTGAGGATCATGCACATAAAAAAGAGATTCCTACAAGATTTGCAGCAAGTAAATTAGTAGAGGGCGATGACGAAGTGCTTAAAAAACTTGAACTTGATCAAAATGAAAAAGAAACGCTTGAACACATCATTTTGCAGATGGAAAATGAAAGCGGATTAGACAGAGTGGCTGCTCTTGCAAAAATGAGATTTACATTTATTGACAAAATTTGCAAGGCTACAGTTGTTGAACCAAAGCAAAGCGTTGAACATATACGAAGTCAGAAAATAGATAAAGTGCTTACAGGAAAATACACAGCGATACCTTCGTTTGTTGCTATAATGGCATTTATATTTTGGATGACTTTTGGAGTGGTAGGAGCATGGCTTTCTAATCTTATGGAAATAGCTATTGATTTTGTTACAAATGCTTGTGATAAAGCACTTATTAGCATACAGGTTAATGAAGTGCTGAGATCGCTTGTGGTTGATGGAATATTGACAGGTGTTGGAAGTGTATTGAATTTCTTACCAATTATAGTTATTTTATTCTTCTTTCTATCATTGCTTGAAGATAGTGGATATATGGCAAGAGTAGCATTTGTAATGGACAAATTATTAAGAAAAATAGGTCTGTCAGGGAGAAGCTTTGTTCCAATGATAATCGGTTTTGGGTGTTCAGTTCCGGCTATAATGGCTACAAGAACATTGCCATCTGAAAGAGACAGAAAAATGACAATAATGCTTACTCCTTTTATGAGTTGCTCGGCAAAATTGCCTATTTATGCAATGTTTACCGCAGCATTTTTCCCTAGATATGGAGCATTGGTTATGACTGCTTTATATTTTACGGGAATTATAGTTGCAATAATTTACGCGCTAATATTA
>ERZ836877.6262-NODE-6262-length-10752-cov-10.471721_pt1 | contig 10752 bp, 10 predicted proteins | sample MGYA00519469_ERZ836877 | MGnify/ENA primary metagenome ERZ836877 (study PRJEB31850, sample SAMEA3708809) | human gut metagenome | biome: human gut; feature: human-associated habitat; material: faeces | place: China | collected 2014 ... | reverse complement strand
ATTCCTCAAAATCCTCGTAAGAGAAGATGCATTCACCATTCAGATAACATGACGATATATGACGGCTTGTTAAATATGGGACACAAGTTGGCATGGGATAAATCAGAACCAGCATATCCCAGTTGGTTATAGAACCTATACCTTCAATCCAATATTCGAACGGGATGCCATCCTTTTCATCTCCGATCGATAACACTCTTCGTTTGAAACCTTTGATATCTATTATCTCATCATTTACCACATAACGGTATTCAATAGTATTTTTCTCCTCTGGCTCTTCCACATATATATACTCGACAGGTACGGGAGCTCCTTTGCGAAGGTTAAAATCAATCAACTTGCGGTATATCTGATTATATTTCGTATAGATTATTCCATTCTCCTCCAGGAATGAACAGGAGTGAGAGGTGTCGTCCTGTTGGTTGAAACAGCTCACTCTGCTGACAATATAATCCCCATCCTGCCATTCATCGTCAAAGCTGACTTGTTGATCCACCATGAAGGTTTCATTATTCATGGGATCGTAGTATTCATCGACCACGTTCCAAATCTTACCCTCCTCGAACAGTTTCAAGTAGGTATACTCATCTTCAGCTTTTGCCGGCAAGGATAAAGTTGCAAGGAACATTATGCAAGAAAGGATTGTGAATTTTTTCATGAGGGCAAGTATTATAGGTTTATGATAAGTGGCATAGGTTTCGCGCTAAAGGTAGTATAAACTTTCAATAAAACCAAACAAAATGGAAAGAAAAATAAAAATATTTTTCCAACTGGTAAATTCTGATAATTTTCCGATGAAAAAATTCCAGATTGAGGCAAGATGATATAATATCTTATCTATATCCGATTTCTTTTATTTGTATAGATTTCCGGACATCCGGTTCAGCCGCTTTGTTTTCTTCCGGATTATAAATTTCCTCTATCCGTGCCAGGTTGCTCGTCCAGGTGCGCCCTCGGAGATGGCGCACCTCCTCTATGAGAGTGTTTGTAAGAGAGTATTTGTAAAAATGGTTGGATTTATAGTAAGCGCAGTCAGTAATTGTGCTTTTTACTGTCACTCATGCCGTCGGAAGAGGAGGGGTGCCATCTCCGAGGGTACCCCGAGATGCGTAGCCACGTACCATGGTAGAGAGCATGCAGATTAACCTTCGCTTCGTGGTGTCAGCCTCATTAAAAGAGCCCTTCAATACCCGAGGTGTTTGGATTTTTACGAAAAACGGCCTTTGAGGTCTTTGGATTTTTACAAAAAACGGCCCGGCGAATCAGCCGGGCCTGTTTGGTAATGTTATTTTTCGCGCATGAAAATCTGGATGGGGGTACCGTGGAAATCCCACTTGGCGCGTATCTTGTTCTCAAGGAAGCGGCGGTAGGGCTCCTTTACCCATTGGGGCAGGTTGCAGAAGAATACGAATGTCGGTATGACCGAATCTTTCAGCATCGTAACATACTTTATCTTCACGAATTTGCCTTTGTTAGACGGCGGCGGTGTAACCGCGATCTCCTCCAGCAGATATGTGTTGAGCTGTGATGTAGGTATAATGCGCCGACGGTTGCCGTAAACCTCGATGGCCGTTTCAAGCACCTTGAAAATGCGTTGTTTGGTCAGCGCGGAGGTGAAGATTATGGGGAAGTCGGTAAAAGGAGCGAACTTGCTTCTTATAGCATCCTCATAGCGTTTCTGGGCCGTCGCCGAACGGTCTTCCACAAGGTCCCACTTGTTGACGCATACCACCAGTCCCTTCTTGTTCTTCTGTATGAGCGAGAAAATGTTGCCGTCCTGAGCCTCGATGCCGCGTGTGGCGTCTATCATCAGTATGCATACGTCGGAAGCCTCTATGGCGCGTATGGAGCGGATCACCGAATAGTACTCGATGTCCTCGTTCACCTTCTGTTTCTTACGTATTCCGGCTGTGTCTACGAGATAGAAATCGAAACCATATTTGTTGTAACGGTGGTAAATGGAGTCGCGCGTGGTACCCGCTATGTCGGTAACTATATGGCGTTCTTCACCTATGAAGGCATTTATAAGCGAAGATTTGCCGGCATTCGGTCTTCCCACTATCGCGAATTTGGCCACATCCTTTTCGGGAGTGTCCTCCTCGGGCTTGTCGGGAAAATCCTTTATCACCAGGTCGAGAAGGTCGCCCGTACCCGAACCGTTGGCCGAAGAGATCTCTATCGGGTCGCCCAGGCCGAGTGAATAGAACTCAGGCACATTGAAGCGGGCATCCCCCTTGTCTTCCTTGTTGGCGACGAGTATCACCGGCTTCTTGCTGCGCCGCAGTATGGCCGCCACCTTGTCGTCAAGGTCGGTTACGCCGTTGGAGGCATCCACTACAAAAAGAATGACATCTGCCTCCTCTATGGCAATCTGTACCTGTTTGTTTATCTCCTCTTCGAAGATATCTTCCGAGTTCACCACCCAGCCGCCGGTATCCACTATCGAGAACTCCTGACCATCCCAGTCTACCTTGCCATACTGGCGGTCTCGCGTTGTGCCGGCAGTGTCATCGACAATCGCCGAACGCGTCTGCGTGAGACGGTTGAAAAGTGTGGATTTGCCTACATTCGGGCGTCCTACTATTGCTACTAATTTGCTCATATCATGCGTCCTGATTGCCACGCGTACCTCTCCATCCGGTACATGGCACGCGTGGAATATTATTCTATATATCCGAAGGCCTTCAGCTTGTTCTCGCGGTTGCGCCAATCTTTCTCAACCTTCACAAACAGCTCCAGATAAACCTTCTTGTCGAAGAATTTCTCTATATCGTGACGGGCTTCTATGCCTACCCGTTTTATTTTCTCGCCTCCTTTTCCTATCAGAATTCCCTTCTGTGAGTCGCGCTCCACATAGATCACTGCCATTATGTGTATGGCGCCCTCTTTCTCGTCGAATTTCTCTACCAGAACCTCGGCTGAATAAGGTATCTCCTTGTCATAATTAAGCAGCAGCTTCTCGCGTATTATTTCGGTAACGAAGAAGCGGGCGGGCTTGTCGGTAAGCGCATCCTTGCCGAAGAAAGGAGGCGACGGCGGGAGCAGCTCCACTATGCGTGCTTTCAGATTGTCAAGATTGAAGTGCATCTTGGCGGAAGTGGGGAAAATCTCGGCATTCGGCAATCTGGTTTTCCATGCCTCCACAAGTTTTTCAAGTTCATCGTTACCTTTAAGAAGGTCAACCTTGTTGATGACAAGCAATACCGGAATTTTCTCTTTGGCTACGCGGTCCAGATAATCCTTGTTTTTTTCGGGGTCTTCCACCACGTCGGTAACATACAGCAGTATGTCGGCGTCGGTAAGGGCTCCTTCGGAGAACTCGAGCATGGACTCCTGCAGTTTGTATTTTGGTTTCAGCACGCCCGGAGTGTCGGAATATACAATCTGATATTCCGGGGTATTGACTATGCCCATTATACGGTGGCGTGTGGTCTGGGCCTTGGAGGTTATAATCGATATACGTTCCCCTACAAGGTCGTTCATCAGAGTGGATTTGCCGACGTTGGGATTGCCTACTATGTTTACGAATCCTGCCCGGTGGGGAATCTTCGGGGTTATGTCTGTTACTGTCTCTTTCATAATTTTGTACTTTAAAGCATGGAGGGAGCTTTCACCCCCGAAGTAAAACACGTCCGGCGGCAATTATGTTTACAGCCCGTACGGACCTGCATAGGCCGCACGGGCTGTAAAATATCTTACTTTGAATCGCGAGAGTAGCGGAATATGGTTTATTTAGGGTCTATGGCCCATATAAGGTACATTGCTCCCCAAGTGAAACCGGCGCCGAAGGCGGTCATCACAATCTTGTCTCCTCGTTTCAATTTGCCCTTGAACTCGTCGAGACACAATGGTATCGACGCGGCCGAAGTGTTTCCGTAATGCTGTATGTTTACGAGTACCTTCTTTTCGTCTATCCCGAGCCGTCCGCCTACAGCCTCGATTATTCTGAGGTTGGCCTGATGGGGCACGAAATAATCCACATCTTCCACCGAAAGGCCGTTGCGTGCCATCACCGACTGCGAAGAAGAGAGCATGTCTCTCACAGCATTCTTGTAGACCACTCTCCCTTCCTGATATATGTAATGCTCACGGGCATCCACGGTATCGCTGGAAGCAGGTTTCACACTGCCGCCGGCTTTCATCAGAAGGTGAGGAAGGCCGGTGCCGTCTATATGGCATTCGGCATCCATCACTCCCAGATGCTCTTCGGAAGGCTCTACGAGCACTGCGGCTGCGGCATCGCCGAAAAGCGGGCAGGTGGCGCGGTCCTCGTAATCGGTCATGCTCGACATTTTCTCGGCGCATACCACGATTATTTTCTTGTATAGGCCGGACTGTATGTAGGCCCTCGCGGCCTGCATGGTTACGATGAATCCGGCGCATGCGGCCTGAATGTCGTAGGCGTATGCCTTTGTCAGACCACACCGATGAGCTATCACTGAGGCGGTAGAGGGGAAACGGTAGTCGGGATTTGATGTGGCGCATATCAGCAGCTCGACATCTTCAGGGCGCGTACCTGTCGATTCCAGAAGGCGTTCTACCGCTTTCTGGCCCAGATAGCTTGAACCCTCTCCATCAAGGTGGAGAATTCTACGTTCCTTGATACCTACTCGGGTGGTAATCCACTCGTCATTGGTGTCAACCATTTTCGACAGCATTTCGTTGTCGAGCACATCGTCTGGCACAAAAGAAGCTATGCCGCTGATAATAGCATTTACCATTTTTCTCTAAGAGTGTTATTCCGACAAAGATTTATCGTGAAACCTCGCGTGTGTGAAAGCAGGTTTCGGCGCCCCTCCCGGCCCGGGAGGGACACTGATTTACTCAGCTCGTGTTATCAGGCGTTGGCTGCCTTGTCGATTACGAGTTTGCCGCGATAATAGCCACATTCGCCACAGATGGTGTGGAAAACGTGCCAAGCGCCACAATTCGGGCAAATGGCCAGAGTCGGGATGAGCGCCTTGTCGTGGGTGCGGCGTTTTGCGGTCCTGGTGTGGGATTGTCTGCGTTTAGGATGTGCCATTTTCTTCTTCTGTTATGGGGCTCCGTAGAGCCCGGTAGGTTATTGTTATTCTGTTTTTGTGTCGCCGATGAGGTTCCTCTTTACCGGGGTCAGTTGTCGGAAGCCTCTTCGTCGGATATTTCGTTGTCTATGTCGTCCATGCTCTCGGCCGCTTCGGCGTCCCGGATATGGGCGTTGTGCTTGTTCAGGGCCGCCGCCATGGCGCGGTTGCATTTGCCCTGGGGATGAACGTGCCGCAACGGTATCGTCAGCAGCAATGTGTCATAGAGCATATATGCTACGTTCAGATAGCTGTTGCTGTAGGGTATCACAAGCAGGTCGTCGCTCTCGTCGTTATACTCATCTCCATACTTTACCATTATATGGTAGGTGGTGTCGACCTCATGGTCAAGCGGGTCGAGACAGCGGTCACACGGTATCTGCATCATACCCTTGCAGTGGAACGTGCAGTCGTAAACGTCCCGCTTCTTTTCCAGATCCAGATGTACGTCCACATTGGAAAAGTGGACATCGGTGTTCTCCATATTCTTGAAAAACTCCGTGTCTATGTGGAAATCCTGCTCGTGATGACCATCCGCCAACGAGGCGAGCTGTACCTTATATTGTGTGAATTTTCCCATACATATACGGGCGCCCCCGAAGAGGGACACCGAAAATCACGGCAAAGTTAGCTAAAAACTTGTCGTTAGCCAAAGGTTTAGGCTTAAAATTGTTAAATTTCCACTCGTATGCGGCGATTGTTAAAGTTGCCCCGAATCTGCCCGGTTGCCCGCTTTTATCTGTTTAAGTTGCTGTTAATCGTTATTAACAATTGATTTATAGAATATTAACTTAATTTTATTGGCTTTTGCATCTCTTTCGTTGTAATTTCGCGTACAACTTTCTGCGATTCCCATTCTGTGAAGAGCCGGGACGCAGCGGAATACATTTTGTACTTGAATTTTGGTTATAGATGGAGAGATGCTTTTGCGAAAAAGCATCTCTTTCTTTTTATTGGGGCTTCACACGGTTCTTTCAGTCTGCCCCACCGATGGTCATTCCGGAGGTTATCGGTTTATGATCTTCTTGCCCCCTTTGATATATATGTCTCCTTTCCGCGGGTTCTTTATTTTTTTGCCGCTCAGGTCCGTCATGGCATTCTGGTCTTCGTCAGTGGCGGCGAGATGCTCCTCCACACCGTCGCCGAAGTATTCATTCCGAGAGAATATGCAGAGGTCACCTTCGTAACATTCCTTCAATTCCACCTGGGAACCATCGGAGGGCAATGCGTCTTCGTCTAATGTATCATATCTGGGAGACATGCTTCCAATTCCTTCGAACCATAGAAAAGGCCCGTGTCCATCAATCGATACGGTCAGGACCTTCCGATCAATTCCCATAATGTTCTCGCGACTTACCGAAAGCACTTCGGCAAAACTATCGACCGGACCGGAACATAGTGTACGTTGCAACCGGTCTCCGGGGTTGGCATTGAAATTAAAAACAGGGGTGAACCCTTTCCCTGCCTCGGCATACACGATGCCGTCCTCTTCATACCCCCGTCCCGCGACGGTTGTTTCATTGTCAGACATTATCTCGCAGATCGTAAAGATCTCGCGACCGTCAGACACCTCGCTGTCGGTTACTATGAAAGTACGATCTCTATTAGGATGTAGATTCCCAACATACCATGTGTGTACCACCCATTTCTTGTCTATGGAGAAGAAGGGCTTGGGAGTTGCTTCTTGCGCAAAAGCAACGAGAAAGCACACCTGAAAAATTATAAATAAGAACCGCTTCATAATCGTATCCATTATTTGATAAATGAAATCAGTTATTTGTAATAATCACCTCCGCCCCCTTCTTGAATGTTACTCCTGAACCAAGAATTATCTCTTCCGCCTCTATCTCCAGCTTGCCTCCGCTTACAAGTGCTCTTTCTTTCTGATTCTAAGATGCGCGTTCTAAACCTGTCGGGTATTTATGCATCTGCACTCCACTTGGTCCATTAAAACACCTCCTTTTTGCCATCTTTTATGTATATGGAACCTTTCTGCGGTGTCGCGACTCTTCTGCCGAACAAATCATACATAACCGTTTCCGTATTGCCGCTTGAGATACGCTGAACCGAAGCCCCTTCCGAAATTAGACCTTCGCCCGTATAGAGCACGTTCCCCTCTTTGTCGTATACAAAATTCAGCTTCTGATTACCATATTGCGCTTCGGTATCGCCATCTGCGAATTCTATCAGATTGCCATATCCCAGGTTGCCGAATTCCTCGATATACTCATATCCATTATCGCTGTCGTTGTCCTTCGCCAAACAATGATAGTAGAGTCCATTGTCCAGTTTTTCTACTTTCATCTCTTTGCAAACCAGTTCCCTCTGCGAAACATAACCTCGGGAGTCTGAGACGGGTAGCTGGAAATGTGTGTTCACCACAGGACAAAAATCATACAGCAGCACTTCTTCCGTTTCATTTACCATATCTGAAAAGGATGCGGCGGACATAACGAATACCTTCCCGTCCTCTTCCCTCACGAAAGCGGCCAACGACTCGGACCCCGACACTATTTCAATATCGGAATGTCCTGAAGCGCCTTTTATGGATCTGTCCGATTCCGATTTCATCAATCTGCCGTATATCTTTCCCCCGATTTCCGACTGTCCGTCGAAACGGAAACGTTCAAATGTCATTGACCCGCTTTCCGACACACGCACATATTCCCATATCCTGTCTTCCGATATTAGAGTTCTGAGCTCCGGAATAAGAGTACAGGGAACCTTGACGGCATCGCCATACAGAATATTTCCGTCGGTATCGGCGTAATTGACGAATCTTATATCCTGATGAATCGGTACATCAAATGGATATATACGGTCATTATCTCCTGCAATATCCCAGCAATCGAAGAAAGTAAGGAAACCATTGTCCGCTACCCCAATGTCCTCTATTATATTGCTGTCCCGGGTGTAGTCAAATTCAAGCAGGTACATTCTTTTCTGTTCATCGCCAACGCGGACCTGCGATATCGATTTCACCTTTGCCTTAGCCCTGTCCAGCAAAAACGATGTCGACACCGACATGAAAGACTCTCCTTCCCGGGCGTTGAAATCGTACATAAGCACCTCGTCCGATCCGAAAAGCCAAGGCCCCCCTTGCATATAGGCGGTTACACCTGGCATATCGCGTTCCACCACATATACCTTGCCCTCCTCCTCCCTTACGAGGAAAGGTTCGTCGATAAAAGTGCGCGTAATGACAGGCTTTGACCTATAGGTGCCGTTATAGTGATCATTGCCTACATTGGTGAAACAGTGGTATGTCTGTCCGTTGAACTCCTTAGTACCGTCAAACGTCATACGCATTACCATGAAATCGCCGGTAGTGCCTGCGAATGGGGGATGCATGCAACGGGAAGTGGCGTTCACCATGTATGTCCAGACCCGGTCTTCGCGGATCAGCCCGGCACGCGCTCCGACAAAAAAGGAAAGGACTATAACAATATTAGCGATTCCTCTTGTTGCTATATCTTTATGTTTCATAATGGTATTAATTAGGTAGTTATCGGGATAATTCCCTTTCTGATTATCACATGTCCGTTCTGCAACACGTGTATCTGGGCCGTGGCCGAGACTGCAAGGAACGTAAATAAAGAAAGGATTGTGAATTTTTTCATGATGGCAAGTATTATAGGTTTATGATAAGTGGCATAGGTTTCGCGCTAAAGGTAGTATAAACTTTCAACAGAACCAAACAAAATGGAAAGAAAAATAAAAATATTTTTTCAACTGATAATTTATGATGGTTTCTCGTTTGAAAAATTCCAGATTGAGGCACGATGATATAATATCTTATCTATATCCGCTTCCTTTTATTTGTATAGATTTCCGGACTTCCTGTTCAGCCGCTTTGTTTTCTTCCGGATTATAAATTCCCACCATCGGCAGGTTGCGCATTCCGAGTTCGCTTTGTGGTGTCATCCTTATTAAAAGAACCTTCCAATACCCGATGTCTTTGGATTTTTACGAAAAACGGCCTTCAAGGTCTTTGGATTTTTACAGAAATAGACCTTTGAGGTCTTTGGATTTTTACGAATTTATTACTTAATTATTTGATAATATGATGTTTTTTTACCATATTTGTATCCCCGATTATTTGACTCTGTATTTCGTTAAGTAAGTGTTCAAATTCAAAACACTTACTATCGGTTAAATTTGAACACTTGCTTATGTATTATAGAAGAATTATAGACCGTTATCTTGAGCAATGGGCTCAAAAGGAAGAGCATAAACCGATGCTGTTGAGAGGTGCCAGACAGGTTGGTAAATCGACGGCGGTACGTCATCTTGGGGCATCATTTGAAAATTTTATAGAGATCAACTTTGAAAAACAACCCGAGTATAAGAGTGTATTCAAAAGCAATCTTGTGGTCGGGAGAATAGTATCCGAGATATCGGCGATATGCGCGAAGCCGATTGTACCGGGACAGACTCTTTTGTTTCTTGATGAAATCCAGGAGTGTCAGGAGGCCATAATGTCTTTGAGATTCTTTAAGGAAGATATGCCTGAACTGCATGTCATCGCTGCCGGCTCCTTGCTTGAATTTGCTCTGGCAGAGCTGCCTACCTTTGGAGTTGGCAGGATACACAGTATGTATATGTATCCTATGACCTTTGATGAATTCCTGGAAGCCAATGGAGAAACACTGTTACTTGATTATAAGCGCAAGGCTTCTCCTGAACAACCATTGTCGGAACCCCTTCATAATAAACTTATTTCACTCGTAAGATCATATTTCATTGTAGGAGGAATGCCCGAGGCAGTCGGGAAATGGGTGGATACTCACGATTATCTGCAATGTCAGGAAATACAAGATGACATAATAAGCGGTTACGAGGATGATTTCCCGAAATACAAAAAGAAGGTAGATTCTACTCTTTTACGGCTTACGATACGGAGCGCGGCAATTCAAGTCACCAAAAAATTCTCATACTCGGAAGTCGGCGGAGGTTACAGGTCTGATGAAATTAAGAAAGCTCTTGAAATGCTTCTGCTTGCAGGAATATGTATTCAAGTGGTAAAGACAGATGCCAACGGAGTGCCGTTGGGAAGTGAATCTGATTTGAGCTATCGTAAAATATTGATTCTTGATCCGGGACTTTTGCTGCGGTTGCTGAATATGTCGGCGGTAGACGTGTCGAAGATTACCAAAGAAATTCTGACTGACGATATTGCGGATTTAGTCAATAAAGGTCCTTTGGCAGAGATGGTTGCCGGTCTTGAAATTTTAAGATACAAAACCCCGAACCTCAGACATGAATTGTATTATTGGGTTCGAAATGCTAAAAACTCTCAGGCGGAGGTAGATTATGTAGAGGCGAAAGAAGGTATTATTCTTCCGATCGAGGTTAAATCCGGAATGAAAGGGGGAATGAAAAGTCTGTGGATTTTCATGCGGGAGAAAGGGCTGTCATCAGCAATCAGATGTTCGCTTGAGAATTTCAATCGCTTTGAGTACATAGACACGGAGGCTTCCGGAGCAGTACGGAAAGTAGAGGTCTGCCCCCTTTATGCCATCTCGAATATTATTTAGCTGTGGGTTTTTAGTTGTTAGTTGTTAGTTGTAAGTTCTGAGTTTTCAGTTGTAGGTTGTTAGTTTTTAGTTGTGAGTTTTGCGTAGCCCCGTGCCTCGGTAGAGGGCACGCAGAGAATAGCCGCGGGGTAGCGAAGCCTTAAGCGCAGCGA
>ERZ836877.6258-NODE-6258-length-10764-cov-2.681856_pt1 | contig 10764 bp, 11 predicted proteins | sample MGYA00519469_ERZ836877 | MGnify/ENA primary metagenome ERZ836877 (study PRJEB31850, sample SAMEA3708809) | human gut metagenome | biome: human gut; feature: human-associated habitat; material: faeces | place: China | collected 2014 ... | reverse complement strand
TCGGCTGCGCTTGGCGAATTGGCATTAAAATATACCGCGACGGAGCCTACCGGAGAGTATGTACGGATTGCGCGGATTACAAACGGCGTTTTAGCGGACGCAAGGGAGTATTGCTACATGAAAAATGACTCGCTGCTCCCAAACCGGGTGTATACTACAACGCAAACGCTACAATTTCCAAGCACATCAACTCGGACCCTGATCAAGACGATTGTTGTCGGCGAATCTGGATACAAGCGGCTTTTAGTCTACGCAAACGGCACCGACTACGGAAATTTTTGTGGATGGATCGACCTGACTACAAACGCCTGCTACGGGGTGTACGCTCGGACAGGATCGGGGTACATAAAGTATGCGGGCAGTGACGGATTATGCGTGTATATGTGGAACTCCATGAACGGCTTATTTTTGACGGCGGAATACGACGGAGCTAACCTAAAGCTGTACGGTTCGGGCGGGTATAGCTTTAGCGTCAGTTGTAATTTAATGCTATTTTAATGGGAGGTGAGCGAATGAAGAAAATCACACTAAATAGGAACCAATTTTACATATCCGTTGCTGCTCCGCTGGTGCAGGGAGATTTGAACGCCTATACGATCGTATATCCACGGGTGGCGGGCGACGGAATCACAGGCATTGAGGTGGAAGCGCTGCGGGCCGACCAGGTAGCGATAACCGATGTTGGCGCGGTGTACCCGGATCGGTGCGAATACACGCTGAAAACCAACATGTATGACGTGCCAGGAGAAGTGCTTGTGCGTGTATCGCTATTGGGTGAGGATCAAAAATACACGATCAACGAGCTTAGATTTGAGGCAGTGGCGGACTACAAAGGCGACGAAGAGACCGCGGACGACCGAATCCCGGCGCTGACGACCATTATCTTGCAAGCGTCGGAAGCGGCGGCATATGCACAGGATCAGGGGGCAATCGCGAACGCGGCAGCGGCGAACGCAACGGCGCAAGCACAGGCGGCCCTGACGGCAGCAGACCGGGCTAACGCTGCTGCGGAGGCTGCAGAAGCGGCAGGCAGCGGCCTCCCCGATGCAATCCAGATAGTAGAGTTTACGGGCGCGGCGACAGATATTGATGTGTTCATAAACGCATACAACGCCCTCCCGGCTACAGGCGGTACGCTGGTGCTGGTTGGCAATGGCAATATCCAGATCACGGAGAGCCAATACATACCGATACTTACAAAGCCAACAACCATCATCGGATACGGGGCAAAGATGAGCATCAAAAATAATGGCAACAGCGAGACGAGCGCAATCACAACATCGTCGGACTTAATTATGCTGGGTGGCACCTATACGATCAGCGCCGGATCACAGCCGATTACACTGATTAGCGGTGGATATATTATGAGTACGGGCGGGATCATGATGCAGGATTGCATGATTAATAATTCGGGCACTAAAGGCACCGCGATATATCTTGAGCAGGCGAGCTATTATAAGATCATCAACTGCAAAATCACATATACGGGCACGGGCAGCAACGGGATTTATATCACTACGCCTGGATCGTCCAATGGAGTGATACGGGATTGTGAGATCAGCTCTGCAAGCTCAATCACGACCTATGATCTGTCCGAGCTGCAAATCATCAATAATAAAATATGGGGCAATGCATCATTTGGCGGCGGGCTGTCCGTGGACAATATATCGATCATCGGCAACAAATGGGAGAGCGGCACATGCAGCCTGACGGCAATGGATGCGGCGTATGTATTTGTCAACGGCAACTATGGCACGGCAGACTTTACGAGCTGGGCAAATGTCTCCGGCGTAACGCTGGGGCAAAATTATATAATGGAGGTAGTGTAAAAATGGACGCAACGGCAATTATCAATAGTTTTTTCGATCAGATTACCCCTGGTATGTGGGTAGTAGCGGCGGCGGTGTACGGGATTTGCTACGCGCTCAAACGGGCGAAGTTTTTCGACGACCGGTTTATCCCCCTGGCGGCTGTGGTGCTGGGCGTAGTGCTTGAAGTGGCTGCGGCTGCAATGTTTTCACGCGAGATTGTCGTCGAGGCAATTATCCGGGGAGTATCGTGCGGCATGGCGGCAGTCTTCGCGGCAAATGTGATCAAGCAGGCAAAGGAGGGCAAAAACGATGACGTACACAACTCTTAGTAATGGCAAAATCTATAAGGTATCTGTAAGCGAGATTGAGTACATAGGCTACTACTATGGAGCCAACGGAGGGAGCGAGGATTTAAAAAAAGCCTACACCCGCATTGGCAATAGCTACGGGCGCAAGCCGGATTTCCTAATCAATTGCGAGCTGTTCGATTTCAATACCCGCAAGCCCGCCTCTGATGTGGTGGAAGAGGGAAAAATTCATCGGCTGACGGAGAGTTTTGGCATGGCGTTTGTGGATCACAAAAAGCCAGTATTCAGCTACAAAAATAATGTGAAAGCACCGGATTATGTGGGATTTTACCCGCAATTGATCCGGAATGGCAAGCGAGACACATTTAAAGTCCCGGCAGGGCTGGGCGGCAGCCGGGGACGGACGGCGCTTGCGACGGATAAGGCGGGCAATCTGTATCTGGCGCTAGTGCCGAACAATGGCACGGGCGCGACGCTGCAGCAGGTGGCGGACGGGCTGATCCGCGCAGGGGCGACGGACGGCGGCAATCTGGACGGCGGAGGCTCCTCCCAGTGGTACAGCCCTGGCGGCTGCACATATACGGGGCGGAAGCTGCGCGGATTTGTGGCCGTGTGGTGCAAGCAGCAGGCGAGCGCACCCACAACTACGGGCGGCGTACAGATCGTCAAGGACTATATCCCAGCTGGGCGGCTCAATCGGCCAGGCAAGGCAAATCCCATGAAATATATCACCATCCATGAGACTGGCAATACCTCTAAGGGGGCAGGGGCCAAGGCGCACGCGTCCTACCTGCGCAATGTAGGCGATAAGGTAAGCTGGCACTACACGGTGGATGACAGTGTGATCTACCAGCACTTGCCAGACAACGAGACCGCGTATCATGCGGGCGACGGCGCGAACGGGCCAGGAAATGCGCAGTCTATCGGGATCGAGATTTGCGTAAATGTAGATGGCAATTTTGACAAGGCAGTGCGCAATGCGGCCTGGTTGGTGCGCAAGCTGATGGCGGATCACAATATCCCGGCAGCCAATATCAAGCAGCATCACGACTGGAACGGGAAGGGTTGCCCGCATAATCTGCGCAAGGGTGGCTGGAGTGATTTTTTGGCTCTGTGCAAATCCGGCAGCACCACCAGTACCGCACCTAAACCCACGGCGACCAAAACGGTGAGCGTCCGGACTGCCTTAAATATCAGGCAATCCGCGCCGAACGCATTTGGCATCAATTTGAGCCGGATCGTAGGCACCTATCGCAATGGCGAGCGGGTCAATGTTTATGAGGCCCGCGCCGGCTGGTGGCGGACTGATAGAGGCTGGTGCTACGGGCTGTATTTGAAGTAGGAGGGGAAAACGATGATACCAGAAGCAATTATGGTAGCGGGGATCACGGCGCTTGCAACGATCATCTGCCAAGTGCTCATATCCTGCCGCACGACAAGCCTAATGTCGTATCGGATCGATCAGCTAGAGGAGCGAGTAAACAAGCACAATAATTTTATTGAGCGGCTATACAAAGTCGAGGATCGGGCAAAATCCAATTCTCATAGGCTGGATGATCTGGAAAACTGCAAATAAGGAAGTGATGCAAAAGTGACTATAGATGCAATGCACCGGATATGGGCAGAGCAGGACGGGAAATGGTGGATTGGCAGCAATTGTGTACATATGGGGTACTGCGGAGAGCACGAAAGCTATATGTTGTGTTTTGCGCTGGAGGATCTAGCATATAGCGGCTGGGCATTCAAACTGGATACCAGTATCGGCGACGGGGCTACACTGGATATGGATACGGCAGCACAGGATAGCATGCTCATAATCAGCTATGAGGTGGATCGGTCGGCGGTGTCACTGCCCGGAGAGTTTGAGGCATGCATCCGGGCACTGGGGCCTGACGGCGAAGTCAAAAAATCTAATATATTTATGATATCCGTGGCGGATACGGTGTTGGCCGGGGGAGAGCTTCCCCCGGCTCCTCCCTCCGAGTGGGAGCAGTTAGAGCGGCGGATCAACGAGGCCAAAAATCAGGCAATCCAGGCGGCGGACGATGCAGAGGCAGCCGAGGCGGAAGCCAAAAGGATATCTGATGATTTTGTGACCGAGACTGTGCCAAAAGCCATTGAGCAAATCGAGCAAGCCGGATCAGATCAGGCGGCTATCGTGATCGCAGAGGGAGATAAGCAAGTAAAGCGCGTCGCGGATGCCGGGGCGGCCCAAGTAAGCGCAATCAATACGGCTGCGGATACGCGCAAAGCCGAGATCGAGGAGGCAGGAGCCCAGGCTGTAGCCGATGCAAAAGCCCAGGCAGACCGGGCCGCAGAAGAAGCCGACAGTGCGGCAGCCAGCGCGACAGAGGCGGCGGACTCCGCTGCCGATGCGGAGTCGGCTGAACAGCGCGTATCTACTGTGCTGCAAAATTATCCCACACGCCGCGAGGCCGACAACCGCTATGCCCACGCATTAAAAGGCACCGCTACAGGCGACGGCGAGGTGGCTATGACTGATGCGCAAGTGGGCACGGATATTAAGCTTGCTTTGCAAGGGGCAGGGGCGCAAAAGGCTTATGTGGCAACAGGCGGGATCAGTACGCAGGACGGGACGCCCACACCAGATACGCCAGTTGCGATTGCCCCGGCCTATGCAGCGGGGACATACCAGATCAAAACATATGCCGGACTGTATGAGGTGGATATCCCGGACTTGCACGGGCTGGGCGACGTGCGCGACACCGTGACACTTGATGTGCCGGGCAATGCGGCGTGGATTACTAAAAGATGCGCAACAGCCACGCTAAATGGCACCGAATCGCCATGGATATACCAAGCAAATACATATTTTAAGCTGGATGATGCACTGCCCATAGGTGGTACCGGCATATTATGCGACTGCTACGCGGCGGACAGTTACAGCAATGTATCTAATGGCGTAGGAGACAAAACGATAGCAACATATTACAACGCATCTTTTACACGCGTTGCAATTTTGGATAAAGCCTACACCACGGCAGCAGATTTTAAGGCACATCTAGCAGAACAACCGGCAACAATCCTGTACCAGTCTGCCGCGCCAACCGTCACGCGTCTAAATCTGCGCGCAGTGCAATCGTCTACCGCGCCGGAGTTGCCAGCAGAGTACATCGACATCACGCCGTCGCCGGATCTGCCTATCATGCCTACGTGGTCGGGCGGAGAGCTGAAGGTACACGGGCGTAATTTATGGCCTGATTTTATCACGACTACCACATACCCAAACGGCACTACTGTAAAGCTTAATACTGACGGATCGATCGACATACACAAAGTGGCCGGGCAGAATTTGAGCCAAAACATTATATATCATGCTAAAGCCGGAACTTATACCCTGTGGAACGGAACGTCTGCGGGGAGCAAAGTATATTTGCAGCTCGGAGGCTATGCTACGTTAAGTTATCCGTCCATATCTTTTACATTATCCGGCGGGGATTATAGTTTGTATCTCTACAGCGATCCAGACATAGAGCTAGATATCACTCTCCGCCCGATGCTGATAGAGGGCACGTACACGCTTGATACCATGCCGGAGTACCGCCCATATACGATGCAGAGCGCAACACTCCCTACTCTACGCGGTATCCGCAATAATAGCGGCTGGGCGGCGCGGGATGAACTGGTAATCGGAGCCGACGGCAGTGTACAGGCTTTGCGGCGTATCAAGGAGTTGGAGCTGACGGGGGAGGAAATGTGGTTTGCGCATAGCCATGCGGGATACGGCATTGTGAGCAACTATAGGATGCATGCTCCAGATTGCCTTGATACAGGCGCTGGAGGCGCGGTTGTAGCAGAGGCACACCCGGTAGTGAGCAATATTGCGCCATACGGTGGGTATTGCGGGCGGCTCATAAATCAATCTGTAGGAAATTCCGGCGATACATACATCTATTTCCGCTGGGACGGCGAAAAGCAATTTCCGACCGTAGACGACTGGAAAGCCTACCTCGCCGCGCAGTATGCAGCGGGGACGCCGGTCACGGTATGGTATGAGCTGGCGGAGCCGGTCACCGAGACGTTGCCCGCAGTCGATCCGCTATCTATCCAGGACAGCGCCACGGCCATCACCGCAACCGGATTGCCTCCGACGATCACAGCGGACTACAAGCGGGATATAAATATAGTACTGATGGATCAGGCGGCATATAATTTAGAGCTTGATGCAAGAATTACACAATTACAATTATTGGGAGGAAATACATAATGACAAACCAAACTTACAACACTGCACGTATTTTGATCCAGGCTGGCCGATGCGAGCGGGAGTACATGCTCAACTGCCTGGATATCTTTTTGATGGCTGGCAGGATCACGCCGGAGCAATACACGGAGCTTCTTTTGATGCTTCCTGGGGAGCCGGAGCCCGTAGCCGATCCGGAGCCAGAAACGGAGCAAACTGTATAGGTATGATTTTAGCGCCGGGGCTCTTTTGTTTGAGCCCCGGCAGTTTTTTATTTTTTTAGAAAGATGCTCTTGGGATCGGCACAGTTTTGTGCCGATCTCTCCCTTGCGTCCGTGTACGGCTCTTGATCGTCAATGAGCCAATCACGGCCTATTTTTTGTGCCGTCGTAAACGTGCCTCTAATGCATTTTTGGCGCACTGTTGCAGGTGTGCGCCCGTGCATCTCTGCATATTGCTTTATTGGGATTAGCATGTTTTCGCCTCTCTTTGCATTTTGATCTTAAAATAATCATCAATAGAGTAGAGGGGAGACTTATTATAGTGATATCCTCGGCACCCATGGAGGATATAGCGATAGCTCCCGACGATTTCAACGACTCCCGACGCAACGAGCTCCCGCAATTTTTGCGGAGAGATGTTGATATGGCGAAATTCCGCCCCCATTATGCCAACATCTGCGCACATGCGCCCGAGAGCGTCCCAGCCTATTTTGTCCGCGATGGCTTGATATAGCTCATCCCGTGTGCCGGTTGCGGCGTTTTTGCAGCCTACTTTGTTTGCGAGCCGACGCAATTTATACATTGTGATGGGGATACGATTTGCCCTTGCCATATTGAGCAAAAATTTTTTGTAATATTCGGCGGCAGACTCGCAATCTGCCGCCGATGGAAAATCGCTAGTCCATTCAGCCATGGATCAAAGCCCCCATACACCCACGAGTTCACGGACATAATCCATGTCGCGCTCGGTTGCATCCTCGGAGGGGTTTCCTTGGATCATGGCCTCAATGCGCTCGATCTCGTCGCCGTCCATGTCATTGTCAGTGATAGGGTCGCCGCTGGTGGTGCAGAGGTAGTTGATTCCGAGCGCGGGGAAGTCGTTGCTAAAATCAAAGTAGATAGTATTGATCTCGCTGGTGGCCTCGGCATAGTAGTTGATCTTTTTCATGGTGTTTCCCTTTCTGGCCTTATGGCCTTTCAAAATGTTTTTTGATCTCTCTTGATTACATACTTATTATACTACTTTAGCGTAGTGTTGTCAACGCGTTTTGAGATGAAATTGTGCACAAAGTTACTGCAATAAAGTTGTGCATTTTGATGTGCTGAAATATTACATGATGGCATCTACGGCGCAATGATAGGGCGCGCAAATCGCGGAGTAATAATAATTCAGCGGCGAGGACATGATCGTCCTCGCCGCTTGTTTGAGATTGGGGCACTCGTTTATGGTTTTGCACCCGAGCTATTTTTTGTATGTCCAAATTTCGGCGATCTCAACCCGTCTATGTGTTCATATAATTCTGGCTTTATCGTTGAGTGCATTGCATCCAGAATAAAATCTATCCCCTCACGCCTAGCTAGCTTAGCAGCAGGAACAAAATCGCTATCGGCCGAAATTAATATTATCTGCCCGACTTGATGCTTATAGGCCAACGACGAAATGTCCAAGCCTATCTTCATATCTACGCCTTTCTGCTCTACGCGTAAACTAAAATCTTTCTCCTTTAAATCAGCAAATTCAAGCTTTTCGCTGCAAATTTTCTTTACAATATCAGGGTTCAATTCATAATGAGCCTGGCTTTCTGATAATTTCCCAAGCCTTAATGCAAATTTACGTTTCTTTTTCAGTTCCGACATGAATTCCATCGTCCATTTATACAGCTCTGTTTTCTCAAAATCGATAGTTTTTTTCAGAAACGGATGATATACCTTCTTGGACATCGGAGGACAGTCATAATAAAATATTCTGTAAAGTTCGCTATTGCTTTCAATTTTCATGTGCGCGCGGCAATATGCGCACAATTCACCGGCTCGATCCACTGCGCTTTTTTCTCCCCACATTGACTGGGATCGCCTACGATAAAATCCGCCATCGACCAAGATAGCAGTTTTCATAATATCGTCTCCTATGTAAAAATGCTCTTGGGGTCGGCACATCACGGATCATGTGAAGGCTTACTGCCAAGAGCTTATTAGCGTGTAACACCACTGTTACGTTATTAGTATATGATATTATATTTGAAATGTCAACATGAAATATTTTACAATTGTGATATAATTAAAATATTTACAATCAATCTATCAAGTAATCGCCCTACCCTGACAAAGTAAGCGGTTACATCTTTTTGTAATCCTATTTTAAATGGAGTAAACCGTTTGCCGACAACGCCCTTTTCGTGTTCATTATATCTGCTGGGGTTTCATTTGTCAAGGGCTTTTTAAAGCCTAAGTTAGGCTTAGGGTACGGTAAAGGGTGTTCCAAAACGTTACCCCCTTCTAGGTGCGTGCAATTTTGCGCCGTCCTCATAGGGATGGTCGGAATTCAGTTCCCCTCATCTTGAGGGTAACTGATTTTAATCCGTCCAAATTTGGATTCATTGGATCGGATTGCGCCGCCCTCTAAAGACCACCTATTTTTAGTGGTTACCGAATTGGTAGGTACTGTTGGTGGGGGGGGCTCTAGCTGGCCCCAAAATTGGGGGCAGTGACACTGATCTAGCTGAGTCCAATTTTGGGCTCAGTGACCTATATCGCGTTTCACGATATAGGCTAAGTTGGAGCCCTCATTTTTGAGGACTCCTATTTTTTTATGCCCCTACTTATCGGCAAGGGGTTTCCGCTTTTTTTAGCCCCGTTTTACGGCCTGGGCTCACCGCTTTTTTTAGCTCCGTTTTGCGGATCGGATTTTCCGCTTTTGTTATATTATATATTATTTAAACGAAAGTTTCAACCGCAAAAATGGGGGCCAAATAAATATCCCCACGCTTTTCGCCTGCCGCCTGATCGGCGGTGGAGTACTCACGCGGGGAGTTAAGGGGGATACTATTATTATATACAATGCAGGGCGATTGTGCAAGGGTGCGAATTTGTGTTGCCGATCATTGTTACTAGTATGTTACTAGTATAGTGAGGTTAGTTGTGTGTTTAGGGATGTTGCAAAATAAACAAAATACAATATATTGTAGTCGCAAGGGGTTTAAAAGCTCGGAAAAATATGTTACAATAAATTATTATGGCTCTTAAAGCATTGAAATTACTAGATTTTTTGATTTTGTTGTTACTAGTATGTTACTAGTTCAATCGCATTTTTTAGATCTTTTATTGTCTTATGGTTGTAGACACGATCACCTATACTTTTAGAGGTATGCCCCATTAGCAGATCCATGCATCGTGTATTTGCTCCGGCTGTATCGAGCCAAGTCCTAAAGGTATGCCTGCACTCATGCGGGGTGTGAGCCATAGACATTTCCTTCATCATGTTCCTCCATATTTTGTGATACATTTGAGCATAGTATTTCTTTCCGTTGCGGCTTAGGAGATATTCGTTTCCTTCCGCCGCTCGGCGCTTTACTATTTCAAATATCTTTGAGTGGATCGGCACTATGCGGCCCTTGCCTGCTCTACTCTTTAAGCCACCAGTCATAATCCCGGCGTCCAAATCTACGTCGGACACTTTTATATTAAATAGCTCGTTTAGCCTCCACCCAGAGTATAAAAAAATTAAGATGGTATCCACATATGGCTTATCCTGGTTGTCCCACACGCGATTTATCTCTTCTGCCGTAAAAGGGATTTTTCCGGTCTCCGGAATCGAATCTGATGTAAGCAACTCTGAGTAGCATTTGTTGATTATATCAAGCTCGAATGCATACCTATCTAAGTGCCTCCATAAATTTTTAATGTGCGATTGCTGTGAATATGATTTCCCGCAATTGTCTATAGCGCTTTGCATCTGCGAAGCTCTTATGGATTTATAAGGCAAATCTTCGAGATGCGCGCAATGCCTGTATGCTCCTTTAAGGGCTTTGTAATTTGATTCGCTAAGTTTTACGGCTCGCTCCTTTAGCCATTGCTCGTACAGCGCATTTAAAGTCACCTTAGCGCCCTTGATGTCCCAGGGGTCGTTGTTATACTTGGCGAGCAATAAAAGCCCGTCCTCACGCGTTTCTGCGTATCCTATGATGCTATATATCGGATATCCGCGCTCGTCAAAGCCGGTTGTTTTTCGCACTATGTACGGTTTACGCCGCTTTCCAGATAGCTTTGCGACACTTCCGTATCCATTAGGCAAACGCATAAAAAATACACCTGTCCCTTCAAAAAAGCTAGACTTCCCCAAGGGCAGGTGTTATAATGATTGTGTAGGGTATCATTACGGGGCCTGCCCCGGTGATATTGTCCGCCGTCCCTGGTGTTGGTAGCACCTGGGGCGGCTTTTT
>ERZ836877.6249-NODE-6249-length-10779-cov-10.871410_pt1 | contig 10779 bp, 9 predicted proteins | sample MGYA00519469_ERZ836877 | MGnify/ENA primary metagenome ERZ836877 (study PRJEB31850, sample SAMEA3708809) | human gut metagenome | biome: human gut; feature: human-associated habitat; material: faeces | place: China | collected 2014 ... | reverse complement strand
CGGTGCATCCGTTCACCTTGATGGAATTACCGCCATACGATAGATAACCGCTTTTTATATCCTCTCCAATCGACCTGACACCGCTCCGCTGCATGTATTCCTCAAAATCCTCGTAAGAGAATATGCATTCACCATTCAGATAACATGACGAGATATGACGATTTGTTAAATATGGGACACAAGTTGGCATGGGATAGTTCACAACCAGCATACCCCAGTCATCGATAGAACCTATACCTTCAATCCAGTATGCGAATGGGATGTCATCCTTTTTAAATCCGATGGATATTATTTTTCGTTTTATACCCTTGATATCGATTATCTCGTCATTTACCACATAACGGTATTTAATGGTAGTTTCACCCTCCACGTCCACATACTCGACAGGTACGGAATCTCCTTTGCGAAGGTTAAAATCAATCAACTTGCGGTATGTCTGATTATATTTCGTATAGATTATTCCATTCTCCTCCAGGAATGAACAGGAGTGAGAGGTGTCGTCCTGTTGGTTGAAACAGCTCACTCTGCTGACAATATAATCCCCATCCTGCCATTCATCGTCAAAGCTGACTTGTTGATCCACCATGAAGGTTCCCTTATTCATGGGATCGTAGTATTCATCGACCACGTTCCAAGTCTTACCCTCCTCGAACAATTTCAAGTAGGTATACTCATCTTCAGCCCTTGCCGACAAGGCCGAAACTGCAAGGAACGTAACTAAAGAAATAGTAATTAATTTTTTTATATCAACAAGTGTTAAAAGTTTCAGGCTAATGTAACATGAATTTTCAATAAAACCAAACAAAATGAAAAGAAAAGATAAAAATATTTTTTCAGCTGGTAGATTCTGATAATTTCCCGCTGAGAAAATTCCATATTGCGGCAGGATGACATATTGTTTTATCTATATCCTCTTTCGTATAAACAGCGAAAGAGAGAAGCCAAAACAAAGGCACACTATGCCATGACAGATTTTCTTATCTCGGAGAAACCTTTGGAGAAAATCAAGTCAAAACCATTCCTTACAATCTCCGAAACTGCCTTATATTTCGGAGTGTCACGACCCACCGTATATTCGTATCTGAGAAACGGCGAATTGAAAGCAAAGAGGATGGGCTGTAAATTCAAAATCTGTCGAGACGATATTGAGAGTGTGATTGTGTAGAGTTCTTTGTTATGTTCCATAAATATCTATTGTGGTATACATTTGAAAAATTACAGGAAAAGTGTCATATAAGCCGGAAGATAGATTATATTTTCCTCTTTACGCAAATCTTTTGTATAGATAAGGTAACGCTTATTTACTCGCGATGAGAATTTATCGCAGAACAGGTCAAGAGACTTGTGGGTCTTATAGCCGGACGACTTTACTTCTATTGGGTCTATCTTTGTACCGTTGGATAGAAGAAAATCAACTTCGTAAAGATGGTTGCTCGTCTCTGAAGGCCATGTATAGTAATATAGTTCGTGGCCATTGGCTTTCAGCATCTGGGCAACTATATTCTCATATACATATCCGAGGTCTGCACTAAGTTTGTCCGAGAGTAATTTTTCATAAATGATGTTCTCGGTGAATTTCTTATCCCAAAATGCAAGAGTGATGAATAGACCGGTGTCAGCCATAAACATTTTATATCTTTTGGTGTCCTTATGCAAAGCCATACCAACATTTGGATCGTTGGCATGGTAAGCCATATTAACGACCATAGAGTCTTGCATATCGAAAATAATTTCCATCAGACGGTCGTGTCTACCATCTCCATCAGTCGGGGCATTGACGGTATAACGGGAAGCGTTTCGTGTCAATTCTGACGGAATAGCCATAAACAGCTTAGATGCCATACCGGAAGGGTCAATTTTCATAAAATCCTTTTCATAGAGCCGGATAATGCGTCTCTTTGCCTGATCGACTCTCCCCATGTTTTTAGTTTCAAGATATGTCTTTACCGCCTGAGGCATACCTCCCACAAGCATATATAGACGGAAATCTCTCATAAGATTCCTGTTTGCCTGGTCGCCCATACTCTTGCGTTTTTCAAAGAATTGACGCAACATGGGGATTGAGACTTTATCACCGAGTGCCCATTTGAACTCCTCATAATCAAGCGGGTTCAATGTGAGTTCATCCTCTTCACTCGGTATGATGATATTTTTTACATTCTGCTTGATTGATAGCAATGACCCGGTTTCTATATAGTCGTATCTCCCGTCTTCAATAAGATACTTAATAGCCTGACGAGCGTTTGGACATTTTTGAACTTCATCAAATATGATTACAGACGCGCGGGACTTAAGCGTTACCTTATACATCATCTGAAGGCGCATGAAGATATAGTCAAGGTCAGAAATGTCATCAAACAAATCCCTGACCTCTTTATTGCATTTGGCGAAATCTATGGCAATGAAGCTGGCATACTCATGCTTGGCAAACTCCTTAGCAAGAGTGGATTTGCCGACACGCCTTGCCCCCTTAATCAGAAGAGCGGACGCTCCATTACTATCCTGCTTCCATTGAAGCATCTTTGTGTATAGTTTACGCTTGAATATCATAATGTCGGAATGTAATTCGAGTGCAAAGATAGCGACTTTGGCAATAATCCCTAAATATATCAACCATAAATCGTCAATTATCCCCTTATTTGTTTAGCTGAGAGTGTCGCTTATCCCCAAATTCCATGAACCGTATCTGTCAGTCCTCCCCCTATTTTTAAGGTTTCAAGTCCAAAGGCACACTCTAACTACCAATTATCACAAATTTAATTAAGCGGATTTTGGCAAAAATCCCCAATTTTATCGTTTATACTTGCGTAATCTTCCGTAAAGCACTTACTTTGCAATTAGTAAAGATGGACGCTTTGAGAGAGCCGAAACTGTTAAAACTGGAGGTACGAACCCCTCAAATTACCAGTTTGTATTCTAAAAGCACAACTATCTCACTATCAAATCTATGCTATAATTGCATCGATTATTTTATTCGGGAAGATTACAATGATGTCTTATAGAATGTTTGGATTTAACTTCCATTCACCCAAAGAGGATTTTTGAGATGTTTCCGCAAGTTGAGGAGGGCACGGTGCGAGCACCGTAACCGACGAAATCTTGGCGGAAAACCATTAAGAGAGAGCAGAACCAAGCTTGCTTGGATTATGCCGAACGTGTGGGTTTACCTGAAAGGAAACAGCCAAAAAAGACCTTCGGAAGGATGGAAAGAATTTACATTCATCCCTAAATTATAAATTCGTGTTAAATTCAATCACCCTCTAAAAATCGCTGGAGGTTGGCCGCTAATGTTTCTTCGAGCGGCTCGCCGTATGCATCGCTTAAGGCGGCGCAAACCTCGGCTATCGGCGCTCCGCTCGCGTCGGTCTCGGCAAGTATGCGGTCGCGTGGCGTGAGCCTCACGCTCTCGGGGTTGAACTGCGGCCCGAACGAAAGCCAGAGTCCGGCGTCGAGCAGCATCTTCGCTATCGTGGGTTTCCCCCTGAACCCGTGTATCGCCCAATTTACAGATGGTTTCAGGTCGCGGTGCATGGCTATTATATGGTCGTGCGCCTTTACGCAATGTATTATAACCGGTTTGCCAACCTTTTTGGCAAGCTCGGTCTGTCGCGCGAATGCTATGCGTTGGAACGCGAGCAACCCTCCTTTCGGAATGTCGATGCCGCATTCTCCCAAGGCCACGACATCCGGACGGCCCAAGACTTGCTCAAGGGCCGCATAATCCGCTTCCCCCGGGAATCCCTCTTGAGGAAAATCCCACGGATGAAACCCCACGGAATATGCCTGACCGGGAAAGGCTTCCGGTCCGGGCAGTTCTCCTGCCCCGAACGAGAGTATCCCCTCCGGGTAAGGAGCCGCGTTATGAGAGTGGAGGTCGAGCATGAGATTTTACTTCTCCGGTACCGGATCATAGCCGCTCCCTCCCCAGGGGTGGCACCTGCTTATCCTTTTTATGGCGAGCCATAGACCGCGCAACGGGCCGTGGACCTTTATGGCCTCTACCGCATATTGGCTGCATGTTGGGGTATAGCGGCAACTGGGCGGGAAATGAGGCGAGATAGCCCCCTGATAGAACTTTATGGGGAGTATCAGTAGAAACGAGATAACTTTTTTCATAGTCGGCGCATGATTTTGGTTAGAGATCTCGCCATGGCCTTCTCTATAGTTCCGTAAGGCAGGTTCTCGTTGCTTTGGTAAATTATCGCCATCGATAGTGTGCGGATATCCGGGTGTCCCTTTTCCAGAGCCTCTTCCAGTTCCCGGCGACACAGGCGGAACGACTCGCGTATGCGGCGGCGCACAAGCACGCGGTCTACGGCATGACGCCGTTTCTTCTTCGGCACCGTTATGAGCATCTGCACCTTCCCTATGCGGTCGGGGCGATGGTCGCGGAACGCGCTGTCGAGTTCTTCGGTTGTCAAAGCCCTCCAGACCACGCGGAGCGGAAATTCATATACACCTTTGCCGTCGGCGAACACCCCCTCTACAAGCGTGCGATGACGCAGCTTGCTGCTCTTCCCCAAGGTAAGGGGTTTATGCTCTTGCAGGGCTATGGGGTTATGGTCTATTGCACTTTTCATAATTCTTTGAGCAACCTGATAGGCAAAATTACAAAAAAATCTTATCTTTGTCTTCATATTAAATCAAACATGGTATTTTAAATCAAACATAATATTCCAATACAAGACCTGACTATGAAAAAACAGACCCTTTCGCTGCTGGCCGCAGTTTCGGCTCTCACCGCTTCGGCCCTCGGCATGCCTGCGCCCGCTTCGGACGACCCCGAAATCGTGGTGCCCGATTCCACCGGTTTCAAGTTCACCGATGTCAAGATACTTCCGACCACTTCGGTCAAAGACCAGAATAAGTCGGGAACATGCTGGTGTTTTTCCGGCACCTCGATCATTGAAGACGAAATTATGCGCAAGGGTGGCCCGGAGCTTGATATATCCGAAATGTATACCGTGCGCCAGGCTTATATAGACAAGGCCAAGAAATATATACGCACCAACGGTAAAATAAACTTCGCCCAGGGAGGCAGTTTCGCCGATGTGCTATATGTGATGGACAAATACGGAGCTATGCCCGAAGAGGCGTATCCCGGCCTGAACTACGGCGAGAAGAAACATTCCCACTATGAGATGGCCGATGCCCTTCAGGGATATCTCGACGGTATAAACCGCAATGGCAACAAACGCCTCAGCACCGCGTGGCTCGACGGTTTCACAGCCATTCTCGACGCATATCTGGGCAAGGTGCCGGAGACTTTCCAGTATAACGGAAAGACCTATACCCCTCAGTCTTTCGCCAAGGAGATGGGTATAGTGCCCGATGATTTCGTGTCGATAACCAGTTTCACCCATCATCCTTTCTACGAGCCGTTCGCTCTCGAGATAGCCGACAACTGGCTTTGGGAAGATAGCTATAACGTGCCTCTCGAAGATATGAAGGCCGCCGTGGACAATGCCATAGATAAAGGTTACACGGTAGGCTGGGCCGCCGACGTTTCGGAGGGTGGTTTCCAGTGGCGCAACGGCTATGCGCTGCTGCCCGAAGAGAAAGAGGAGGCCGATATGGAAGGCACCGAACTGAGCCGCTGGGTGCAGCTTTCCGATAAGGATCGCGAGAAGAAGCGTTTCGATATCCACGGTCCGGTGAAAGAGAAAACCGTTACCCAGGAAAGCCGTCAGGAGGGTTTCGACCGTCAGGAGACAACCGACGACCACGGAATGACAATCGTGGGCATCGCGACCGACCAGGAGGGGAACCGTTACTACAAGGTGAAAAACTCGTGGGATACCAACCAGCTTTACAACGGCTACATCTATGTATCCGAACCCTTCTTCCTCGACAAGACCATCAGCGTGACCCTGAACCGTGCCGCGCTACCCAAAGACACAGCCAAGAAACTTAAACTCTGACCCTTATCTCTCCTTTTTCTTCCTTCGGCAATATACGGGGGATGAAAGGAAACCAAAAGAAAAACACATATCGCGAAAGGCCGGAACCGTCGAGGTCCCGGTCTTTTTTTGCATTTCGATTCCGATTTGCAGTTCTCTTATTTATTCCCTTACTCTCAGTTCCCAGAAGGCGATGGCGGCCGCCGACCCTACATTCAGTGAATCCACGCCGTTGAACATAGGTATTTTCACCACCCAGTCGGCCTCATCTATCATCCGCGCCGGGAGTCCGTCGCCTTCGGTGCCGAGCATCATGGCCAGCCTCTCTATTTTCTTCAGCCTCGGGTCGGCTATGCTTACCGAGCGGTCGCGCAACGCCAGAGCCGCCGTCTGAAAGCCGTGTCGGCGCAATTCCGATGGATCTGTTATGCGGCACCAGGGCACCTGGAATACCGTGCCCATCGATACCCTTATCGACCGTCGGTTCAGAGGGTCGCAGCTTCCTTCGGTCAGGACAAGACCATCCAGTCCCAAGGCGGCCGCCGAGCGGAATATGGAGCCTATGTTGGTAGTGTCACACACATCGGCGATTACCCCTAAGCGACGAGCGTTACGGCATAGTTCATCGGGTGCAGGGGGCTCGGGGCGACGCATGGCGCAAAGTACTCCACGGGTAAGTGTGTAGCCTGTAAGCCCCGCAAGCAGTTCACGGTCGCCGGTGTATACGGGCCGGTCTCCCATAGCCTCAACAATGTCGCGCGCATCCCCCTCGATATGCTTCTGTTCGCACAGCAGCGACACGGGGACGCATCCGGCGTTGAGAGCGGTTCGTATTACCTTGGGGCTCTCCACTATCATCAGGGCCTCCCAGGGGACGAGACGGTTGCGCAGCTGAGCGTCGGTAAGGCCGAGATATGGCCGCAGTCCTTCATGGGCCGGGTCGGAAACTTTTATTATCATGGGCGTGATAAACGGAACGGATGGTTGAATAAGCGGCTTATGAGATAAATGGCTACAAGAAGCAGCACTATCGTGGCCGAGGCCGGAACCTCGAGCCATGTGGCGGCGAAAAGGCCGCCGATGCAGCCTACGAGGGCTGTCGCCATGGACCACCACATGATGGGCATGTATCTCGTATTGTGGTTTTCGGCTGTGATCTGCGGAAGCGATATCAGCGACATCAGCAGCATTATACCTACCATACGTATGCACAAGACTATGCCGAGAGAGACCAGAATGGTCATGCTTATATTCACAAAGCTTACCGGCAGATGGCGTGTGCGGGCGAAAGCCTCGTCGAAACTCACGGCCAATATGATATCCTTGAAGAGATAGAAGAATACGGCCGTAACCGCAGTGTATATGGTAAACAGCAGTAGGTCGGCGCGTGTTATGGTAAGCACGTTCCCGAACAGGAACGAGTTCAGGTCGGGCACGAATCCCGAGCTGAGGAACACGAACAATATACCTAACGACATTCCCAAAGCCCATATGACGGCTATGGCTGTGTCGCGTCTTATGCGCGGTGAATGCGACATTCCCTCTATGCCGAGACTTCCGGCCACGGCAAACAGAGCCGCCATCCACATGGGGCTTACGCCGAGCCAGTAACCCAATCCCAATCCTCCGAAGCAGGCGTGGGTTATGCCACCTGTAACGAATACCTGGCGGCGGGTTACGATATATGTGCCCAATATGGCCGATACCACGGATATTATGGTGGTGCCTGCGAGGGCGTTCTGAAAAAAAGGATAACCAAGTATATTCATGTTGTGGATAACTGCGGTATTTTCGCCGTTTCTTGCCAGAATCCCGGGAAGGACTTCTCCACCACCCCGGGGGTCTCTATAATAACATCCGGGATGGCGGTTTTTGCCATGGCGAACGCCATTGCCATGCGATGGTCGCCGTGCGGGTTTATGGTTATGTTCCCGTTCGTTGCCCTTCTCCTCACGCCGTCGCAGCTTATGGTGGTGCCGTTTTCTTCCGATATGTCGAGTCGGTATCCGAGGCGTCCCAGCTCCATCGCGAGTGCTTCTATGCGGTCTGATTCCTTATGGCGCAGGTTGGCTGTGCCGCTGAAGCGGAATCCCTTTCCGCTGATGGCGCAACCCACGGCTAAGGCCGGCACGAGGTCGGGTGTGGATCGCATGTCGGCGGTAAACACCCCTACGGTGGCCATTATCTCTTCGGTGAAGTCCGCGATGCGGCTGTCGCCCTGCAGCGACTCGGCCGCCGGGCCGAGCGACGGAAAGCTGAAACGCAATGTTCTCCCCATGGCGGCGGCGATCATGCGTGCCTCGAAGAAATAGGACGCCGCGCTCCAGTCCCCCTCTATCAGGAACGAGTCGGGATGCGATTTGAATATATCGAGCATGCGGCGTGTCATCATCCTGTATGGCGCCGAAGGTTCCCGCAGGTCGGGTTCAGGAAGCGACAATCCTCTTTCCCATAGCGGAGAGGCGAGAAGAAGCGCCGATTCGAACTGAGAGCTTATGGAATTGTCTATCTCAACCATTCCTCCCGCTATCTTTCGGCCGGTAATGTCGAGTATCCCGTCACGGAGAAGGGTGATTTCGGCTCCTGCGCGGCGCAACGCCTCAACGAGTTGCCCTATCGGGCGTTCAGCCAACCGGTTTCCGGGTATGATCATGCTCTTCACACCGGGTGTGGAGGCCGCGAGTGCGGTCAGGAATCGGAAAGGGGCCGCCCCTTCGCTGATCACGATCCGTATGCGGTCTCCTTCATGCGCTCCGGCGAGAAGGCGCAGACCACGCTCCATCTCATCGATATCCTTACAGGGAGTCATACCATGCAGAGGTATGTCGAGCCCGGTGGAATAGCGCAATGTGAGCGCACGCAGGGCTATGCTCTTCGAGCATGGAAGCTCGATCTCAATCCCGGGAGCCGACATCTTCGCGTGGGTATAGCAGGCAGGCGTCTCCATACGACAGAAAACGGTATCCGCTCTTCAAGGCATGGTCGTAGGCCACGCGCCATTGCGGTTTGCCGCCGTCGTCGTCAGGTCGCCGCCCCGGTTCCATGAACGATGATACAAGCAGGAGCAGCGTGGAGCTGGGCTGATGGAAATTGGTTACCATCCTCCCGACTATGTTCCATCTGAATCCAGGTGCGATCATGATGGCCGTAGAGGCCTGAATGCTGCCGCCCGATTTATCGGCGTGGTCGGCGAGGGCTCTCAGCCAGCGCGGAGTGTCGGCCGGCTCCACCGGGTCGCTGTAACCCTCCCACTGCTCCATATGGAGCGAAGCGGCATCGGGCTCTTGGCCGCAAGCGGCGGCGCGGGCTATCTTCCTGCCTAAATATGGCAGGGTCTCGAGGGTGCGCACTGAAGTGGTGCCGACGGCCGTTATCACTCCCCCTCCCTCTCCGCGCCTTTCCACACGGTCGGCGAGCTCGCGCAGGAATTGCGCCGTTACGCTGAAAGTCTCGGTGTGCATGGGGTGTTCCCCTATCAGGTCGCTTTTGACAGGCTGGAAAGTTCCGGCTCCGACGTGCAGTGTAACCTCGCGCAGAAGTTGCCCTTGGGCCCGGAGTCCATCCATAACTTCAGGGGTGAAATGAAGGCCCGCCGTCGGGGCGGCCACACTCCCTTTTATCTTGCTGTATACGGTCTGATAGTCGGTCTCGTCGCACTCTTCGGTGTCGCGTTTCAGATAAGGGGGTATGGGTATCCTGCCTGCCGCCTCCACGATCGAGGCGAAGGCCAGTTCCGGATTGTCCCATGTGAATCGGATGCGTCGGGAATTTCCTCCGCATGGCTCGCCGAGCCATGCGCGAAGTTTTGTCTTGGATCCGTCGGTAAGTGTGAGTTCACGTTCCAGAAATTCCTCTTTCCATTTCTTCAGGTTGCCGACCATGCAGCTCCATTCGCATTCGGAGCGAGTCTGGAACACCAACACGTAATCCTCGGGAACCAATGGTTCGAGCAGGAAAATCTCTATCGCGGCCCCTGTGGCGCGTCTGAACGGCAGGCGCGCATGGATAACGCGTGTGTTGTTGAAGACGGTCATTCCCGGACCGGACATCAGCTCGGGCAGTTCGGCAAACGTGCGGTCTTGCAGGGAGCCGTCGGGCAGAGAGACGAGGAGTTTGCAACGGTCTCTTTGCTGCAACGGATGGCGCGCTATGCGTTCGTCGGGAAGAGGATAGTCGAAATCGGCTATTTTTATATTTTTTGGAGATTCCTCTGTCATTGCTTTATATATGTGGCAGACAATATGTTGACTGCTGAATGTATGAAAGACGGTAAAATATTTTTACAAAAATAACAAAAAAAATTTGGAGAAATGGAGAAAAGGGTTTAACTTTGCACACGCAAATCGGGCGATTAGCTCAGCTGGTTTAGAGCGTCTGCCTTACAAGCAGAGGGTCTGCGGTTCGAATCCGTAATCGCCCACCGAGATGCCGACAGCGGTCGGTGTTATTGCTGAGAAGCCACGGCTTTAAGGCAAGATTTAGATAATAAAACATCGTTGTTCAGACGATAATCGGGCGATTAGCTCAGCTGGTTTAGAGCGTCTGCCTTACAAGCAGAGGGTCTGCGGTTCGAATCCGTAATCGCCCACCGATAAAAGTAACGCATAAGGACAATGAAATTTTTGGGCTGCCTCTTTGTGAAAAGAGGCAGTTTTTTTATTTATATCCGTACCAATCATTTTATAATCTTCTTGCCCCCCTGGATATATATGTCTCCTTTCCGCGGATTGGATACCTTACGCCCCATGACATCGTAAAGGGGTAACCCGCTGACCTGCATATCGGGATTCATGGTCTTTACACCGGCTCCTCCCGAGTAATCGTGGGTCAGCGGATATTCCTGGTGGGTGGGGAAGTTGTCAAGAGTATAGTGTAGCGA
>ERZ836877.6245-NODE-6245-length-10787-cov-6.394707_pt1 | contig 10787 bp, 9 predicted proteins | sample MGYA00519469_ERZ836877 | MGnify/ENA primary metagenome ERZ836877 (study PRJEB31850, sample SAMEA3708809) | human gut metagenome | biome: human gut; feature: human-associated habitat; material: faeces | place: China | collected 2014 ... | reverse complement strand
CCTCGCAGATGGCACAACACTCCGGCTCCGGGGTGGTAGCAACGACCTTCCAAAACACCGCATCAAACATCGTAACAATAACTAAGGCATACGGCGTGTGTCCGCTTTTTCCGGCGTCGCGGCCCTGCCGGGCTGCGTAACCCTGTTTATAATTTGGCAATGTTGCTGTTTTTCGCTCTGTGCGCAGGAATTCCTACACGCGCAAGGTGAAGGGGTATCACTACCCTCGGCATACTCCGCGTGTTATTGAGCCGCCTGCGCACGGTTGGTGAATTTGTCATTTTTATGACAAATTCTTTATTGATTTCAGCAGCGTAAAACACGGGTTGCATTGCATGCTATGTGTCTTTTGTCCCTGATACACCAATCTTCTACGACAGACTCCTTGTTGACCTCACCGCTGTTCCAGCTTTTTAGCTGCACGAGGGTCTGAATCCAATTTGAAACACGACAAAACGTCCGGCGGCAATGTGCCGCCGGACGTTCACTTTATAACGTCGATTTCATTTACTTGCTGAACGCTCTCCACAGGAATGTGACGATCTGGGCGCGGGTGCAGTCATTGCCCGGCGCAAAGGATGTCTCGCTCACGCCCGTGGTCACGCTGTTCATGTAGCACCACGCCACCGATTCATACGCCCATTCGGGCACATCGGTGAACGGCAGGTGGAACATCCACGCGCCCGTGAAGCCCTTACCCTGCGCCTGAGCGCAGCGGTAGATCATGGCCGCAGCCTGCGCGCGGGTGCAGACGCTGTCTGTGCCGAAGGTCGTCTCCGTCAGGCCGGTGACGATGCCGGTACTCGCCGCCCAACGGACCGCCTCGGCATAATATGCGCCCTCGTCCACATCCGTGAACGGCATCAGGTAATTCACCACGGGGGAGCCAGCGGCACGCCACAGGAAGGTCACGGCCTGTGCGCGGGTGCAGATGCCGTCCGGGGAGAAGTGGGTATCATCGGTTCCCTGCGTAATGCCGTTTTCCACTGCCCAATCCACCGCGTCCTCATAATAGCTGCCGGTAGCTACATCCACAAACACGCCGGTCTGGGGGTTGCCGTTGGCTTTCATAAAGATGACCTCGATGGTATGGGTTCTACGGACATTCTCAAAGGTGTAGGACTTCACCGCGCCGATGCTCTTGCCGTCGATCTTGACATTGGCGACTGCATAGCCCTTATCCGGGGTGATGGTGAAGGTCTGATCCCGCCCCTCGCGGACGCTGACATTGCCGGAGGGAGAGATAGAGCCGCCAGTCCCGGCGGTTGCCTTGATGGTGTAGTAGCTGTAGCCGCTGCCGCCACCGCCATTGTAGCGCCAGTGTGCCGTATAGCTGCGGTTGCCGGTGCTGCCCTTCTCAATGGTGACGGTCAGGTTGTTCTCACCCGTCAGACCCGTGCCGCTCCAGCCGGAGAAGATGTAGCCGGGGCGTGTGGGGTTTTTGAGGGTGAAGGTCTCCGTCTCGACGGTATAGCCGGTAGGATTGTCATCGGCCGTGCCGCGGTCCAGATCGTAGGTGATGGTGTAGGTGTCTGTCTGCCACACGGGATAGAGGGTCAGCGCCGCATTGGTGGTATAGCCGCCGCCGAAAGCATAGACCTTTTCGCCGCCGTCAACGGTCGCCCAGCCTACTTGCGTGTACCCCGTGCGAGTGAACAAAGCGCCTCGCAGCGTGAGAGCATCGTTATAGAACTTAATATCTGTGACCGCATTGCCCGAGCCGTCTGTGCCGGGCTGATAGGTCACATCCCAAGCGCCCGTGATACGCACATAGGTCTTGCCCGGAAGCTGCCGGAAGATAGCGTTAAACCGCTCTCTGAGTGCATTGTTCAGTGCGGCAAGCTCTTCATATGTCAGCGTGTTGTCACCCGCCAGATAGCGCTGATACAGTTCCTGCATTTCAGCGGAAAGCTGCGGAATAACAGCCTCTGCGGCGTCCTGCGCCGAAGAGCCCGTGAACAGCCGCACACCGTCGCCCATTTGCAGATCGCCGAGAGCTTGATTCGCCAGCGTAATGGCCTGCGGATCGCCCGTTACGGTAAGCGAGCCGCTGTCTACGGTAAGATCGTACGCTGTCAGCCCGTCCGTCATGGTGACGCTGCCGCCGCCAAACTGGGTGTATCGCCCAAGCGTCAGTGCGCTGTTCAGCGTCAGCGAGCCGTCGCCGATAACGCAAAGGGTGTTATGGCTCTCGATAATTCCGTTCAGGCTTCCGACGGTATTCTTTCCGTCCAGCGTGACAAAGAGCGGATTTTCATCTCCGATATACTTTTCGCTCAGCCTCACAGAGGTCAGGTCGGCATTCTTGAGTTTCAGATTCGGGAAAACACAGCCGTACTTTTCAAGCCTGCCGGTCGAATAAATTCCCAAAATATCATTGCCTGTCAGCTTCCCTAATTTCCCAAGCTCAGCAAGGGTCTTGCCCTTAGGCAGAACAAAGGAGGCAGTTCCGTCGCCGAAAATATCGGTATAATTGTCCGGTGTGACCTCGACCTCGCCGTCGCCGCGATCCAAAAACAGACCGAAGCCGCCCCATAAAGCGGTAAGTGCCGAAACATCTGCGGAAACGGTATAGCCGGGCTTGTAGAAGTTTGAATTTTCGTCTACCCACCACAGCTGTGCATCTGCCGAAATGCCGTCCGGGCGGGGCAGTCCCTCGGCAGAGGGCGCAGTGAAGCTCTCGCCGTTTTTCACGATAATGTTGATCCAGTTCTGCTGTTCGCCGGGCATAAATTTAACCGTCCGCAACTCAACAACCTTCAGATTGTCGGCGGCAAGATCTGTCGGCAGTTCAAGGACGGGGCGGAAACCGAGGTAGACGTTCCGAAACGAGGACGAGGTGTAATACCAGAAGCGGGCCGAGTTGTACCCACGGTACGCCCGGAACGACTCGGCGGCAGAAGAAGTATCCTGTCCCCACGAATACATTTTATTCCAGTTTTGGATATATCCGCTGTTCTTGTTCAGCATCGTGTCCCATTCGTTGCTTTGGGGCACGCCGCGTTGGGAATCGCCCGAACCTGTAGAGTTACTTCCCACAGACGGTGCGCGCAGGGTATAGTCCACGCCGCCGCTGGCATAATTTTTGCCGAAAATCAGACCTTCGTCATTCAGGCCACCCCAGCTAATCGTATGCGTTACGGCATAGTCCGCCACAAACAGGCTGTGGGGATATTTGTTCTGCTGTGCATACTCCTCGGTGGTTGCCGTCGCAGACGTGAGTTTGTAGGCTTCTATCGTTCCCACATAGGTAAAGGGAACATAGTGCAGCGACGTATCCGGCAAAGAAACCGCACCATCTGAGTTTCCGCCGTTTGCCGTTCCGGGAATATTCATCGCCGAAAGGTCAAAATAGTATCTGCCGCCGGGTTTGAGGGAAAACTGTTCTGATAAAGCAAACTGCGCCGTGAGATTGGTAACGTCCGCCGGAACACTGTCGCCGGGCGCGTAGAGCTTGCCGTCGCTGCCAAGCCACATGAAGTAGCTGCCTGTATTTCCGGCCGGACGGGTCAGGCCGTTGGACGCAGGGGCGGTAAATGCGCTGCCGTTTTTCACGATGATGTGAATAGCATCGGAGCTGCCGCCCAGCTTGCCGCCGTTCAGGTCAAGGGTAACGACCTTCAGTCCGTCAGAATCCAGTGTGTCAGCGTTCAGGATTTCAAGCACAGGGCGGAAACCGACGAACAGGAAGGAGTACGAAGCATAGTAGCTGCGCCAGTAGCGGGCCGAATCGAACCCGCGAACCGCACGGATCGACGCATCAGCATGGTTGTCCTGTCCAAAGGAATACTTACGTGACCAGTTTTTGATATACCCAGATGTATTATCCTTCCAGTCTTGATTTGCCTTATCTAAAATCGCATCCCATTCGTTGCTTTTCGGGATGCCTCGCGTACTACTATCGTCTTTGCCATTATTATTAGACTGACTCCCTGCCGACGGCGCCCGCATGGTGTAGTTCACGCCGTAGCTGGTATAGGGTGTGCCGAAAATCATTTGTTTTTCGTTCAACTGATTCCAGTCTACATTAAAGGTCACATTGTAGTCCGCAATAAACAGGCTGTGGTCATATTTGTTCTGCTCTGCATGCTCCTCGGTGGTTGCCATTGCTGATGTGAGCTTGTAGGCGTCCACCGTTCCTGCGTAGGTAAAGGGAACATAGTGCAGGGTGCTGTCCGGCAGATCGCCGTTTGCCGTTCCGGGAATATTCATCGCTGATAGGTCAAAGTAATATCTGCCGCCGGGAGCGAGGGAAAACTGCTCGTCAGGCGAATCATTAGCCAATAGCATTGGCGCAGCCAGCGCCCCCAATGCAGCGGCAGCTTCCGCATACCGGGTCATATCCAGCTCATCGATTTCCTCGTCGGAGAGCTTCTCCTTCGCCTCGTCGATGGCCTCAAGCTGCGCCTTGACTTCTTCGGCGTTATCTTCAGTGATTTCTTCTGCATTCGGTAAACCGTCGATCATGGCCTGTACCTGATCTGCGGCACTCAGCTCTGTGGGACCATTCGGATCATCGGCTCTCTCGGTGCTGCCGTTTTCGCCGGTTCTGTCCTCAACAGGGATGTATTGACCGCAGTTCTGCGGTATGGCATTCTCCGCTCCACAGACAGGGCATTCCTTGTCCATGTTGTCCGTCGTGCAGGCCGTTTCACAGCTGCATGGGGAAACATCTTCTCCTCTTTTCTCGTCATCTGCGAATGCTGTTGTGGGGATCAGGGTCAAGCACAGAGCAAATGCGGCAAGTAAGCTAAAGAATCTTTTATTCATCGTGATCCCTCCATGATGAAAGTCATTTGGTTCCTCCTTTGGAGGAACCAAGGGGATATCCCCTTGCCAAAAATTTATTTTTCCGTCAGGGCTTCAAAGCCCTTTTCCGCCTGCTGGACGGTCTTCTGGATGATGCCCGAAGCCATTGTGTGAAGGTCCATCTGCAAGACTGCCGCCGTGATCGCCGCCCGCTTCTCCTTCGGTACGTCATAGAGCTTCAATGAACAGTCCAGAAAGCGGGAGATCTTGGCGTCCATCGTGAAATACACGTCACAGGGAACCGACATGAAGCCCCGCATGATACTGCCTGACGCGATCTCCATCTCGTAGAAGTCCTTGGGCTGCGCCTCCGGCAGATAGGGTCCGAAAATAACTTGCAGCCGTTTCGTTGTGCTTTTGTAAAGATATGCCGCGATGGAGGGCAGGGAGTATGCCATCACATACAGCTCCCGCAGCGGCTCGGTCAGTTCAGCGATGTGGAGCTGGAGGGCCGTTTCCACGGCGTACAGGAGTACAGGGTCTTGTTCCCCGCTGTGCTGTCCCGCCAGAGCGAATTGCCCGCTGAACATCCGCTTTACCAGCTCCAGCAGCAGCGCCTCCTTACTGGGAAAAACATGGAAGAACGAGCTCTGTCCGATGCCCGCCGCCTTTGCAATCTCGCCGGTGGTGGTTCTGGTGTAGCCCTTTTCCAGGAACAGCGCCACCGCTGCCCGCAATACCTTCTGCTGCGTCACCAGACCGTTTAACAGTTTTCCTCTTGGCAAAATAATCAGCTCCTAACACCATGCTTGCGATTGCACTTTTATAATAGCATGAGCCATTCCATCACGCAAGAAAAATTTCAGCGCCAGACCAGCAAAATTGGAATCCCCCTGTTCCTGACCCAGTTTTGACCCAGAATGGAATTGGAACGGGCAGGACTGGACGGAAACAATGGAAAATCCGCCGAACGAATGGTGGTAAAAAGCACAAATCGGAGTCGAAACGACTCCGATTTGTGCGTGAGACAACCTACCAGCAGGAGCGTCATGTGGTGCTTATAGAGCAGTTTCCCGAAACTTTTCAGCCAGGTTCTCAACATGAATCAGTCCTCGTTTCTCCCGCTTCCGGGCATATTCTACTGTCTGGCCGGTGCCACCAAGGAAGTGATAGGCGTAGGTTATCAGATAGTCGCAGGTGTCCACCATGCGCTGATTGGTCTTGATAATAGCCAGCCGCTTTGGGATGCGTTCTTCCTCCCAGGGATAAAATGTACCATCGAAGCCTTTTGGTGTATTGATCGGTCGGATGGCCGGGTGATACGGCAGAACCAGTGTGAGCCTGATCTCCGGATGTCGTTCTCTGGCTTCCTTCACAGCCTGTGCCGCGAGTCCGTCAAAGCCACCATAGTGACCGACATAGAAATCTGTTACGCCGTGTTCCGTAATATGATGCTCCACCGCCTCTGACAGTGCCGGGAACACATCTCCTCCGGCTTCGCGGTGACCGATAAAAAAGCAGGATTTCATCGTAATAATATCTCCAAACTGTCCTCATGGGGGTTATATCCCCTTAATAAGGAAGATTATAACCCCCATACTATTGATGATCAATTTTGGGGGTGTTTGCATGATCGTATTTAACAAGCTGTGGAAAATGATGGACAAACGTGGTGTAACCACCTATCAGCTGCGCGAAAAGTGTGGCATAGACAGCAAAACCGTGCGCCGGCTTCGCGCAAATGAGAACATGGAAACAAAGACCCTCGACAAGCTCTGCACTGCATTGTCCTGCAGGTTGGAGGATATCGCAGAGTTCATTCCCAATCCTCCAGTGGAAGATGGGACGGATGTGAAATAGCCCCCATAGCGGCTCTTTTCAATAAACCGCCCTATTCCAATTGTCCTGTAATTGCTTTATTATATCATTATATTGCCAAAATTAACAATCTCTTTCTCTAAATAAATTCAGGGATACATGATACCCTTTTTAGAGAAAGAGGTGCGTTATGGATACAAAATATCATGAGCAATACATTCGTTTCGGCCTGAAAGTTCAGTATTATCGCAAGTTATCCGGGATGACCCAAGAGGCCTTTGCCGATGAAATCGGGAAGTCCTGGTCTTTTGTTGCCAAAATCGAAAGTCCCACGCGGCCTTTTGGCGTCTCCATGGAGACGATGTTCAAGATTGCCGATGTCTTAAAAGTTCCCGTTTCAAAGCTGTTTGAAGACTAACTCATACAAAAAGAAAAATGCAGCTCCCGGTCACACTGCCGGGAGCTGCATTGCTTTTATTCCAGATATTCGTTGATCCATTCAGCCAATTGTGGGGTAATCTGGTGATACGCCATAGCTCCGCTACTATATAGGTACCCATAGCTCGGGTAGATACTCACGAAGAAACGGTGTCCGTCTGCGGTTTCTATACGGATTGTCTCTGGTCATCCGCAAAAGCACTGTGAGCCTCCGGTGCGTTCTCCTCCGGCACATCAGCAAACACGCGATCCTGGAACGCATCGTTGTCCATGCTGACAAAGTTGACGATGTCTGTGGTAAGCGCATAGAACTTGCTGATCGCTTCGGTGTCTGTAATCTCAGCGCCGATAACCTTTCCGCGATTCCAGTCCACCTGTGCAATAGAAGCGATGCCGCCTGCATCTTCGATACCATAGATGCGATAGACTTCGGCAAGGTCACTATAGGCGTTAGGATCATCCGGGAAATAGGTTCGGACAAAAACCGCGGCCATATAGTTGTCCCCATCCCGCAGGACATATACTGCTCTCGACGGAGCCGGAGCGTACTGGAACAACTCCTTATCTGTCTGCGACACGGTCTCCTGATAATCCACAATGCCGCCAAGTTCAATATTAGCTACATGCTCACCGGCCATCTCCGGGGTAATCTCTGAAGGCAATCCAAGTCTTTCTAATGCCTGTGGAATATCGCAGCACTCATATAGCACCCCATTAAAATACAGCAGAGCAGCTGCCGCTGGAAAGTCATCGATTGAATCTTGTGAGCCAGGACCACCCTTGTGGTGAAGGACAGGAATGGCGATGCTCACCACCAGACATAGGCAGGCGGCAATAACATTTGCTTTGGGACATCTTCTTTCTTTGGAAACGCACGGGTGTGGATTGCTTCTTTTTAGCTGATGGTCGGGAACCGCAGAACCACCTTAAACAGATCGCCGTCAGTAGTCAGCTCCATGGTGCCGTTTTGCAGTTCGGTCAGGCTCTTTGCAATAGACAGGCCCAGACCGTTGCCTTCGCTCTTTCTGGAGTTGTCGCCCTGAACGAAGCGCTCCAGCAGCTCGTCAGTAGACAGGTTGAGGGGTTCGCGGGAGATATTCTTAAAGGAGATGATTGCCTCTCCGTTTTTCTCCTCCAGCGTCAGATAAACGCGGGTGGAGCGCTGGGCATACTTGCAGACATTGTTCATCAGGTTATCGAACACGCGCCACAGGCGGCGACCGTCTGCCATAATTTTAATAGGCTGCTCCGGCTGGCTGGTGAACAGAACCAAATCCTTCTCTTGAAGCTTCTGCTCATACTCACCGGCAGTCTGTGTCAGCATCACACCAACTTCACAGGGAGCCAGCAGCACCTCCAGATTACCCGTGGACGCCTTAGAAGCCTCCACGAGATCGTCAATGAGCCGCTTCAGGCGGTCGGACTGACGATGGAGTACACCGGCATATTCTGTAATGGTGGGGTTGTCGCACTGCTCTTTTTCAATCAGATCCGCGTAGTTGATGATAGAAGTCAGCGGAGTCTTGATGTCGTGAGAAACATTGGTGATCAGCTCAGTCTTCATGCGTTCACTTTTCAGACGTTGTTCCACTGCCGCTGTCATGCCAACGCCAATGCTGTTCAGATTCTCGCCGTGGCGCTTGAAATCCCAGAACATTCTCTTGGTGTCCACCTGATATCCAAGATCACCGGTGGCAAGAGCCTTGCCACCTGCCTGGAGCTTTCGGAGCATCAACGCCACATAGAGAACCAGCGGGACAAGCACAAGGTGCTTCACGAACCAGAAGGTCAGCAGAACATCCTCCTCACAGTATGCCCCAGCAATGACAAGGACTTCGATCAAGGCGATTGCAGCCAGGCCAAGAGCGGTCTTCCAAACCAGAGGAATGCCTCTGCAAAGGGATACCATACCGCGGAAACACACACATACGCCGCTCCAAATCTTACGCAGCACGACCAGTGCAATTTTAAGGGCATAGAAGATGATGGTGTTCTTCCACCAGCACCCCAGCTTGATCCGCGTTGCAAAGCTCATGCACCAGCCAAGACAAATGGCCATTAGAGAGATACCTAATGCGATGCCGGCTAACGCTGCTTCGATGTCTGAGGCATAGTAGATTGCTTCCACCATGACCTGTATTATCAGGAACCCGGCAAGCGCAGTCATCCCGGTCAGCAGGTCAAAGGGGATCTTCGTACCCCATCCCGGCTGCGCTGTTGCCAGACCATTTTTCTTACCAGATGCGCACATAAGGAAAACGAAAGCAGCGATAGCAAGAATGGCAGCGCCGATGCCAATCGCATATACCCAGAAACGCATGGCAAAGGCCAAGGAGATCAAAAGGTCGGCATAATAATAAGTATCAGGCTGGGTCAATTCATCCGCAAGACGAATCGTTGCCTCCACCGTACCGATCTGCTCCACATCATATCCGTAGTTGCTATACAGACTGTACCAGTTTTCTACGCCGTCTTTCTCCTTCATATGATACCAGACCGCACTGTACTCCGTGGAGCTTTCCTTCACGCCCCCATCATACCCCCAGTTATTTCGCGGACCTTCTGAGAAAACCATTTCAATAGATGCAATGTTGCGATCTGACAAATAGCGCATGGCATCATCAGCACCAGCATCTAAATTCTCGTTGGTCAAATAATGAATGAGCGTCCGGATATCGCCTTCGGCAATATTTCTCATGGCTTCGTTTTTGTAAGCCCATTCAGATGTCGTATAGAGTTCTTCTTCCACCATGATGAACGCACCAGCTGCAGAGCCGATAACAACAATCACCATGATGATGACCAGCAGGAACGCTACGAACTTGGCTGATGTACGGTGGGTCAGCGGGAGTTTTCTATTAACTGGAGCAACATTCTCCGGTTCTGGTGTCACTGCTTCATACTGCGCATCCTGTACGGTCTGCGCGATTTCCTCCACGATGGGATCTGCGTTTTTCTTCCTAAAGAACGGCTTCATCGTTTTGCTCCTTTCTCCATTTTATACCCTTGTCCCCAGACCACCTTCAGATATCGGGGGTCTGCGGGGTTGATCTCTATTTTTTCACGGAGATGCCGGATATGTACGGCAACGGTATTGTCGCTTCCCAGGGGAGCCTCTTTCCATACCTGCCGATAGATCTCCTTGGGGGAATACACCTTGCCGGGACTCTCCATGAGCAGTTTGAGGATGTCGTATTCGATGGGCGTCAAGGAAATGGGTTCTCCGTCCAGGGTGACTTCCTTGGAGCTGTCATCCAGTTCCACGCCGCCGATGACATATCGTGCCGGAGCCGCAGCTCTGCTGCCCAACTGCATATAGCGGCGCAGTTGAGAACGGACACGGGCCGTCACCTCTACGGGATTAAACGGTTTTGTGATGTAATCGTCCGCTCCGGTGTTCAGGCCGAGGATCTTGTCGGTATCCTCACTTTTGGCCGTCAGCAGTATAATGGGGACATTGCTCTTCTCCCGAATCTTTACCATTGCGGAGATGCCGTCCATTTCAGGCATCATGATATCAAGCAGAATCAGGTGAATGTCCTCTCGCTCCATAACCTCAAGGGCCTGCACTCCGGTGTTGGCCTCGAACAGTTTGAAGTCCGGATTCATCAGATATATTTTCAATGCGTTGACGATATCCTGCTCGTCATCGCAAATCAGAATGTGGTACATGGAACCCCTCCTTTGATGGCTTTATAATAACAATCTTTACATTAAGATGGTAGTGGTAGAAAGATGAAGAATTTGTGAAGATTGCCATTCCAAAAGAACAGCGCAGCTCC
>ERZ836877.6240-NODE-6240-length-10792-cov-5.565801_pt1 | contig 10792 bp, 6 predicted proteins | sample MGYA00519469_ERZ836877 | MGnify/ENA primary metagenome ERZ836877 (study PRJEB31850, sample SAMEA3708809) | human gut metagenome | biome: human gut; feature: human-associated habitat; material: faeces | place: China | collected 2014 ... | reverse complement strand
TCCTCTTTAATAAACCTCAAAAATTCTCTCTGCTGTTTTTAATATAGTAGATTAAAATGGCGATTTTTTATATTATTGGCGAATTCACACAACCATGATATAATTAAGCATAGCAATGATGCAATCGAAAAGGACCAGCAAAAACCGGTCCTAATTCTCCCCCATGCGCATTTATATTCTTATTTTTACTTTGACGGTTTTACTCCATTTACCATAGGTTTTACGTCCACCTGAGATTTTATAAGTTCTCACACGGAAATAATATGTTTTTTTCTTGAATTTTGTTATTATCCGAAAAGCCGAAGTTCTGGATGCAGATAACTTCTTTTTCCCTTTCGTAAATTTCTTGTTTTTTGCATACTGTATCTGATATCCGGACATTCCCTGCTGTTTGGACCATGATACTACAACTTTTTTACCTTTTAAATTAGAAACCTTTACACCCTTTACCTTTTTAGGGGTTGCTGCAGAAGTTCCCGTGCCCTTGATTATAACCGCACCTGTACCGGTTCTCACTGTTTTTGTACTCGGTTTCCTTGTTGCTGTTGGTTTCTTGGTTGCCGTCGGTTTCTTCGTTGCTGTCGGCTTGCTTGTTGCCTGCCCACCATTTCCCCACCACGATGGTTCCTGATATGGCGGGTCTTCTTTCGCCGGCAGTATCTCAAATGAGACTCTCTGAGTGCCCACAAAGAAATCCTTTCCCGTCACATCCACATAGGCAGTTCCCTGTGTATAATTATCTTCGTATCTATAGGTGTAATCCTGTCCATTTACTAACTTTTTCCCTTTAAAATATACTGTCACGTCCGGCTTATACGCATGCATTCTTGATGGATCATCGATTTCTGTATACGTATATTGTGAAAGTTTTATTTCAAACGCATCTGCAAATATACGGCCATTGAAATCATAATCATCCAGCCTATTCATATCCAGAGAGTAAAATGTCGGTGCATTATCATTCATCGTTGTATACCAGAACAAGTGATTATCCGATGTCACAATTGGTTTACAGTCTGACAAATATGCACGAATCTTGTGAATTTTTCCATCGAGACTTCCATCCTCGTTGAGTTTTGCAACTCTTGTCACCCAGAGGTCTGTCTCCTGTTCTACATAATATTCCTGCCAGAACATATAAAATCCATCTTCTACTTTTACTAACTGTGGATTTAAAATGGTAATTCCATCTTCTTGTTTATAATCGGTAATCCAATTTAATTTAGGTGACATATTAAATTTTTTATTCATAGTTAGCGCAAAAATATTTCTGTATGTTTTTTCCGTCGGAAATTTTGTAACAGAGGAATCCTGGACAATAGAAGAACCGGCAGTAATAAGTGTATCGCCATCGTTCATAAGTTCAAAACCTCCCAGCGATACACCGGTTACATTATCGCCATAGCTTCCTATAATATCTAAGAGGGAACGGGTCTCTGTCTTCCCATACCATGTCCATACATCGTCCGGCTCCTTGTAAACAACCGATTTTGCTAGATTAACAGCACGGGGATTACCATCTCCAAGATCTAAACGGTATACAGACTCGCCATCTGAAAGAATAAACTGGGCAAAAGAGTGGGAAACCCAGTCACCCGGAGCTTCATTCATGACACATTCCATACTGTCTTCATCCACCGCATAAGTTAGATTTACTTCATGATGAATCTCTTCCGGCTCCGCTGCAGCATCCCAGTAAATATACCTTGATGTATGGATATAAAGGATTCCGTCATTTTCTGTCATACGCAAAGGACCTTTTGCGAAAGGCTCATATACATTTTTGCTTGTTATACTGCACTGTCCAAGTTTGTTCCAGTCATCATCATATTTGACAACCCGGACAACTTCTTTTGTATTATCCGATTCATGGTTATTCTGTCCAAACACGATATACCGTGCATCTTTACCTTTAAAATATCCTCCGAATTTAGGCAGTTCATACTTAATCTTTTTGGTAGAAAGCAGCTTATAATCTGCACTATAAGTCTCAATGTAAACTTTTCCTTTTAACGCCTCAATTCGAAAAAAGCCGCCTTCTTCTATTTCTTCCACATAAGAAGAAGTGTTTGAGCCATAATTCGGAAGTATAAGACCTGCTGCCTCTGCGTTGGATGACGCTACTCCTTCCGTAGTCTTTATTCTGTAACTTTTGTCTATCGGAAGATTTTTTTCAATGTTACTTTCCGCGTGCTCTTCAACTTTTAATTCTTTCAGTCGGTCAACAACATCTTCTGTATCATAATCAAGATCTGACAATGTATAACTTATGTATAATTATTATGATTTTTTCTCCACACTGACGGTGAAACTCCCTCTTGTTTTTTAAACACTTTTGAGAAAGTGAAGGGGTCATTATACCCAACAGAGTATGAGACATATTTTACCGACAAATCGGTATCTTTTAACAACTGTTTTGCCCGTTTTATCCGAAATTGTATCAGGTATTCCTGCAACGTTTTACCGGTCGCATATTTAAAAATTTTACTTAAGTATGCCCGATCCACACCGCAATGATCCGCTATCTGCTGCACCATGATCGATTCACAATACTTCGTATTTATATATTGAATTGCTTCTCTCATATAATTCATTGTCCGCAGATTCGTTCCTGCTTTCTTCTCAACATGCCGCGTCCACCGATTCATTTTATCAAACAATATATACATATACCCTATACATGCATATTCATTTTCTTTATACATAATTAAATTTATAACAGCATCCTTTAATTGGCTGTTCTCTTCTATCGGTACATAAACTGGTTCTTTTCTTGTCATCCCAATACTTCTCACAATTTCTGTTGACTTAAATCCATGAAAATGAATCCATGCATACTGCCATGGTTTTTTTTCATCCGCCTGATACTGAACAAGCACATCCGGCGGCAGCAAAAAAAAGCTGTTACTTTTTACCTTAAACTCTTTATCATCAATTCGGAGCACCCCTTCTCCTTCAAATACATAATGCAATATATACCGGTCGCGTATGATCGGTCCAAATGAATATGAAGGAGCACATCTCTGAATTCCTATTTCATAAAGACGTAAGTCTTCATATTGGCTGTAATTCAACCACCAAACACCATCTTCTGGCATCTCCATAAGTATCATCTCCTCTTCCTAAAATAACAATACCATTTCAAAAGTATCATTGTCAACTCTTGAAATGGTATATTGTTTATTAAAGATTATTTTATTTTTACCTTTTTCTTAGCACTCCATGCTCCATACAATGTTTTCTGTTTGTTTTTGCGTATAGCACGAACGCGTACATAGTACATTTTTTTCGATTTCAGTTTTTTAATTGTCTTTGAATTAGAAAAAACTGTAACCTTCTTAGCCTTCTTAAATGTTTTATTTGTGCTATATGATATCTGATACCCCTTTACATTTTTAATCTTCGCAAATTTTACAAACATCTTCCTTTTAGAAGTGCTCTTCACTGACAGACCTTTTACTTTGCCAGGTTTTGTTACTTTCTGAGTTACTTTCTGAGTTGATTTCTGAACTGGTACCTGTGTTGGAACTGCTGTCAATGCAGGAGTTTGAGTTACAACAGGCGCTGTCGTAGGCACAGGTGTTGCAGCAGGTTCCGGAGTAGATGTAGTTCCTGGATAATCCGCATATAATTCCGGATAATCTGTAGCTATCTTAGGAACTGCAGCATCTGCTGTTTTTGTCTTTGATATAGCAATACGATCAAGTCCCGGACCAAGAACTGTCGGATTATATACATAAATTGTATTCTTTCCTTTGTCTAAATAAACCTGGGTGGACACACACCCTACTGCAGAACTATTACCGGAAATCCCCACAATATCAGTTACTTGTACTGATTCATATTGGTTTGTACGAATACTAAGTTTCTTTTTGCTTCCACTTACCACGTAGAGCTTCAAGTCATACATACCAGCTTCCGGAGCTTCGATATTTTCAAATTTAACACGGTTTTGCACTCCACGTATTTTTCCGATATAAGCTTTATTGGAAACATACTGAGCAGTTGTCGGTGTTTTGTTGCCAAGACCAAGATTTGCATTCTCTGCCTCAAAATAGTTGTAATTATCATAAGATGTTAATCTCAAATCATCTTTCTTGCTGAAAATGACAGCTGCACCACCGTTTTCTTTAAGTGGCAGTGTGAGTTTATCCTTGGAAGTTACTTCTTTTTTCTCCATCTGAATGTTGGAGCTATCAGAATTATCCGTATAAACATACGCATAATATTTTGCACCTGCATCCAAGAAAGAAAGGTCTGCTTCATAATTATTTTCTTTGGCTGTCATAGCACCGAGGTACCAACGCTCACCACTCCTTCTTGCACGAATTGCTGCTTTGCGTGGTTCAGACCCCTCCAACAAAACAGACTCATCCCAAGATGATGGAATATCTGTAAGGAATGACAAACCACCATACCCCGGATATACGTGGCAGGAATGTGCCAGCGTCTGCATTGCCGATTCATAGACAACCGTCATTCCAAGCATGAAACCATTCGTCGCTTTACAATTTTTCACACTCATTCCAACCGGTGTAAATTCCATGGAACCGATTACATTACGCGTATAAGGCAAAGTAAGAAGAGTCTCTATCGGCGAACCACTTCCCCACTTGAAGTACTCACTTCCTTGTACAGCCTCACTCGATAAAATGTTCGGGAATGTTCTGTTCTCGCCATTTGGATCTGTGCAACCATGATAATTTACAACTAATTTATGTTTCGCCGCAATGGATGCAATATCATACATATCTTTCATCGCCCACTGACTGTCGCTCTCAAGATAATCAACTTTAACACCTTTAACGCCAAGACTTTCGCACCATGCAAATTCTTTTTCAATAGTTTCAGGATTATCAAGGTCTACCCGATGTGCACCGTCTCGTTTCTTTACTCCATACCAGACAAGTATTCCTACGTTTCTTTCATTGGCATACTTACATAATTTCTTTAACTTTTCTTCATAATCCAATTTTCCGGAACTGTCCTTCCAGTTTTCCCATCCAAAATCAACAAGACAATACTTCTGTCCTGTTTCTTCCGCATAGTCAATATAATCATACAAAGACTGATATTCAATCGGATCTCCTGTTGACCACCAGGACCAAGATGCTGTACCTGGTTCTACCCAGCTAAAGTCTCCCTCTGCTGCCGGATTGAGGTCAGAAACCAACGAACTGTTCGTCAAATCGTTTAATGTATCCGTCATAATGCATACACGCCATGGTGTATGAAATTCATTCTCCATTGTAACACTCTCAATTGGCAGGTATTCCGCCTTAAAAGTCTTACCAACATACTCTGGGTCCTGCTCCTGCTTTAAATATTTACTAAACTGAACTTTATAGGCAGCACTTCCCTGATTTGTATGAAAAATAGTTGCACAATAAGGTTTTTCCTCGTTATACACATTTGCCTCAGCTAAAAGCATATAGCAGGAACCATTCCCATTCGCCACTTGAGAGAGAATTGCAGGTGGAACATCTCCATTTGCATTCTTTACCTGAGTCATTGTCCTTGTCGAATAAGAGCCCGGCTCGTAAGTCGAACTGTACCAGTCGGCATTCCATACTCTTCCATCCATAGGAAATTCAAAGGAGCTTACTTCACTGGTAATCACTGTTTTCTCATTTTGTGTTGTCGTGTCTCCATCCACAACATAACGGAATCCAATACCATCTTCAAAAATACGGAAAATCACCTGCATTTTTGCATTTTCTTTTGTTACCACAAATGACATTTCCTGATATTCTTTATTTACATGTTTTTTACTTCCCTGGTACCAATCATACTCTTCTTTTCCCTTTTTAAGTTCATATGACTCCTCATCCACCTGCAGACCAGTAGATAAATCAACACTTTTCGCCACAATGCCAAGTGGTACGCATTTCAACGTAACATGTCCATTCCGGTATGCAGAATAAAAAATTTTTCCCTCCTCATTCTTCCATATGCGAACTTCTATTTTATTATCTACCGATGCTGCATGCAATTCTGTGATTTCTGTCAGCCCATCTGAACCATCCTCATCAACTGCAGTTGCTGTAACATTCTTTTTCACCATTTCAGCATTAGAAACTTTGTTTCCATAACACATAGGAACAATCAACGATGCCGTCAGCAATGTCGCCACAACTCTCTTTATCTGTCTCCTCATAACCATACCTCCATTTTTTTATTTGATTAATGCTATATATAATGCTATCATAAATACAAAAATAGAGAATGTCTTTTTATAAGTAATACATGTGAAAATATGTTACACAACTTGAATACACAGTGTCCTCAATGTTACCTTCTACTGATTTGCTATCTTTTCCGCCAGTTCCTCCAAATACTCCCAGCGTTCCATTTTCTCCATCAACTGCTCCTCTGCTTCATCTTTTTTCTCAGATAACTCACGAAGTTTGACATAGTCTGTCCCATTCTCCGCCATTTCTTGATCGAGTGTTTCAATGGTCGTCTCTAATGCAGAAATATCCTCTTCGATTGTTTCATATTCACGCTGTTCCTGATAAGAAAATTTAAGTTTCTTTTCACGGTTTTTATACGCCATCCGCGCCTCTTTGTTACCGGTATGGCTCTTAGTTTTTCCGTCGAAAGAATTTTCCGTACTCGCCGGACGCTTTTTCACATAATCTGTGTAACCGCCTTCGTACTGGCGAATTGCACCATTCTCTTCAAAAGCAAAAATGCGGGTTACAATACGGTCCAAAAAATACCGGTCATGTGAAACTGTGATAACAATTCCGTCAAAGTCATCCAAATAATCCTCTAAAATTGTCATCGTTTCGATATCCAAATCATTTGTCGGCTCATCAAGAATAAGTACGTTTGGCGCCTCCATCAGCACACGGAGAAGATTTAACCTTCGTTTTTCACCACCGGATAATTTACCAATGGCACTATACTGTTGCGAAGGCGGAAACAAAAAGCGCTCCAGCATGGCAGATGCCGAGACCAGCCCATCACTGGTGCGCACAAATTCTGCCGTGTTTTTAATATAATCAATCACCTTTTCATCCGCATCCATATAAGCAATTCCCGCGGATTCTTCCTTTTCGATTTCCTGTGTATAATAACCAATCCGAATCGTCTGTCCAACTTTAATACTGCCGGCATCCGGCTCAATCCGGCCGGCAATCATTTTCATTAATGTCGTCTTGCCGCAGCCGTTTTTCCCAACAAAACCAATCCGGTCATGTTTGAGAAATATATAAGAAAAATCACGTATGAGTGTATTCTCACCATAAGCTTTTGATAAATTTTCAATTTCGATTGTCGTTTTTCCCATACGGGATGAAATACTGCTTAACTGGAGTTTTTCATCAACTTCCGGTGCCTTTTGATTTTTCAGTGCTTCGTATCGCTGGATGTGTGCCTTCTGTTTCGTCGAACGAGCTCTGGCACCACGCGAAATCCACTCAATCTCCTTGCGCAAAATACTCTGACGTTTTCTCTCACTGGCACGCACACTTTCTTCCCGCTCTGCCTTTCGCTGCAGAAACCCAGAATATTTTTCGTCGTAACTGTATATTTTCCCTTTGTCAAGCTCTATGATTTTATTTGTCACGGAATCCAGAAAATACCTGTCATGCGTCACCATAACCAAGGCCCCACGGAACGCTTGCAACTTATTTTCCAGCCAATCCGCCATCTCACTGTCCAAATGGTTTGTCGGCTCATCCAATATGAGCACATCACATGGAGTAATCAACACGGAAACAAGTGCAAGACGCTTTCTCTGTCCACCGGAAAGCTCTCTTGTCTTCTGTTCAAAGTCTGTAATACCAAGCCTTGTAAGCATTGCCTTAGCCGCTATCAATTCATTTTCATTGGCATGGTGATGCACCATGTTCTGAACACTCTGTAAAACCGTGTCCTCTTCCGAAAATTCCGGATTCTGAGGCAGATAATGAATCATCAGATTCGATGCCTGTATAACCTGTCCTTCATCCGGAGTCTCCAGCCCTGCCATAATTTTCAGCAAAGTCGACTTGCCGGTTCCATTGATTCCGATTACACCTACCTTATCCCCTTCATGAAGATAAAAATCGGCGTCATCAAAAAGTTTTCTTTCCGTATATGAATGTGTCAAATGTTCCAGTGATAAAATATTCAAATCAATCGTCCTTCTTCTTTGTTATGCAATTTTCCACCCTTTTTAACCACATAAAAACTATTTTTTATTTTATCATTTTTCGCCACATGTATCAACTCATTTTTTCGGATTGTTACAGCAAAATGCACAGCCTGTCTGCTGCCCGATACAGTTTGCACAATCCCTGCAGTCTGACAAAATATCTTTTCTGCTAATCAGGTACACACCTGCCACACTCATTTGTGGTTTCATTTTTCCACCATCCCATGAAACTCCAATTTTTTCAGCATCCATTAATTGCAGCATTTTCTCTGATGCAGATAACTCCATTCCATAAAAACCTGCGCCAAAAGCAGGGCTGCAAAACCGTTTTTCATACACGCTGTGCTTCCGCTGCAAATACTCCCGCATCCACTCTCTTACCACATCCAAACAAGCGATTTGAAAAATCTCCCAGTAATACTGTGTTAAAAGTGCCTTACTTTCTTCTACTTCATATTCCGGTGCATGAAATGCATACAAATAACCGGTTTCAACCTGTCTCCTGTCAATGCGTGACAGCACCTGGCACTGCATCTTATCATTTCCAAAAGAAAAATAACCGTCTTTTACACATTGCCCGGAAAACGGCTGTAAAAGAATCAAAACACGGTACAAATATTTATTCCTTTCCAAAATTTCTCCAATGCTGCTGACTGCCATCCCTTTATGCTGTCTGTGCGTTCTCTTATCCATCTGCTCCCATGAAGCAATCTGTGCCATGCGCTCCCAGATTTCTTCTCTTAGATTTCCAATATTAAGAGAAATCATTTCATCCTGTCTCTGCAATTGCTGCATTACCTTGTCATAAACTTCCGGACGATGTATCACCTCACACTGACTGCAGTCTTTCATTTTCTGCCCCTTCGCATTCAAAAACCAAACCGGATTTCCAATGCACTTTTTTTCACGATACAACGGGCAATAACAGAACAAACAATTAAACTCCTCCTCGTTTTCCGTCTTGTGGCAGGGAAAATATTCACACTCCTTATTTTGAAAAAAACGATAACTGTTTATCATGCACGCGCCTCCTCTCCTCTGCTCTCCATTTTAACATAACTTTTGCGAAATTACCAAAACGAATCCGGTATGATGCTTGACTAGAACCTAAAAGATACGATATAGTATAAAAGTAATGCTATTTTAACAAAAAGAGGAAGGATAAAACGAATGTGGAAAACAATCAATGATATTCTAGTTAATATTGACAATTTTGTCTGGGGTATTCCCCTTATGGTACTAATTCTTGCCGGCGGTATTTTATTAACTGTGCGTCTTGGCGTAATGCAGTTTCGAAAACTGCCGCTTGCCTTAAAATGGATGGTAAAAAACGAAGAAGGCGGTGAGGGAGAAATTTCAAGTTTTTCTGCCCTTTGTACAGCCCTAAGCGCGACGATTGGAACCGGTAATATCGTCGGCGTTGCAACTGCTGTTGGTGCAGGTGGACCGGGTGCTCTTTTTTGGATGATTGTCGCTGCCTTTTTCGGCATGGCAACCAAATTTGCCGAAGGTCTCCTCGCTGTAAAATACCGTGTTGTCGCAAAAGACGGTCACAGCCTTGGCGGTCCGTTTTATTACATAGAACAAGGTATGGGAAAAAAATGGAAATGGCTTGCCAAAATATTTGCTTTCTTTGGCGTATGTGTCGGACTTTTCGGAATTGGAACTTTCAGTCAGGTAAATGGTATTTCCAGTGCTGTTCACGGCTTTTTTGATTCAGCCAATGCACACTGTGTAAATCTGCCATTCTTAGGCGAGTATTCCTGGTCCGTTGTGATTTCATCATTAGTTTTGGCGTTCTGCGTTGCTTCCGTTTTGATTGGTGGAATCAAGCGAATTGCTAACGTTAGCCAGGTTATCGTACCATTTATGGCAATTATTTATTTCCTGTTTGCAGGCATTTTAATTGTAACCAATATCACTGCTGTGCCAAGTGCCATTGCTGTAATTGTAGAAGCGGCTTTCTCGCCAAGAGCAATTACCGGTGGTGTCGTCGGAAGTATGTTTGTCGCTATGCAAAAAGGTGTTGCACGTGGTATCTTCTCAAATGAAGCCGGTCTTGGTAGTGCACCAATTGCCGCAGCTGCCGCACAGACAAAAGAACCTGTCCGTCAAGGTCTTGTAAGCATGACAGGAACCTTTATTGATACCATTGTTATTTGTACACTTACCGGCTTATCCATTGTATTAACCGGTGCATGGCAGGTAAAAGGACTTGAGGGTGTCGGCGTTACGACCTATGCTTTTCAGAAAGGACTTCCGTTCCCTCCTGAAGTTTCCGCATTTGTCTTAATGCTCTGCCTTGTATTCTTTGCCTTTACGACAATTCTTGGCTGGGATTATTACAGCGAGCGCTGTTTGGAATATTTGAGTGGCGGCAATATGAAACATGTAAAAATTTTCCGTTGGATTTACATTCTTGCCGTATTTATCGGTCCATATATGACGGTCAGTGCCGTGTGGACAATTGCCGATATCTTTAACGGTTTGATGGCAATTCCAAATATGATTGCTATTTTTGCCCTAAGTGGTGTCGTGGCAAAAGAAACAAGGGATTTCTTCAAACGTCATAAACAAGGTAAAATTAAATAACGAAAATCATGACCACCAGCTCAGCTGGTGGTTTCCTCTGCGGCTATAAGCCTGTGG
>ERZ836877.6238-NODE-6238-length-10794-cov-3.584412_pt1 | contig 10794 bp, 6 predicted proteins | sample MGYA00519469_ERZ836877 | MGnify/ENA primary metagenome ERZ836877 (study PRJEB31850, sample SAMEA3708809) | human gut metagenome | biome: human gut; feature: human-associated habitat; material: faeces | place: China | collected 2014 ... | reverse complement strand
CTTAAAGGATTCACTGGAACAACTGTTCAACAGAACGGTCGACCTGATAGAATACGGCGAAAATCTAAACCCTATATTCAAGGCATTGGTAGATAGGAAAAAACGTCTTATATATGGATGAATTCATAGAAGTATATCTTTATGATATCAAGCGGGCCATTGAAGAGCTGGAAAGTTTTTTTGACGGATATCCGATGCGTTATGATGTATTTGAAAAAGATTACTTGCGCAGATGCGCGGTCGAGCGAAAAACTGAAATAATGGGAGAGGCAATCAATAGAATCTTGAAGATTCAACGTGATTTCCCATTGCCCAATGCACGTGCTGTAATTGATACCCGCAATCGAATCATACATGCTTATGATTCAGTTAAGCCGGAATTTCTTTGGGCGTTGGTTGTAAGACATATACCAGACTTGAAAAGGGATGTCGATAGAATCATAGAAGAATATGGAATCTCGCCTGAATCTGTTTGATGCTAAGTGTGATTGCGTATCGGTGCGTTGACTTCTCCATGATTTAACATTGATTATGATACGCTTTCTTAATTTGGGGGCATGGGGGTTGTGGCGATGGAAAAAATTTTATTACCTTTGCCGAAATGAATCGTTTAACCAAAACCAAATATACTACTATCATGAAACCTTATGTATTAGGAATCGACATAGGCGGTACGAACACCGTCTTCGGAATTGTAGACGCCCGCGGTGTCGTTGTGGCAAGTGCTTCTATCAAAACGGCAAAACACAATAAAATCGAGGATTATCTTGACGAGCTTTATCAGGAAGCCACACGTCTGATCGTGGCCAATGACGCTGTCGATAAAATCCACGGCATAGGCATAGGCGCCCCCAACTCAAACTATTTCACAGGTATGATCGAAGACGGCGTCAACCTTCCCTGGCCGACTCCCATACCTCTGGCAGAACTTGTGAGCGATAAATTCGGCATTCCCGTTGCCATCACCAACGACGCCAATGCCGCCGCTATAGGCGAGATGACTTACGGCGCCGCCCGCGGTCTCAAAGACTTTATAATGATTACCCTCGGTACGGGTGTCGGCTCGGGCATCGTCATCAACGGACAGGTTGTCTACGGTCATGACGGTCTCGCCGGCGAGCTCGGCCACCTCATCGTCAAGCGTAACAACGGCCGTCTCTGCGGCTGCGGCCGTACTGGTTGTCTCGAGGCTTATTGCTCGGCTACAGGCGTCGCCCGCACCGCACGCGAGTTCCTCGAAATACGTACAGAGCCCTCGTTGCTGCGCGACCTGCCTATCGAGCAGATTACATCAAAAGATGTCTACGACGCAGCTATGAGCGGCGATGCTCTTGCAAACGAGATATTTGTCTACACAGGCACCATCCTCGGCGAGGCTCTTGCCGACATGACGGTGTTCTCATCGCCCGAGGCATTCATCCTCTTCGGCGGTTTGGCAAAATCCGGCGAACTTCTGCTCAAACCCATGCGTCAGGCTATGGACAGAAGCATGCTCGCCTGCTTCAAGGGCAAACCCAAAATCCTTCTCAGCGAGCTTAAAGAGGCCGACGCCGCAGTTCTCGGAGCCAGCGCTCTCGGCTGGGAGGCCAAGATGCCTGCTTCGGCAGCTTCAAAGACAGAGGCATAATTCTCACAAAGAATCAGATACAGCGCCCGATGTCAATTGCCGACGTCGGGCGCGTTATCATCAATATTACAGACTTTCATGAAACGCGACGATTTTGACACTATCAATCTCAAGGCCATTGTCGAGACGACCCACATAACGGGCAGCCTCGATGACGATTTTGTGTTCTACAACGACATAACGCAGTTCCCGGCGTGGATAGAGTGCATGAAACTCAATATGTTTGCCGTGGTGATGTGTGTCAAAGGGCGTCTTGACGTCGAGATAAACTCATATCTTCATTCTATCGCCAGCCGTCAGGTGATAATAGGCCGTCCGAACGATCTTGTCGCCAACCTCAGGGTCAGCGATGATTTCAAAGGAAATGTCTTCTGCGTCTCCCAGAATCTGATACACACCAACCTGTCGCACAGCGCTCTGTGGAACCGCGCATTGCGGGTCATGGACAATCCTATCGTCGACATCAGCAGTGATAAAATCAAACTATATCAGCTCTATGACGGCATATTGCAGCGTAAAGCCACGCTGAGCGACAAATCTCCGTACGACCGCGAAATCATATTGTCGGTGGTACGGGCTGCTCTTTTCGAGCTTCTTGCCGACATGGGCGAGATGGGAGACCGATTCGGAGGCGGTGCCGTGCGTCAGCGTGAAATTCTGTTCAAACGTTTCATCGAACTGCTCAACAAGGTCGAAGTGCGCCCCCGACTCGTGGCCTGGTATGCCCGTCAGCTCTGCGTGACACCCAAATATCTGTCGACCGTGTGCCGTAACGTCAGCGGCCGCACGGCTTTCGACTGGATCAACAGCTATGTCGTCGAGGATATACGCCGTTATCTTAAATACAGCGACATGACGGTCAAGGAAATCTCAAACCGTCTGCTCTTTCCCAATCTGTCGTTTTTCGGAAAGTATGTGAAAACCCATTTCGGCGAGTCACCTACGGCTCTGCGGGTGAAACTTCGCGAATGAAATTTGACAGCCGATAAAACCTATCCGTCACTCAGTTGTTTTTTATTGAGAAGTTCATCATAATTACTACTGCTGCGTGAAAGCCTCGACTGTCATTAAAAACGTTTTCAAGACTCTGGGATTTATAGTCCTGGGGATTTTGTTGCTTGTGAGCGGTATTGTCATCTCGCTCTATTCGCCGTGGCTTCAGGAGACTCTGCGAGTCCATCTTGTAGATAAGCTCAACAGCGGCGGTGAGACGCGTTATACGCTCGACACGTTCAGACTCGGTTTCCCGCTGTCGGTCGAGGCCGGCGGTCTGTCGGTTGTCAACGGCACAGACACACTTGTGGCCGCCGACCGTCTTGTAGCCGATGTGGCGCTGTTGCCTCTGCTAAAAGGCGAGGTCGACATCACGACCCTCGAGGCCGACGGCGCGCGCTATGTGATGGGCAACCGCGATTCGGCAATGTATATGACGCTGGCGGCCGGCAGCCTGTCGCTGTCGCCGGCTTCGGTCAGACTGTCCGACATGGCTATCGATGTCGGCGACGGCCGGCTTTCTGACGCCACTGTCGCCATGACCATCAAACCAGATACAATATCTGTCGCCGCAGCAGAGAAGCCTGCGTCGCAGACTGCCATGACCATCAGGCTCGGGCGTCTAAGTCTCGATAACCTGCGCTATTCGATGAGTCTTCTGCCCACGATAGATTCTCTAGGTGCCACGATAGGCCGCGGCTCGCTTGAGAACGGTCTCATTGATCTTGCGGCCCAGAAGGTCGCCATCGGTACGTTTGCCGGCGACGGTCTGGCGGCGGCATATATAGCTCCCGATTCGGCTACAGTGGCATCAATACCCGTCGTCGCCACGGACACGACCGCATCGGCTCCGTGGACAGTCACAATCGACTCAATCGCTTTCACCGGCTCGAAAGCTCTGTATACCACGCGCGGAGTCACGCCGGCGCCGGGTCTAGATTTCGCCTATATCGAGGTCGACAGCCTCGATCTTACAGTCAAAGATTTTTATAATCAGGCCTCGACAGTCAGACTGCCGCTTCGTCTGAGCGGTCATGAGCGTTGTGGCGTTAGTCTGACGGCCGGTGGCACGCTTGACATCGATTCGACAGCAATAGCGTTTAACGACTTTATAATCTCGACACCTGTCACAGCCCTCGATGTCACCGGATTGTTAGGGTCGGGCGATATGATGACAGACCCTGACCTGCCGCTCGCCCTCAAAGCCGGCGGCGCGGTCGGCGTCTCTGATCTGAGAATGATGTTCCCGGCCTTCATGCCGTATCTCATGACACTCCCGGCCGATGACGGCATCGATCTTGCCGTCGATCTCTCAGGCGTAGCCTCTGACCTTGATATCAGACGCCTGGATTTCGCAGTCAACCATATAGTCACACTCAAAGCCAAAGGCAATCTGACGGAGGTGTTCAATCCGGCGCGTATCGGAGGCGATATAGCCCTGTCGGGCAGTATACTCAACGGCCGCTATCTCAAACGCACCTTCCTCTCGCCTGAGACGACGCTCGATATACCTCAGATGGCAATCACGGGACGTGTCAGGGCAAATAACGGTACATTCGGAGGCAATGTCAAGGTAATCGCCGAGGGTGGAACTGTCGCTCTTGACGGCCTGTGGCGTTCGCGCAGCGAAGACTACAAGGCCGATGTCAGCGTCGGCGCTTTCCCGGTCAGCAGCATCATGCCGCTTCTCGGCGTGGGCAAGGTTTCAGGCACATTGACCGCTTCGGGACACGGTTATGACCCGTTCTCGCCCAAGACTTCTGCCGATGCGCGTCTGTCGCTCGCGTCGGCTGTCTACAACGGTCATGAATACAGGGATATAGAAGCCGATGCCGCCCTCAGGGACGGCAAGGCCGACGTCAGGCTCGTGTCAACCGACCCGTCGCTGCCTGTCACGGCGCAGGCGAGCGGCAATCTCGCCGGCGATGTATATGAGTGGACTGCCGCCGTTGACGGTGAGGACATAGACCTCAGGTCTTTGAAATTCTCGGAGTCTGACATGAAAGTATCGCTCAGTCTGACCGCCGATGCCGCCATCACTCCGAAAGACAAGATAATCGACGGCCGGGTGACTCTCGAAGACCTGACCCTCGAACGTCCTGAAGGTGATATCACGGTCTCTGACATTCTCGCGCACCTCAGCGCCAATGACTCACTGACAGATTTCAGTCTCACCAACCGAGATCTCAATGCCAGGTTTACAGCCTATTGCGGACTCGACAGCCTGATGACAGCTTTTGGAAACGTCTCTGCTGTGGTCGACTCGCAGATGACAAAACGTCGTATTGACGTCGAACAGATACACGACGCTCTGCCCGGTCTTGTCTTCGACATGAGGGCTGGCCGCAACAATTTTGTCAACGATATACTTGCGACATCCAAGACAGGGTTCAGCCATCTGTCGCTCACCGCCGACAACGATACTACGCTGAGACTCAATTCGCAGATGCTGGGATTCGTTACCGGCACGACGCGGCTCGACACCATAACCTTCGGCGCGCGCCAGCATAAGGAGCATCTCCATTTCACCGGAGCTGTCAACAACCGTCCGGGCACATTCGACGATTTCGCCAAGGTCAAAGTCGACGGCTTCGCGACCCGAAACATAGCGGCGCTGCGTCTGACACAGCAGAATATCAAAGGTAAGGAAGGTTTTGATTTCGGTCTCAAAGCAGAGGTCAGCGACTCGTTGCTGACGGTCAACGTCATACCCGCCAACCCTGTCATCGGCTATCAGAACTGGGCGCTCAACAGCGACAACTATGTCAGCTATCGTTTCAGTGACAGACATATCGACGCTGATATCGACATGACCGGCGGCAACAGTTCGCTCAAGATATTCACGACCCATGTCGACGGCAGCGAAGGTCAGGAAGATCTTATCGTGCGTCTCGGCAACATCCATCTCGCCGACTGGATTGCCATCAATCCCTTCGCGCCGCCTGTCTCCGGCGACCTCAGTGCCGACATAAAGGTCAACACGGTCGACGGTGTCTATAACGGTAGCGGTGTAGTCACACTCGACAAACTCACATACGGCAAGCAGCGTGTCGGCGACATCAAGGCCGACTTCGACCTCTCGACACGTCCCGGCGGCATGCTCTATGCCAAATCAGACGTCTATGTCGACGGCGAGAAGACCATCACACTCGCCGGCAACCTCAACGACACAACTTCGACGAGCCTCTATAATCTCGATTTCTCGATGATACGTTTCCCGCTGGCAACGGTCAATCCATTCCTGCCGCCGGGCATGGCGACACTATCGGGTGTGCTCAACGGCAATATGGTCATCACCGGCGATTCGGAAGCGCCCGTATTCAACGGCAAACTCGACTTCGACGACACAGCTGTCAAACTCGCCCTCACCGGCACTCCTTATAAATTCAGCGATGTCGAGATTCCCGTCATCGACAACCTTGTGACATTCGACAACTTCAAAATCAGCGGTGTCAACGAGAATCCGCTCTCTATCGACGGCACGGTCGACCTCAAAAGCCTCTCGGCGCCGGTGCTCGACCTCAGGCTCAAGGCTGACAACATGCAGCTTGTCAACACCCGCCGCGCCTCGAAGGGCGCCGATGTCTACGGCAAAGCCTTTATCTCGCTCGACGCTTCGGTCAAAGGCGGTCTGAGTCTGCTTTTCGTCGACGCCACGCTCGACATTGAGCCGGGAACGAATGTGACCTACGTCATACCCGACGCCGCCAACAGGCTTCAGTCGCAGTCGACCGACGACATGGTCAAGTTTGTCAACTTCACAGACACGACTGCGGTTGCGTTTGCCGACAGCGTCGCCACAAGCGAGATGGCGATTGTGCTCAACGCCATGCTCAACATCAACAACGGTTCGACGATAAGCGTAGACCTTTCGAGCGACGGCAAGGACAAGGTACAGCTCCAGAGCTCGGGCACGCTCAATTTCGCGATGTCGCCCCTGAGTGACGGGCGTCTGACGGGCCGGCTGAACCTCAACGAAGGCTTCGTGAGATATACGCCGCCGTTTATGTCAGAGAAGCTGTTTAACTTCTACAACAACAGTTACGTGGCTTTCAACGGCGACATGATGAATCCGACGCTCAACATCCATGCGATGGATGTGATGAAGGCCAATGTCACCCAGCAGGGACAGAATTCGCGTCTGGTCAACTTCGATGTCATAGTCAATGTCACCGGGACGGTCAACAACATGAAAGTTGCGTTTGACCTCGCCACCAACGATGATGTCACCGTCGCCAACGAACTCGAGTCGATGAGCGCCGACCAGCGGGCGAACGAGGCCATGAACATGATGCTTTACGGCGTCTATACAGGCGGCAACACCAAAGGCGACACCAAGATGTCGGCCAATCCGCTGTTCTCGTTCCTCGAGTCGCAGCTCAACGGATGGATGGCAAACAACATACGCGGCGTCGACATCTCGTTCGGCATCAATCAGTATGACCGCACAGTCGACGGCTCGTCGTCGACAACAACAAGCTACAGCTATCAGGTGTCGAAGTCGCTGTTCAACGACCGTATAAAGATAGTTGTCGGCGGCAACTACTCGACCGACGCCAACGCCGATGAGAACTTCTCGCAGAACCTCATTAACGATATCTCGTTTGAATACTTCCTCAACCGCAGCCGAACGATGTATGTGCGCATCTTCCGCCACACAGGCTATGAGAGCATACTCGAGGGCGAGGTGACACAGACAGGCGTAGGCTTTGTCTACCGCCGCAAACTGCGCCGCATGAGTCAGATGTTCAATTTTCTTAAACCCAAGAAGAAAAAAGACGAGCCGACTGTCGTCAACGATAATATCAACAAAGAAGCCATAACCGACGATGAAAAGGACAAAGAGACGAAATAGCGCCTTTATGGCCGGCGTGCCGTCATCGGCCCTGATTGCGGCCGTGATATTGCTGCTGGTGTCGGCCTGTTCGACAACGCGGCGCATACCCGAGGGCGAACTGCTTTATACGGGCACCAAGGCCGTGAAATATAACAATGACTCTGTCGTCGTGCCGGCGGCTCTGAAATCGACAATCGCCTCGACCGTCGACGTGGCTCCTAACAATTATTGGAAGCTGTTGTCGTGGCGCTATCCCTTCCCCCTCGGGCTGTGGGTCTACAACAACTGGCCGAATCCGCCCAAAGGATTCAAGCACTGGATTTATGAGAAACTTGTCGAAGAGCCGGTGCTTGTCTCTGATGTGCGCCCCGAAGTGAGGGTTAAGATGATCGACGAGATGCTTGACAACAACGGTTTCTTCAGCGGCACCGCCTCTTATGAGCTGATAAAAGGCAAAAACAAGAAGAAAGCCGCCATCAGATATACGGTCGACCCCGGCAAGGAGTATCCGATAGACACGATGATGCTCATGCCCGATTCATGCCGTCTGACTGCTCTAATTGATTCGCTGGCGCTCAGAGACCCCTATCTGTTCTCGAAGATGCGATATTCGGTCGATTCGCTTAGTGCCGCCCGAACGCGCATCACCAACCGTCTGCGCAATCGCGGCTATTATTTCTTCCGCCCTGAGTATATCGAGTATCTTGCCGACAGCGTGGCCCGTCCGGGCGCGCTGACGATGAAGATGGTGCTGGCATCCAACGCGCCGCGTTTCGCCCTTAAGCCTTACCGCACGGGCAAAGTGACCGTCGTGGCCAACCGCCACTGGGGCGGCGAACCTGACACCATAGCCACACCACGCGCTACGCTGATACAGATGCGCCCGTCGCGTCTGCGCCGTAATCTCATCCCCGAGTGTGTCACCTTCCGTCCGGGCCGCTTGTTTTCTGTGCGCGACATGAACCGTACGCAGACATATCTGTCACGGCTCGGCATCTTCAGTGCCATCGACATCTCGGCCATACCCGACACTACCGGCGGCAACGATGTGCTGAACGTGTTGGTAAACTGCACGTTTGACTCGCCGCTCGAAGTTTCGTTCGAGGTCAATGCCTCGTCGAAGTCAAACAGCTATCTTGGCCCGGGTCTGAGCTTTGGCGTCACCAACCGAAATATCTTCGGCGGCGGCGAGCAGTTGGGTGTCAATGTCACAGGCGCATACGAGTGGCAGACCGGCAAGAGCCGGAGCTCGGTATTCAACTCCTATGAAGTAGGGCTGACGGCGTCGCTGGCTTTCCCGCGGCTGCTCGCGCCTAAATTCATTCCCCGCAGCCGATTCCAGTTGCCGTGGACGCGATTCCAGCTTAACGCCGACCTGCTCAACCGTCCGCATTTTTTCAAAATGGCTCAGTTTAACGCTTCGGTCAGCTATGACTGGCGGGTGTCGCGCCATGTGTCAAACTCGTTCACGCCTTTCAAGCTGACATATACTAATCTGATGCACACCACAGAGGCATTCGATTCGATAATGAACGCCAACCCGGCTGTGGCCCAGAGCTTCATGAGCCAGTTTATCCCCCAGATGATATACAGTTATGTCTTCGACCGCGCCATCGGACGCGACAACACCCTCAACTGGCAGTTTACCATCCAGGAAGCCGGCAATATATTCTGGGGCATCTACAGTCTTTGCGGCAAGCACGGGGAGAAAGAACTCTTCGGTACTCCGTTCTCACAGTTTGTCAAAGGCTCGACACAGCTTGTCTACGGCCGGCGCATAGCCCCGGGCGAACACTGGCTCATGACGCGTGTCGCCGTCGGGGCGGCCCATGCCTACGGCAACTCGTCGCAGGTGCCATACGCCGAACAGTTCTATGCCGGCGGTGCCAACTCGGTCAGAGCGTTTACGGTCAGAAGTATAGGCCCAGGCAGCTATCATGATCCCAACTCGGGTAACGGCACATACTTCGACCAGACAGGTACATTCAAGTTCGAGGCCAATATCGAATACCGCTTCCCGATTGCCGGTCCGCTTCACGGAGCGGTCTTTGTCGACGCCGGCAACGTGTGGCTTCTGAAAGAAGACCCGCAGCGACCGGGCGGCACTCTCGAGGCCTCGACATTTCTCAAGGATCTTGCTCTCGGCACGGGCGTAGGCCTGCGCTTCGACATCGGCATGCTCGTCTTGCGCGGTGACCTCGGCATCGGGATTCATGCTCCCTACGATACCGGCAAACGGGGCTATTACAATATGAAATCCTTCGGCCGGTCGCTTGCCTTCCACCTCGCCATCGGCTATCCCTTCTGATAAACCAACCACATTTCCTGATAATGAGATTAAAACGATTGATTATGACCGGTGCGATGTTTGCCGCCGGTGTTGTGGCGGCAATCACTTCGGCCGCTATTGTCCCGACGCAGGGCGACACGATTTGTGTCATGAGTTATAATGTCCATAATGCTGTCGGCATGGATGGCGTTCGCGATGTCAGCCGCATAGCCGGTGTCATCATCGCGTCCGGGGCCGATGTCGTTGCCGTGCAGGAGGTCGACAGTGTCACCAACCGTAGCGGCGGCCGATATATATTGGGCGATATAGCTGCCGCGACCGGGATGAATCCTGTCTTCTCGGCGGCCATAGACTTTGACGGGGGCCGCTATGGTATTGGACTTCTGAGCCGTGAACGCCCCTTGTCGGTGCGCCGTGTGCCGCTGCCCGGTGCTGAAGAAGAGCGCACGCTGTTGCTCGCAGAGTTTGATAATTATATCATGGGCGTGACCCATCTGTCGCTCACCGATGCCGACCGTCTGGCTTCGGTCGATATTCTCGCCCGCGAGGCTGCCGCGTTTGACAAACCTCTGATTCTTGCCGGTGACTTCAATGCTTCGCCCGACAATCCTGCGATAGAGGCTTTATCGCAGACGTTTACGCCGTTGAGTGATGCGGCTTCGCCGACCTTTCCCGCTGACAATCCGACCGTGACAATAGATTACATCATGTATAAAGGAGACAACCCTCCGGCCGTACTGTCGTCGCAGGTCGTCAATGAGCCTATGGCCTCGGATCACCGCCCCGTTACGGCTTCGCTGGCGTTTTGATATCTCGGCGGGGAGGAGAGCGTTGCTGTACTTTAATGGCTTTGGTTACAAGATATTATCTGAGGCTGTCGCAAAACCATAAAAGCGAAAAGGCAGTGAGCCGTAAAGCCCTGAAACCCAAATGCTCTCTATTTGACACTATTGAAGAAACTGAGGTTTTGCGACAGCCTCTCCATAGTTTTCCAACGATGTCAATGTGCGTTTGACATCGTTTTGACTTTTCAGGTGCGCGGGGATG
>ERZ836877.6237-NODE-6237-length-10797-cov-17.610035_pt1 | contig 10797 bp, 17 predicted proteins | sample MGYA00519469_ERZ836877 | MGnify/ENA primary metagenome ERZ836877 (study PRJEB31850, sample SAMEA3708809) | human gut metagenome | biome: human gut; feature: human-associated habitat; material: faeces | place: China | collected 2014 ... | reverse complement strand
CATGGGTGCAGGAGAGTAACCGCATCGTCTTTTTCGGCGGCGCGGGAGTGAGTACAGAGTGTGCAACTTAGTCCACCATACGGGTAAGATTAAATCCGGGGCTTAATCCCGGTTACCTCAGTCCCGTCTATATAGATCTCCTCTATGATGGATCTCCACAGGCGGCGCTGATCTTCTTTATCCAGAGATTCGTAGGTTGAAAGAAAATCGCTTTCTAGGAACGACTTGATCCAATCCAAATTGGCCGGACGGTTTTCGGATTCCTGCTGCTTTGCCTTTTCGACCTCAGCCTTTATCCTTTTTGTTTCGGCGGCATATTCTTCATCGCCGATATTGCCGGCAATAAAAATCACATTTAAGCGGCGCAACTGCTCATTCAGAGCCACGAGGCTCTGGATCTTCGGCTGACGCCGCTTTTGCGTTTCCTGAGCCTCGGCTTGCACGATATAGTTTTCCAGCTGGGATTTTATATTCCCCAGAAGGTATTTTTCAATTTTTCGCTCCGACAGCTGATGTCGGTAGGCACAGGTCCTGAGCTTTGAATTATTACACCGATAGCCGTTGTATTCTTTGGAACGGTCATTGGGATAGGTCTTAAATGTGGCTTTCATGGTCGCCCCACATCCAGGGCAGCGAATGAGGCCGGTGAACAGATAAACCCGGTCGGGGCGCTGTGTTTTCTTGATGACTTCATGGCCCAGGATGATGCGCTCCCAGTCTGCCCGATTGATGTACGCCGGACAATAGTCTTCGATGCCATGGAATATTCCGGTATATAACTCGTTTCTGGCGGTTGTCATCCACGTGCGATAATTCCGTGTAATTCCATATTTTTCGCAGCAGAACATACCGGCTTTCCGGACACTGCTATATTTTACCACGTAGTCCCAGAAGTCTTGCACGATCATTTCGGTTTCTGGATTCCTTACGCAGCGTTTTGCACCGTCTATAACTTGGGGCATATATCCATATGGCCACTGATCAGGCCCTCCGGTGAAGCACCATTCTTTTCGGCGGCGCTTCCCATCGAATACGAATTTAATGCGCTCGCTGGTTCGGTCAGACTCATTTTCCGCGACGGAAAGCATAATGTTAACCTTCAGGCGGCCGTCCGCCGTAGCGGTGTTGTAGTCCTCCATGGTGGCCTGCCAGGTAACATTGTTTGCTTCCAGAATCTCCTGGATTTTGTGATACTCCCGGACGTTGCGAAACCACCTATCCAGCTTGATGAACAGTATCCGGTCGATTTTTCCTGCCTGGACGTCCGCCAGAAGTTCCTGCATGACTTTCCGCTTCAGAGCAGGCTTTCGAGCGCTGTGGCCTTCATCCCGATAAACGCCGACTATTTTGTACCCGTGATCATGAGCGTACTGGGTGAGCACTTCCTCCTGCGTTTGCAGGCTGTAGTCTCTTAAGAACTGTTCTTCTGTAGATACGCGCGGATAGAGCGCCACTCGGAGAATTTTTTCAGTGGCAGATCTGGATTGAGCCATTTTTGTCCTTGCCTTTCCGGGGCAAGTCTGCTATCATAAAAGGCGCAGAATGCCCCTATTATGGTTGGTGGTAAAACTGCATTGCTCAGCGGTGTTGGTAGCACTGCTGGGCGCCTGAACCGCTTCGGTGTTGGTAGCACCGGGGCGGTTTTTTCAGCAATAGAACGTCGCGGAGCCGAAGAAGGAAACCCATTTTTCAATGACCTCACCGCTTCTGGCTTCAATGATCATCATGATGTTCCGCAGGGTGCGGGTGGGAATCTGAGAATTGTTGTTGCACAGGTAGCAGCCGCCGGCGGCCGTGATCCAGATCTTCGTGGCGTTGGCGGTGGGCGCTCCCTGAGAGACGTGGACGTGGACAGGCTCTAGCGGGTCATTTTCGTTTGACCAGAAGTAAACCCAGTAGGAACCGATCTTAAAAACCTGAGGCATTGTCGAAGCCCCCTTCCTGCGCAAAACGGAGAATCAGGTGTGCGGTTGAGCGAATGACTTCCTCATACTTTGCCAGTTCCTCCGCCGTCAGGCCGGAAACATCCTGCCATTGGTAGCCGGGGAGAATGCAGGTGCCATAGTGGAAGCAGTCCTTCTCGTCCGGCTTTTCCACATAGACCTTAACCGTACCGTCCGGGCGCATTTCTGAGTGGACGATCTCTGCGGAATCATCAAGGGTCATAAATGCGTACATCATAGGGATACCTCCTTTGGGGTGAAATGATTGCAATTGTTTATTGACAAATAGAAAAATATGTGTTATGACCATCCTGAATGGGGGGGAATGGATATGGTCAAAAAAGTGGAACGGTATTTTTACCCTGCTGTATTCACGTATGAGGAAGGGCAGGAAATTGCCGTTGTGTTCCCGGATCTGGACGTAGCGACCAGCGGCGAGAATGACGATGACGCGCTGCTTTCGGCACGGGAACTGCTTGGGTGCGTAATGTTCGGCCTGGAGGAAGACGGCGAGAGCATCCCGGAGCCGACGCCGCTGAGCGCTGTGGCATTGGAACCCAACGAGCGGGTGGTGCTGGTGGATGTGTATATGCCCGCTGTCCGAATGGCGCAGAATAATAAGTCTGTCAACCGAACCGTAACCCTGCCGGCATGGCTGAACGCTGCCGCGCTGGAACGGAACATCAATTTCTCCCAAGTGCTTCAGGACGCACTGAAAACACAAATGGGAATTTAAGTGAATCAGTCTGCCGCTTCGGTACTTATGTGCTGGAGCGGTTTTTTTACGCCTGGAATGCCGTCTACTAATTTGTGCCCAAATTGGGCACATTATGAAACAGTAGTCAGAATTTCAATGATATTAGCTTCAAGTTCCTTTTGCTGGGATGCTGTCAGCTTGTCGGACGTGCGAACTAACACAGTCCCGATTACCGTGTGTGATCCAGACGCGAAAACCGTCCCGTCGAAAGCGCCTAGGTAGACACTCCGTTTTTCTGCATCTTCTGCGGTGTTGAATACCTCTATGCTGCCTCCACAGTCTGTCCCCTGGGCAACCAAGTTGGCGCCTTGCGCGGACGAGTTACCTACCAGCTCGTAAGAAAATACAATGCGGGCATAGTAACTTCCAGCTTTCCCTAGTAGGCTGTTTGTGTCCGTTTCTTCGGTTGCTGCGGCAACTGCAATGACGCCGGGGATGCGAGCCACGCAGTCCATAACATAGCTCTCCTCCGGGGCATCGACAAGCCCGTATTTTGCAATGCTCTGTGCCAATTCACTTTCCGCGCTGGTGAGATATTCAGATACTTGAGAATAGTCCACCTCGTCCATGCCGGAAGCAACTTCCTGAATGGCGGCGACATCCGCCGGCATATCGGTAATCGCCACAAAGGCATCCTGCGCATTTGTAATTGCTTCTTCCAGCGCAGGGGCCAAGCTAGGATCCAGCGCTGGCTTTCCGGATGCAAGCAAATCCTCAGCATCGGAAATGGCTGTATTTAGCTCGTCATTCTTCGCTGAGAGGCTTTTGGCAGCGGCATCATAAGCGTCTATGGCGGAAATCATGGTTTCGCAATAAGCTATTCTATCCGAGGTATCCTGATATCCGTCTATGGTGCTATAGATTTTCAGTGCAGCAGCATAGTCTCCAGCTTCTTGAACGGCAACTGCTTCTTTATAGTCCTCGCTTTTGCACCCCGCAAAGAAAACACAAATTACGAGGATTAGGCAAACGATACGGACGATTCTTTTCATTTGTTTCACTCTCCTATCTTATAGCACTGGTAAATGCCACAGCCTTACCGAGGATTCGGACGCTGTTCATTTCTTCGTTCCAGTAGACAAACGGTTTATACATGGGGTTCTCTGGTTCCAGAGAGATGTGTTCATCGAAAAGTCTGACACGCTTCAAAGTGGCTTCATTTTCAATGAGGACGGCGGCAATTTCGCCGTTCTCCACGGTATCCTGCTGGCGAATGTAAACAACGTCACCGTCGAAGATACGGGCATTTATCATGCTGTCGCCTTTGCAGATCAGCGCGAAATCAGCTTTGATGTGCTTGGGAACACTAATATATTCTTCAATATTTTCCTCTGCAAGAATTGGCGCGCTGCAAGCTATTGCTCCAACGAGTGGGAGCTTTCTCATTTCAGGCATGGGAATGACGTTCGCAGGTAACGTTGAAATATCGGAATCTGAATCATCCTCCCAACCCATTAAGTATCCCGGAGTCGTGTGTAGTGCTTTGGCGAGTTTTTCTATCTTATCTCTGCGCATGTTTGCAATCAGTCCAGTTTCCCACTTGCGGACGGTGCTTCGACCAACGCCAACTTGCTGGGCAACCTGTTCTAGCGTCAATCCATGCCTAGATCTGAGATCGCGAATCTTCATTGCTAGATCATTTTCCGACAAAAAGCTCACTTCCTTTGCTTCCGTGTTAATTGGAGTATAACATATGTGTGTCTTATTTGCAACACATATTTTGCACTTTTGAAGAAAAGTGTCTCAAAAGACAAAAACGCTCTTGACAAACCAGATGAATCGCTGTAATATGAAAGTGTCTTAAATGACACAAGAGAGGAGGACAATGCATTGGATAAGAATAAGCTGATGTACGAGATGGCAAAACAGAAAGTATCTATTCTGGACATGTGCCATAAGCTGAACATGAGCCGTTCTGCGTTTTACCGGAAATGCAATGGTATTTCGGAATTTACGCAGGGGGAGATTCAAAAAATTGTTGATATCCTAAACCTTGATTCTCCTGTTGGCATTTTCTTTGCTGAAAAAGTGTCTTAAAAGACACTACGTACAGGGCGTTAAGAGGGAGGGGGTGAGAGGATGTACATTCACGAAGCGATAAAGACCAGTGACCGGGAATTTCCGTGCATCACGCGGGAAGCGTGGACGCGGATACAGGACGGAGAACGCAGGGTTCTGGTTTATCTATGCCCTACGAATACCCCGGACAACGTCATCGCCGACGGCGCTGCGGGTCGGCTGCCTTCCAGAGGTTGGCAGCCAAAGCTCGAAGATCTGATTGCCAAAGACTGGATGCCAGCCGATGGACTTTCGGTGATAAAGCTATCGCAGAAATGAAAATACCGTCTTGATTATGCTCCACACCGTTTGCGCGCGGCGGCTGCCCTGTGCATCCATCCACGCAATAGCGGCGTTCGTCAGGATGGCACCCAGCACATCGTTGTCCCCTTCGATAAGATTCAGAAATCCAGCGTCGGCCAGATCGGAACAGGCGGACACAACTTTTTCACGTCTCCAGTCTGGCAGCAGGGTTTCCTGAATTTCGTCGGAAGAACCCCTGATCAGCGTTAAAACCGATCTTTCGTTTTAAAGAGGGATGTAACATGTTTGACATACCAAAACTCATGCAGGTTCTTTCAGAAATTTTGTCAGATAAGTACGGCTGGGCAGATCTGGTGATCTATTACTACTTCAGGAGCGTATAGCCATGGAAGCCTATGTGAAAAGCTTTGCTACATATCGCACGATAAAGCAGGCCACGGCCATTTCCAGCCCGCTGGTGCTGGATAGCATGGACGCCGAAAACAGCACCGTCACGGTGAAGGGGACGTCCATCGGCCGGGAAAATACCGGGGACTGGCTGATTATTGATGGCGGCATTTACCAGATCTCCGTGGTGAAGCCGCAAAACGATCGCACGCTGCTGACGCTGGTATCTCCGCTGGATGCCTTCAGCCGCTCTCTGGAACTGGAGGAACAGCCGGAGGGCCAGAGCATCGGCGGATTTATCGGCACCATGCTCCGGACGCACTGGGTAAGGTGCGAAGACCCGGCATACGCCATGCCCTACCTGAAGGTGACGATACTGGATTCCACCGTATTCTCCGCCCCGGAAGTTGACAACGCCGGATGCTTCGACCTTCCCAGCTATTGCCGCCTGATGCGCAAGAGCTACCGGACGACCGTCCACTTTTCCGACGCTGGCAGTACGTTGGCTTGTACGATAAGCAATGCCCCCGTAACGAACCGGCAGGTGAGCTTCGACGACGGCCGCAGCCAACTACAGAGCGTGGACTATTCTTCGTCCGGTACTGCGAAGATCACCGTCCTCTGCGACGTGGATACCGGGGAAAAGGACGAAGACGGAAACGCCATTACTGTGCGGGAGCGCTCCATATGGTATTTGTCGGAGTCTGGGGGAGTCTCCCAGACTATCCCCGCCCGCCGGGCATCCGGCAAGTGGGAGACGATCAGCGTAAAGGGCACCGATAACGTGGAAGCCAAAGTGATCGAAACGTTTGCGAAAAACAAGGCGAACCACAAGCTGGAGTTCCGGAGCACGCTGGATTTGAACGTGCAGGATAACTGCACATTCATGGTTTACGGGGAGCCGCTGCAATCCTATATTTCCTACAAGCGCAAGAGCAGCGAAGACAAACGATTCTATTACAAGTCCGGTGAGCTGGCAACAACGGCGACCGAGAAACTGAGAGGAGTTGCGAAATGAGTTCAAATTTTACCGGCATCACATTCCCGAAGCAGCGAGTTGCGCCTTCAGATGATGCGATCATCCGCCGGGCAATCCTGCCTGACGGCATTCTGACCGGGTGCGACATCAGCTATTCCGGCTCCACGCTGACGATGGCGGCCGGCCAGCTGATGATCTGCGGCAGGCAGGTGCGTCACCCTTCGAGCCAGAACTGGGCCGTGGTGGATGCCACATCGGGCTACGCGCGGCTGCTGCTGACGATTGACACCACCCGAACATCAACAAAAGACGTTTTCGATCAGGTGCTTGATACAATCGAATATGCCTCGTCCGAGGATGGCTTCCCGGATCTGGAGACTGCCGATATCAACGCATCCGGCACGCGGTATCAGGTGGCGGCCTGCGTGGTTTCCCTTGGCGCAGGCGGTATCACCGGAATCAAGTCGCAGCTGGAGAAAAGCGCCGTAGACGGCGCAGGCGTAAATTTTAAGGTGGTCGGTGGGGTCACCCAGCCCACCGACCCCTCTGAAAATACTATCTGGGTAAATACGAGCGTGGATATTTCCGGCTGGGTGTTTTCGGCATCGGAGCCGGCTGAACCTGTAGAGGGGCTGGCATGGCTCGAGACGGGGGCCTACAGCAATGTGGAGTTCAACGCCCTCAAAAAAGGCGATATCCGCGTATACCCTCTCGCCGCAAAACAGTACGTCAGCGGGGCGTGGGTGGAAAAGTCCGCATTGAGCTATCAGAATGGAACGTGGGTAGCATGGCTGCGCCGCGAAATTCTGTACGAGCCCGGAAACGAAAATATCCCCGTGACGGGCGGCTGGACTTATACCTCTAAGGGATATTCCTCCGATGCAAGTACGCCCGGCACCCCCACCATAACGCGGGGAATATCTTCCCTAACGGTGCAGATGCCCAATGTATCCGGCGCAATAATCCACCCGGTGAACAAAATCGATCTGACGGAGTATTCCACAGTCGTTTTTGATGGGATCATCACCGGGGCTACCGGGTATGCATCTTTGTGTAATCTCCGTGTGTGGAGTGAATTTGGGAATTACTCATCTACTGGCTATTCTGCTTCGGTGACGATTCAGAAAAATGTTGATGGGGAAGTATCTCTGGATGTTTCCGAGTTATCCGGAAAGTTTTACATTGGCTTTGGACTTTGGACGGCCTCCCCCAAAATTGAGATGCGCAGCATGAAGCTACAGAAATGAGGTGGCATAAATGAAAACGATCTATCTGGATACCGATTTCAAGTGCCACGTTTCCCCCGGCAGCGGGTACACTTCCGTTGAAACGGACGCTTTCGATGGCAGGTGCGATACCTACATTGAGGGCTACCGTTTCATCCCCAGCGGGCAGACGTGGACACGCGCTGACGGCGTGGTGTTCACCGGCGAGATGATCGCCCCATGGAAGCCGTGGGCGGAGCTGGACACGGTACAGCGGGAGTATGAGCGAGAGCAGTACCCCGCCCTATTATCGAAACTATCGGAGGTATACGAAAATGCTGACACCTGATGAAATCATCGCCTTCGCAAAGGCAGATAGAGAAACTTGCCGCGTTGTTTCGGCGGCGGGAATCACCATTGACCCGGAACCCAGTGCCCCGCCCAGCAGACCGGGCTATAACTGGATTCCCAAGCAGATTTCCGCTGGCGGCGCAATTATGTGGGTGGAAAGCGAGTACGATTCCACGATGCCGGGAACAAAGGAAACGCCGATTCCGTATACTTCCGGGCTGACGGTTCGACCCAACTACTTTTACATACTGGATGGTGTGCGCAAGGTATGGACGGGCGAGGCCACAGGCTCCCCCGCGTGGGATGATGAGCGTTTCACCGAAATGTAAGGCGGTGACGGCATGAAGATTGCAGAAGTAAAAGTCGCCAAGACAACTTGCGAGACGACGCGCCTTGTGCCGATTCCCAAGGGTATTGTGGGCGCTACCGTTTCCATCGAATACACGGATTCCGCATGGGACGGCCTACAGAAAACTGTGGTATTCCGGAGCGCCGTGACAAAGGATGTGCTGGACGTTGGAAGTGAAGTTGCCATTCCGGCGGAGGTAGTCAGCCGCGCGGGCGTGAACCTCTACATGGGTGTGTACGGCGTGGACGCTGCGAACAATGTAGTCATCCCCACCATCTGGACGGAACTCGGCCTTGTGAATGGCGCGGCGGCTCCATCCGGAGACAGCTCCACCGACCCGTCCTTGCCGGTCTGGGCGCAGATTCAGGCAGCGATAGGAAATCTGGATGATCTGGATACCGTCGCGAAATCAAGCCTTGTAGCGGCTGTAAATGAGGCGCTGACAAGGGGCGGTGGAGAGGTTGACCCGGCAACGGTACAGAAGATTGTAGACGACTATCTGAAAGCCAATCCACCCGCTGCGGGCAAGGACGGCATCACCCCCACCATCGGTAGCAACGGCAACTGGTACATAGGCGATATCGACACCGGAAAGCCCAGCAGGGGCGAGAACGGTGCAGTCCCTGATATCCAGATCGGCACGGTCACGACCCTTCCGGCGGGAAGCGATGCAACTGCCAGCATTGGCGGCACGGCAGAGAATCCGCTGCTTAATCTTGGTATCCCAAAGGGCGCGGACGGGCAGGGCGGCGGCTCTGGCAACTGGGAAAAGATAGCAGAAATCATCATCCCCGACGACGCGGAAGAAAGCAATGCGCTGACTATCAATAAGGATCTCAACGGGCAGCCCTTTTCCCTCCTGAAAGCGAGGCTCTGCAGTAAGTTCCCCAAGTATACCGGCGGGAGTACCATTCCGAACATCACGTTTGCCATGCTCAACGGGATAAACTCCGGTAATCCCAGCCCGGCAGTTTATACTTCCCTTTGGCCTAAGGTCGGAACTGACCGTCTGGTGGGAGCCGTCTATGAGGTGGATGTTTCCGGGGTACAGGTGATAGAAAGCGCATTGCGTTCAACCGGCGCCGGATGGGGTGAGAACATGGGCATGTATGGCAGTTCCACTAGCACCTACGTGAAGTATTTCACGGATTCGCTCTGGGCGAAGCCAATTACCTCCATCGGCGGAACCGGTATGCTGATTTATCCCGGCTGTAAATTCGTTCTTTACGGCGTGCGGGCGTAAGGAGGACGGCCATGAACATGTGTGAAAATGGAGTGATTCGCCCAATGTCCCCGGAGGAAATCGCGGAGCTGGAACGGGCAATAGCCGAGGCACCGGAACCGGAACCAACGCCGGAAGACCGCATTGCAGAGCTGGAAGCACAGAATCAGGAGCTTACCGAATTTCTGGAACAGATGGCGCAGATTTATGATAGCAGGGAGGATGCAGAATGACGATTACACAAATTCAGTGCTTGCTCACCTATCTGGGCTATTCTCCCGGCACGATTGACGGCATTGAGGGCAGGAATACCCAAGGGGCAATTCGGGCGTTTCAGACCGACTATGGGCTTACCGTGGACGGGATACCGGGGGCGGCTACCCAGAAAATGCTCATCGGTGCTATCGCAGGGACGGCGGTAAAGGTGGAGAAGCCGGAAAGCAGCGACGCGCCGAAAACCGGGACGTTCTGGGACGGTATCCAGCATTTCACCCGGGAGGAATTCCGGTGCCAGTGCGGCGGGAAATACTGCAACGGCTTCCCAGCAGAACCCGCAGAGGAAACCGTCCGCATGGCGGATGAGATACGCCGTCGGGCTGGGGTTCCCCTGAATGTGAATTCCGGTGTTCGGTGCAAGCAGCACAACGCCGAGGTGGGTGGGGTATCCAACTCCCTGCACACCACGGGACAGGCCGTAGACCTCTCGGGGGCTATCTCCCCGGAGAAGCTGTATGCCATAGCCCAGGAGGTGCAGGCCGAGAAAATCCCCGGGCGGGGCGGTCTGGGGCTGTACGGATGGGGGATTCACGAGGACAACGGGAAGTACAGCCGGTGGAACGGCTGAGAAACAGGAGGACAACCATTTGAGCGAATGGATCAAAACCGCTATTACCATTCTGCTGGCGTTCGTGGGTTCGGCGGGCTTCTGGGGATTCTTGGAGGCCCGCCGGAAGAAGAACGATGCGAACACCCGGCTGCTGGTGGGAATGGCCCACGACCGTATCATTTACCTGGGGATGAAGTACATCGAACGTGGATACATCACCAAAGACGAATATGAAAACCTCAATGACTACTTATACGAACCATACGCCGCCGCTGGCGGGAATGGCTCTGCAAAAAGAGTTATGGAGGAAGTGCGCAAAATACCGTTGCATAATTAAGGAGGAAAACAAAATGATTAACTGGATTGTACGCATCAAAAACAAGAACTTCTGGCTGGCCGCGATTCCCGCGCTGCTTCTGCTGGTGCAGACGGTAGCCGCCCTGTTCGGCTTTACGC
>ERZ836877.6230-NODE-6230-length-10808-cov-6.070864_pt1 | contig 10808 bp, 10 predicted proteins | sample MGYA00519469_ERZ836877 | MGnify/ENA primary metagenome ERZ836877 (study PRJEB31850, sample SAMEA3708809) | human gut metagenome | biome: human gut; feature: human-associated habitat; material: faeces | place: China | collected 2014 ... | reverse complement strand
ATCAGGGAAAATGGATTTTTTATAAGATTGATATTGATATATCGAAAGAGATTGCAGAGTATATAGGCATTGAGATCGTACCGACGTTTGTGGTGTACAGAGATGGAAAAATCTGTGGATATACAACCGGAGTTCTTCCAGAAGAAACTCTGGAAGAACGAATCCGGGAAATGTTAAGAAAATAATTGGTGGAATCAATTATTCGTATGATGAATATTTTGCGCAGATTGCATTGACTTGCTATGTTAAAATTCGAATACAGCAACACCGTATGGCGGAAGATCGTAACCAAATGAATATGGTCTTCCATCACATTCCTGTTTCTTTGCTTTATATACTGCCGGGCGGGCTTTTCCGCTTCCGCCATACTGCAATTCATCACTGTTCAGTACCAGGCGGTACTGTTTGCCGCGTGGTACGCCGACACGGTACTCCGGTCGTTCGATCGGTGTGAAGTTACATACGAATAAAAGGTTCTTTTTTGCGCCCTTTGAATGACGGATGAAGCTGTAAATACTTCGTGAGCTGTCATCTGCATTGACCCACTCAAAGCCTTCCATGCAGGTATCCTGTTCATACATGGCTTTGTTGTGTGTGTAAAGATGCAGCAGGTCACGGTAGAAATTCTGGAGTGCCTGATGCTCTGGCTCTGCAAGGAGATACCAGTCAAGCTCACGCGCCTCGCTCCACTCGCGGAGCTGTCCGAAATCCTGTCCCATGAAGAGAAGTTTCTTTCCAGGATGTCCCATCATGAAAGCATAACCGACCTTCAGGTTGGCGAATTTCTCAAATCCAAGACCAGGCATCTTATTGAGCATAGAGCATTTTAGATGTACCACTTCATCATGTGATAATACAAGAATATAATTCTCGCTATATGCATAGGTTAAGGCAAATGTCATACCGTAGTGGTCGCCTTTGCGGAAATATGGATCCAGCTTCATGTATTCGGTAAAGTCATGCATCCATCCCATGTTCCACTTCAGGCTGAATCCAAGACCATCATCTTCCGGTTTTCCTGTTACTTTTGGCCATGCAGTGGATTCTTCTGCGATCATCAGTGCGCCAGGGTTACGTCCGGTAGTAACGGAATTCAGATGCTTGAAAAATTCGATTGCTTCCAGATTCTCATTGCTGCCGTATTTGTTGGCGATCCACTGACCGTCTTCTTTACCGTAATCAAGATACAGCATGGAAGCAACAGCATCTACGCGGAGACCATCGATGTGATAATGTTCGATCCAGAACAGTGCGTTGGCGATCAGGAAGTTCTTAACTTCTGCTTTACCATAATCGAAGATCTTGGTTCCCCAGTCTGGATGTTCCCCCTTCTTAGGATCTGCATATTCAAAGGTAGCTGTGCCGTCAAAGTCAGCGAGTCCGTGTGCATCGCGTGGAAAATGTGCCGGTACCCAGTCAAGGATTACGCCAATCTTATTTTTATGGAAATAATTGATCATATATGCGAAATCTTCCGGCGTACCATAACGGGAGGTCGGTGCATAATATCCGGTCACCTGATATCCCCAGGAGCCGTCAAATGGGTATTCTGAAATTCCCATCAGTTCGATATGAGTATACCCCATCTTTTTTATGTAGTCTGTAGCTGCATGCGCAAATTCACGGTAGCTGTAGAACCCCTCATCTTCACGTCCCGGATGGCGCATCCAGGAACCGATATGTGCTTCATAAATGGAAATCGGTGAGGAATGGAAATCCCATTCTGCCCGGTGCTTCATCCAGACACTGTCACTCCATTTTAAATGGGAGATATCAGCAATCCTTGAGGCAGTTCCCGGTCTCAATTCTGCACTGTTCGCAAATGGATCAGCTTTGTAAAGCTTATCTCCGGTCTGTGTCTCGATACAGTACTTGTAAAGCTGTCCGATCTGTGCTTCCGGAACAAATGCGGTATAGATTCCAAGTGGTTCCTGACGCTTCATAACGTTTGCATCTTCACTCCAGCCGTTGAATTCACCGACTACGGCAACTGATCTGGCGTGTGGAGTCCATACTGCGAAATATACGCCGGTTTTTTTTCCATCTTTTACAAAATGTGCACCCATTTTTTTATAGATTTCATAATGGGTTCCCTGTCCGAATAAATATTGATCTAATTCGCCGATTCTATAATCAGCGGGTTTATCTGTTGTTACAGTTTTTACAGACTTTTTAGCTGTAGACTTTTTAGCAGCAGTTTTAGCAGCTGCCGGTTTTTTTACAGCAGATTTTTTTACGGCCGTCTTGCGGGTCGTGTTGGTCTGTTGTGCTGTTGTTTTTTTTACTGCCATCCCATTCACCTTCTATCAAAGATATTTAGGAATATTATACTAGAAATAGCGATAAAAAGAAAGAGTTTTGGACAACTTATACACTTCTTATGTAAGATGTCTAAAACTCTTTCCTTTAGATAACTATAAAACAACGAAGCCCGTTAGCCCTTGTGGTTAGCGGGTTTTCGCTGTTCTGTACTTGTTGCAAAATCCGCTTCGGTCAAATCTCGGTCAAATAATTTTCTAAAGAAATGTTGCACCTTTTCTATTCTCTTTCTTATTCTTGTTCTGATTATATGATTTCCTTATACAAATTCTGTAATTTATCCATTTCCGATTTTGCTTTATCATCTGTGACGTGCGTATACAAATCCAGTGTGATTGCTATGGAATAATGTCCGAGGAATCCTTGTACTACCTTTGCGTCAATCCCGGCTTCAAAACAACGCGTTGCAAAAGTATGACGAAGTGCATGTGGATAAAAATGCGGAATCGGTATAAACACTGTCTTGTTTTTCTCTGCCTGCTTTTTTCGTTCCTTATTGATAGATTTTTCTATCCAGTCTAACGTCACTTGAAAGGTGTGTTCTGTAATCGGTTTTCCGTTCTTTCCAACAAACACAAGATTTTCAAATCCCTCTAATGGTTGCCATTCACTAGCTGACAACTGCATTTCTTTCAACTGAATCCACTGACGTTTTAAAGCCTTATACACACTGTCCTGCATGGGAATCGTCCGTATACTGTTCTTTGTCTTTGGTGTCTGGTACTTGAATACATACTTCTTTGTTTCCTTATCTTTGATATACACCAACGTTTTATTTACAGAAATTTCCCGTTTCCGAAAATCTACATCATCCCATGTAAGCCCAAGCAGTTCTCCGCCACGCATTCCCGTTCCGAGTGCTACCTGTATGAGATTCTCGTGTATTCTCTCCTTTGCGTGTTCCAATACTTCCCGTTGTTCTTTCACAGTCAGTACCCGTATCTGTTTTGTCTTTGTTTTGGGAACTTCCACTCCTGCACATGGGTTGAATGTAAGAATCCTGTTATGCACTGCATATTTGAACATAGCATTGAGAATATTATACACATCCCGTATAGTCTTTGTGCTGTAATCATCATCTGCCATATTCTGAAGCAGACGTTCCAAAATAATCGGATTAAAATCTGCCACACGTTGTTTTCCTATCTGCTTCTTTATGTAACGTCTGTAAAAATCATCATAACGTACTTGTGTACTCTCCTTGATAGTCCGCTTCTTATGGGTATTCAGCCAGATATCAAACCATGTATCCAGAGTGATATTATCGCCCTTTCCTTTCAACCCATGCTTGACTTCATAGCGTAAATCTTCCATTTCTTGAACTAACTTTTTTAAGTCCGCATTATCTTTTGTATACGTTTCTCCTTTGTAATAAAACCGCCCTCTGTAAATTCCGCTTTTTCTCTGCATAATTCCCGGCGGTAATGGATTTCCTTTTAAGTCCTTGCCCAATCTGCACGCTCCTTTCCGTGCAAGGACTATCAGAACTGGTCTGACAGTATTATATGCTTATTTGTGTTTATACTGCAATTACTTCATATTTATTTTTCAGATTATGCCCTTCGTTTTTCTTCAAAAACTGGTCTAAAACCTCAGAGCGTATAAGAATCTTATTTCCAATCCTTATGACCGGAATCTTCTGCCATGTAATCAGCTTTCGCAGATTATTTCTTCCAATTCCCGTATACTCTGACGCTTCATTCACTGTAAGGGCTTTCTTTGTCTGTATCGTGTTCTGTGTATGTTCTGTCAAAGATTCTCCTTTCTTCTTCCCTCAAAAGGAAAGATTTTTTATAGTCCTCATATATGCGTTGTTGTTCTTCGTTCATCTGCCCCCGTTCTATTAGCTGGCGGATATAATCTCTGTTATCCAGTTTTCCGATTTTATCCATTAGCTTTAAAGAGGGCGAAACTGCTACGTTCAGCCACTGCCATGTTCGTTCCAGTGTCTTTTTCTCTGGATTCATGGTCAACTTTATCTTCCCTACATCCTGCATGAGTTCTTCCCACGGGGGATAAGTAGGATAAAGCCGTTTTCTTGTAACCGTGCTGTTTTCCGGCTTCTGTAAAAACCGCACTTTCTCGTTTAATACAGACAACGCAATCCGTGCCACATCCCTGTCTTTCAGAAGTTCTTCTACTAATCTGACCGCTTTTTTGTGCCGGAATCGAAGTTCATATCTGTTCCAGTCCGGGTTGAGTTCTTTTCCGAACTTTTCTGCCTGTTCATATCCCTTTTCATAGAATGTAATCCGAAAATCACTGTGTTTACTGCCGAGATATAGTGTTTTTCCCTGCGCTTCTATTTCATCCTCTTTCAGTCTATCAGAACGATTCTCTGCTGTATCACGCAACTGACTAGATATCAGCCCCTCGTTTTTCAGACGAATCAATTCCGGGATAGACAGATAAGGCTTTGTATCGTCGATTGCCAAGTCTATCCTCGGAAAATTCACCGGGTATCTGCAAACTCTTTCCAGAAAATCAAACCATGTTTCCTTATTCATCATAAGGAAATTTTCATAATTCCTGCACCCCGAACCACTCATAAGAATCTGAAATCCCTCATACTGTGCATTTCCTGTCGGTTTCAGAATCTTGATATTGTCAAATCTTGCTATCAGTTCGTGTCCAGCAATTCCTTTTTCCTTACCATGCAGTTCCATAAAACTCAGTGGAATCCGCAAGATATCTTCTATGATTATGAACACGTCTACACCTTTGACAGTAATCTGACACCAGTCAATCAGTGCTGTCAAATCTTCTTTCTGACGAGTTACCCCCCTGTTAGTATAGGGGGGTTCTGAAATTTTCATTACCTCTGTTATCATCATCCCTGCCTTTCGTAGTATGCCGTGGCTTTCGCCACGTTCCCGGAACTTCCTCTACTCCCTTTGCTCCTTTCACGCTGTACGGAGCAGTCCGCAGAGAATTTCCGGGAACAGTCTCTACACGTTTCCTTTTCCGGTAACAACACGGATACCCTTGCAGGAGATTCTGTCCACCAATACTGGGAAGTTTCCTCTCTGCACATAAGGGGCATATACCGCTTCTTCTAGTTCTACCACTGTGTAAGGCTCTACCTTTGGAAGTTCTGTTGCTTCCAGACGGATATCTACGCTGTTTCCAAGTTTCATGCTTCCGAGGTGAAGTTTCAATGCTTCCACTTCCTCGGTTTTCTTCCGGGTTTCCTTATCATACTTGTAGCAGTAGTCTGCTCCCATGTAACGGAGTTCCCCGAACGCTTCTCTGACCTGTTCTTTTGTCAATGTAATCTGCATGCTACATTTCTCCTTTTTTGAAATCATGGTGAATGAGTGTCTGGTAAGTGTGACAAGTCCTTTTCATATCCACGTCTATATTTATTTCATTACTTTTCTCCTTACCTCTTAACCTCATCATAGACCTGTTTTTTCTTCTTGTCAACAATTATTTTACTTTTTCCCTTACTTTTTATTTTTGTATTTCAAACGCTTAACTATATCTTTTTATAACTTATTATAATTTTACCCTTACATTTATCCTTATCTTGTGTTATGATGAAAACAGAAACGAGGTGTGCATATGTTTGTGAATAAAGAAGCAGTAGGAAAACGAATTTTACAGATACGCAAGAAATACGGTTACAGTATGCAGAAGTTTGGGGAAATCATAGATAATGCCCCGAAAGGCTCTGTAAACAGTTGGGAAAAGGGTGTGAATCTTCCCAATGAGAAACGCTTGAAGCAGATTGCCACGTTGGGCAATATGACGCTGAATGAACTTCTGTATGGTTCATTTAAAGAATATGTAGATATGCTTATCACAGAAAAACTGGGGATTGAACTGCCGGAAGAATTTACCAGAACTTTCTATTCTCTTTTAGAGCAGAACGGATTTACCTACGGGGATGATATCGAGATTGTCCGGCTTGTAAACGGCTTTCTGACTTATCATAACCTTACAACAAAAGAAACCGCCATTTTCTATCAGCCAACTGCATACTCCGGCGATTATTTTGACGGTATCATACAAAAAGCGGATTCTTCCGTTCTGGTCTGCCGGGCATATGCAGATAAGGCAAACAACACCTTACATATCATTCCGGCTTTTGAGAATGGACAGACTGAGGAAGTAGCAGACTTCTTTCATGCACTGAAAAGCATAACCGCTCCACACAACAACAATTATTTCACTTCCGGCTTTCTGACACTCGGACTGGCATTGAGAGATTCCAAAGTAATTATCTATGGAATTGATGAAAAACAGGGAACAGCACAGGTAATCCCTTACGAATATGATTGCGAATCAGACGCTTATATCCAGAATGAACATCTGTCATATACCAGACAGGATAGCTTTTTCCGAGAAGCCACGAAAGAAGCGGTCTATCGGAAAATGCAATCCGACAGAAGTAACCCATAAGATAAACAAGAGGACTTGCAAGGTTTGTGACCTTTCAAGTCCTCTTATGTATCATGATGGTATTGGCTGTGTCCGTTCCGTAAAGGACTGCCCTACGGCGTCTCGGCTTCGCCTTGTTCCTTTACCTCACTAATAATAATGTTCTGATAGCAGAACTCTTACTTATACTTTTATCTTACTATTCTTTCAATTTTTACCGTTTCACCATCAATATTATACTTAAAAAAATAAAATTTAATAACATTTCCTTCTGATACTTGTTCTAGATCACCTTTACACTTAGTACAATCTAAACTAACTTTTGTCGTATCAAAAAATAGACTACTTTCTTCCTTCTCATTTAGTTCTATTAAAAGTGTATCAAAAGTTTTCTCTACAACAACCCCACTCAAATGAAACCAATGAGAATTATCATCTCCACTAGAACGCAACTCCATATTTTGACGATTCTCCTTAAAAACATTTCCTTTTACGCCAAGCACAATTAATACTATTGCAAGCAAAAGTATGATTAACAAAATCAATCGTTTCTTATCCATTAAATGTAGTCCCCGATATGTCTGTCCAACTATCAAAATCAAAATTCAAATAACGTACTGTATCCCCCCATCCATCAAATACCATCAATGTATGTACTGTATTTCCAGAATTATATGCTCGCAAAGTTGCATATCCCTCTGCTGCCATTGAATGCCCCGCACGTTCTCCAGTATCACTGCTAATTATACCACAATGGACAACTGCTATATCTCCTCTATCAATGCAATTAGTGAAAAAATTATAATTGGGACTATAGTCAGTATTTTGTGTTACAGAAACATTCTTTCCAGCACAAAAGTCCACAAATCCAGGTCCAATATTGCCAATAGTTGTTGAACCATATGTTATTCCTCCACTCTCCGATGAAACTGTCGTTCCTGTTGAATCCCAAATATCCATATAATCACCTGCAATATCTGTATAATCAACAGCATTATAATATGCACCACATGCTAATAATGCACTAACTGCACATGCATAATGTCCTGTTACACTTTCTATATACGGCTCATTAAAGGAAATAAATTCTTGAAGATGATTTGTTGAAACAAGCGTGTAGTTTTCATAAACTTCATCAATATCTAGCAAAACCTCATCCCAAGTAGCTGGGTCTTTTCCCCTACTCTCATTCAAGGACAGTACTGTTTTTTCTAATGTTTCACCATAATTCGTTCTAATCTTTCCCAAATTATCAACAATACCATATTCAAACGGAGCTATTTTATATATTTCAGAGGTATTTGCTTTTTCACTAAATACATTTGCTTCACTTTGATAAATCACCTCATATGGATTTGCTGAATTATTACCAAATGAGTATTCTGATATCAAAGATTCACACGTAGTATCAAAAACTACATATCCATATGGTTTGTTTTCTAAATTGTAATTTACAATATATCCAATAGCTTGACCTGTTGTATCATAAAATTTTCTCGGATTATTAGCAACAATATTGCTATTTTCTCCTATTCCCTTTGCAAAACGTTCTGCCATCTGTATCGCCAAATCATCCGTAACATTTACAACAGAAGTATTCTCCGATGCATGGACAGGAACTATTGACATAATAGTCAATATAAAGATTGTCAAAAGTGAAGCAAATCGTTTAAAAATTTTTCTCATAAATATCCTTCCTCCTTAGATTATATATTTACTTTAATATTATATCTTATTCCCTATTTTGTCTATATTTTTTTATGTTTATTTCAAATATTTCATTCTATTTTATTTTTATCAAACTATTTTCAAACAAATCCAAACAAAGAATCTCGGGGCAAATTTCGGTCAAATCAGGATAAATAAATATAACACTTTATATGTAAGTCAATTTTAAAAAAGCCTGTAATTCCGGGCTTTACAACACTTTGTAACACAATATAAACCAGTTCGATAATCCCTCATTCCTTTAGATAACTATAACAACAACAAAAACCCGTTGGTCGAAAGACTAACGGGTTTTTGCTGTATATATCATCACACGGTATGTCGTGACATTTCTGACTTTGTCGGTCGAATCAACGCACGATAAAATACTACATGTGCATCTAACATTTTCTGAAACATAGACACGGTCTTTCCTGTGATAAATGCGCAGAGCACCGTTCCGACTCCGACGCCGTGAAGTCCGTGAAGGATTCCAATGGAAAGTACCAGTGTTGTAGTCAGACAGCACAAGTCAAATGTGGTCTTCACATATTTATATGGTTTGTTCAGAATCTCTGACATATCCCTTGGAAATGTATCCGTCGGAATAATTGGAAGCATGCAGCGATTTGCCAGTGCAATTCCAAAACCGATAATTAAAAATCCAAGTGCAAAATACAGTACATTTAACGCCATTGTATTTGGCAAAAACGCCAGCCAGGCATCGTGGACATCAATCATTTTCCCAAACCCGATCCCTACCACAAAGGAAAAGATATATTCGAAACAAAATGCTTTCTTAAGGATCATAAGACTTAGCACCAGCAATGTCTGGAAAATGTAATTCCATGTTCCAAAAGACAGTGACGGAAATACTTTATTAAATACAAATGGAACAGATGAAATGGTGGAAATTCCAAATCCGCTTTTTGCCATCAGGCAGACTCCAAGACTGTTGATAATCAGTACGACGCAAAGCGCCAGTTCTCCAGGGAGATATTTTTTATTCATGATAATCCTCTTTTCTTTTAATCTTGTTGTGATATACGCCTCATATACTTTTACTGCATACATCTGATATAGCCTCCGGCAGGGCGCACATTGTCCGGTGGACAATGGTTTTGCGCCGACCGAAACGGAGTGTAGACTTGCAGAGGTGCGCAGTAGAAGTATGTCATGCAATTGCATGACGTGCACCTCGTGGCAAGAATGCCGAGGCATTCTTGAATGCTAATTTTTCTGTATAATTTCAGTCAGATTTTGCTGACCGTATTTTAGTATAGACCCAAGAATTCATAAATACTAATGTATTTTTTGAATATATCTATTCTATTTTAGAATGAATATAGTATAATATTGAGTAGGATTGTGAGAGTGCGCAACGCAAAGCAATCCGCAGGCATCATAGGATCTCTTGACACATATAACTGAAAGGATTATTTATGAACACCGATTACCTTCGCTACTTTTCCACTCTTGCAGAACTCCAACATTATGGAAAGGCTGCAAAAGAATTAAACATTTCCCAGCCGGGACTCAGCCATGCGATTCATTCCTTGGAAAAAGACTATGGACTTCCACTTTTTGAGAAAACCGGTAGAAATGTACGACTTAGCCCTTATGGACTAGAAATAAAAAAATATATAGATATCATTTTAAACAACTTGGACGAATTAGAACAGACCATCTCTGACTTCCACCGAGAAGATAAAATCATCCGGATTGCCAGCGTCTATCCCCTGGCCGGAAGCTTCATTCCAGAACTAATCCAGTCCTGTTCTGTGAAGTTTCCATTCGCAATTTACAATGGAATGACTCCAGATATTCTTCACGGTCTGGAAACTATGACTTATGATCTTGGCTTTTGCTCCGGACATCCCTCATCTGAACTGTTCGAATACTGCCCAGTTCAAAAATCCTATGTTGGAATCGTCGTTCCAAAAGGACATGAATTAATATTAAAAGAAGCTTTCACCTTTCGTGATATTACTACATACCCACAGATTTTCTTCACACGGACAAGCCCAATGCGAAAGCTTCAGGAACAAATCTACAAAGATTATCAAATTTCTGCAGCCCCTGCCTGCGAAGCAGAAGAAATAGAAGTGATTTTAAATATGATTGAACACGGATTTGGCATCTCTGTCCTGCCATATCTGGATATCTTCAAAAACCGGAATGTAGACGTTCTTCCACTTTCCGAGGCAAAATGGGAGTCGACCTTTTATGCAATCCGCAGACGCGATGGGGTCAGAAGCCATGGCGAAAAAACAATTTGGAGCCAGATTATACACAATTCAAAAAGGGACAGGTTGGAATTTTAGGAAAGCCCGGAAAATGGCGGTTGGAATTTTGACACAATTTAAAAAGGGACAGGTTGAAGTGAAATTGGGGACGGG
>ERZ836877.6223-NODE-6223-length-10817-cov-2.223100_pt1 | contig 10817 bp, 9 predicted proteins | sample MGYA00519469_ERZ836877 | MGnify/ENA primary metagenome ERZ836877 (study PRJEB31850, sample SAMEA3708809) | human gut metagenome | biome: human gut; feature: human-associated habitat; material: faeces | place: China | collected 2014 ... | reverse complement strand
TTTTGCCGTCGAGCCACAGAGTTCACCGCCCAAAATGGAGGCAAACCCTGGCGGTACGTCATACTACCTCACACTCTCGTCGACCGCAGTTATACTTTCGGTTATATTCTCAGCCAAACGAAACTCAGATAGACGGTCTGTTGCTTGTCAGCAATTTATAAAGACATGATCTCTGTTTAAGTTATAATCAAAAGTCGATACGGTTTTTCAATGATCGCGAGGTGAGGGCGGTCTGGAATGACGAAAACAACTGTTGGTAGTTCTCGGTTACTGACGTTGTGCGCGCTATTGATGATTAACCGGACTATACCAAGGCCGGTAACTATTGGCGTTGGCTTAAACGCAGGTTGAAACATGATGGCGTTCAGTTCGTGAATGGCACTCACAAACTGAAAATTGTTGTTCCCGACAGCAAACAGCGTATAGCCGATGTACTGAACAGTGAGGATGTGGTCCTTCTTGTTAAGCGTTTTTATAACGGCAATCGGATGAATAAAGCGTCCGGAGAAAGGAGGCTGCATGCAGTGGTGCGCCCTTTCTCCGGACAAAGTTACTAACTTTTTTTATTTTACGGCGCGGGTGGCCGCGCGTTTCATTCGGATTTCTTTATGATTGCCACTCGGCCTTCGTAGGCGGGGAAGGCGACGGCGCCGCCGTTCACGGTGGCCGTGCGGCCGGTGTAGAGTTCGGTCACCGCGGTGCCGTCGGCAAAGGTGCCGGCTACGTCTATGGGCCGCCCGGCCTCGGGCAGCAGCCGGATGAGGATTGTGTCGCGGTCGTTGTAGCGGACACAGGTGTGGACGTCGACAGTGCGCTGCCGCCCAGTGCCGATTACGGGGTTGGCCCGGCGAATACGGCCAAGTCTGCGGAAATTCCGACTTCTCCGGCATCAAGAACCTCATTTTCAAGATGCTGTGATGAATAAATCTGGTTGAGTTCCTTTCTCAGTACATCCATGGCAGTGTGGCGTTTGATTTCCCGCGAAATAACGAATTTTCAACCCAATATCCAAACATTTCCCCGAAAAACATTAACTTTGCAAGAAGAACCGTTCACCGCCCTTCCAATATAGAACATGACTGACGCAACGCGATTTTTTTTCATTTAAATGCCTCGAAAAGGAATAAAAAAATGAACGATTTATACTAAAAAGAACGTCTGAACGTTCACTAAGTGAACGCCCGGACGTTCCATTAATAATATAAGTATGGATAAACTTGCAAGTCTTTATCGGCAATGGCAGGAAATTCAGCCGCTTTCACCAAGAAAGCAATACCTGTTGAGCCAGCGATTTACTGTCGATTATAATTTCAATAGTAATCATATCGAAGGCAATACCCTGACGTATGGTCAGACCGAACTGCTGCTATTGTTAGGAAAGGTTGTGGGAGAAGGCGATTTGAAAGACTTTAATGATATGAAGGCGAGTCAAGTCGGGTACGAAATGGTGCGTGAGGCTTTAAATTTAAAAGATACACCATTAACCCAGAATTTCATCCGCCAACTGCACAAGGTTCTGCTGCGCGAGGACTATACCGTGTACCGTAATCTTCCGGGAGGCATTCAGACAAGTTATGTAATCCATGCCGGTCAATACAAGAAGCGTCCAAATAGCGTTATCACCCGCTATGGCGACCGATTCGAGTACGCCTCTCCCGAGGAAACGCCAGCCCTGATGGCCGACCTTGTCGACTGGTATAACGAGGCAGAGCAATCGGAGAATTATTCGCCGGTTGAACTGGCGGCCTTATTTCATTACCGATACATCCGTATTCATCCTTTTGAGGACGGCAACGGCCGAATTGCACGATTGTTGGTAAACTATATCCTTGCCCGTCATGGCTGGCCCATGATTGTGGTGCGCTCCCGTGACAAGTGGAAATATATAGAGGCATTGCATAAGAGCGATCTAAAAGTCGGAACCGAACCGTCTTTCGGAGCACAGGCTACGCTAAAACAAATTGCGACATTCCTGAATTATTTCAAACATCTTGTTGCATCAGAATTACAATATAATATTGACTTTGCAACCGAAACATCGCCTGATGTTTGGTGGTATGATGGTAAAAAGATTGTTTTTAGAAGCCCCTCGTCAGCAGCAATACTTCGCACTATATCTGAGAACCCGGAAATTACTGTGGATGAAATAGCAAATAAAGTCGGCATAGTGCCGAGGGCCGTGAAAAAGCAGTTGAGCAGTATGGTCGAAAAAGGCTATATTCAGCGAAGCAGCACAGACCGTGACTGGTATATATTTGTTTCCCAGTCTGTCTAATCTCTCCCCCTCATTGCGATTTTCTGCGAATTTATTACTAAATTTGCACATTAATTTCAAATACGAATACAACAATTCTTTTATGGGATTCTTCAGTATTTTTTCAAAGGAGAAAAAGAACACTCTCGACAAGGGACTCGAAAAGACCAAGGAAGGCGTTTTCGGCAAACTGAAACGCGCCTTCATGGGCCGAAAGACCATCGACGCCGATTTCCTTGACGAACTTGAGGATATATTCATTTCCGGCGACGTGGGCGTGGAGACCACCCTGCGTATCATCGACCGTATCCAGCAGCGTGCCTCGCGTGACCGCTACGTGGGCATGAACGAACTGAACGACATGCTTGTTGAGGAGATTACCTCGCTGCTGGCCGAAAATGACAATCAAACCACCGGAACGGCCGATTTCGCCATCCCGGCCGGCACGTCGAAGCCCTATGTGATTATGGTTGTCGGCGTCAACGGCGTGGGAAAGACCACCACAATCGGCAAACTGGCCCACCAGTACCGTAAGGCCGGTTACAGCGTGATGCTGGGCGCCGCCGACACCTTCCGTGCCGCCGCCGTCGAGCAACTCGATGAATGGGGGCGCCGCGCCGGCGTGCCCGTGGTCAAGCAGCAACTCGGCTCCGATGCCGCCGCCGTGGCCTTCGACACACTTTCGTCGGCTGTCCGCCAGGGCACCGACGTCGTGATCATCGACACCGCAGGCCGTCTGCACAACAAGAAGGGCCTGATGGACGAACTGTCGAAAATCAAGCGCGTGATGGACAAGGTTGTTCCCGGCGCGCCGCAGGAAGTCCTGCTGGTCCTCGACGGTTCGACAGGGCAGAATGCATTCGAGCAGGCCCGCCAGTTCTCGGCCGCCACACAGGTGACGGACCTGGCCGTGACGAAACTCGACGGCACCGCCAAGGGTGGGGTGGTCATCGGCATCAGCGACCAGATGAAGATTCCCGTGAAATATATCGGTCTGGGCGAGGGAATCGACGACCTCCAGGTTTTCAACAAACGCGAATTTGTTGAGTCGCTTTTCGGCAACCGCTGATATTTCTTCTGAATGAAATACAGTCCTTTGAAGGTAAACGTGGTTTCCATGGGTTGCTTCAAGAACCTGGTGGATTCCGAGCAATTGTTGCGCCGGCTTGAAAAGGCCGGCGTCGATGCCGTGCACGACAGCGACGGCGATGCCGACGTAGTGGTCATCAACACCTGCGGTTTCATCGGCGACGCCAAGGAGGAATCCATCGGCGCCATCCTCGAGGCCTGCTCGCTGAAACAGAGCGGCCGCGTCGGCGCAGTCTATGTGATGGGCTGCCTCAGCGAACGCTACGCCAAGGAAATGCCCGACGAGATTCCCGAAGTCGACGGCTGGTATGGCAAATTCGACTGGGACGGCATTGTCGACCGCATCACCGTTTCGCGCGAAAAACCTGCCCATGCCTGGGAACGCCGTCTCACCACACCGCCCCACCATGCCTACATCAAGATTGCCGAAGGTTGCAACCGCTTCTGCGCCTTCTGCGCCATACCGCTGATAACCGGGCGCTATGTGTCGCGTCCCGTCGACGATATCCTTGCCGAGGTCACTGACCTCGCCGGAAAAGGCGTGCGCGAATTCAACGTGATTGCCCAGGACCTCTCGTACTACGGCCGCGACCTCTACGGCCGGAGCGCCCTGGCTGAACTGATTGATAAAATGGCACGGATTCCCGGCGTCGACTGGATTCGCCTGCATTACGCCTATCCGGCCGACTTCCCCTATGACGTCCTGCCCGTCATGGCCCGTCATAAGAATGTATGCAAATATCTTGACATTGCTCTTCAGCATATCGACGACACCGTGTTGCAGAACATGCACCGCCACATTGATGCTGCCGAAACCATCGCGTTGCTGCAACGGATTCGCCGCGAGGTCCCCGGAATCCATATACGCACCACCCTGATGGTGGGCTTCCCCGGCGAGACGGACGAGGCTTTCGATCGTTTGCTCGATTTTGTCCGCGAGCAGCGTTTCGAGCGCATGGGCGCTTTCGCCTACTGCGAGGAGGACGATACCCGCGCTGCCGCCGAATTCACCGACGAAATCCCGCAGGAAGTCAAGGAACGCCGCCTCGACAAGTTGATGGCCCTTCAGGAAGAAATCTCGCTCGAACTCAACACCGCCAAGGTCGGCAAGACAATGCGCGTGATGATAGACCGCGAGGACAGCGACTATTTCGTTGCCCGTTCGGAATTCGATTCGCCCGAGGTCGACCCGGAAATACTCGTCGTCAAGTCGCGGGAACTTACGCCCGGCCGGTTTGCCGAGGTGCGTATCACGCAGGCAATGCCCTATGAATTAATCGCCGAAATCGTCTGATTCGATGGTCCGTCCTTCTCAAGAAATGATTCGCGCGGTGTGCCACTGCGTGGCCTGCGGCATCCCCGTCGCCCTTTTTCGGCGTCCCGGCCGGGATGTCCGTTTTCTGGCTTCGGAACCCGCTGAGGATTACGCCGGGTCGGTCTTTTCCATTATCCCCTGGGGTGGAAAATGGGACGGTCGCATCCGAATTGGCAGCGTCGACAATCCTCGGGCCGTTTTGGAACTATCTACCTGCACCGGTGGCTGGCCGCCGCAGTACGCGCAGTCCGACACCGACAGGCAGCAGTACCTGCATGATGTCGGCTCTCTCATAGAGACTCTTCGGCACCGTGGCGGCAAGTTGGTGGTTTCGCGCGTAAAATCATATCCATTCGGCCCCGATGCTTTGGGCCCGGCCATATCCTCGGTGTTCGAGGCTTTCCCGGATGCTTTCTGCAATTTCTTTTCCCATCCTGCCGTCGGCTGCTGGCTCGGCGCCACCCCCGAAGTGCTGCTGTCCTGCGACAGCCGGGGCGCTTTCTCCACAATGGCCCTGGCCGGAACGCACAGCAGCGGAAAGGACTGGGACAGCAAGAATATCGAGGAACAGAAAATCGTCACCGATTATATAATGTCGGTATTGACGCCGATGGCGCGTGATATCGTCGCCGACGGCCCTAAATCCCTGCCTTTCGGCAGCATCGAACACCTATGCACCGTGATTTCCGGCACATTCTCCGCCTCCGTGAGCCACGGTCAGGCTGTCGACGCCCTTGCGCCTACACCTGCCGTAGGCGGTTTCCCTTCCGGCGATGTCGACGCCCTCATTTCCGCTGCCGAGGCTCATTCGCGCCGCTGCTATGCCGGAACGCTGACGGTAGAAAACGCCGGCGAGAACCATTCCTACGTCAACTTGCGCTGTGCCGAATTCACCCCCGGCCAGGTCACTTTTTATGGCGGCGGGGGCATAACACCGCTGTCAGTTGCCGCCGACGAGTGGGTGGAAACCGAAAACAAAATCGGCCAGATTGCCCCGCATGTTTTAAATGTATTGAATCTCCATGTCGCAGAATCAGAATAATTCCAGAGGTGTCTTTGTGATTTTTGCCACTGCCCTGGTCACTTTGATATTATTGTCCCTGCTTCCCTGGGGCGATTTCACCGGGCATGTACTGAAAGATTTCAATCTTTTCGGGGATTTGCTGCCACGGAGCGACAAGTCGTTCATCACCCACGAGGAAATTGACCCCGAACTTTTGGCCCTCGCTTCCGAGTCCGACTCCGAAGTGCCGGATTCCACGCTCTTGCCATCGGGCGAAGCGGCCAACGAAGTCGTTGCCGACCTTCCCGACGATTTCACGCCCCCGATGCGCGATGGAAGCATTCTGATTGAGGATTATTCCCCCGACGGCAGCGGGCTGCCTTCCTTGCGGCAGGCCCTGGCGAATTCGACGTCCTCGCCGGTGCGCATAGCCTTTGTCGGCGACTCCTATATCGAAGGCGATATCCTCACCCAGGATATCCGTGCCATGCTTCAGGAAACCTATGGCGGCCACGGGGTGGGGTACATGCCTGTTTTCAGCCCCATTCCCGGATTCCGTCGCTCTGTGCGTCAGTCGGGCTCGGGCTGGGAGGCAAAGGAAATCCGCGACATGGGTGCCAACGACTACCGCACGCTCCAGGGCATTTATTTCACTTCCGACGGCAACGGCAAAGCCACGTTCAAGGGCACGAAATCGCCGGCAGGATGCGATTCCTGGGATTGCTCGACGGTCGCCTTCATCGCTCCGGAATCCGGCACGATGACGCTCGCCACCGATGCTGCAAACGATGTCCGCGAAATCCAGGCTTCCGACGAGGTCCAGGCCGTCCGTATCCAGGGGCATACCACCTCCTTTTCTCTTGAATCGGATATCGCCGGGCTGGTGGTCCTCGGCGTATACCTCGACGGCGCTTCCGGTGTGATTCTCGACAATATGTCGCTGCGCGGCAACAGCGGAATCAGCCACCGCAATCTCAACTCATCGGTAACCCGGACCTTGCGCGATGTGGCCGACTACAAACTGATTATCCTCGAATTCGGCATCAACGCCCTCACTTCGCAGCAGACCGATTATACGGCATATTCCAATGCCATGAAACGGGCCATCGCGACGATACGGGCCAACTATCCCGAGGCTCAGATTCTGATGCTCGGAATCGGCGACCGCGGCCAGAAACAGGGCACCGAAGTCGGTTCGATTGCCACGGCGCCTGCAATGGTGGCCGCCCAGCGCAATGCCGCGCGCAGCGCCGGTGTGATGTTCTGGGACACACGTGCCGCCATGGGCGGCGATGGTTCCGTTGTCGACTGGCACAAGCGCGGCCTTGTGAATTCCGACTATATCCACCTCAACCACAAGGGCGGAAAGGAACTGGCCGGCATTCTTGTTAATTCGCTCAAACTCTCCATAAATGAATAAACCGTTGATTTCCCTTCTTGCTCTGGCTGTTCCCTTCATGGCCGCCGCCGACGACAATCAGAGTGCCACGCGCGAGAATCCCACCGTTGAACTTGGCTCTCAGGCAGCCTTGCAGCGTATGGAATATCCCAAATATATAAATGTCGGGGCCAACCATATCCGTATGAACGGCGCCGACTGGTCCGATATGGGCGCCGTGTTTGCCATGGCCGATTCCATTCCCGTGTCTATCGTCCATATCGGAGATTCCCACCAGCAGGCCGACATGGGAACAGCCGTCACCCGCAACCGCCTTGGCTGCCATTTCAATCACCTGCGCGGCCGCGGACTGATTATTCCCTTTCGTCTGGCCGGCACGAACCAGCCTGTCGACTACACCTTCGACGGCAGTTGTGGTTTCCGCCAGTCGCGCCTGCTGAAACTCCCCTGGCCCACAACCATGAGTTTTACCGGAATCGGCGTGAGTCCCACCACCCGCGACTTCCCGATATCAATCACGACGAAGGAAAAATTCGACGGCCTCACATTCTATTATACCGGCGACTCGCTCAGTGTAGTTTCTGTGATGAGCGGTGGTGAAAGCATGCCTTATCTTCTTGATGGAGCCCGCGGACATGCCACCGTCAATCTGCCCTACGGCGTCAGCAGCGTCGAGGTCAATTTCCATTCAGCCGGCGTGACAACGCTCCACGGCGCCAACGCCTTTCTCGGAAACACGGGCCTTGCCTACCATGTCATCGGCAACAACGGCGCCACTTTCGCCACCTATTCCATGATCGGCGGGGTGGGCGACAATATCGCCGAATATTTCGAACCGGACCTGATAATCCTCAGCCTCGGCACCAACGAGGCCTTCAACAACGTGTCGGATTCCGAATTCCGTGCAACAATCGACGCCCTGGTGCGCGAAATCCGCCTGGCCAACCCCGATGCTGGGCTGCTGCTGGTTACTCCTCAGGAATGTCAGCGCAAGAAGACCACGCGCCGTCGCCGCCGTCGCCGCACTTCGTTTGTCGTGAACAACGATGTTCGCCGTCTCCGTAACGTGATTGTCGATTATGCGTCCGACAACAATATTCCCCTCTACGACTGGTACGAGATTGCCGGCGGCAAGGGTGCCTCGGCAAAATGGATTGCCGACCGCACAATCAATACCGACCGCATCCACCTGACGATGGCCGGCTACCGCCTGCAAGGCAATCTCTTTGCCGATGCACTGATTGAGGCCATTTCTGCCGCGGCCGCCGATTCTTCCGGCCGGTAAAATTTCGGCCGGCACACGTCCGTTATATTATATAATATAATGTAAATTGCTATGTCTATCCTATTCTAGCATATTGATACCGACAGCGTCCTGCGACTGCTGGCCTACGACCCGGCCTCCCCGCTACTTTTCAACACCGGGCTGTTCCTGCTGCTGTTCGTGGCCTTCATGGGCGTTTACGAACTGGTGAAGCGCTTTCCCGTAGCGAGGATGCTTGTCACCATTCTCTTTTCGCTGTACTTCTATTATAAATCCAGCGCCGACTGTGTCTATATCCTCCTGGGAATCAGCCTGGGCGACTATGTCCTGTCGAACCTCATGGGCCGCACCGATTCTGTCGGCTGGCGCAAGACCTTGCTTGTGCTGAACATCTGCGTCGATCTCGGACTCCTCATATATTTCAAATACTTCAATCTGCTGTATGGCACCTGGGCCGAAATGACCCATTCGGATTTCGATATTCTCGATATCGTTCTACCGGCCGGCATTTCGTTCTTCACCTTCCGCTCAATCAGTTACATGGTCGATGTGTACCGTCGCGACATGGAGCCGGAGAGGAATCTGCTGCGCTATACCTTCGCCCTGACCTTCTTTCCGCCGCTGCTGGCCGGCCCCGTTGTGCGCGCCCGCGACATCCTGCCGCAGGTACGCGAAAACCCCATGGCCACACCGGCAATGGTGAGCGAAGGCCTGTTCCTGATTATGATGGGTCTGGTCAAGAAGGTGATTATCGCCGATTATCTCAGCGGCAACTTCGTAAACCGTATTTTTGAGAATCCGACGCTTTATACGGGCTTCGAGAATCTGGTCGGTTGCATCGGTTTCACCGTTCAGATCTACTGCGATTTCTCCGGTTATTCGGATATGGCCATAGGCTTGGCACTGCTCATGGGCTATCGTTTCAAGCAGAACTTCAACGCGCCCTTCAAGGCTCAGAATCCCTCGGAATTCTGGCGCAGATGGCATATATCGCTGTCGACCTGGCTGCGTGATTATCTCTACATTCCGCTTGGCGGCAACCGCCGCGGCAAGTTCCGCACCTATCTCAACAACTTCATCACCATGGTCCTTGGCGGCCTGTGGCACGGGGCCTCGTGGATGTACCTGCTGTGGGGGGCCTATCAGGGCGTCCTGCTTGCCGCCCACAAGTTCCTGCGCGGCGTCTGGCGCACGCCCGATTTCATCCGCGGCTCGATGGTGGCGACCGTGTTCAACGTCTTGCTGACTTTCGCCCTCACGGTGGTCGGCTTCACCATCTTCCGTGCCGATTCCCTTGACACGCTTATGGCTATCGGCGGCCGGATTTTCGGCGACTTCCACGCCTCGGTGATTCCAGCCTTCGTCGACGGTTATCTGATGATTGTTCTGGCCCTGTGCGCCGGAATACTGATGCACTTCGCTCCTTCGCGCTGGACCGGTGATGCAAGCCGTGTCTACACCGCCATGCCGCTTGCTGCCCAGGGACTGTTGCTGGCAGCGATAATCTTTCTGGTGATTCAGGCGCGTTCCAGCGATCTCGTCCCCTTCATCTATCTGCAATACTGATTCCCTGCGATCCTTGTAGGGATGCACGAGCGTGAATCCGCTGTCAATCAGTGTCTTACTGACGGCTGTTCGCAGAAACAGCCGACGGGTTCGGATGGCCGACAAGCATATACAAATCCATCATTGTTCCCTATTTTTCTGTTCCTGGCCGATTTTATAATTGGAAAATGCCCTGGCCCTTCGTGCCACGACACCATCAGACCAATATTCAACATCATCCATATAATTACTTATATCATGAATCTCAAAATAAGCGCGGCGCAGATTGTCGTGAACGCCCATCTTTGAGGTAACCTTGTTCCTTGACTGGAAAATGGTGATTTGTGCTATTGGTATGTCTCCATAATCATAGAGGTCTACTATCAGAAGTTGTTTTTTCCCTTTATTATAATAGACGTATGTGTACATTTCTGTTGAATAACGTGTCCAGTCTTCAATATCATCATTGTTCAACCACATCGTATACGGCCTTTCAGCGGACATAGGTGATGTTATGGAGGATGGTTTCATTGGAGTCATGTTGCCACGGGAAATGACATACATCGTCTGCATGTGCGGGGCGTAGAAAAGAATTTCCGCGCTGTCCAGATGAGCCGTGTGCAGAATATCCGCCAGGAATTTATTCATTCCGGGATATTTTGCCACCGAGTCGGCCGATGATATAATCGTCAGTGGGTCGGGAATCAATACATTCCCGAAAGTCATGCGCCAGGTGGTATCCCGGTCAATTATCTGACCATAGTAATTACTTACATGCCATTCTCTGTTTGCGAAAACAAGGGCTTTTTGCGTTGAACAACTTGCGAAGAAATAGCACGCCAGAATTATGATAAGAATCAGAATTGTAGAAAGCGGAGATTTCATTTTGCATAGCATTAAATTCATTGCAAAATTACCTCGCGTAAGTCAGAATAATCTCAACAAATG
>ERZ836877.6222-NODE-6222-length-10818-cov-9.766887_pt1 | contig 10818 bp, 9 predicted proteins | sample MGYA00519469_ERZ836877 | MGnify/ENA primary metagenome ERZ836877 (study PRJEB31850, sample SAMEA3708809) | human gut metagenome | biome: human gut; feature: human-associated habitat; material: faeces | place: China | collected 2014 ... | reverse complement strand
TCCGGCACGGGTGCAAAGACGATGCACACGCTCTCTCCGGTTCAGCTCTGACATCTGGCGTTCAAGGATCTTCTCCCGGTGCTGACAAGATCGCAGCTTCTGCTCTGCTTTGGCTTTCTCGCTGCGGAGGTAGGCAAGGTCGGTTTTCGGTTGGGTCATGGCATCACGCTCCTTCTTATTATGATTTATCGTTGCTCTACAATATAAATAGTTGAACTAATATCTGTATTATTATAGAAATATGCTCCGCTTCTATCGCTATATCGAAGTATTGCCAAATCTTTGCCATCGTGAAGTTCTTTAGATGCTCGCACAAACCAAATCAACTTCAAGTTGTTTTTTTGCAAAAAATCATCCAATAGACTTTTCCGAATGACTACTCCGGATTCTTCTTGGGATATTTTCAAGTCGAATGCTGCAATTCTTTTGCTTGAATCGTAGTACAAGCCATCTATGTCCTCCTGATGAAGATTAAGTTGTTCGATTAGCATTGGGCATGGAACATTCATCGAAAGTGTACAATCCTTTGAAGCATCGTATTCACTTTCCCAAACAAGATTCATACTCGCATGTATAATTTCACCAATTTGTTTCAAGACTGGTTTTCTAACAATCTCCTTCTTAAAAAGATGTTGATTCAATTCCTGATCTGAAAATACTTGATTGGAATCCGCATCAAGTGATTTCAGATATTGTTCCAAAAATTCAACGTTTAAAACCTCCTGTTCTACCTCTTTTTCTTCTGGCATGTTAAGAACCACACCTGATTCTACTGAACTACTCTTATTGAGCAAATCACAACTAGGTGACCATGGATATTCTCGATTGAATACAGAGTACGATTGCGGATCAAGCCCTATACCCTTTGAACTACTAAAGTCAACTCTATCTGTAGCTGCGACTTGGAACTGCTCAAACTGTTCTTCTGTAACGAAGTAAGCGTATAACCAACTCCAAGTCAGGAGCCTTTCAGCTTTCAACTGCTCTCTTCCTGAACATATATAATTGCTCAGCCTAATCCATTGAGTTCCGTTAGAATCAGAAAGAATCAATGCCTTTGGCATTTCCGCAAAGAAAATGCCATCAGAATCCAACCATTCAGATACACTATCTATATTTGAAACGTCAACCTTCAAATGCTCATCACGAGTAGCTTTTTTCAACTCGCTTATCTCATCAAATATAGGAATTTCATCGGATTTCGTTAGTTTGAAATTTAAGGTCGGATCAAAATCCCGAACGAACGGTTCCCAGGGACCTTCAAATTTTGGTGTTTCAGAATAATCTGTATCAATGTCACACTGGTCAGAAACTCTTGCCAGAATATTGTGCATTGCAATCCATTGATATTTTTTTCCTATACGTTCAACCTTTTTTGTTTCGCTTCTATCATATCCCCAATAGTTGTTGCCCTTATCAAGTTCATTAGTATAGCCCAAATCATTAATAATAAAGGACATTGCCTGCTTGTACATTTCGTCTTCATCGACATCAAAGTATTTTAATGCACTTTGAAAAACATAGCGTCCAAAATCACCATACACACCATGTCCTTCAAACGACATGGAACTTTTGATTTGCCACAGTCCACCATCGTATTTCTTATTAATGTAATCTTCATCGATTTGTTCAATAGGAAATGATTTATATGGTGGAATAATTTTTTCATGGACAATGCAACCGTTGTAGTCTGGATTCTCCCATAAAAAACGTTCGATTATTAATCTTGCATAGTCACGAAGTAAGATGTCAGGATAAACAGTTTCTTGGTCAAAAATTGTTGAGTATACATACTCTGCTAAAATAAGATACGCTTGATTCTTCTCTTTAATACGTTTGCAACAAGTTCCGAATACAACACCATATAAACGCTCTAAGATATATGGATCATTGACTCCTGCAAAAGCCTTCAACAGCACAATGCATAAATCAAATTTATTTCGAAGAATTTCAATCATCGCCTGCGATGTATAATCGCGAAGGATACGATTAGACGAACTAAGCAACCATCCACAAAGAATAAGCAACTTCCGAGCCTGTTCCTTATTCATCTGAAGACTTTTTCCCGAACTATACATCCGCAAGAGTTGTACGAGTCGATTTGAATCATCATAAAAAATCCCATTGATATACTTTGTCCAATAATAGTCTCGTTCGCTAAGCGCATATCCCATTAAAAGCGTGTGCAAAAAATCCGCATTCAGAGGATGACAGCTTTTCACGCTATTTCCAATAAGAACATTCCAAAAATCCGTCCGAGATACATTGTATTTTTTCGCAGCAGCTAGAAAAACCTTGTTGGAAATATATTTTTTCTCACGCCAAACAAACGATCGTATGTAGGTTCTAACAACAAAATCCTTCTCAAAACTTTCAGGCAGATCATCAATCACATCGATACATTCGTTTCCAAATTCTTGAGCATAAAAAGAACAACACGTTACAAAAATATCGCAGTTGCTTAGATTCACATGGTTATCTTTTAGTTGCAGAATTTCTTCGCATAAAATCTTGCGAATCAATGTATCAGATATATTTTGAGAAAATAAACTCTTTGCGAAAAAATAATCGTTCATTTGATCGTAGGAAAAAAAGTACCGTTCCTGACCAGAGACTAGATTTGTATGCATGAGATTTTCTTTTTCCAATAATGCCATAAATGGCCTTACCGGAAAACCATTTAATTTCCAGAATCGCATATTTGCAAGGTCGGATTCCATAATACTTTTTTCTTTTTTATCAAAGATCAATGTCGAAATCTCATCAACAAGAGATTGAACGAGATTGTCTCCCTCAGTTAATCCCATGAGATTATACCGCTTTATTAATATTGGGAAAATATTTTTGTTTACATTTTCCACTAATCTATCATATAAAACCGGAAGACTCGCTTCGTCATTTCTGTACGTTTTACAATACAAAGTCAGGAATAGGGGATTTTCCATTTCTGCTTCAAAATATTCATACAAAGTAAACGGAATTTTGTAGTAGTTAAAGAATACCATCGATGCCTCTAATCCGATGGATTCAAAACCAGAATGCAAAATCTTATAAACATTTTTATCTTTTGAGATGAGATTGTCTGGTACGAGCGAATTCTCATATTCTGTTCGATAAGTGATTGCTAATTTTATGCGGGTACATTTTTCTACCTTTTGTAAAAGAGAGCATAGACCAGTTTTCCAAAGTCCATAATTAACCGTTTCATTCAATGCGTCTATACACAATAAGACATAAGCATCCTGCTCTCTACCCATCGATTCTAGTATGCTTATAAACTCATCAAACGAATAGTTTAACTCACAGTCTTGTAATAATTGATCGAGAATTGGCAAATCTGAATAGCAGTTTCCAGCTAAGAGTAAAATCGCAGGCTGATTATTCTTCATTAGTGATTGAACTTCAGCCGCTAGCATATGCGACTTTCCAATTCCCGCATTGCCAGAAATAAAAAGTTCCTTTGCGGTGATAAGGCGACCTTCATCAGCGGTTAGAGATAGGTAATTGGACAAATCGAGCAATTCATAAAGCGTATCAATTTCAACTTGAAGCTTATTATATTCTTCTTCAGCTTGCGAGTGCCCCCACTCTTCTTTATCAATTTTTCTTCGTTCAAGAAGGGAGCGAGTTCGGGAAAGCCGATCTGTCTTTTGGCTAATTTCTAAATTTATTTTTTTCACATCTTCAGCTATAGAAGATTGTAAACGCTGATGCCATTCAAGTGCATATTCGAGTGTTCCACTATCAATATCTTCAAAAGACAAAACCATTGTCTTGATTTCTTTGAGATAATCAGCATGATTTTCTGTATGGTCTTCCATATAAGCGATTTTTTGAAGTAACTTTTCTTTCTTTCTATTGATATATTGAATTGCATTTTGATTTCTAGCAAAAAGAGAAAGTTTTTTTGAGGTTTCTGTTTCAACATTGAATTCTCGGTTGAATCGTTCTCCTAGAGTGTTAAATGATTTTTCATCATGGGCAATGATCCAATCAAAAGTAATAACATTAACACCAAAATAATAATTCGCTAAATACGGATATTTTCTTACTATATCTAAGATTTCCTCATTCGTTATCAGCTCAATAGAAATTTCACTTTTATTAAGTAACTCTACAATCTTTGCATAACTTTTGCCAGAGGCTGTTATCGCCTTATTACAATACAGAACAACATGATTTATCTTTCCGGCATAGTATTCAACAACATTTTCCATTGAGTGATATATTTGGCTGTAGTCTACATTCTTATCAAAAAACTTTGCTTGATAGCCAATATAACGATTTGTATCCTCATCAAATATTGGCTCCGATTCAATACCCGGTTGGTTCGGATCCGAATGCAAATGTGTCATCAGCTTATTTGATTTCAGAAATTCATTAGCAAAAAGTTGTCGGCACAGATTTTCAAACTTAGTGCGAAGTCCGTCAGGGCCATTATTGTATAATGAGAAGTTATCCCAGTTGATTTCAACAGCCATTGTGTTTCCTTTCCTTGATTTTGCCAAATCGATTGTTATGCTTTGTCTAATTATAACATACTTGTTTCAAACATTTCCATAATTTGATGCATCGTTTCTCTATCGATAGAACGAATTATTTTCTCTTTTCTGTATGTTCTGTCAATAGTGACTTATTGTCTGTAGACGCATTGTCTTCAAAGCGACATAATTGTTTTGGAGGGAGTTAAAGTGCTATGAGTTTGATTCATATTTTTGCTGTTAACCTTCGTTTTTATCGTACTGAAGCAGGACTTTCTCAAGAAAAATTAGCCGAGTTGGCTGGTTTGCACCGAACTTACATTAGTGCGATTGAAAGAGAACGCCGAAACATCTCTATTGAAAATATCGAAAACATCGCAAATGCCTTAAACATTGATGCTTATAGATTATTAAAACCACTTGAAAGCTGAAAGGGTGTATGCAGCATGGGGAGAAATATAGAAAATCGAAACTCAAAAGTCACTGAATATCTGGACAAACTGTATTTGTTGGCATCAAACAATGCTCCTTCAACAGGTAATATGCCATATGAATCATCACTAACAGCTATATTCGATTCAAAAACAATGAGTTATCGTGAGATTATACTTGTTGCTTTAGTCGGTCGAATGCTCGATGACTCTTTTAGAGCCTATTCTCATTTCTACGGATGTAAACCTCGTGCTATTTTTGAAGGTCCTATAAAAGATTTTTGTAATGCAAAGGGCTTTCCTCACACAAAATCCGGGCCTTTAAATATTGCCAAAGCATCCAATATTAACGAAGCATGGGCTTCACAACGTGATCCAAAAATAGATGCAGATTTCGTTGTTGATTTGATAAAACTCATTGATTCTAAGGACGATGCGTTCCGAACGAATCTTGGGGTTGATTTGATGCGAAAATATATTTCATCAGCTCAACACATTCAGTCTTTGACGGTTGAATTCACTCCCTCAACGAATCCGATTCATTTGGAAGGACTGTGCAGAAAAATGATAGATGGAGCACCCGACTCAGGGAATACTCCACAACGCATTTTTGGCTTTCTGTTAGAGTCCTATCACACATCAATTCATACAGGAATCATTGTAAGTGGTGCAGATGATAGTGCTTCTGCAACTAGCACGACCAGTAAAAAGCCTGGTGATATTAATGAAGAAGGAGCTGACGGTTCTATTTACAGAGTGTATGAAGTTACTGTGAAGCCGTTTGATCTCTCGCGTATTATTGATTCGTACGACTGTATCAAAAAATACAATGATGAGAAACACACACACATTAATGAGATTGTCGTTGTTTGTCGAAAAAGAGATTGTCCTTCGGATATAAAACACAGCCCGTACCATTTTTGCCTTGGAACATATGAATATCAAGACGTAATTTACTATTACTGGGACATCTACGAATGGATATCTTACATGTTGCAGCATATGATTCCTGCTGCGCGAGAAAATTTTTATAGTCGCCTTAACAGCTATGTCAACGATACAAATACGCATGAAGCTGTGAAAGTGCTTTGGAATGCACTTCATCAAAATAACTCTTAACAAAAAACAGACGAAAGCCAACACTTTCGTCTGTTTTTTCATTGGTATTCTTTCAAATATTGGATTGTTGCGTTTGCAACAACTTCCGCTAATTTGCTTGGCACTGCATTTCCAATTTGCGTATAGATTCTACCTTTGTTTCCGCAGAAAATATAGTCATCAGGGAAAGTCTGAATCCTAATAGCCTCATTAATGGTAATTCTTCGTAGCCGTTTAGGAGCTTCTCGAAATTCAGGCGTGATAGTTCCATTTAAAAGGCCACGATGGTAACTTACCACCCAATCCTCATTAGCATCGCCATATAAATATTCTTCGTCGAGAAATGGTGTTTTATTGCCACCCATTGATGCAGGAAGTGTATTTGCATAATCATCAATATTAATTGGACGGCCTTGACCATTAAAATACATTCCGGCATACGGTGACTTCCGCATAATAGGATTGGTTGCAAACGTAATTTTCGCCGTGCATGTATTTGGATTTTTTTCTGTTCCTGCTGGGCCGAGTGACTTTAACAAGGCCCGAATCGTTGGCGCTTCAGTCTTTTGCTGTTCTAGCAGATCGTTCATGTGATACTCAAAAAAAACATCTTGATTGTTTTTTATTCCAATGAAAAAGACCCTTTCTCTTTTTTGAGATACACCATATTCTGTTGCGTTTAAAATAAATGGGCTACAATGATATCCAAGCCTGCTAGCTCGTTCAAGGTATTTTTTTCTTACCGGCTCCCATTTATCTAAAAAGCCGAGTGCCTTTACATTTTCCATAACAAATGCTCTCGGCTTGACTCGTTCCACAACATCCAAAAAAGTAAAAATCAATTTACTTCTAGCATCGTCCGGGTCCATTTTGCCTGCAACTGAAAATCCCTGGCAGGGAGGACCGCCAAACACGAGATCAGTTCCCTCATAATTGTTCATCTTTTCGATGACATTATTGATATCATCATTGACTATAGTCCTACCTGGATGATTAGCTTTATATGTTTCAGCAGCTTCCTTCATAAGTTCATTAGCGAAAATCACATTGACACCAGCTTTTTCAAAGCCGATGTCCATTCCGCCTGCACCTGTAAACAAGGAAACAGCCGTTAATGCTTGGTTCATGTCAATCTCCTAATACGATTTGAAGTGTTTCAAAACTCCTAATAGTATAACACAGATTTTGTCTTCATTCAATTTCAAGTTGATTGAATTATGTAATTGGCCAAAGCATCACTCTGACACTTTGACCGCTGCGCTCCATTCTACCATAGCAGAGGGGCTTACGCTCAGGACAGCAGTGCAGGCTCAATCAGCACCGCCGCATTCCTGACCTGATATGTCACACCGCCGGCTTCTCCCTTTGCCTTGCGGCAACACACCTCCGGGTGCTGCGCTGCAAGGGCATCAAGCTGCTTCTGCAAGGCGGGATTCAGCGTAAATACGCTGCTTGTCCCATCCTCGCTGGCGTAGATCATGGTTTCCAGCTTAAACATTGTCATCGGGCTCGACAAAATCTTCCTTCCTCCATTCCTTGTCCTGCTCGATGTCCTGCATCAGGAGCAGCATATTGGTGTAGCACTCCATCTCGGCACGGACGAAATAGAACATCTGGTCATACCAGTCTGCCAGCGTTTCGTCCTCCAGCTTCCGGCAGAAGTCATACACCAGCCTGTTCTGGTCGGGGTCAACCGTCAGCCCGGCAACTCCGTACAGCCGCTTGCGGGTCAGCTCCAGATCGGCGCAGCCATAGGTGTAGAGCAGCTTCTTTTCTTCAAACGTCAGTTTCATAGGCTTGTTCCTCCGTATAAAAAGGGTCTGCCCTGTGCAGACCCGATGTAGCAAAAAGACCGCCGTGCGTTGTGCAGGGCGGTCTTGAACTCAGGATTGGAGAAAATCCCGGAGTTCATCAGCGAAAAAGGAGATTTTGGCGATAGCAGCTATCGCTATGTAAGGCAGGACGAAAACCACAAATGCGGTAATCAGCATTTTCAGGACTTCGCCGCCGTCTGCCAGCTTCATGATCCAGCTTGTCAGAGCCACGAAGAAGAACAGCCCCGCCAGCAGATTCGTCAGGATCGTGGAGAAGGTCGTGAGGAAGATGCCCACCCACTGTGCCAGAACCAGCAGCAGAAGCAGCGGAAAAAGGGCAAGTTTCAGCATCGGTTTCAGCACAGCCATCGTGGACACCTCCTTATACAAAAATCAGCTCGGTCTTGATGATCTCCTCGGCACGGTTACGGATGCTGTTCATCCGGCGCACCCACTCCAGTTGATCAGCAGCTTTCAGGGCTTCGGTCACGCCCTCGGCTTCCTGCATCTGCCGGATGGTCAATGCAAGTTGTTCCTCGGCCTGCTTGTCCAGTTTGGCAAGGTAGCTGCCCAGCACACCGGACAGGAGCAGTTGATTGTACCGGATGGGATGCTGCTCCTTCAGGTACGTCTTATGTAAGCGGCCCCACCGCCCGGTGGGGTGCTGCTCTGCCGGGGCTACTACGGTCAGGTTCGGCAGATAGTGGTCGTTGATCAGAGTGTAATCCAGACCGTTGTTGCTGTCGTGGAGCGGATTCTTTAAGGTAGTCATGCTGCATTATCCTCCTTTGGTTTCGGCGTTGGGGCTGCTTCCGGGTCAGGTTTTGGATTTTCTTTTTTCTTGTGATAGAATTCCAAGGTTTTTTTGTTGTGGTTGATTCTCCTGCACTCATCGGAACAAAATTCCTGCTGGCTGTGTGTAGGCCAGTAAGAATGACCGCACACGGCACAGGTGCGTTGCCGGTAGTAATGATCTCCTCTTTCGGCTTCTCTATCGGCTTTCTTTTGCGCCTGTCTTGCCTGATTCCAGCATTCCCTTGAACAAAAAAGTTGTCGGTTGCTCGTAGGAGTAAACTCCTTCCCGCAGTGCGGACAGGTTTTTGTTTTAATGATCTCGCCACCGTTTTCGGCAATTTTCTTCGCCTTTCGCTTTTCTCGGTAGGCTTTTTCACGTTTGCGTTGCTTTTCCATGCGCTGCTGTTCTTCCTGCTCCTTCTGCGCTTTCAATTCGGCAAGTTCTTCCTCGGTATAAGCAATATCGACTTGACCTACATAGTTAAAATAAATGTCAACCTTTTGTGTGCGGGCGTTGCCTGTACCCTCGGCTTCATAAACAACGATCTTATCGACAAGTTCGTTAAGCATTGAATCGGAGATTTCTGTTGGATTTTTGCACTTGCGAATCAGCGAAATGAAATGCTGAATATCAACAGAACTTGATTTGTCTTCGGCAATTTCGGATTTCATCGTTTCCATTTTCGATTCCAATTCTGCCTGCTCGCTATCATACTGTGCCATCAGCTGCTTGTACTGTCGTTCGGGCAATAGTCCAGACATAAGATTTTCGTACAGGCTACGAATAAGGGCAGAAAGCTCATCATAGCGTTTTTGGCAACGTTTCAATTCTGATTGATTCTGCTTCGGCTTTTCTTCACGTTTCTCTTTCCAAAGGGATTGCAGTTCCAAAGCAAAGGTCTCTTCATCTTTTAGAACGAACCTTGAAAAGCGTTTGACCGATGCTAATATCAGGGCTTCAACATTATCGGCGCTGATTGAATGGGCAGTACAGCCATTCACCCGACTTGCATATCCACCACAACGATAAGAATATTGAGTAGACCCATCCTTTTTACTGTAGTGTGTTTGCAAGGTCAATCTTCTGCCGCAATCGGCACAATACAGATACCCGCTTAAACGGTTGGTGTGCGTTCCCCAAGCAGAAGCACGATTCACTCGGCATCTGCGTTTCTGAACACTATCCCAAAGTTCTTGCGGTATAATCGGTTCATGCGTGTTCTGGAAAACATACTGTTCATCTTCGTCTGTTTCTTTTCTCTTGTGAAGTTTGAAATTTGTGCTTACAGATTTTCGTAAAACAGTGTGTCCCAGATATTCCTGCCGACCTAAAATGGTTCTTACGGAGGATGTGCCCCACAGGTACGAATCGGAGAACTTTGTCCCATTGTACTGCTCCGGGTGATATTTCTGTGCGTATGCAGCAGGAATCAGGACTTTTTCCTCTGTCAACAGTTCTGCGATTGTCCGCGGGCTTTTTCCTTCGTTTGCAAGAAGAAAAATGCGCTTTACGACTTCGGATGCCACCGGATCAACAACAAGTGTCTGCTTGTCGTTCGGCAAACGGTTATATCCATACGGAATAGAGCCGCTGCAACGTTTTCCATCTTTCATCCGGGCATCGAACACAGCCTTGATTTTATTACTCGTGTCTTTGGCATACCATTCGTTCATAATATTCAAAAACGGAGCAAAATCATTGTCTGAAGCATTGTTGCTGTCGATGCTGTTGTTGATTGCAAGGAATCGGACGTTTTTCTGTGGGAACAGAACTTCCGTATAAAAACCGACTTGCAGATAATTTCGTCCTAAGCGGCTCATATCCTTCACAATCAGCGTTTCGACATTTCCTGCTTCTACTTCTTTTATCAGCGATTGAAAGCCGGGACGATTGAAATTCACACCTGAAAATCCATCATCTGTAAAATGTCGGATGTTCTTGAAGCCGTTCTTTTTGGCGTAATCTTCCAGATATTTCTTTTGGTTGGTGATGGAATTCGATTCACCAGCAAGATCATCATCTCTTGACAAACGCTCATAGAGTGCGGTAATTCTTGGTGTTTTCGGCATTTGTTCTACCTCCTTTCTTATGGAATCTTTCAATTTAGGACAATCAAGTTTATCGTCCTATTAAAGTATAGCCCTCCGGCGCAAGCTCAATGGCCGTGGTGGTCTCGCCAAACGTAGAAGCCCATGCAT
>ERZ836877.6220-NODE-6220-length-10821-cov-2.994334_pt1 | contig 10821 bp, 9 predicted proteins | sample MGYA00519469_ERZ836877 | MGnify/ENA primary metagenome ERZ836877 (study PRJEB31850, sample SAMEA3708809) | human gut metagenome | biome: human gut; feature: human-associated habitat; material: faeces | place: China | collected 2014 ... | reverse complement strand
TAAGGGAATAAATCCCTTATCACTTACTTCAATAATGTAAAATTAGCAATACATATTTACGATTGCTTCGTATAGTTCTTGTTTACCGCTGGTTTGTTTGGGTTCTCCGTGAGCGATCGCATATTCCCGCAGATCTTCCAGCGAAAGTTTACCTTCTTCGACTGGCCGGCGAGAGTGGCATGGTTGACTTCGATATTTACTTTAAAATCTTTATCGAGGCCGTGTGCTTTAAGAAAACCGATTACCGTTTCTGTATCTGCGTCGTATTGGTGTTTCATCGGTTCCATCGGTTTGGGTTCGATCAGGAATGTTCCCTTAAAACCTTGGCTACGGGCATAATCCCGCGCTTTGGCCAATAGGAGGGCGAGGTGGTTCTTTTCACGCTTCTGATCGGTATTCAGTAGGGACATATAACCTTCACGGCCTCCCCAGAAAACATAGTTTTCACCTCCGAGGGCGATAGTGGCATCCAATGCGTTTTTTATTTGGACAGCAGCCCGTGCCACGACATCGAAATCGGGATTGGTAGCTGCTCCGTTCATATAACGGGCATGTCCGAAGACATTCGCTGTTCCCCACAATAGTTTGCTCCCTGTTTCAGCCTGTTTCTTGCGGGCATAGGCAACTATTTCTTCGTAGGCTTCGATAGAAGCGAGCAGTTTCCCCTGGTAGTCGGAAATGATCCGGGAAGAGAGTTTTATGAAAGGAAAATCCTTTTTTCCCAGGTACCTCTGCATGGAACGCAGGCTGGAGGCGTATGCCCGGGCTGTTCCCTCATGACCGCATTCACGAAGCTCTCGGATTTTCCGTGAAAAATAGAAATAAAAACCGGCTTCGTGGGTTAACACGCCGTAAGTCCTGAACACGTCCTCTATTTCGTATTCCCGGGATTTCTTTTCTATCATTGAAATACACTTTAACAGTACTCTTGAGATACTTTCGCACCTGTTGTTGATCCTCCGAATCGACTCCGGGGTGTTTTCCCCGCCGTCGATAACCCTCCCTTTTACGGGATCAAACAGGGTATCCGGGATGCTGAATCCTGTATAAACAACCTTTTTCCTTCGCTTGTGAAGAACCTGCACGACTAACGGGAATTTGCCGGACCGGTTGCTCCTTCCTTTTACCAATACTGTTTTAACTGTTGCCATAAGTTTTTTATTAGTTAGACATTTGACACTTCCTTGTTTCCTGGAAAGGAAGCATAAACTTATATGCATCAAATCGGAAAAAGACCAAAAAAGTTCAGTAACCAAGCGGGAAAATTGCACGAAAGACGGGAAGTCGGTTCCAAACCCGTCGGTAAGGAAACGGTACGTCTTGTATGTATAGGATTTTTTTCAACTTGCCAAACATGAAAAATGGAACAGGGTGAGATGGTAAAGCATGTCCCAATACATCCCCAAGTAAACCACGGGGATTAAGCATGGCAGATGGGATTTTTCGCTGCACAAGACAAAAAAGGCGGCCCCACCTGCCGCCTGTAGATTGATAAAGAGAGAATTCCATCCTACGCGAGATGATCAAAGCCATATGGATCCAGCTTCCACATCCCCCGCCTGGTAGGTATAGGAGATGAACTCCTCAAGCGCCTCCTTCCATGTAAGATTGAAGGTTTTCATGATGGAGTGTAGCGTGCGGTTGCTGTCTTCATCCAAGCTATCCTCCCCGATTAGGTTCACATCTGCCTCCGGGTCCACATCAACAAACTCCTCGCGGCTCCAAAACACCACTACCGGGATGCTCAGGTTAATATCCCATGTTCCACGCTGGATCAATACCCCGGAGGGCTTGTAGAACGGGTCAAAGCCGTTTGTCTGCGGGTTCTTTTTAGAATTGTAGCCGTGATACAGGCGGAGTTTTAGGTCAAACTCCTTGCGGTCCTTCAGGAACCGGATAACTCCTTTTAATCCTACCGGGTTAGTGCCTCCCGTAATTTCCGCCTCGTTGTCATGTTTGGTCTTGTCCCAGGGCGTGGTATCCACGTAGAGATAATCCACCAGTGCCTCCGGATCATTGTCGTCAGCTTCCGGTTTCCCGTCAAAGGTAGGTCTCACGTTCTCCGGGGTGAAGAAATGCTGGTGGATATTCTCCTGCCCGTTCTCCACGAACTGGCCGTTCATCAACTCTCCTTTGGAATTGTAGTAATAGATAAACATCAGGTAAACCGGGGCCGGGGTAAAGTTGTTTCCATTTTTATATTCGCCGTTTTTCTGAACGTAAAACTTGCCCTGGCTTCCTTCAGCAAGGGTCCATCCACTGCCGGCCTTCAGTTCATAAGTGATCTCCTGGACACGTTTCATATATCTGGCCGGGGATTCCGGATTTTGGTGGGGACCTCCGGCCTTCTGTATCTCGTTCCAGTCAGCGTGCAGGTGGCATTCAACGAGGCGGACGGTCATTTTTGCCGGGTCCTCATGCAGTTTGTTCTTCGTCTCGTCTTCTGGTATTACAGGATCCTTGCTGCAAGAGTTCAGCGACAGGACAAGGGACACTCCTATCAGAAGTGCCCACACGGTTTTACATGCAATTGTTCTCATTTTTTCTTTTTATTTATTAGTGTTGATTATAGTTGTTATAAATTAAAAAATCCAGTTTACACCGCAACGCACATCACGTCCCATATCATGCGCATAATAACGCGAGCGGTTGGTGTATTCCTTGTACTCACGGTTCAGGAGGTTGTCTGCCGACAGCATGAACCGGACCTGGCGTCCCCGTTTCACGGGAAGTTCAAGAGCAGCGTCGAACCCGAGGAGATGGTACGCCGGGGGAGTATACGGGATAAGATCCGTGTCCGGATCAAACTGCCTCTGTTTTGCGGTGAAACGGTGCCTGATGTTCAGGCGCAGCCTGAGATGCGATTTCGTCTCGTGGATCCACGCAAGTTCATGGCTGAAACGGAAGGAGGGAATATAAGGAAGATAATTACCCTTTGTCCGTTCGTTTGCCCGTATAAAGGAGACGACGGCATGGTAGTCCCATGAACCGCCCGGAGTGAAACGCAGGTCAAAGTCCATACCGCGGAAGAAAGCCGGGGTCTGCCTGTACTGGAAGACCGGGTATGTCCCCGAAATCACGGTGACTGTCTCTTTCTCCGGCCCGTCATAGATATAGCCGTCCACCCATTGCAGGTAACCGTCCAGACAGACGCTGAACATCCCGTCGCCGTAACGGAGGGAAGATATCCATTTGTAGCTTCTTTCCGAGTGCATCGCAGAGTCTCCCCTGACAAACATCCCAGACCCGAGCTCGTTCCCGTTGCTGTACAGTTCATACACGTGAGGGGCACGCCAAGCCAGACCGAAGTTGGAGGTGAGCCTCCAGCGTCTGGAAAGTTGATAGTGTCCTCCCAGGCTGTAGGACACGTTGTTAAACTTTCTTGTCCCGCCATAGGGGCTTCCCGTCCAGTCATAACCACTGGCACGGGTTTCCTGCATATCCAGGCGGAGGCCTGCTTCAACGCCTCCCCTGGCCAGGTGATATTTCCCGATTCCGTATATCCCTGCCTGTGTCTCCGTGTAGTTCGGGATAACGGGCACGAATCCGGTACCCGCGCGGCTGTGGTTCTCGATGAATATGACCTGACCTCCCGCCTCGACCTGCCAGGAGCGGTAATCCCGCTTCCAGCGCAGAAGATGCTGGAATGAATTCAGGTACAGGGAAACCGCCGGAATGTTAGAATCCAGCCGCCGGACACGGTTTTCCTGCCTATCGTCCTTCTGCCAGGTACTCTGCCAGTGAATACTTCCCCCCTTCTTCATGCCGAGCCGCATCCTGCCGAATGCGATCTGATGGGTGACCTCTTGGCAGGGAGGCCTGATACCACGGGAGAAGGGATCCGTGTGCAGGGGGCGACCAAGCCGGATACGTTCCGCCAGCAGGTCCTCGCTACCCATCTGGGCGCTGAGCATCACCCCTGTCCGGCTGTAGAAGCGGCTGTAGAAACCTTCCACTCTCAGACGTCCGCGGTCATAGCCCAGAGAGGCGGAAGCGTGATACTCTCTGGTTCCCGTGTTGTTCAGAAGATAGTGCGCAGTGGAACGGTCCCCGGAATTTGACCAGGTTCCCTGCAGACGCCAAGCGAAATCACCGGGAAAAGCACCTTCGAGCTGTCCGGTAGCCACGTAGCGACGCCCGTTACTTCCGTAAAGTGCGGAGATTCCCCCTCGAAGGGAGCGTTTTCTGAAAGGAAGCGGAGACTGCTCCATGACGATAATCCCTCCAAGGGCATCCGAACCGTATCTTACCGCATCGGAGCCCTTAATTACCGAAACAGAGGAGCTGCCGTTCATGTCCACTTCGGGAGCGTGGTCGGCTCCCCATTGCTGCCCAGTCTGGCGGGCACCGTTATGGATGATCAGTATCCGGTTCCCGTACATTCCTTGGATAACGGGTTTGGATACAGTGGTTCCCGTGCTGATGGAACTTACCCCGCTGACACGTTCGAGCAGGGTGGCAAGCGAGGTTCCCAGTGCGTTCCTGATTTCGGGAGATGAAAGGCGCCGGCTCACCACGTTGGGTGACACCCCGGCATGTTCACCGGTCACGACCACTTCCCCGAGTTTTTGTATGTCCAGGGAGAGACATACGGTATGTATGCTGCTTTCTTTGAATACCTCGTTCAAAGGCACACGCCGGGAACCGTAACCCAGGCACTGCACGAGGACCGTATCCATGAAACACGTTCCATGACCGAAAACAATCATTCCACGGGGGGAGCTGACAAGTAACCGTTCCCTGGTCAGGATATAGGCCCCTTCAATGGGAAGCCCGCTTTCCTGGTCAATGACCAGCAGAGTATCGCGTGTGCCCGTCGATTGCCGGTCAGCCTGTACCCGTGCTTCCATGGGAGAAGGGAGGGTACATAGGCAGACAACAAGCAGGCACACATACTGGAGATATGCATGAAATGTCATACTTGAAAAAATATAAACGGGTTATAATCTGTTAAGACAGGACATGAAAAGCCCCTGCACGCAATCACAGTGATGGCATGCGAATCCCTCAAGGGAGTTATGACAAACACACAGGGGGTGCACGGAGGAAATGCGGGAAAAGAGTGACGATGACATCTGTTTCCCCGGAGATAAGATACCTGACAGGTCTGCCAGTCGGAATATAATCGTATATAAAAATCCCTGCCTCGACAAACGGGGAGAGCGTAAAGAGACAGATGGTACAATTTTCAGGAGAATCGTGACGGGAGTGCCCCTGTTCGTTATGGGATACGCACGAATGTTCCCCGTGAACATGAAAAGCTTTCACGAGGAAAAAGGGCATCAATGTCAGCAACAACATGCATGCTATGACAGCCCGCTGTCTCTGTCTTTTTTTCGTATGATCCATTAGTTTGCAAAATTAACGGTTTTAATCATCACTCGCAATACCTACAAATAATGATTTGCAAGCATAAACACCATGTATATTTGTTACGGATACCAGGACAGACCGTTTTGGTGCAAGGTGTAGCAATGAATAATATACTAAAAATCAATGATTTACATTTTTAGTAACAAGAATAGGTGCAAATTCTTTTTTGCACTTATTCTGTTACTTACACTTTTCTTGTTTTTCCGTTTACACAGAAAACTAAAAATCTCCTATTTTTTTCTTTTTCGGTCAAAATCCCTATATTTGTATCAGTTCTAAAAGTGAAGCAAAGCAATGCGCTGAAATTAGCACCGCTACCAAATCGCTACCAATTACCAGGCTTATCGTTCTTTACGCTTTATCAATCAGCCGATTAAAAGAAAATCTTAGTTTTTTATGAAAAAACGGCGTTTTATTTATATTTGCAGGGAGAAACAGATCAGGTCGATGGAAAACAGGAAAAGGCTTTGGATATTCAATCCGGATTGTGAGATGGCGATTGCCAATGGAAGTAAATACTATATGCCTCCGGCTAATGTGGTGACCATGGCTGAAGATTTGGCGGTTTTACCTGTATTTCTGGGAGAATCGGAAGATTGGGTCTTAGTCAGGAATTTACCGGATCCGGTATTTATGGCATCGGTTTATGAGCCTTTGCATTTGAAGGCCGGTTTTATTCAGGAGGCAGAAGCCGGGATTTTGGGAGAGGTGAAAGGGGAACCGTGGGGATGGAGTCCGAAAATGTGCCATTGGCTGGCCGAACGGGGGATGGGTGAGGAGTGGAAGACGGAACGAAAAGAGTGGTATAGCCGCAGGAAAGCCCGGGAAGGGTTGATTCGTTTGTTCGGTTTGATTCCTGATCTGGAAAAGGAAGTGATTCCGGAGACAGGTTATTCTATCGAAGAGATCGAACAGAAAATGAAAACCGGAAAATACCTGGTGAAAGCACCCTGGTCTTCTTCGGGGAAAGGTATTCTGGTACTCGGAAAACCTATTGCTGTGAAAGAGAAAGAACGATTACACGGGATATTGAAACGGCAGGGGTATGTTATGTTGGAAAAAAAATTGAATAAGGTACTGGATTTTGCCATGGAGTTTGAAATGGATCGTTTATTTCACCTGAATTTTCTTGGGTATTCTGTTTTTCAAACAAGTCGACGGGGGGAATACGAGGGGAATACGGTGGCGTCGAATTCTAGTTTGGAAGGGATAATTGCAAAATATACGGGAACGGGATTTCTACGTGAAATCCGTGAACAGTTGGAAAAGGTAGTGACGACGGTGTTTCACGGAAAATACGTGGGATACATGGGAGTGGATATGATGATATACGAGGACGAGTCAGGAGAATTCGGCATACAGCCTTGTGTCGAGATAAATCTGCGTTATAACATGGGAATCGTTTCAATCGCTTTGCAGCGTTATTTACAAGAGAGTGTTGAGGGTGTTTTTAATATTCGCTTTTCTCCTAAAGCGGGAGAAATTATGCAATCGGTGGAGAAGAATAGAGACGTACATCCCTTACTAATAGAGGCGGGGCGAATCGTGTCCGGATATATAAATTTAACACCAGTATCTCATGAATCACGCTTTGTGGCCGAGTTGTATATAGGTAATGAATAAAAAGTTTGTAAACTTTATGAACTTTTATAGGGAAAATAAAGAAAATTTTATTCTCTTTGTTGTTGATAAAAAGGGGCAGGCATTTAATTTATAGATAAGCATAAGCATATGCATACGAAAATGAAAGGTGAAGGTATCAAGGGGCTTTTTATCGAGCAAATTGTTCCGGTCATGGAGAGGCATGGCTATCATTTCATGAAGGCTAAAAATGTGTTTGTTTATGAGGATCGTGAATGGAAGAACGAGTGTATTCTTCGATTCACGAATTGGGAGAATGATCAGTTGTCTTTGCGTACGGAGTACTTTGTAACTTGTAAGAAAGTCAGTCAATTATACAAGGAGGCTATATTGGAAAAGGACTGTATGCCTATTTGCGGCGTGCTGGATGTCGGGTGGGCTTACAAGTACTTGGGAATACCTTTGGATGATAAGCCTTGGTTTCAGATGAAAATAGCAAAGCTTCATTCACTCGTGCAAAAGTGGATCGTGGAGTTCGAGAGCGTAGGACTTTCTTTTTTCAAGGAAATGAACGATTATGAGAAGGTTGAGAAAGCCTTGGATATTTTTAATGTTTCCGGTTGGGCTCCTTTGGCCGTGTGGACTGGGGAACGTATTTTGCATGGCATCTGTTTATATTATTTGAATACTTATGACAAGCGGGGAACTCTCGGTTTGTTTGATTTGTATCGGGAGAAAATAGATGAAATGGAATATTCCCCGATTCGGGAACAGTTTGAGCGTTTAGAACGATATATGAACTGTTTGCCTGACAGGCAGCCAATACCCCGAAGAAATGAAGATAAGGAAAGCCCATCTAAATGATGTCAACTTCACCCCCAATGGGCTGCGAGGAGGACGAATGATTGGGATTTAAGGTGATGCGTGATGTTGCGATTGAAGTTATGAGTTAAAATTGTTGTAGATGCTTCAAGAGTAAGGATATTTGAAATTCCGACATTATAGATGACGATTCAATTGATGTGTTAACGAGAGGAAAATATATCTTAATACTTTCGATATTATAGCTGATTTTTCCTATATTTGTATGTTTTGTGTCGGGATAAAATTCCGGCTGTGAATGAATAGTTTAGCGAATATAAGAAATAAGAAAAAACAATTAAATATATCATATGAGTGAAGAATTAGAGCAGAACATGAGTGAAGAAATAGAGCAAACGAATAACGAGTATTCGGCTGATAGTATTCAAGTGTTGGAGGGGTTAGAGGCCGTTCGTATGCGTCCGTCCATGTATATTGGAGATGTTAATACGAAAGGGTTGCATCATTTGGTGTACGAGGTGGTCGATAACTCGATTGACGAGGCGTTGGCTGGCTATTGTAAAAATATTGATGTAACGATTAACGAGGATAACTCGATCAGCGTGTCTGACGATGGACGTGGAATTCCGACGGGAATGAACCAGAAAGAGAATCGCTCGGCTCTGGAAGTCGTGATGACAATTCTGCATGCCGGTGGTAAATTTGATAAAGGTTCTTACAAGGTTTCTGGAGGACTTCACGGGGTGGGTGTATCTTGTGTGAACGCACTTTCCACAAAATTGGTCGCAACCATTTATCGTGAAGGTAAAATCTGGCGCCAAGAGTACAGTAAAGGATTCCCATTAGCAGATGTGCAAGTGATTGGTGAGACGGATCGGACGGGTACGACGATCTATTTCAAGCCGGATGATTCTATATTTTATGTAACAGAATATAAATATGATATTTTAGCTGCCCGTTTGCGGGAGTTGGCTTACCTGAACCGGGGTATCCGTTTGTCGTTAACCGATAAACGAACAATTGATTCGGACACAAACGAGTTCAAGTCTGAAGTTTTCTACTCGGAAAAGGGATTGAGTGAATTCGTGGAATACTTGGATGAAACCCGGGAAAAATTGATTGATGAAACCATTCATATCACGACCGAGAAGAATGGAATTCCGATCGAGGTGGCCATGCATTACAACACGGAGTTCAAGGAAAATGTTTACTCTTATGTGAATAATATCAACACGATCGAGGGGGGAACACACCTTGCAGGATTTCGTCGGGGAGTGATGCAAACCTTGAAGACGTATGCCGATAATTCCGGGATGTTAAGCAAGTTGAAGTTTGATATTAGCGGGGAGGATTTCCGTGAAGGTCTGACAGCTATTATTTCCGTGAAGGTGGCAGAACCTCAATTCGAAGGACAGACCAAGACCAAGTTAGGTAATACTGAGGTCGGGTCGGCCGTGGCTCAAGCTGTGAGTGTTGCATTAGCAAATTATCTGGAGGAACATCCGAAAGATGCCCGTGCTATCGTGGACAAGGTGATCCTTGCCGCACAAGCTCGTCATGCGGCCCGTAAAGCCCGTGAACTTGTGCAACGGAAGACGGTGCTTTCCGGTTCCGGTTTGCCCGGTAAATTGGCGGATTGTTCGGACAATAACCCGGAGAACTGCGAGATATTTCTTGTCGAGGGAGACTCGGCAGGGGGTACGGCTAAACAAGGGCGTGACCGTAAATTCCAGGCAATCCTTCCATTGAGAGGTAAAATCCTCAACGTGGAGAAGCGTTGGCTCATCGCGTGTGGGAAAGTGAGGAAATCAAAATGATCTTCCAGGCTTTGGGTATCACGATTGGTACGGCGGAAGACAGTAAAGCAGTTAATTTGGAAAAAATACGTTACCACAAGATCGTGATCATGGCCGATGCCGACGTCGACGGGGCGCACATTGCCACGTTGATTATGACATTATTCTTCCGTTACATGAGATCGGTGATTGAAAACGGTTATCTGTATATCGCAACTCCGCCTCTTTACTCCGTGAAGAAAGGAAAGGAGCAACGCTATTGCTGGACGGAAGAACAGCGTTTGCAATTGATTCAGGAAATGGGAGCGGGTAAAGAGAGCAGTTTGCATATCCAGCGTTACAAAGGTCTTGGTGAAATGACTGCAGAACAGTTGTGGGACACGACTATGTCTCCCGATGGTAGAACGTTGCGTCAGGTGACGATCGAGAATGCTGCCGAGGCAGACCGAATTTTCTCCATGCTTATGGGTGACGATGTTCCACCTCGTAGACAGTTTATCGAACAGAACGCTACATACGCTAATATTGACGCTTAATCGTCAATGTGGTTTCAAGTTGCAGGTTAATGGGTTACAGGTTTGTACTATTAATCTGCAATTTGTTTTATGAAAAGAATAACTTGCAACCTGTAACTTTTAATCTATGAAAATTTGTGTGTTTTGTGCATCATCGGAGAGTGTCGATAACGTGTATTTTGAGGCTGCGGCTGATTTGGGGAAAGAGATCGTGATGCGGGGATGGGAGTTGCTATACGGCGGAACAAATTGCGGGTTAATGCGTGAGGTGTCGGATGCCGTGAAAAATGGTGGGGGAGAGGTGACCGGGATCATTCCGCAATGCATCGTGGACCGGGGTGTTTCGGCAGAAGGTATTTCCGAATTAATCGTGGCTCCAGATATGAAAGAACGAAAGAGCATGATGCGTGAAAAAGCGGATGCTTTTATCGCTTTACCTGGAGGATGGGGAACGCTGGAGGAAATCACGGAAGTGATTACCTTGAAACAGCTTGGAATACATAATAAACCAATTATTTTCCTTAATACGAACGATTTTTACGAGTATTTTTTCCTTTTTATCAGTAATATTCGCAAGGAAGGATTCGTGTCGAAGGCTTATGACGGGCTGTATACTGTTGTAAATACGGTGAAAGAGGCGATGGAGTATATTAAGAATTATCAGGCTAAAGATTTTTCAAGTAAATATTAAAAAAAACTTGTTTTTTTAATATTTATATTCTATATTTACAAAG